>Ga0079037_100001775_pt1 | contig 11488 bp, 5 predicted proteins | sample Mud3Dept4metaG_FD_71479 | JGI IMG/M metagenome (GOLD analysis project Ga0079037, IMG submission 71479) | Freshwater wetland microbial communities from Ohio, USA, analyzing the effect of biotic and abiotic controls - Mud 3 Core 4 Depth 4 metaG | ecosystem: Environmental > Aquatic > Freshwater >... | reverse complement strand
GAGGTAGTCCTTCTGCTTGGGAGTCAGGTCTGTTTGAAGAGCCAGGTGGGCCATCCCGATCACCGCATTCATCGGTGTCCTGATCTCGTGGCTCATGTTGGCCAGGAAGTCGCTCTTGGCCTGGGTGGCCGCCTCGGCCGCCTCCTTGGCTTTTTGCAGTTCCACCTCCGCATCCTTGCGCTCGGTGATGTCGCGAATCGACTCGATAGCTCCCACGACCTTGCCCTGCGAATCGTGCAGTGCAGAGGCGGTGCCATACATGTAACGGCCGCCCCCCTTCAGGCTGGGCGTGTAGGTCTCGCCGACCAACACCAAGCCCTTTCGTTCGATGTGTGCATACTTCGCTTCTAACTCCTCACGGGGCAAAAGCACGAGATCAATCAGGATCGGCCGTCGCTCCCCATAAAACGGAATGGCGTACTCGTAATCGCCCCTGCCTAACATCTCTTCCGCCGTGATTCCCGTCATCTCTTCCATGGCTCGGTTCCAGGCGATCACGTGACCCTCAACGTCAATCACCAGCGTGGCATCGGGCAAGAAGTTGATGATGTCGGTCAGCCGGCGTTGCGATTCCTGGGTGACCGAGTACAAGCGGGCGTTGTCCAGGGCGACGGAAGCAAGTTGGGCAAAACGACTCAGCAGTTCCACTTCTTCCGCACTGAAGGCTCGATCTGATTCCGGGCTGTGCGCCAGCCCGATGACGCCAACGACCTGTGGACCGGACTTGAGCGGCACGCCCATGATGGCGCCCAGGAGACCCTGCTGGAATCTGTCCGTCCGGCCCGGCCAAGTGTCGTGGTCAACAATGGCCAACGGCTCGCCTGTCTGCCAGACCTTGCCCGTCAGACCCTCGCCCGGTTTCCTCCGGGTACCGACCGACCGGCTCAAGAGTCCTACACCGACCTTGCATTCCATCTCGGTTTGTCCCGGTTCCAGCAGGTAGATGAACCCATGGGGTGTGTTCAACAACTGCCCGGCCCGGGTGATCAGGGTCTCCAGCAGATCTTTCACGTCCAGCCGGCTGATCAGCCCCACTGTAGTCTCATGGAGGGCGGCCAGATACTCGTTTTGGTGCACCAGGTCGGTGATGTCGAAATAGGTCAGCATCCGTCCACCGTCAGGCAGCACCTGCGCCTGAAATCTGAGGATGCGGCCATCGCGGCGCCGGAACTGGGTGGGAGGGATCGCACCCTGGCGGATTGCTTCCACCCGTTCCGCCACGTAGGCTTCCCACTGGTCCTTCGGAACGTCATAGAGCCCGGTGTCGCGGTTGAAGTTGATCAGGTCTGCCAGCGTAGGCCCGCCTGCCAGCAGGGTTTCCGGGAGCCGCCACATCTCGCACATCGCGCGATTGCCAAGACGCGTGCGCAGATCGGGCCCCATCAGCAAGACGCCGTAGTCAATGGCATCGAGCACGGCCCGCATCTCGGCCAGCAGGGCGCCTTTCTCCCGGTCAGCCTGTGAGATCGCTGCGGCCGCTTCTTCAGTCCGGTGCGTGGCCGCAGCCAGCTCGGCCGTGCGTTCTTCCACACGGCGCTCAAGGGTCTGATACAGGCGCGCCCTGTCGATGGCACCGGCGACCTGGGCGCCGATCGTGGAGAGCAGGTCTTGGATCGTTTCGGGGATGGGACGGCCGGTGACGGCGTTGTCCAGCCCCAGGTAGCCCACCAGTTTGCCTTGCGCGAGCAGGGGAACGGACAGGAAGGCGTGCGTTTGAAGGGCTGCGAAGTACTGCCTAGCGTTCTCGTCGCTCACCTGGTCCGTATCTCGCACGACAATCGGCTTGCCGGCGAGAACGATTTTGGCCAGGAACGAGTAGGGTGCTTCCAGCGAGACCTCCAACCCTTTCGTCAGAGCCGTCATCGCCGCTGTGCCACCGATGCTGTGTCCGCTCGTTAACACACGCCGCCCGGCGCGCTCCTCGACCAGCAGGATCATGGCCCGGTCGCATGACAGATGGGCCGTGACGGCCTGTAAGGTTTTGTCCATCAGCTCATCCAGGTCCAGCGTGGCGCTGAGGGCCACGCCGATCTCGTGCAGGGTCGTCAGTTCGGAAAGTTTCTGATTGAGTGTGATGTTCGAGAGCTGTAGATCCGCGTTGGTCTTTTGAAATTCGTCAAACTGCTTCTCGGCGCTGTCGCGCGTCTCCAACAGCAGGCGCTCCGCCCGGTCACGGCGGTCCACCAGCCTTCGTGTGCGCCACAGAAGCCAACCGCACCAGGCAGGGAGCAGTGCTGCGCCCACCGCGGCCCATTCCCATCCAGGGAGCCGCCCCAACGTGTAGGCCAGCAAAGCCGCCGAAAGGATCGCACCGCCCCACACCTCCAGGCCGATGCCGGGTTGGGCTGTTTCCCAGGTGAACTCCCACTCGCAATACGCATCGCCGCGTAATTTGCAACGCAGCTCCTTAACGTTCGCCATCGGCAGCCCGGAATGCACGGCCGGGATGGTGGCCAGCGCGCCTTGCGTAAACTGGCAAGCCAACTCGGTAAAGACCTGATGGAGCGCCTCCGGAAGCCTCGCCAGATCTTTCTCGTTGTGCCACTGGATCACCGCGCTCGTGGGGGTCACCTTGCCCCCCCGCAGGTCGGTATCCGCCAGCTTAGCAGTAAAACGAGGCACCATGCGATAGGTTTGGCTCAGCGAAAACGGACGTGACAAGAGCACCACTGAGGCGGGGAGGCTTCGCGCACCGCGGTTGAAGTGAAACCGCGCGTCCCCGGACAGCTCGCGGCAGATGTGGCTCAGGAAGGTGTCGAACTCGATCGAGTAGCTGTTGCCTTCGTTCATCAGATAGTCAGCGGTGACATGATAGCGCGGGTCGGGAATGGCCGCGTTGAGGCGGTTCAGGAGTTGCTCCAGCCCCGCAGCTTTAGCTTGCGCCATTGCAGCTGCCACCCGGCCGGCGCGGTCCGACGCGTCGACCTCCCCAAGGGACGGGAGTGCAGCAACCGCACGTTGAGCGACGCACTCCAGCATGTATTCCACTGTCGCGCGGATAACGGAGCCCTTGGTACGACCGACGGCCCGCCCTGCCTCGTCGGAGCCGAAGGGCCGGCCAACCATGGTCGCTGGCAAGGGTGCCAGGCTGGGTGTATCGGATGGGGGAATAGATCGCAGGTCCATCATGGCGTCCCTCTGCCGCATGAACTGTTTTTGGAAACAATCCCTTTAGGATCATTTACCCATAGCGCGGATACTCGGCTCTGTCAATGCCGGGATAGACCTGCGTTACGATTTGGGACTGATGCTCACCAGGAAACAGCGATTTCCGGATGAGCATCAGTGATAAGTAGGATTCTGAATAGGATGTTTTCTGAGCCGCTCAGCGTCCTCCCGCTATTTCCCAGAAGGGAGAACAAGTTTCTGGCCCGGATAAATGTTCTTCTTATCTTTGATATTGTTCAGCTTAGCAAGCTCATCCACCGTGGTGCCGTGTTTCTTCGCGATCCCAAGCAACGTGTCTCCGGACCGGACCTCGTAATATTTCCCGCTACCCTCAGGAGGGGCGGCCTTCTTGGGTTCGGCCGCAACCTGTTTGGTGCCACCCGCAGCTTTGGAAACAGCCGCAATCAGCTTGGCCGACTCCGGGTTCTTCACATCCTTGCGGATGAGAATATCCGTCGGAGTCACGCCCGGCTTGCTGTAGTAGGCCCCATTCCACTCGTTCCGTACAGCAACCACGGCTCCCTCCAACGAGATGCCGGCATACAGTCCCTTTGAAAGGGCGAACGTAAGAATGTCCGCACTAATGTTGGCCGTGGCTGCGCTAGCCGCAGCTCCCACAGGCCCCGCCGTCACACCCACGTCCGCACCCAGCTTCACGCTGGGAGACAGGAGTGCATTGACTCCCCGCTCCGTCATGGCCAGCATGACCACTTCTGAAGCCTTGCCTCCGGCCTGAAGACCAAAACTCGCCTCCCCAATGGTGTAGAAAGCCGGACCATTCCAGGCCCCTGTCCCGGGATCGCGAGCCACCAGCACCCCGCTGCCACCTGACAACCCGAAAACAAACGCTCCCTCCAGCATCTGGGGAGAGATGAAAACGCCTTTCGCTTTCTTCAGCAGATCACGGAAAGCTCCCATTTCCTTCTTGGCCACAAACGTGTCAAAGGTGAGCTTCGACTTTTCCACCAGCTGCTTGGCGTCCGTTGCATTATCAGCAAAAGCCGGCGGAATATTAGAGAACGTCAATCCAAAGGCCAGCGCAAAGGCTGCCACCAATAACGTCAATTTTCTCATAGTGTTTTTTTTCATCTTTTATCTCCTCTAATATTTGCTCTATCATAGGTTTTATACACAACGCCTCCCACAGATTTGGGCAAGCGAATCCCTGCTTGTCTCCCGTTAGTCATGCCCCAATATAAGACGCTAATACAGAGGCGCAAGATGTTGTCTCGACTGTCACGCCCTTCCTCCCTCCCGATTACTTTCTGATCCATTTGTTCTCTTCTCTACCAAGAAGGTCAGCAGCGCCTTTGATCGTCGAGCCCACCCCTCTTGCCTGATCCTGGATCGAATCCGCTATGCCTTGGCCTGGAATGATGCTCACACGCGGATCCTCCCATGGTCCGCTCACGTTGAAGCGGATTTCTGTCAGGCTTGCTGCAACCTTTCCCACTAACGGCACAGCCCCCATCGCCGTAGACACCGTGCCGAGAGGCTTTAGTCTTGCCCCTACGTCCATTTGCTTTTCAAGGAGATTGATGCGCCCCTGGGCGTCTATATTCATCGCGTCGCTCTCGAATCGGAAATTGGTGAGATCCATGTTGCCGTTGTTGAGACTGGCCTGAACGCTTACCCTCTGGTAAGGTAACCCGGTTGAGGCAAAATTCTCAAATACGCCCCCTGTGAGAATGCCTCTCACGCTGGTTAATGAAAACATTCTTGCAACAATTTCTCCGCCCGTCCCTATCCGGGCCAGTTTGCCGGGTCCTATCCGGGCATCCAGGTTGCCGTGGAGGCTGGCAAGAAAATCTTCGGAGCTTCCGGTTCGGCCCTGCAGTTGGCCGCTCAAAGATATTGGGCCGCTGACAGAAACGTCGGGATTGCCGAGTACGGGCGTTATCTTTTCCACCATCAATGATGTTATGTTCGGGCTGGCGGTGAAGGTGGAGTGCTCCGGATCCCGGAGATCGACAGACCCTTTCGTGGCGACACGACCACCTTCAGTGTCCAATTCCAAATCGAATTGTTTGATCACTCCCCGATCATAGACCGCGTCCAGCTTCAGGTTCTGAAATATCAAACTCTTGTACTGGCCCTGTTTCGCATTAACCTCAAGTTGCGCCACCATGTTACGGGCCATGGGAGGCAATTCGGCTTTAGCGGTTTTCTCCTGGGCACGGGCACCTGCCTCTTGCGAAGACTTTTCTCCAGATTTCTCTGCTTTCTCCTGTGGCAGTAGCCGATCCAGGTTCAAATCGGGCGAAGTCACAACGAGCGCAATGTTAGGTTCAACAGGGTTGGCGATCTTCCCTGTGATTGCCAGCACTTGATCATTGACCTGCATATGCACCCGCTTAATGGTGGCGGTGTCGCCCGTTAGGCTCAATTCGGCATCGCCCTTTTCTACGATAATGTCGGGCAGCCGAAGATTGAGATTTTGGGTTGCGAGCATTCCGCTGAGCCGGCTTTTCTTTGCAGCCGCGTAGGGGATGTAGATATCCAAATCCATGTCCAGCATGCCGGCTAAGCCGTGCTTTTTCAGGGCAGGGAACAGTTCACGAAGATGAACCAGGTCCAGCTGTTTGGTATAGGCCTTGACATCGATCACAAGGTTCGGTGTTGCCACTCCCAGGACTTTGCCGGAGAGCCGAACCGGTGATTGATTGACTTGCGCTGTGATATCTTCGGCGGTGATGTTCATGGATTTTCTACGGTTCACGGTCACGCGGCCCTGAACATTATCCATGACCACAGCCTCAGGATAGGTCTCAGCCCGGCCACCGGCAAGGACCAAAGACCCGGCTGCTATCCAGTCGTCCGGCTGACGCTGATCAAAATCAACACGCATATCAATGTCAGCCGATACCGTGAGGGCCTTCAGGCCGTAGCGCATCAGCAGCTCCTCGACCTTTGCATCACGGGTTGCAGCCACCTGCAGCGGCCCCTTTGCCCGGACAGCCACCTTGGGATGATCATCCATTTGTGTGACCCGGATGTTCAAGTCCGGTAGCGAAAGAGGCCCCACCCTCCCCTGCACGCCCGTCGCAGTCAGCACACCGTCTTCAAGGTTTACGCGACCTTTGATTTCCTCAAAGCGGGGTAGGATGGAGCTGGGTTCTACGACAAGATCAGCAAAACTGGCGGCTGCCTTGGCCCTGGGAAGCAGTTGGGCCGGATTCTTCGGCAGATTGAAGAGCTCGATTCTAGGCAGGGCCGCTTCCTGGATCGTCACGGTACCGCCATTAAGAAGGGTTTCTTTAAGCGGTTCAGAGGATTCGCCAAGTTTCTCCCAGGGGACCAGCGATGCCACGACGGGCAGGGATACGGGTGACGTCTTAAAGCGTTGCAGGGTTACAGCAGGTTGCCGGCTCCATTCATCGACACGGCCCTGCAACTCCAGCGTGAACCGTCCGCCGGGGGCTGATGCAGCAGACGGCAGCACCACGTTAGTGGACAAGTTGGTTACCTTTGCAGCTTCAGGCGTTATCGCCAGGTCCGCACGGAGCCCTTCGAGCCGCGCGGGGCTGAGTGAGATTTTTGCCTGGACGTCCCGAAGCCCGATATTTCCCTGGACCTGAACCTTCTCCGGCTGAGAGGTTTCAACCACCACCGTTGCATCAAGATCTGCAGAACCGCTCACCTCATCCAGCCCGCAGCGGCGCAAGAAAGCTCCAAGGTCTTCAGCAGGGTCCTTGTCCACCCGTAGAGGCCCCCTCACCGTGGCCTCTACCGTCGGCTCTTCAAACAGCTTTGTCACCTTTCCTGAAATGCTCGGCAAATCTACCGTGGTGAATTGAGCCCCCAGCACTTGTACCTGGGCAATGCCTTGCAGCAGCCGCACGTTTGCGTCGATGTTCTTTATTCTCGGTATACCGGGTGACAGCTCAAGGGACGCGCCTGATATCTGTGACGTCAAGTCAATCCCCGGCAGCAAAGCTTCAAAGACGGCAGAAGGTTCGGTAAGGTCGATGGGTGGAAGCACCGCTTGCTCGATCTTGACTTTCCCGCCGCCCTCCAGCAGCGAACGGAGAAAGGCGGCGCTGCCTCCCAGAAGTTTCCATGGAACCAGTGGAACCGAGTCCAGCAAAAGCAGGTCAGCGGAAAAGGCGGCATTCTTGATCACTGGCCGCATTTTCAAACCCAGCACGCTGCCCCTGGCCCGCATAGAAAGGTTGCCGAGCTTTACCTCCAGGTTCTCCACCGTGAGATCATCGGCCTGAAGGTCTGCCCGATAGGCGATCTTTGTTTCAGCTCCTGGAAGGGCCGCCTCCCATAATGAGGGCTCCGAGAAAGCGACCCGGCTGATGTCTATGCTCCCCTCTGCGTGGTGATGACTCCCCAAGTCTCCTTCATAGTTCACCGCCATGGACAGGTTTCCGCTCAGCCGCTGAACCCAGGGAGCGTTCCCGAGATAAGGCTTGAGAGCATCTGTGTGAAGTGCTGAAAGTATCGCATGGACGATGAGCTTCGGATTTTGAAGGGTGAGGGAATCCGTGAGTCCGGCAAAGGTGCCCTGAGCTTTCAGGGCCCCGAGGCCGGACGCAGCTTTGTCTGTCATCGAGATGTCAAAGAGCAATTCCCGGCCCGGAGCCAGGTTGTTCGCCTTTATCTCTATGTCACCAAAATCACGCGCCACTGGCTTACCAGGGAGTATCAAACTCTCTTCCAAACGGACTCTGCCATTCGTAATGAGCACCTCTTCGATTTCGATGGGCAGAGCAATCCCTGCCGGCTTTGCTCCTGCAGCCGGAGGCTTCCGTTCCTGGGTTGCTTCTTGGGGACCGGGCTGAAGCCGCAATTGAACGTCGGGGCGTTCCAGGCGCAGATTGTTCAGGACAATCTTCTTTTTGAGCAGCGGCAGAATCGACACGTCGGCATAAATGCGGGAGAGCCTGAAGTCCAAGGGAAGGGCGGAGGCACCGTTGATCTCAAATCCATCGATTTCCAGCCACAGGCCCTTCAGGATACCCCAGGTGATGTGGCCGATGCGCGCCCTTCCGCCCAGTGCCTTCTCAAGCTCCAAGACTATGCGGCCGTGGTATTGATTGGGATCGATCAGTTTTGGGAGAAGGAGAGAGGCGATGATCGCCAGCAGGACAAGGATGCCTAGGGCTATGGCGAGCTTCTTTTTGGCAGCCGGCTTCATGGGCGTTCCGTCCCCTTGTTGTTCCGGAGTGCTTTAAGTTGATCTTGATTGATTGGCAACAGAAGTTCTGCTGGTCCGCTTCTTGAGCGATGCGAGGAGCAGTGAAATCAGCCCTAACAGAATCTCATCCACAAAAGGCACCACGTCCGGGAAGAGCAGGTCCAGGACAAACAATGCCGCCGTGATCGCCAGAAGCCTCGGGAAACGCAGGCCCGATGCATACCGCATCAACCGATCTCGGATTGCGTTCCACGGTGTGAGCATTTCTCGCCTCCATTGATGTAACCCTATCCCCCGCACTCTTAGAAATCAATCCAAAAGGGGAGCGATGTAAACCGGTCTGATCTGTGCACGTCTAACTGGGCAGTTAAGAAGAAGTGAAGGCTTGTTGAGGAAGGAGGATGGAACATGAAAACCTTAAAAACCTTGATGGTCGTGATGATAGGATTGTCCCTGCTTCTGGCGGCAAGCACCGCTTTCGCCGACGGTAAGTATAGGCACGGCGGCTATTCTTATGGAGCGTATCACCATGGGAAAAATGTCTACGTTGACCGCCATGCGTACAGGTATCCTGTTGCCCCTCGCTACGCCCGAGGCTATTATCCCGCCTACCCTAGGGTCTATGCTCGACCGGTTTACAGGGAATACTGCGCCCGCTATGCGGCTCCTTATGCCTATGCTCCGGTTTATGGGCCGGGCTGGAGTTTTGGGGTTTCCTTCGGATGGTAAAGGAGGGTTGCCTGGAGGGTATCACCGTAGCTTTGGTTTACTCCCCTGGGCCCCTGTGGCGGGACAGGGGAGTAGACGCTTGCGCAGCTTCACTTTAATTCGGCTTCGTCGCCATCGGCCAACACACAAAGGGCTGCATCGGATCGATACGGCAGAACCCCTTCCACGTGGATAATTCTTCTCGGCCCGCGCTGGCTTGCGCCTGGCACTCTGAATCTTGTCACATCCAGCCGCTCTATGGGCTTTTCATCCGGTTTCTCCACCTGCGGGACCCAATCATAGGGGACCCTGTAGGCCCGGTAGATCATGTTGATCTTCATCATCTTGCCCCAGTAGGGGCTGATGTACTCCCAGACGATTTCATGCTCGGGTGTGACCTCGAAGATCCGGCCGCCCGAGCCCTCGGTAATCAAGGTGTTGCCGTTGGGCAGGCGTTGCGCTGAGCTGATGAAAGGGCTGTAAAACCGATTTGCATCCACAGGAACAGTAAGCCCGGCCTCTGCCGGCGTGTACTGCCAGACCACCCTGAGCGTTGTGGGATCCAGTTCAAGGACCCGCGAGTAATCCCTCAAGGCATTCCGAAAGCCGGTGGGGGAGCCGGGGTTTGGAGAGCCATAGCCCGCCCATCCTCCGTTGTCAAAGATCATGATGTTTCCTTCGCCGGGAAGACCTCTGGGAATCATGTGCGCGTGATGCTGGCCGATGATCCATCCCAGTTTCCTGAGTTCCGGCGTTTCGTCATAGCTGGGCCCGAGCTTCCACACGATGTTCCCCTTCCTCTTGTCAATGATGGCCGTGAGGTTGGTCTCCCTTGCGCACCAGATCATGTTCTCGGGATGGAAACGATCATCTCCCCTGTCGAACCACTTGTTCGGTCCGAGCAGTGACAGAGAATTGATGTGCATCCAATCGCCCATGCCCCCGCCCGAGGGTCTCCAGTTGGGATTGCGGCAAAGGATGTTCCTGGCGTCTTCTTTGAATCCCATCTCCTCAAAATGATCGCTGCATACCCATTCCCAGAGGATTTCGCCCTCCCACGTGACCTCGATGATCGTGTCATCAAGGAGTGGTTTGTCCGCTATCTTATGGTTCTTCAGATCCTTGTGGGAGAGGATCACCGTGCGGCCACGATCCACAAGGGGGTCCATGCCTGGCACATAGTACCCTACCGGGTTGCCCTCCCTTTGGTAGTCGTGATGCTGTCTCGCCATCCACCGGGGCTCCTCGCCGGGGTCCTCGATGTATTCGTATTCGTTGAACCGCCACACCACGTTACCGTCCCAGTCCACCTGGACCAGGTCCACACTATCCTGCACCCCGTACGCCGTGTTCCTCTCACCGGTGCTGCCGATGAGATAGCCTCCTGGCAGAATCCTGTTCGGCATGCCGTGAAACTCCTTCCACAGCTGGACCTCCCCCCCGTTCATGTCAATGAGGAGCGCCCCCACCTCCTTGGCTTGAAAGATGGTGTAGCCGTTCCAGCATCTTTTGGGGTCATAGAGAGTCGCTCCGGTTGGGTAGACACTGGGATAGGTCATGGTCGTTACCTCCGAGCTGTTCTTTTGAAAACCCTATTCCTGCCGCATTTTGATTTAGCACAAATAACGGAGTTCGTGTTTGAGAAAATTTTCCCTTCAGACGAGCCGAATCCTCGGTTCCTATGCCTTTCCAAAGTCCTTTGCTCTCAGGGGCACCCCATCTTCCTCTCCCCCACAGGAAAAAGACACGATGAAACCCGTGTCTCTTGAGAAATGAATAATCAGGCCTAAATTGAATTCAGTGCAACTATTCAAAAACCTTGTAATCCAGGCGGGTGAATTATTTTCTCTGTTTCCTAGAGTCAAGACGGAAGGATCCATTAATGCTGAGCTTAAAGCAGAGACTTGCCCTTTTTCTCCTTCTTCCTGTAGCCATGATGCTATCGGTCACGGGCTATATGGTTTTTGTTTTGGCAAAGAAGACCATGATGGAAGAGTGGAAGGAGTCTTCGATTCTGAAGCTTCAGCGTGCAGCCCACCACATTGACATGAGACTGGACAAGCCTTCTGAATGGATCGAGATGTTTCATAAAGTAGGAGGCCAATCGGTGAATGATGATGTTCAGCAAGTGATTCTCACTCATTTAAGAGGTCTTGAAGGGGTGACGAACGTTGACCTCCAATGGACGGATCGAACCCATGAACCCTCCGCAAGGAATCAACCTGTGGACACTCAAAACAGGACACATCGCCACGGCGGTTCGGTTGCGCAGGTCGTTCCGCCCCTTTTCGATGCACATTCCGGTGCAGAGACGGTAACCCTCGTTTCGGATCTCAAAGAGGACTCCGGCTCTATCATAGGGAAACTCAACGTCACACTTCGCTTCGATTACCTGATGCAGGACATTATAAAACTGGGATGGTGGCAAAGCGAGATGGTCTGTCTGGTTGATCGCTCAGGAAACTA
>Ga0079037_100001772_pt1 | contig 11504 bp, 8 predicted proteins | sample Mud3Dept4metaG_FD_71479 | JGI IMG/M metagenome (GOLD analysis project Ga0079037, IMG submission 71479) | Freshwater wetland microbial communities from Ohio, USA, analyzing the effect of biotic and abiotic controls - Mud 3 Core 4 Depth 4 metaG | ecosystem: Environmental > Aquatic > Freshwater >... | reverse complement strand
GGACGGGGCGCTGGTGTTCACGCCACCGGCGTTGATGGCGCTCGTGCTCGGGATCCTGCTGCTCGGCGCGGCCGCGCAGGCGGGCGTGATCGTGCCCAGCCGCCTCGTGTCTGCCGCGCGCCCGGCGCTCGCCAACGCGAACGGGAGCGTGCTCCTCGCGGCCTTCGTGGTCGGGGCGGCGCAGGTCTTCGGGGCGCTGACGCCGTCGCGCGGGTTCTTCACGCTCGTGGCCAACTTCTTCTTCCTCACCGCCCTGCTCCTAATGCTCACAGCGCGCCCCGACGGGCCGCGCTTCCTGCGCAGCCTCGCGCTGCTCTTCGGTGCCGCCCTCCTCGGCCGCCACGTGCTGCTCGCGCAGCTGGCGCCGGCGGGCGACAACCTGGCGGGACGGCTGTTTGCGCGGGCCCTCGAGGGCGTCACCCTCGGCGCCCTCGGCCTCGAGCGCCTGGGCAGTGCGACGGGCTACGTGGCGCTGGCTGCGGCCGCGACCCTCTGGATCGCGATTTGGCTGGCACAGTCGGCGGACGCCTGACGGGCCGGTCCACCCGGGGCGCACGCCCTGCGCGGCGCAACCCGCGCCGGGCGGCTCTTCAGGAGATCGTCGCCGCGGCGGCGGCCGCCGCCTCGTGCATGGCCAGCGCGCGCAGGTAGATTCCGAGGCAGAGCAGGACACCCGCTTCCGGCATCCGGCGCGCGGCTGCGCTGAGCTCTACCCGCGAACCAGGCGAAGACACGTCGTCGTCGGGGCGGAAGGTGACGAGCCGTTCCTCGGCACCGCGCACGAACGCCCATTCGCGGCTCCAGAATCCGAACGACCGCCAGTGGACGCGCGCGCCCGATCGGAACTCCACCTCGCCGCTGCCGGTCCAGGTGGGGTGGAACACGGCGAGGTCGAGCTCGGCGCCGGCCTCGCGCACCGTGACGCGCGGCTGCAGGAAGCCGGCGCGCTTGAAGGTCCATGCCCCAACCGCCGTCCGGCCCGTGGCGAGCGAGCCGAACGTCTTCTCGAAGGCCAGCGTCGCCACGACCTGGTCACCGCTGCGCAGTTCGAAGGCGCGGCCGCCCCGCTCGGCCTGCCAGGCGAGCGGAGCGGTCGGCGTCTCGGTGAGTGCGATCATCTCGGTCCTCGTGTGGGGGCGGTCCCAGGCTCACGCCGGAAGCAGCGGCCGCATGGCGTGCGCGAGCGCTTCGGCCTCGAGCCCCACGATGACGTGGTGGAGCCCGTTGCCGAGCGGCATCACGCCGCGCGCCCCGGCGCGCGCCAGCGCCTGTTCGTCGGGCACGGCGCCGGCCACCGTGACGCGGAGCCGCGTGGCGGCCACAGCCTCCACCTGCGTCACGCGGCCCGGGCCGCCGAGGGCGTCGAGCAGCGCGCGTGCCCGCGCGAGGATGGCCGGATCGGGCACCGCGCCGGGCGCCGCCGCGGCCGGTTGTGTCGCTGCCGTGGCCCGCGCGCCCGCAGGGCTCCCCGCGGCGGCCGGCCCGGCCGGCTCCGGCGCGCCCGAGTGGAGGAACATCTCCATGTCGGTCTTGAGGTTCTCCGACCGCGGCCCGAAGATGGCCTGCACGTTGTGGCCCACGAGCACGACGCCTGAGGCGCCGAGCGCCTTCAGGCGGTCGGCGCTGGCGCGTGCCACGTCCTGCACCTCGACGCGCAGCCGCGTGATGCAGGCGTCGAGCGAGACGATGTTGGCGCGCCCCCCGAAGGCGGCCACGAGATCGCCGGCGAAGCCGCCGCTGCCCGCTTCGGTGGCGCTCGCCTCGATCGCCTCGTCCTCGGCCTCGCGCCCCGGCGTCTTGAAGTTGAAGCGGAGGATGGCCCAGCGGAACAGGGCGAAGTAGACCAGGGCCCACAGCGGGCCCAGGACGACGAACCACAGGGCGTGACTCGAGCGGGAGTACAGCACGACGAAGTCGATCAGCCCGTGGGAGAACGTCATCCCGTGCTTGATGCCGAGTTCGATGCAGGTGAAGTACGCGACGCCGGCCAGCACCGCATGCACGGCGTAGAGCAAGGGTGCGAGGAAGAGGAACGAGAACTCGATCGGCTCGGTGATGCCGGTGAGGAACGAGGTGAGCGCCGCCGAGATCATGATGCCGCCGACGCGCTTCCGGTTCTCGGGCCGCGCGGTCGTCCACATGGCGAGCGCCGCGGCCGGCAAGCCCCACATCTTGAAGAGGTACCCACCGGCCATGTTGCCCGCGGTGGGATCCCCGGCCGTGAAGCGGTAGACCTCGCCGCGGATGGTGTTGCCCGTCGCCGGATCGAGATACTGCCCGACCTCGAAGAAGAACGGCACGTTCCAGATGTGGTGCAGGCCAAACGGCAGCAGCGACCGCTCCACCACGCCGTAGAGCGCGAAGGCGGCCGCCGGGTTGCCCGACGCGGCCCAGCGCGAGAAGACGTCGATGGCGCGCTGCACCGGGGGCCACACGAACCCGAGCACGACCGCCACCCCGATGGCCGCGAAGGCCGTCAGGATGGGCACCGCGCGCTTCCCCGCGAAGAAGCCGAGGTACGGCGGCAGCTGCACCCGGTAGAAGCGGTTGAAGATGCCCGCGGCAATCACGCCCATGATGAGGCCGCCGAACACCCCGGTGTCCATCGACGGGATGCCGAAGATCGGCTTGGGCGCCACGCCGAAGACGCCGGCCATCACGCCGAGCGAGGCGAGCAGCACCATGTAGCCGACCACGGCAGCGAGCGCCGCGACCCCGTCGTTCTTGCTGAGCCCGATCGCCACCGCGATGGCAAAGAAAATGGGCAGCGCCCCGAAGATGGCGCCGCCGGAGTCGGCCATGAACTGTGAGAGCAGCGGCGGCAGCCAGGTGAACTTCGCACTGCCCACGCCGAGCAGAATGCCGGCGACCGGCAGCACGGAGACGGGCAGCATGAGCGCCTTGCCCATCTTCTGCAGGATCGCGAACGCGTCGTGCCAGAGTTTCATGAGCAGCCTAACGCCTCACCCCGAGCGCCCGTGTACCGAACCCGAACCACGAACCCGGAACGGACCACGAACCATGAACCACGAACCATGAACGGACCACGAACCATGGACCATGAACCATGAACCATGACCCATGACCCCGATCCCGGCTCACTCTCCCGCCGGTACCAGCGTCCGCACGTCGGCGGCACCGTCCATCGCGAGGGCCCGCTTCGCCCACCCCGCGCACTCCTCGCGTGAGAGCGTGCGCACCTGCGCCTTCACGGCTGGGATCGCCGGAACGCTCACGCTCAGCTCGTCCACGCCGAGGCCAATGAGCAACGGAACGGCCTGCGGGTCGGCGCCGATGCCGCCGCACACCCCGACCCACCGCCCGTGGGCGTGCGCCCCCTCGACGGTCATCGCGATCAATCGCAGGACGGCGGGGTTGAGGCCGTCCACCTGCGGTGCGAGCTTCGGGTGCCCCCGGTCCATCGCCAAGGTGTACTGCGTCAGGTCGTTGGTGCCGACCGAGAAGAAGTCCACCTCGCGCGCGAAGGCGTCGGCGAGGAGTGCGGCGGCGGGCACCTCCACCATGATGCCGGTGGGCACCGCGGGCGCGCCGAGCCGCGCGCGCTCCTCCTCGATCACCGCCTTGACGGCGCGCCACTCGACGAGGGTGGCGATCATCGGCACCATGATCCGCACCGGGCCCGCCGCGGCCGCCCGCAGGATGGCCCGCACCTGCGTGCGCAGCAGCTCCGGGCGGTTCAGCATCAGGCGGATCGCGCGCTCCCCGAGGAACGGGTTCTGCTCGGCCGGCATGGGGAGGTAGGGCAGCGGCTTGTCGCCGCCCACGTCGAGCGTGCGGATGATCAGCGGCCGGCCGCCGAGCGCCCGGGCGATGGCGGCGTAGGTGTCGGCCTGCTCGTCCTCGCCCGGGGCATCGGCCCGGTCGAGGAACAGGAACTCGGAGCGCAGCAGCCCGACGCCGTCACCGCCGAGCCCCGGCACCTGCTCGGCGTCGGCGAGGCCGCCGATGTTGCCCGCCACCTCGATGCGGTGCCCGTCGCGGGTGGTGGCCGGCTCCTGCGCCGTCTCGATCTCGGCCTGGCGCCGCGCCGCGCGCCGCGCCTGCGTGTGGCGGATGCGCGCAACCTCGGCCGGATCCGGGTTCAGCCGCACCGTCCCGCGGCCACCGTCGATCACGACGGGCGTCCCGTTGGCGACATCGAGCGCGCGCGGGTCGATCCCGGCCACGGCCGGCAGGTCCAGCGAGCGCGCGAGGATCGCCACGTGGGAGGTGGCGCCACCGCCCGTTGTGCAGAAACCGAGCACCTTCGCCCGGTCGAGGGACGCCGTGTCGGACGGGGTGAGGTCCTCGGCGAACAGGATCGACTGCGCGGGCGGGTCGAGGTGCTCGGCGGGCGCGCCGAGGGCGAGCCGCAGGACCCGGCGGCCCACGTCGCGCAGGTCGTTCGCGCGGGCGGCGAGCAGGTCGTTGGTCGAGCGGCCGAGCCGCGCGGCGTGCTCGTCCACCGCGGCGCGCCAGGCCCAGGCGGCGCTCTTGCCGGCCGCGATGGAGGCCGCCGCAGCCTCGACGAGCGCGGGGTCTTCCAGCAGTTCGCGGTGCGCCCCGAAGATCGCCGCCTTGCCCGCGTCCGCCTCGGCCGCGAGCCGCTGCTGCAGCGCCTCGATCTGCCCCTTGGCCTGCTCGATCGCGTCCTCGAGCCGGCGCTGCTCCTCCCGGGCGCCGCGCCCCTGCTCGGGCACCGCGACCTCGCCACGCCGCACCTGGAACGCCGTGCCCACCGCGATGCCGGGCGAGGCGGCCACGCCCACCAGCTGGTTGGGATCCGCGGGCACCCCGGACGTTGCTGGCGCAACGACGGCCGGCCCCTCCGGGCGCCTGGCTACGGGGGCGGCCGCGCGCGCGGCGGGCGCCTGTGACGCACCCTCCTCACCCAGCCCGTCGCGCACCAGCGCCGCGAGCGCCGCGAGGGCGGCCCGTGCGTCGGGCCCGTCGGCCACCACCTGCACGCGGTCGCCGTGGCCCACCTCGAGCCCCATGATCGCCACGACGCTCTTCGCGTTGGCCTCCTCCGCGCCCTTGCGCAGCTTCAGCGTGGATGTGAAGCGCTTCGCCGTCGCCACGATGGTGGCCGCGGGCCGGGCGTGCAACCCGGTGGCGAGCGGCATGGCGATCGGGTCGGACACCAGCGCGGCGCCGGCGGCGGCGCCTGGTGGGGCCGCGGCCGGCGCTCCGGCGGTCGCCACGCGTCCGGCGCTGTCGGTGGCGGCGGCCACGTCCGACAACCGGATCCGCAGCACCGGATCCCGACCGGCGCGGACCGCGCCGGTGGCCGGGTGCAGATCGGCGACGCGTTCGCCGTTCGTGATCACCAACTGGGTCAACAGGCTGCGTGCGTGGGTGGCGACGAAATCCGCATCGAAGACAATCAGCTCGTCGCCGGTGTTCACCTCCGCGCCGACGGCCACGCGCGGCGTGAAGCCCTGCCCCTTCAGCCTCACCGTGTCGAGGCCGATGTGCATCATCACCTCGAGCCCCTCGGCCGTGACGATCGTGAGCGCGTGCCCGGCACCGTGCACCTGGACGACGCGGCCGGCGCAGGGCGCCACGAGCGTGTTCGTCGTCGGATCCACCGAGACGCCGTCGCCCACCATGCGCTGGGCGAACACCGGGTCGGGTACCTCGTCGAGGGCCACGAGGACGCCGCTGAGCGGAGCGAGGAGGACGATGCTGGACATGGGTGCGATGGCGTTCCGCGCACGGCCGCGGCCCGCGGCGCGCTGCCGCCGGCACGGTCGGACCGCGAGATCGTGCGGGCGCGCCGAGTATATGACGAATCCCGCGGAGGCGGCTCAGAACCGATCCCAGCGCAACACGTCGCCGAGCGGCTTCTTCTCGACCACCGGCGCCTCGGCGGGATGCCCGATCGCCACGAGCGACACGAGCCGCTGGCCCGCGGGCGCGCCGAGCAACTCCCCGATGGCGGGGCCGTACGGCGTCTGATATCCACCCACCCAGCAGGCCCCGAGACCGTGCGCATGCGCGGCCAGCAGGAGGTTCTCGGTGGCGGCCGACCCGTCTTCCACCCAGTACTCCGTGACGCCGGCAAACACCGCCACGCACACGGGGGCCTGACCGATGAAGGCCGCATGCCCGGTGATGTCGGCGATCCGCTGCCGTACCGCTGCGTCCCGCACGACAACGAACGTCCAGTCCTGGCGGTTGAAGGCCGTGGGCGCGAGGCGCGCGCAGTCCACGACGTCCGCGATGACGGCTTCCAGCACCGGGTCCGGCCCAAACGCGCGAATGCTCCGACGGGTCTTGAGGCACACGATGGCATCCATGGCGGGCCAGTCTATCAGCCCGGTTCCGCGCGCGGCGAGGAGGCACCCGCCCCGAGGTCCTCCGGGCTGCCGCGACGTCGCGGGCACGCAGGCCGGCCCCGGGCCGTACGGGCTGGCGCGGTGCAACGCCAAGGAGCCCGAAGCGTCTAAAGTGTGGGTTCATCCATGCCGCCGACGGGCTGGACGGGTCGTTCCCCGGCCCGCGTCCCGGCGGAGGAGTGCACGACCTCATGGTGAGACAGTTCGCCCTGCGTGTGCTGGCCGTCCCTGCCGGCGCGACGATGGTGCTGTGCGGGTCGGCGGCACCCGCCACGGGCCAGCCGGCCGCCACGCGTGACGCCTCGGGCCCGCACACGCGCGTGGAGCTCATCGCGGCGCCGGGGCCTGCCGGGTCGTCCGGCGAGATCACGCTCGCGCTGCGGTTCCGGCTCGACCCTGGCTGGCATCTCTACTGGCGCAACCCCGGCGACTCTGGCGGTCCGCCCACCGTGCGGTGGCGGCTGCCGGCCGGATGGACGGCGGCCGGCTTCGAGTGGCCCGTGCCCGAACGCTTCCAGCTCGGGCCGATTGTCAACTACGGGCACACGGGCGAGGTCACGCTGCCCGTCCGGGTGGTCGGCGTGCCGGCCGGGGGGCCGCCCGTGACCATCACCGGCGAGGTGCGCTGGCTCGTCTGCGAGGAGATCTGCGTCCCCGGGAGGGGCACGGTGGCCATCGGCTGGCCGCTTCCACCGGGCGACGCGGTCCAGGCGCCGGCCTGGGGACGAGCCATCCAGGAGGCGCGTGCCCGGCTCCCGCGTCGGTGGCCGTCGTCGTGGCGGGCGCAGGCCCGCCGCACCGGAAGTCAGTTGGAGCTGCAACTCGACCCGGCGACGCCGCTGGGGCGCCCGACCGTGTTCCCGATCGATCAGGGGCTCGTGAAGGACGCGGCCCCGCAGGCCGTGGAGGTGTCGGGCCGGACCTCCACCGTGCGGCTCGCGCTCGGCGACGAGGCGCCCGCGGCAATCGCGCGGTTCCGTGCCGTGCTCGCCTTCCCGGCGGGCCCGGCCTACGAAGTCGATCTCCCCGTCACGTCGCGTTCCACCCCAACCCCGAAGCCAAGGAGCTGAACCATGACCCGTCTGCACTGGACGCTCGCGCTCGGCGCGGCGCTCGCGCTCGCCTCGCTCACCGGTCACGCCGCGAAGGTGGGCGACCCCGCGCCGGCGTTCACCGGCACCGACACGCGCGGCACGCCGCACAGCCTCGCCGACTTCAGGGGCAAGTGGGTCGTGCTCGAATGGCACAACCAGGGCTGCCCCTACGTGAAGAAGCACTACGAGAGCGGCAACATGCAGAAGCTCCAGCAGGAATGGACCGCGAAGGGCGTGGTCTGGCTCACCGTGATCTCCTCGGCCCCGGGCAAGCAGGGCTATGTTACGGCGGCCGAGGCCGATGCCTACGTGGCGACGAAGAAGGCGGTCCCCACCGCCGTGCTGCTCGATCCACAGGGCACCATCGGGATGGCGTACGAGGCGAAGACCACCCCGCACATGTACGTCATCGACCCGAACGGCCGGCTGGTCTACGCCGGCGCCATCGACGACAAGCCCACCACCGACACGGCCGACGTGGCCGTTGCGAAGAACTACGTGTCGGCGGCGCTCACCGAGGGGATGGCGGGAAAGCCGGTGACGACGCCGGTCACCAAGGCGTACGGCTGCTCGGTGAAGTACGCGGCGGGAAGCTAACCTTGATCCGTCAGAACGCGGCCAGTTCCTGGTGCCTTGTTCTTCGTGCCTGGTCCGTGCCTGGTGCCTCGTTCGTGGTGCGGAGTCCCGACGGCCACGCCCTCACGTCACGCCACCGGCGGTGACGCGAGAGTGTGGTCCGGCGGCGTGACGCACGAACCGGGAACCACGCACGCAGAACGGACCATGAACCGCGAACCATGGACCAGGAACCGACGTGATTCTGTCGGATTGAGGCTAGTTCAGCTCGGCGACCCCGCGCGGGTCGCGATGTCGGACGAGTCGCGCCGTCTCGCGACCTCGTCCCCGGGCGCGGCGGGGGCACAGGGATCCGCTCCCGTACGTCCGTATACTCGTGCGGTGACGAAGAGGGCGTCCACCCCGCTCCGTTCGCTGCTCGGCCAGCTGGCGCTGCCGCTGGCCGGGCTGCTGCCCCTCGGGCCGCTCGGCACGGCCGTGCCGGACCCGCTCATTGCCGACACGGAGTTCGTGCGGCACCCCCGGGCGCGGCGCTACGTGCTGCGGCTGACGCGCGACGGCCGGCCGCGTGTCACGGTCCCGCGGGGTGGGTCGTTGCGCGAGGCCGAGGCCTTCCTGCGTCGGCAGGCCGAGTGGGTGGCGCGGCAGCGCGACCGCTGGCGGGCGGCCCAGGCGGCCAACCAGCGGTCCTGGGCGCTTGGTGGGGACATCTGGTTCCGCGGCGTTCGCACGCCGCTCCGGGGACGTGGGGAGCCAGGCGCCGTCGTCGACCTTGGTGGCCGCGCGGTGCGTGTGGGCCCGGACGGCGAGGTGGGCGCCGCCGTGAAGCGGCACCTGCGCGCACTCGCGGCACGCGAGTTGCCCGCCCGCACGCGCGAGCTCGCCGCGCGCGAACAGGTGCCGCTTTCGCGCGTGACGGTGCGCGACCAGCGGAGCCGATGGGGCTCCTGCTCGCCCGGCGGCCGGATCAGCCTCAACTGGCGGCTCGTCCAGATGCCACCCGAGGTGGCCGACTACGTCATCGTGCACGAGCTGATGCACGTGCTGGTTCCCAATCACTCCCGCCGCTTCTGGGCGCTGGTGCTGCGCGCGTGTCCCGGTGCGCACGGGGCGCGACGCTGGATCCGGCGGCACGGAACGGAGCTGTTGTGACCGATCGGGCCTGGGAAGCCGGCGCGGGCCACGAGACGCGCGGGGCGTGGCGCGACGCCGCGGGCGGAGGGGGCCTGGCGAGGCCAGGCATGGACCACGAGAGCGTGGGCCGGCGAGCCTTCCTCGGCCGCGTCGCGCTCTGCGGCGCGGCGTGGCTGGCCGGTGCGCGCGGGTCGGCGCAAACCGGTGCGCCGGCCACGGCCCCGCACGTGGGCGCGGCGGTCGGCGATGCCGACCTCGCCGGGCGCCTCACGCTCCTGCTCCAGGAGTACGACCGCCAGGGCGTGCACCGCACGGGCTCCCGCGGAGACACCGCGTCGGCCCAGTCGCTGACCACGGGGATGCAGCGGTGGCGACTGAGCGGCACGCTCGAGCGCTTCCCGTTCGAGCGCGTGGACGTGGCCTCCGCCTACGTGCAGTTCCGCGCGCGGCGCATCGACGGCGTTCCGCTGTTCGACGGCACCTTCACCGAGGCGGTGGGCGTCACCGGCGGGATCGGGCTCCCCGGCGACGACACCGCGTTCGTGCTGCTCGACAGCGACGACCCGGCGTTCCCGACGCTGCGGCGGGGCGACCGTTATGTTGGCGTCGTGCTCGTCACGCGCGGGCCTCGCGAGGGGCTCGTGCTGCGCGACGTCGACGGCGCTGCGCCCGGGACCGGGGCTGCCGTGCTCCAGGTGTCGAGCGAGGAACGCGACTGGCTGCGTGAGCAGGCGGGCACGCGGCCCGACGTCAAGCTCGTGGTGGAGGCGACCCGCACGCCGGCCGAGGGCTACACGATGGTGGCGCGTCTCCGCGGGCGCGACCCGCAGGCACTGCCGCTCCTCGTGAGCGCACCGCGCGGGACGTGGTTCCGGGGTACGGGCGAGCGGGGATCCTCGCTCGCGTGCCTCGCCGAGATCCTGCGCGCGATGTCGGCGATGCGCCCCGCGCGCGACTGCGTGTTCGTGTCGGCCGGCGGTGCCGAGCTGGGGATGCTGGGGTTGCACCACCTGTTGGCGAAGCAACAGGTGCTGCCCCGGGCGCACGCGTGGATCTGCCTGGGGCCGCACCTGGGCGTGCCACGGACCACCGCTCGTGTCCGCGGGACCACCGAGCCCCTCGAGCGCATGGTCGCGGAGGCCGTGGCAACGGAGGAGTCGGTCGCGTCGGTGGCGGGTGCCGATGCGATCCTCCCGTCCGAGCCCGCCGCCCTCGTCGCTGCCGGCGCGCCGGTGGTGGCGCTCTGGGCCGAGGGCAACCCGCTGGCCCGGACGGCTGCCGACCGCCTGCCCGACGCCGTGAACGCCGCGCACCTCGCCGCGCAGACGCGCCTCGCCATCACGCTTGCGACGCGGCTGGCCGGGGCGTAGGGGCGGGCCCAATATCCCTCCGCCCGGCAACGACGGTGCGTTGCCCCCACCACGGTGCCTGCGCGGCCAGGCACGACGCACGAGGCAGCGCACGGGTCATTTCGCTCGGGCGACCTCCACCTCCGACGCGATGTACCCGAACGCCGGCCACTGCGCGCCACGCAGCACGTCGTCGAACACCGCGCGGGCGCGCGCGGGATCGCCGTTCACCAGGTACCAGTTCCCCACGCCGTAGCCGTACGTGGCCTGGTTCAGCGGGTCGCCACTGGCGCGCAGCAGGTCCTCAGGCGACAGCTCGCCCTTGTACATCAGCAGGCGGCTGAGGTACGCGCGGTCCTCGGTCACCTTCATGTCGGGGTTGATTGCCGCCAGCACGGCAGCCGCGTCAGCCGTCTTGCCCATCCGTCGCAGCGCCATGTACAGCCAGTCCGACGCCGCCACGATCCCATCGTCACGGCCGCGCGTCGTCGCGAGGCACCGCCGGTAGGCGCGCTCCGCGGCCGCGAAGTCACCCTTGAGATAGTGGGCGAGGCCGAGGTGGTACCAGACGGCGAAGTGCAAGGTGGAGCCGGACGTGGTGCCGGGGTTCGCGCCGGGTTCCGGCTCGTCGGCCTTGCCGGCGATCAGCTGCGAGGCCTTCGTGAGGTCGGCCACGGCCTTGTCGAGCTGCCGCAGCGTGATGTAGCGGTGCCCGCGCAGGCGGTAGAGCCGCGCGTCGGCGGGGTGCTGCGCGATCGCGCGCGTGTAGGCGTCGACCGCGTCGCGGAATCGGCCGGCAGCGGCGAGCCGCCGCCCCACCCACATGGCCGCGTCGGCCGAGCCGGGATCGGCCGCGAAGGCCTTCAGGGCCTCGTTGACCTGCGCGTCGCGCGAGGCCTGCACGTCGGCGGCGACCGCGGGGCTGTAGAGCGGCACACCGCGCAGCGACGTCGTCTCCGGCGTGCGGCCCGGTTCGGCGGCCGGCGGCTTCAAATACTTGTCGTACCACG
>Ga0079037_100001770_pt1 | contig 11507 bp, 11 predicted proteins | sample Mud3Dept4metaG_FD_71479 | JGI IMG/M metagenome (GOLD analysis project Ga0079037, IMG submission 71479) | Freshwater wetland microbial communities from Ohio, USA, analyzing the effect of biotic and abiotic controls - Mud 3 Core 4 Depth 4 metaG | ecosystem: Environmental > Aquatic > Freshwater >... | reverse complement strand
CCCCGGTGAAAACCGGGGTCCAGAGTATTTCTAACTCCATGAAAACACTGGATTCCGGCTGGAGTTTGCCCCGTACTTGATACGGGACCGGAATGACGTGATACGACACCAAACCATTTTTTTTACAGCTTTGAGAAAGCTAGGGAGGGGGCTAAAGTATTGGTTCCAGTTTTCGAATGATTTTCTGTTCGGGCACGATTGAAAAGTCCTACCGTTTTGACATAAGTCAATGAAATATCACCCATAGAATTGAATAATGGATTTAGGAGGAGAAAAAATATGAAATGTCCAGGGCAGGATATGAGATTTTGGAAACCGGGAGATATTTTTGACACTCAATGTCCCAAATGTGGGAAAAAGGTCGAGTTCTTCAGAGATGAGGTGAGGCGTAAGTGTAGCTGCGGGCACGAAATCGTCAATCCCAAGCTGGATTTTGGGTGTGCCCAGTGGTGTCCCTATGCCGAACAGTGTGTGGGGACGATACCCGAAGAGGCAAAGGAAAGACAAAAAAAGGAACAAAGAGATTCACTCAGGGAAAGAATTGCTCTGGAAATGAAAAAATATTTTGGAACTGATTTTAAACGGGTCCATCATGCCATCAAAGTTGCCAGGTTTGCGGAGCAGATCCTGAGAATGGAGGGTGGGAATCCTCTGGTCGTGATGGGGGCCGCCTATCTTCATGATATCGGGATCCATGAGGCGGAGAGGAAACACGGGAGCCCGTCAGGCCATTATCAGGAACTGGAGGGACCTGCGATTGCCAAGGAGATTTTGGGAAAATTGAATGTCCAGAGAGAAATGATTGATGAGATCTGCGACATCATCGGTCATCATCATAGCCCAAGAGAAGAAGAGACATTGAACTTCCAAATTCTCTATGAGGCGGATTGGCTGGTCAATATCGAAGAAGAAGGGGTGTCGAAGGACCGGGAGAAAGTGGAAGGGTTGATCGGGAAGGGGTTCAGGACCGTCACCGGAAAACAATTAGCAGAGAGACTCTACCTTGCCTAAGCGACCTCTCATTTCACGGAATCCTTCGATCCTAAGTCACGCATTTTTTCAGGGTCAGGGCGTTTTTGACGGCGAAACCATAAGCATCGTTGTTGAAATAAACAAATGCGGTCTTGTCTTTCTTTCTCCAGTTTTGGATGTTTCCTGCCCACAGTTCTAATTCCTTATCCGAATAATTAGAACCATAGAGGACATCCCCGCCGTGGAAGCGGATATAGATAAAGTCGGAGGTTGTCCTTTCGATGAAAGGAAGGCCTGAGCCGTGGGCCATGCAGAAGGCAAAACGAAAATCTTCCAATATTCCCAAGGCCTCATTGCAGAACCAGGATTCATCTCTGAACTCAAAGGCGTGACGGTGAAGTTTGGAACGAGGGAGGGTGGAGAGGAGGACGCAGAATTCCTCCAGTCTCTCCTTCTGGAATTTGAATCGCGGGGGAAGTTGCCAGAGGACTGCACCCAATTTCTCTTTCAAGGGCGAGGCATGGTCGAAGAAAAGAGACAGCGGTTCCCTGCAATCCTTTAATCGCCGGATGTGGGTGATGAACCGGCTTCCTTTCACGGCAAAAACAAACTTTTTCGGCGTTCGTTTGTACCAGCCTTGAAAAACTTCTTTCTTCGGAAGGCGGTAAAAAGAGACGTTCAGCTCCACGGTGTTAAAATGTTCGGCGTAGAACTCAAGCCACTTTTTCTGGGGAAGATCAGAAGGGTAGAAGGTCCCGTTCCACCAATGGGGGTAATTATAGCCGCTCGTTCCGATGTAAATCATTTATTGAATGTGGAAAGTGGAAGGTGGCAGGTGGTTTTGACTACTTTCGACTCTCTACATTCCACTCTCCCTCCCTGGATTAGTGATAATAGCCGCCGCCGGGGCCTCTTTGAGACCACTTCCGCTTGTAGTATTCGCGGCGCAGTTTTTGCCGGATCGCTGGATAAGCCATAAAGAAGAGCCCGAAGACGAGGCCTCCCAGATGGGTCAGATGAGCGACGCCCCCCCCTGCCGAACCGGATGAAAAAAATTCGATGAGGCCGAAAATGATCACCATGTATTTCGCAGGGATCGGGAAAAGGAAATAGATGTAAATGGGTCGATTGGGGAAGAGCCAGCCAAACGCGAGAAGGATGCCATAGATCGCCCCGGAGGCTCCGATGACAGGATAAGGAGAAAGGAGAACGGTAAAAATTCCCGCACCGATACCACAAAAGAAGAAATAGAAAAGGAACCTTCTCCGCCCCCAATAGCTTTCCAGTTCACCTCCAAACATCCAAAGTGAGAAAAGGTTGAAAAGAATGTGGAAGAAATCCCCGTGCAGAAAAATGTAAGTAAAAAGTTGCCAGATGTAATATTGGTTCCAAACCTTTTCAGGGTCGAGCGCAAAGTAGCTGAGAAAATAATAGATATACACGTCGATGCTGATTGTGCGGAGTATTTGCTGGACCAGAAAGACCACTCCTGTCGCGATCATCAGATTCTTAACGGCAGGCGTCAAGCCTTGGCCAAACGAGAAATGGTAGCGGTAATAGGTCATGCTGAACTCCTCAGAACCCAGGTGTCAACGTTTAAATACCAAACGAAATCCGAACGTGAAATCCTGCCCTCGCAATTCCAAGACCAGGAGTGATGGACGTAACAAATCACTTGTCCTCCCACACCCCCATCCCCCTCCTGGCCTCCTTGAAGGGGGAGAAGGATCATGATTTCCCTCCCCTTCAGGGGGAGGGACAGGGTGGGGGTGGGTTAAGTGAGTTTTTCTCCCGCAGACTGTCTCGTTGGGGGAAGACCCAGGTTGTCACCCTCCTATCATATCCTATTCTTTCATTTCGTCAAAACGAATTCGATACTTCTTCATCTTGTATCGAAGCACCCTCTCACTGATGCCAAGGCTCTCAGCGGCTTTCGTCTGAACTCCCTGATGTTGATGGAGGGCGTTGAGGATGGACTCTTTTTCAATCTCCTCCAGAGATTCAGGAAGGGTCTTTTCTTTCTTGGAAGGTTCCCATGACTTCTCAGACTTTTCTTCTTTGAGGTGAAAAGGAAGATCTTGGGTTGTGATGATATCTCCGCGGCAGAGCACCACTGCCCGTTCCATGAGGTTCTCCAGTTCTCTGACATTTCCGGGATAATCGTAGCGGAGGAGAAGGGCGGTTGCTTCTTTAGAAATAGTGGAGATAGGTTTCTGGTTTTTCTCTGAATATTTTTTTAGAAAATGGTCGATCAAAAGAGGAATGTCTTCTCTCCTTTCTCTCAAAGGGGGAAGGGTGATGGAGATGACGTTTAGCCGATAGTAGAGATCCTCTCTAAAAATTCCTTTTTGAATCGCCTCCTCTAAATTCCGGTGGGTGGCGGTGATTACCCTCACGTCGGCTTTGAGCGGGACGTTTGACCCCAGTCTTTGGAATTCTTTGTCCTGTAAGATCCTCAGAAGTTTCACCTGGATGCCGGGAGTGAGGTCTCCAATTTCATCGAGAAAGATGGACCCTCCGTCCGCTTCTTCAAACCTGCCCAGTCTTTTCTGGACGGCCCCGGTGAAGGCCCCTTTCTCGTGGCCGAAGAGCTCGCTCTCAAGGAGGGTTTCGGGAATCGCTGCGCAACTGACCTTCACCCAAGGTTTTTCGGATCGAGGACTTGCATAGTGGATGGCATTGGCGATTAATTCCTTTCCTGTTCCGCTCTCTCCCCGGATGAGGATCGTGGCCTGACTGGAGGCGACCCGTGCCACCAACCCCATGACTTCCTCCATTTTTGGACTCCCGTACACGATATTGGTAAATTGATACCGGTCCTGAAGTTGAGCCTTGAGCTCCTTATTCTCTTTGATCAGATGAGACCTCTCGATCACTTTCTGGAGCATCAAGAGAAGCTCGTCCAAATCGATCGGTTTGGTCAGGTAGTCCAGGGCTCCTTCTTTCATCGAAGCCACGGCTGTCTCGACTGTTCCATAAGCGGTCATCATGACCACAGGGAGATCGGGATAAAGCTTTCGGATCTCTCGAAGCGTTTGCAGGCCGTCGAGTTCGGGCATTTTATAGTCGATCAACACCAGATCGAAGAAATTCCCTTTAAGTTGCTGAAGCGCTTCCCTGCCGTTGGAAACGGCCTCAACAGAGAAGCCTTCTTTTTTCAAGAATCCTTCCAGAAGGTCCCTCTGGTTCTTCTCGTCCTCGGCAATCAGTATCCTGGCTTTTTCCATAATCAAAAACGTAACCGTGTCCATGCGTGCACTGCGTGCACGCCGGAGTGAAGCAATGCGTATGTCTTTGACTACGCGGACAAGATTACTAATCGGGCCATCATTGAGAAGACATCTTCTGATAATCCCCCCTAACCCCTCTTTACGAAAGAGGGGGAATTCCTCCCTTTTCTAAAGGGAGGTAAGGAGGGATTAGTTCCAGTGTCTACACAATTTTGGATTCCTTAGGTGCTCTGCACAACTTGCGGCCTACTCCTTACTGCTTACTTCTTGGTGCCTACTGTCCGCTTCATTCTTTCATCCGACAGGCAGGGTCACCGTCACTTTTGTTCCCGCCCCGACCCGGCTTTCTATTTTCAATTGGCCTTCATGAGCTTCGATGATTCGATGGGCAATGGGAAGTCCCAACCCCACCCCTTTCTCTTTCGTCGTATAGTAATAATTAAAAATCTTTTCCATCTGTTCCGGGGGAATTCCGGAACCCGAATCTGAGATCGTGACTTCCACATGGTCTTTCAGGGGTTTGGTGTCAACGCGAAGGATCCCTCCCTGCCCCATGGCCTGCATTCCATTTCTCATAATATTGATCAAGGCCTGTGTCAACTTCTCCGGGTCCATTTTAATGAGAGGGAGGTCCGGCGGAATTTCCGCCTCGAGAGTGATCCCAAGGGAAGACGCCTCTTCGCGAAAAAGGGGGACCAGATGGTTTAAAAGGCTCTGGAGGGAAGACTCCTTCAGGTTCAGTTGAAAGGGTCTGGAGAGGGCCAGAAACTGTTCGATGATCGCGTTGACCCTTCTGACTTCTTTGAGGATCAACTCCGTAAAGGAGATATATTCTTCCCTTTTTGATTCGTCGGAAGGGAGAAATTCTCTCTTGAGCCTCTGGAGGCCCATGCCCATGGCATTGAGGGGATTCCGAATCTCGTGGGCGACGCCTGCCGCCAAGTGGCCGAGAGAGGAGATTCTCTCCGCCAACTGGATCCGATCCTCCATCTCTTTCATTTTCCTGAGGTGTCGATTCTGATTCACCCAGATCAGGGCGATCGCCGAAATCCCCAACATGAGGAAAAAGAAAACCGAAAGGAAGACATTCTTTTTGATCTGGCTGAGCACGGGTCGAATTTCCTCCGGGGTATATCCGATTCGGATGAGCCCCATGGTCCTGTTCTTGAGAAAGAAGGGTTTAACCACTTCGAAGATCTCCTGCCCTTTCGGGGATGGATAGTGACGGAAAAGAACCCGGTTCCCTTGAAGCGAATTCTTTAGAAAAGGGTCGTCCTCCCTTTTCCCTATGAGCGTTAAATCCGTATTCGCCAAGATGTTGAGAGACGTGTCCTGAATGGAGATATAGAGGATGCCCTCTCTCAGACCGATATCGGAGATTGCCCTTTGAATGGCGAATTGCCGGAGAAGTCTTTTCAGTTGTTCTCCATTGAGGTAAAGAGCGAGGATCTCCGGACTCGTTCTCCTCCAGACAGCCATCGAGAACACTTGGCCTTCGGAAAGGGGTTTGCCAAGGAGATCGATAGCCACGGGCTGTTTCTTTCCGATCAATTCATGAAGAAGCCGTATTTTTTCAGGGGGAGAAAACCCCGAAGGCCACCCGCGGAGGGAGTTTCCTTTGGAGTCGTAGATCTCGATTGAAGTGATGTGGTATTGGTCGATGAGGTATTGGAGATCTGAAGGGGTGAGAGGTTTTTCTCTGTCGATTTGATCCACTCGATGGATGGCCTCCAGAAGATATTCGGCAACGGAGTCTTCCAGGCCGAAGTAGAGCTCCGAAACAGGGGCATTGGGGGAACCCTTTCCGGATTCACCTTCCATCCATTCGAGAGACGTGAGGGCTTCTTCAATATTCTTCTCGAAATGCTGAATGAGGACGGTCGCTTCTCTTTCCAACAAGAGATAGAATCCTTTTTGGGTTCGATTAATTTCCAAGAGTCCGTTGATGATGAGGATCACGAGCAGGATTCCGGAGAAGATTCCGAGATAGATCGGGGAGAAACTTCTTTTTATCTTATTCTTGTCCTTGGCCAAAACAACCCCATCCTGATTTCTCTTTGAGTCACTCCGGCGGAGGAAAGGTCTCTCTGGGATGCATGGGGCCCATGGGTCCGGTTCCGTGCATCCGATGTCGAAAGGCGGGGAATTCTCGTTCAGGGCACCATTTTTGTAACTGTTCCGGAGTGAGAAGATTTCTTACCTTCACTAGATATTCAACGGACCTCTCTTCTTCCTTCGACCGGAGCTCGATGATTTCCAAATTCTTGGCACGGATGGACTCGATCTTTATGGTCGGTCCGACCAGAAGCTCCCGGAGTTCCAAACGTTTGGTGAAGAGCTGTGCCCGGAGGAGTTGGGTCTCCCGAAGGTAGGCCTGTTGAATCAGCTCAAGGTTTTTCCTCTGCTCCTGTGAGAGATCGAGGTCCGATGCCCTCCAGCATGTAACTTCTCCCCTCCACTTTCTCATTCCCATCTCCGGAGGTTGCGAAAAGGAAGGGGAAGTCACGAAGAAAAAGAGAAAACAAAAAATGAATAAGGGTATTTTTACTTTCATCACTCCCACGGTTAACCCATCGTGAAGCATCAAGGCTATCGGCCTTTTCAGTTCATTTTAAAACATATCGAAATGGGATGAAAATGTCAAACCTTCGACTTCCCGGTCTGAAAAGCAGGGTCAAAATAAAAGGGGAAGGTTTGACCTTCCCCTTTTAGGATTCAATCTTAGACTCGACGATTAGTAGCATCCATAACCGGAGCCCATTCCATGACCGGGGCCCATTCCATGGCCAGGACCCATTCCACCCCGGCCCATTCCATGTCTGCCGCCCATCATGTGGCCGCCGCCGAAATCGTGGCCCATTCCTCGCCCTGCCTTCCAGTTCTGGATCTGCTCAGGTGTGAGGAACTTTCGAGCCTCCAGCCGCATTTGGACCGCTTTGTCCTTGATCTGGTTTTGAAGATCTCTCAACTCTTTTTCCTTGTCCAGAATGGCCTTGGAATCAGCCTTGGGATTCGTCCAAAGAGATTGGAGTTCAAGCCTTTTGGTGAGCATCGTTCCCCTTAACTGGGCCGTCTCATCATTAAACTTCTGGCGCAGTTCCTGATACTTTGTTTGCTGCTCAGGAGTTAAGGAAGACCATTTCTCCTGCCCCCAACCCGATCTACGTCCGGGCCCAGAACCAGACTCCGGCCCCTGAGCAAAAGCATAGGCCACACCTAAAGCCATAACTGCCACCAACCCTAATACAACGACTGTCTTCTTCATCTTTTCCATCTCCTTTCATATTATTAATTTAATCATTGCTTTCGTAATAAAGCAATGACCGTGCCAATTGATTTTTTAAAAGCCATCATGTTGTCCCCGATTCCCGTTTGGGCACTCATTTACTCAGCGTTTTCAATGGGTTCAATCCAATGCATAAACCGAAAAGGATCCGCACTTATAAAAACTGATATCTGAGGGTTCGACTTCAAAAAGGAAAGACTTGTCGAGCGTCATTGAGAAAGTTGGGTTTCCTCTCCCATTTTATAAATCCAACACAGTAGATCAACTCCTGTCCGATCAAAGGAATTCAGCCAGTTACGGACATCCGCTTTTATCACGGGCCCGTTATCTTGAGACAAACATCGGTTTCGACAATCTTGGCGATCGATTCGACAAGAATTTCCTGTAAAAGAAACACGACTTATATAAAATGCCGTTGGAAATTATTGAATTGGACGGATACACGAGATCATGAAATTTTCCTTGTAAAAGGAGGAGAGAAAAGGTAGAAAAAAGGAAGATAGCTCAGGCACTTCTTCTGAAGTAGAATGAAGGGGATCACCATGACGGCGAAAGACGAAAAAATCAATTCTTTTGAGATAGCGAAGAAGCAGGTTGATATTGCGGCCAAGTATTTAGGCCTGGACCCTGGATCGATTGAGAAGCTAAAACATACGAAGAGGGAGTTGATCGTTCATTTTCCTGTCCAGATGGATGCTGGGAATCTCAGGATCTTTACCGGCTACCGGGTTCAACATAATGTGGCAAGGGGGCCGGCCAAAGGGGGGATCAGATACCATCCTGATATTGATCTCGATGAAATGAGGGCTTTGTCGATGTGGATGACCTGGAAGTCAGCGGTAGTCAACATCCCCTTTGGAGGGGCCAAAGGTGGGGTCCAGTGTCATCCGAAAGAGATGTCGCTTCACGAAATAGAGCATCTGACGAGGAGGTTTACGTGGGAGATCTCCATGATGTTGGGTCCGGAACAGGACATTCCTGCTCCGGATGTTTATACCAACCCGCAGGTGATGGCCTGGATCATGGACACCTTCAGTATCTTGAAAGGCTACTCGGTCCCTGGCGTGGTGACGGGAAAGCCCATCGAGTTGGGAGGATCCCTGGGAAGGTTTGAAGCGACGGGAAGGGGAGTGGTTATTACCTCTCTTGAAGCGCTGAAGTATCTAAAAATGTCCATTGAGGGAGCCAAAGTGGCGGTCCAAGGATGCGGGAATGTGGGAGGGGTTGCTGCGACGTACTTTGATCGTATGGGGGCAAGGGTCGTCGCCATCAGCGATTCACAAAAAGGACTCTACAATGAGAAAGGGCTGGATGTGAAGAGGGCTTTGGAATACAAAGCGAAATATAAGTGTTTTGTTTGCGAGTCAAAGGATGAAACGGAGATCTCTAATCAGGAGCTGTTAGAGTTGAAATGCGATGTTCTGGTTCCGGCTGCCATTGAAAGTCAGATCACAGGGGAAAATGCTCCTCGAATCAAAGCGAAAGTTATCGCCGAAGGGGCCAACGGACCGACCACCCCGGAGGCGGATGAGATTTTGAACGACATGGGAGTTTTCATTGTCCCTGACATTTTAGCCAATGCAGGAGGGGTGACCGTTTCCTACTTTGAGTGGGTGCAAAACCTCCAGGAACTCATCTGGAGTGAAGAGGAGGTATTGGACCGACTGACCCGGATCATACAGAAGGGTTTCAAAGAGGTATTGGAAATCTCCCTTTCTAAGAAAATTCCCATGAGAACGGCAGCCCTTGTGCTCGGGATTGGAAGGGTTGCGGAAGCCTCGAGGCTCAGAGGAATTTATCCGTAACATTACAGATCGATCGTCCAATGATCGGATACCCGTTGAAACAATGAACTATGAACAAAAAAATAATACACTGTTCATCGTTCGTCTTTTAACGTTCATCGTCGTTCCGGGGATCGGTCGTCGCTCATCAGATATTACGGGTTTAAGTGGGAAGGTGATATGGAGAAACTCATCATTACTGTCGGGATCACAGGATCTCGAATTACAAGAGGACAAACCCCTTACATCCCCATTACTCCGGAAGAGATCGCCCAGTCGGGGATCGAGGCTTGGAAAGCGGGAGCTTCTATCCTCCATATCCACGTGAGAGATCCAAAGACAGGGTTAGGAGCCCAGGATTATTCTATCTTTAAAGAAGTCGTGGACCGGATTCGAGGCGAAACCGATGCGATCCTCTGTCTGACCACGAGCGGGATTCCGGGCAGGAATCTCCAATTTGACGAAAGGCTCGTTCCTTTATCCTTCAATCCGGAATTGGTTTCCTTTGATGCAGGCTCTATCAATATGAGGGAGAATGTTTTTCTCAATCCCCCGGAGTTTTTGGAGATGCTGGCCAGAGAGACGCTGGCGAAGGGAATTAAGCCCGAGTTGGAGGTATTTGAAGTTGGCATGGTTGAAACCTGCAATAGGTTTTTGGAAAAGGGCCTTCTTAAACCTCCGCTCCACTTTCAATTCGTTCTAGGCGTTCTCGGCGGCATGCCCGCCACAGCAAAATCTCTCCTCCATTTTTCAGAGATTCTTCCTCAGGGTTCGACATGGTCTGTGATCGGGATCGGTCCAGGTCAGCTCCCCATGGCGATGATGGCTCTGGCGATGGGAGGTCATGTCCGGGTGGGCTTGGAGGACAATATCTACTATTCAAAGGGCGTGCTGGCAAAGAACAATGCTCAATTGGTGGAGAGAGTGGTCAGGATTGCAAAAGAGTTTGGAAGAGACGTTGCTACCCCGCACGAGTCCAGAGAAATCCTCAGCCTGTTGTAGCCGGGACTTACCAGAAATTTCCTGTCAAATTTATCATCGAGTCGTTCTAATATCAAATTTTCCTTAACCCTCAATAAATCACCCCCGTGTCCGGCCATTGGCATAAGACTTGCTTTATAGACCATTCATGCTGAAGGAAGCCGGGAGCAAGTCTGATCATAAGAGAATTTGCTTTTTCCAATCTTTTTGTCATTTGTTTAATTATTTTAGGGGGTTTTGTATTTCTGCAAATCGTGAAGAGGCGACTGGAAGACAAATAAATCGCTTCAGTGGCTCCAACGAATTTGGGCCGATGGTTACAAAATTGTGAAACTCCCCGGCCTAGGCCGGGGGCCAACCGAGGAAAGATGACTGGTAAAGAAATCTTGGGGATTCAGGAAACGGAAGAAGGAAGAAAAATTGAGATTAATTTCTGGACAGTCGCCCGTTTGGTCTTGGCTTTCACGAATGCTTTCTTTGTTTCCTACTTCTTTGCCAAATTGTTTCAGTGGATTTAGAGTTTCTGCTTATTTCAGCCATTTTGACAACGCCCTAAACTCCTCAGTCCCAGCCTCCTTCAGCAGCTGAAAGGCGATGATCTCGGTGGTCGAGATCATCGCCCCCTTTCTTTCCATCCATCTCAGACCGATCTCCCAATCCAGTTTCCTCCTGGAACAAATAGCATCGGCTATTGCATGGACCTCGTGGCCTTTCTGTATTAAGTCGTCGGCGGTTTGGAGAATGCACACGTGGGTCTCGATCCCGGTGAGGATGACCTGCTTCCTTCCCGGTTGATTTATTTTCTCGTTGAACGTCTCCACGCCGCAACAACTAAAAGAAACTTTTTCGATGGGAAGGGTGGGCCCCAGCTCCATTTTGATATCAGAGACAGTTGAGCCCAACCCTTTCGGATACTGTTCCGTGATCACGACGGGGATGGCCATTTCCTTGGCGAAAGCAAGAAGAGTCCGGATATTTCGGATCACCTTTTCTGCTACCCCTTGATTCATCTGCTTCATCAGGACATCCTGGACATCGACCACGACCAGCACCGCTTTTTCCCGGCGAATCCGAGATAACCCATTCATCCCTGGTTCTCCTTTAAGTCATGATGATCTACCCTTCTCCTTCTATCCTCCGCCAACCACCGACTGCCTCCCGCAGGCAGGGTGGGCAGGGAGAGGAGAAAAAAGGGATAACTTTGATGTTGAATTCTAAACTAATATGTTCTATTTGTAAAACGAAGATAAGATA
>Ga0079037_100001767_pt1 | contig 11511 bp, 4 predicted proteins | sample Mud3Dept4metaG_FD_71479 | JGI IMG/M metagenome (GOLD analysis project Ga0079037, IMG submission 71479) | Freshwater wetland microbial communities from Ohio, USA, analyzing the effect of biotic and abiotic controls - Mud 3 Core 4 Depth 4 metaG | ecosystem: Environmental > Aquatic > Freshwater >... | reverse complement strand
CTCTCATCAGACCAAATGGCTGACCCACTTCGAGGAACATATAGTCATCAGCCAGGCCGTAACCTCCACTGGTGGGCACGAAACCGATCTGATCTATCCCCGGTCCCAGATCAAGTACTTTATTACGGTTAAGCGACAGGTTAAAGGAAGTATTCCACCTGAATTTTCCGGTGATGGGATCTCCGCCGATCAGAACCTCAATACCTTTGTTTTCAATTGATCCTACATTGTCTATTACAGTTTCTACACCAACGTATCCTGGCAACTCCCTTCCCATCAGAAGATCGTCCGTTACCTTTCTGTAAACATCTATTGTTGAGGTCAGTCTACCTTTAAACAGTGAGACGTCAATCCCAATATCGGCCTGTGCTGTGGATTCCCATTTCAGGTTAGGATTTCCAATATCTGATATCCCGAAACCTATATTCAGGTTCGATCCATTGCTCCATGGATATCTGTACCATGAACCGAGGCTTGCCAGAGATCCGTAAGATCCGATACCCTGGTTGCCTGTAATGCCATAACTTACCCTCAATTTTAACTCGGTGACAGCCGGAGAATCTTTAAGAAAATTCTCCTGGGATATTCTCCATGCCAGGGAACCGGATGGGAAGTAGCCCCATTTATTATTTTTACCGAAAACTGATGAGCCGTCAGCCCTGTAGCTTAATGTTAGAAGGTATTTATCAAACAGCCCATAATTGATTCGGCCCATAAATGAAATCAAAGCTCTCTCACTATGCCATGAGTCAACAGTTATTGATTTAGCACCATCCATGTTATCTGTTCCAAGCTGATCAACCAGGAAATCCCGGCCTTCCATCATACTGCCAAGTGAATTGCTGAAGATATCCTCGATAACTCCTGTAAAGGTAATATGATGGGGCCCAGTGGTATTATCGTACGTAAGTATATTTGTATTTTGATACGTGTTGTCGACTGAACTTTCTACGCGACCCTGTCCATTCGCACCATATCCAAAATGGGTTTTGGTATTCTCGTATTTTCTGCGATAGGAATTTGAAAAAGTTCCGCCACCCATGATCTTTAAGCTCAGACCCTTCATGGGTTTAAAATTCAGGAACAGGTTGAGGTTATTCTGATAGTTGGGATAATCAATTAATGTCTCAAGACATGTGGCAACAGGGTTCCATGTGTCGTCGGAACCATATCCCGACCTTGCTTTCCAGTAATTTCCATTTTCGTCATAAACGGGTTCTGTCGGTGCCCATCTTATGGCATCATTCACAGGCTGAAAAAGAACATCTCCTTCTTCTGAATTAAATGGAGGTGCCTTGTATTTCTCATGGGTATATGAGTAGTTCAGCCCGAAATCAACCCAGTTTGTGATATCAGCTGCCAGATTTGCCCGTAACGAAAGCCTGTTGTAACCTGAGTTTAAAAGAATACCTTTATGATCAAGAAAGGCTGTTGAAACCATGTACTTAAGCCTGTCTGTTGCTCCGCTTATTGCAAGATTGGCATTCTGCATCACACCCGTATTATATATTTCATCCTGCCAGTCGGTTCCGCCGTTTTTCTCGTAATTGGCAATATCTGCCTGAGTAAAATAATATTTTGGTGTTGCACCACCTGCTGTCTGGAAGCTCTGATAAAAATTATTGTACCTGGCGAATTCAGCTGCAGACATCACCGGAAGTTTATGAGCAAGGTTCTGGATGCCAATATTATAACCGGCATCAATGACTGGTTTGCCTGTTTTTCCCAGCTTGGTGGTGATAAGGATCACCCCGTTTGCACCACGCGATCCGTAGATAGCTGTTGCTGAAGCGTCTTTCAGGATCTCCATTGAGGCTATATCGTTTGGGTTCAGCTGGTTGAGGCTGGCACCCTGGAGTCCGTCGACTATTATTAGCGGATCATTACCACCCTGGATAGAGTTGTTACCCCTTATTCGGATCATTGTATTACCACCCGGTGAACCGTCAGTATTAAGGATAAATACCCCTGTTGTACGACCCTGAATAGCCTGGTCAACACGCTGAACAGGTAATTGCAGAAGATCCTCGGTTTTTACCGAACTTACAGATCCGGTCAGGTCACTTTTCCTTACTGAACCGTAACCAACAACCACAACATCCGACAACGCCTGAATATCTGAAACCAGAGAAACATTAATTGTCGTTCTTCCGTCAATAGGAACCTTCTGTGTGACATAACCTATAAAGGTTATCTGCAATGTACCGCTCAGGTTTGGCACATTTAAGCTAAACTTACCATTCCCGTCGGTACTTATGCCGGTGGTTGTTCCTTCAAGGACAATGTTTACTCCCGGAAGCGGGTCGCCGGTATTGGAATCGGTAATAGTACCGGATATCCTTACCTGCTGATCTGCTAAGAGATCAATGGCACCCGGGTCAGTATAGTTACCGTAAGAACTTAATGGTAACAATGCCATCAAGCCTATGAATAGAGAAAATCTCATAAACTGGCAATACCTGTCAGAAATATGAGGCAGAAAAAACAATCTCAATTTTTTTTTCATACTTTTTGAGGTTTTAATGAAATTGGCTAAGGGTTTAATTTTATAATATCTGTTTTAATAATGTAGATTGATTTTAGTAACATTTGATTTAGTCTATGCTCCTGATTGATGGAGAAAACAAACTTTCTTTTGGGAAACACCATTTAAATGGGCATAAAAAGAACTAATTTAATAAAAAAAATGATATTGCAAATAGTTTTGTGTGTTTTTTTACTAACGAACACTTAAGTATTAACTAATTATAAACAGTTATGATATTTTTTAATCTTATTTTTACTTATATGTTATATAAACTTTTCCTATATACCTATTAATATAATAGTATAGAAATTACGTGATCCTGAAAATTGTGATATGTGATGCTATCGCATGGCTTACTGCATTTGTGTAAAACTGAATATTAAAAACAAAACATTAAGAATATGAAAAACAAATTATCCGCTTCACATGTAATGAGATTTCTGACATTGCTTCTGCTTCTGACATCATTTGTTTCATGCACTTCTCATTCAGGTATCAGCCGTATATGGGCCGTTGATGATGGTGAAAAGATCAGAAAGGATGATATCTCCAATCCGCTGGCTTCTGAACCGGCGAATGCCGTCTGGGTAAACAATACTATTAACCTTTTTGGCGGCAGGAATGAAATAGTCGCATTTCAGCTAATAATCCAGGCAGATAAATCAGGTGCCTCACAGGTCAATGTAAAAATAAGTGATCTTCAGAACGGGACATCTGTCATACCGGGTTCAGCTGCAGGTCCGGCCGATCCTTATGATTACAGGGGACGATATATTGAGCTCTTTACGGAACACTACCTGAATATGGTCAAACGATCTCCTCCGTTATGGTTTTTTTCCGAGACTGCTGTTCCGTCCTCTTATCATACAGGCTGGGTCCCGGATTGCCTTATACCTTTTTCAGCTCCTCCCGGAAAAGGTGGTGCCCCATTTTCAATAGAACCAGATATGAACCAGGCTGTATGGGTTGATATCCTGATCCCGGAAAATGCAGTTGCAGGTACCTATTCAGGTAAGGCAACAATTACAGTGTCAGACAAATTATTGAAAAAGATACCTGTTATATTAAAGGTATATGACTTTACTCTTCCCGACTCCGGTCATCTGAAAACTATGTTTGGATATTCATCAGGCAGTATTGCAAGACGACATAATGTACAGAGGGGCAGCGAAGAATTATACAAACTCGAAATGAAATACAATCAGATGGCCCATCGTCACAGGTTTGACCTTGTAACAGGTGTTGATAACCTCGACGACATGACCAGGTTCTATAAAGGATATTATACCGGCGAGGTATATTCCGAAGAATACGGTTATTCAGGACCAGGTAAGAATATGGGGAATACAACATTCTCAATCGGATATGGAGGAGATTTTCCTAAAGAATACGGTGGAAGTGTTGATAATATGAACAAGCGTGACTGGTGGGCCGGTTCGGATGTATGGGAAAACTGGTTTGTACAGAATGCCCCGGGAGTTGAACGTCACAAATACTTGTTCCCCGATGAACCTGACTGGAAAGGACCTAAAGGCAAATTAGGAACAGGTTCAATGGATACGATCAAAATGCAGGCTGTCTGGACTCATACAAATCCCGGTCCCGGGAAGAATATTCCGACATTTGTTACAAATATGGTCAAACCTGTATTATTGGGACATGTTGATTTCTGGTCCATATCTGCACAGGAATGGACAATGACTCTTACACCTGAGGTAGTTGCTTCAGAGAGAGCAAAGGGACATAAATTCGGGATCTATAACGGTTTCAGACCAGGGATGGGAGCTGTTGTTAGTGATGCTGACGCTGTAGAATTCAGAGTAATGCCCTGGATCGTATGGAAGTATGGCATTGATCAGTATTTCTACTGGTCAACCACTTTCTGGACAGACAAGAATGTTTTTGTCAATCCGCTTACTTATGAAGACAGAATAAATGGCGACGGTACATTTCTGTACCCGGGTCAGGATGCCATGTTCCCGGAAGAGACCAGGGACCTGGCTGGCCCTCTTTCTTCTGTCAGGGCAAAGAACTGGAGAAGAGGGGCACAGGATTATGAGTATTTGTGGCTGGCAAAAAAAATGGGATTTGAAAAGGAATTGAATATTATTGTAAACAATTGTATTCCAACGGCTGTATGGGAAGCAAAGGATCATAAAGATATTAGCTGGTCGAGCAGGGGATATAAATTCGATGAGTATAGGAAACAGCTTGCAGAACTGCTTTCTTCAGGTTCAGGAAATAAATGAAGAATAAATAAAATGCAATCAATTAATCGGAAAATCAGAGTTTTGGATATTGGCACAATCTTGCTTTTATTAATCATTTTCTCCTGCAGCAAATACAATGAATATCAGTTCACTATTGTTGATGACCAATCAGGAGAACAGCTGGCTGCAAGAGTATCCGTTACTGACCAATGCGGAAAAATCATCAGCATCGATGGCAATCCGACACATGTCGACTATCTGGGCAAACAATGGTTCTATGTCGATGGCTCTTTCTCGTTTAAATCCCCGGTCAAGGATGTTATTATTGAAGTCCAACGGGGACCGGAGATACTGCCGGTTAAGATCACACCGATAGCAGGCATGAAAAATCAGCTTATAAAACTGCACAAATGGACTGACATGAACCGAAAGGGATATATGAACGGCGATGTACATATTCATACACCATTTTCGGAAACTGCTCATCTTCAGATGAAAGCTGAGGCTCTGAATTTTCTCAATATTCTCGTCGGTGAAGACTCGGTTAAGAATAAACAATTCACCGGAAAGGCAGATCCGGCATCAAGCTCTGGTCATACGATATATGTTGCCCAGGAGGTACGTGACTGGCAGATGGGACATCTTGCCCTGCTGGGATTAAATTCACTGGTCCCCGGTTATCCGATTGTTGGTGGTACTCTTGAAAGTTACAGCCATACCAACTGGGTAATGTCACTAGCAGCTGATGAGACACACAAACAGGGAGGCCTTGTAATATGGGCACATTTCAGCAATTTACCGGGAGCTGAATCGCCTGTTGCAATTGCACTTGGAAAAATTGATGCACTGGAGCTTATGACTTATGATGATCCCACACAACTTCCCAGTCACTGGGGACCCTGGAAAAACTCCGGAATACCTCTGGCTGAATTTACGGTTATGAGGGGAATGGATCTCTGGTATCAATACCTCAATTCAGGATTTCGTCTGCCTGTTGTGGCAGGAACCGATAAGATGGCAGACGATATTCCAATGGGTAGCAACAGATATTATGCTTTTACAGAAGGAGATACAACCTATAATGCCTGGTTGTCTGCAATCAAAACAGGTTGCGGATTTATAACTAATGGCCCTATGCTGGATTTTGTTGTTGGCGATAATATCTCTGGTGATATTGTCAGTTTTCACGCTAATAAAAAGGTACATGCATCCCTGACTGCTGAATCTGTTCTCCCGTTTGCCACCCTTGAAATAATAATGAACGGTCTGGTGGTAGCTCATAAGACAATTTTTACAGCTGATAACCCGCCTGTCAACGGAGTCTATAAAATGAAAGTGGAAACGGATCTTGAATTAAATAAAAGTTGCTGGATTGCGGGTCGCGTGGCTGATGATCCCGACAATAAGAACCGAATCCTTCCCCGCGGACTTTCCGTTTTCGCACATACCAATCCTGTGTACTTTCTTAAAGACAGTGCCAGGATTAAAGAGGAAGCTTCAATTCAATACCTTCAGAAATATGTCCGGGGAACCATTCACTGGCTTAAAGGAAATCCACCATTTACCCGACAGGAGGACCTGGATAAGGCATTGAAACTTTCTAATGATGCTTATTCTGTATATGAATCACTTAAAAGATCCGGTTCAAACTAATATTGGAATCAACGATTAAATAATATTAACTATGAAACCACTTTTATTTTCCCTTGTATTGTGCTTATTATTAACATGTTGCAAAAACAATCCATCCGGATGTAAAGAATCCGGGAACAAACAGGAGAATATAAAATTTCCAAAAGAGATAGTCAACTTTGTATCTTACGATAAGAATCCGGTTTTTGCCGGAACCGGTGAAAACACATGGGATCAGAATATCCGTGAAAGAGGCTATATCCTTAAGGAAGATGGTGTATATTATTTATGGTACACCGGTTATAGGGATGGAGAAGATGAGGAAATGCATCTCGGATTAGCAACTTCGCCTGATGGCCTCGTCTGGACCAGATATAAGGATAATCCGATTTTTGATGCCTGCTGGACAGAAGATATGATGGCACTTAAATCCGGAAATGTATATTATATGTTTGCAGAAGGGAGAGGCGATACTGCGCATATGCTTACCTCATCTGATAAAATCCATTTTGAAGAAAAAGGACAGCTTGATGTCAGGAACTCTGACGGCAGTAAGATAAGTGCAGGAGCTTACGGAACACCTTTTGTATTTCCGGAAAATAACAAATGGTATCTCTTTTACGAAAGAGAAGACCTGGGAATCTGGGTTGCTGTATCCGAAGATATGAAGGTATGGACTAATATTGTGGATACCCCGGTTATTGCAAAAGGTCCGGAACAATATGATAAGTGGGGTGTGGCTATGGATCAGGTGATAAAATACAAAGGAACCTATTTTGGTTTTTATCATGCAACTGAGTTCGAAGACTGGCATGAATGGACTTCCTGTGTGGCAGCTTCGAAAGATCTTGTCCATTGGATAAAATACCCCTGCAATCCGATTATGAGAGAAAATAAGTCAAGTCCTGTTATGGTCTTTGACGGACACGACTATCGCCTTTATACAATGCATCCTTCAGTAAGCGTTCATTTTCCCGCAAGCCGGAGTAAAAATAAAAAGTAAATCGCTACTGATTTCGTTATTTAAACCTTGATAACTTTTTGTTTTCAATTAAAGATTGGTAATCTTTTCCAGAGCTTTTATGATCTGAAAATATTTGATATCTGTAAGATTTTTCTCCAGACGGTTAGCCGCATCAGTATCATTTTTACTTTTAGCAATCACCCATTGCTGAATAGTACTGGATGAATTTTCCAGTTTCTGTATCATGGTATTAACTGCATTTGCATCTCCTTTCTCTTTTAAAAGGTTTATCGCAAGTAGATTATTGACAGAAGGTCCGGTATGCTGATTAGTGTAATCAAGTATCGATTTCTTCAGCCCTTCAGTTTCAACTTTACGGTTCAACTTATTGAGACATAAGATATTAAGATAATCCTGAAACCGGGTATCAACCACATATGGTTTCCCGACACCAAGGTTCTCAGGCCACTCTTTTGATTTCTCAATCATTTTAATTGCTTCCCTGTACTTCTTCTTTTTGATAAGGTCCACTGACAGGAATAGTGCAGCCTGTTCAAAAACCTCCTTGCCCTGACTGGCTCCCTCATTAGGCAGAATATTCATACCCTCCAATGTTTTCAGGCATGCTATATACTGCCCTGTGTTCATCAGAGCTATTGCGTACCTTATACCAAGAATGGAATTGTCTTTCTGTTTTTTATATGCATTTGTGGCAACAGAAAGAGCTGTCTGGTCATCTTTTTGTGATTCATAATAGTCAATAAGTTTTACAGCAGTGCGCCAGTCATCAGGTGACAGCTTCTGAGCTCTCAGCAGATCGTCAAGTACCTGTTTCTCACCTTCTGAAGCCAGCAGTGATGCCCGTGTAAGATAAAATGGTGCAAAATCAGGTTCCTGTCCGCACTCACGGAATAGTTTCATGGCATCTTGCTTACGCTGGATTGCAGCATAATTAAGTGCCAGGTAGTACTTGAATTTCCAGTTGTCGTTTTTTAAAATGGCCCATTTAAGAGCCGATACCGTCTCGGTCCGATATGGGAATACATATGCCGGCGATGCAACTGCAACTTCATTAAGCATTGAGGCATCCTCTTTCAGATAAGCTTTCCAAAGCGTAATCAGAGGATGAACAGGGGCTTTCTCAAGGACGGCAAGCGCATCATTCTTTAAGCCCAGTCCGTAATATTGCATACATAACTCGAGATAAGTCTGGTACGACATTTCGTTGGTAATTGTTGAAGTAAATCGTGTCCGGTTCTCATCTGAAGGATGAAGGAGATTACGTTCAAAATCTGCAAAATGGCTCAGCTTATCTATACTGCTTATGGTCTCGATATAATTATCAGCTTTTGCTGTTTCACCCGATTTCCTGTACAGAACAGCCAGTATTTGAAGTGCATTTATATTTGTGCGGTTAAAATCCAGTGATAGACTGGCATAATGCTCGGTGAGAGACTTATTATTCATCTTAAATTCGATGGCTGCCATCTGTGCATATGCTGTTGAACGGTATTCCGGTGAACGGGCAGCCCATCCGAGAGATTCAAGAGCATCCGTAAGATCTCCATTTGCCAGGTATGTTATTCCAGCAAAGTAATTGACGGCAGGATGATATGTGTCAAGCTGAAGTGCTCTGTCAGCATAATAAAGAGCTGAGTCATACCTTAATGACCGGTAAAAAAGTTCTGTCAGGGCTGCATAAGCATCAATATAAAGAGGATCTTTCTGCAGGCATTTTTTTAAAAAATCTTCTGCATCAGGATAGTTTCTTTGTTCCTTAAGTTCCATACCTTCCTGGTAGAGAGATGCTGCTGTTATTATATCTCTTGGCATATCTGAAACAAACGGTCTCTTCAGAAGTTGTCTTTTTGAAGGAGAATATTGAAGCTCCATGCCTTCCACAACTACCTCATAATCAGAATTTGTATTTAATGTAACTTGGGTTGTATATACATCCATAGGTTTGAATTTCTTCTCCTCAGTAAATACTATTTTACCTTCTGATCTGACAACCAGTTTGCCCTGAGTAAATGCCAGAGCATTGATACCAATCCGAAGCTTTCCATTTTCGGATTCCACATGCATAACACCCATAGGGGATACATCGGTAAGTCCTCCTATCTCTTTGACAGGAAACCATATTTCGTGCCACTGATCGGTCAGACCAGGATAGAATGGTGTTTGCGATATTGGTGTTTTGAACGCAGATGTTCCTCCATACTGGTTGAACATCCGGCCAGCCTGGAATTCCATATACTGGCCATCGGTGTCTGTAAGAAGATCTTCCCATATTCCTCCGTCCCTTGCCAGGGACCATAACCACAACTTGTGACCGGGCATCTCATCATAAAGGGCCCAGTGACCGAAGCCAAACTTTGAATTATGGTAATATCCCCCCATGAAATCATTAAATTCACCTACCACGTGATATGACTTACTCGATTCAAAATTATTCTCCTTATACCATGCCACATTTCTGCCGTTTTCATTCACCGGCCAGAGTCCGTATTCACCTCCATGACCTATTTCACCATTTCCCGGATATGAAAACTCAAGATCGTCTGTTACAACGGCTGCAGCAGTCATCCAGTTGTAATAGGTCTGAGGCAGCGGAGTCGGATTATTCCATGTTGCAAATGTCTCAAAATAGGCTTTGTCCTTAGGCAGCCTGACTTCAACATTCCACTTTGTACGTGATGGCAGATCGAGATTTCCGACTATACAACTGACACTCCCGTCACTATTCTCAACTGTCTTATAATCAACAGGAACACATGTTGAAGGATGATGACCTATGAATCCGAAGTTGAATTCAATACCGCCAGAAGTCCACGGTCCGCGCATAGAGATATTTCTGAATTTCATTACCTCGTTACGGTAGATAAACTCTTTTCCTGTCGATTTCTCTATTGCACCCCAGACTTTACCGCCATTAGTTGGTAAAATATAAACTTCAACATAATCATTTTCAAGTTTTACCACATTCCATTTCTGCAGTTGCCCTTTCAGAGCATAACCACTGAATGCATGATAGGGATAGATCTCGTACATCCTTTCTACAAGAATAGGTATAGGATCGGGATCGCTGTAAGGATAGGTCAGTATATCTCTGGTTTCCATCGTAATGTAAGCCTTCTGGCTTATAACTACCTGAGACATAAATAAGAAGAAAATTAATAGATACTTCCTGAACATGGTTAATAGTATTAAAGTATAAGATGATTTTTTTGTAAGGATTTACGGATTATCAGGTCTGAGTCATACTCAAATTTAACCAAAAAAACTCAATTAGTCGATATGATTCCGGAATTGCGGGAAAAATGGTAATTTAGGAATTCATTATGACAGATTGCCCGATACTATTGAAAATAGGCAAAGATTAATTCAATAAGACTGAAATGAGAAAAAGAATATTTACTATGTCAGCAGGAAAAAAGTGGACAATATTGATTTTATCCGGACTGTTCACAATTATCTATTCTGTAAATGGACAAAAGGCTGATAACCTGCTTCTGAAAAATTTCAGACCTGTTTCACTTTACATGGTTCCGGTGACTCATATTATAAAACCTGCATTTCCTGTTATCGATGCTCACTCCCATGATAATTCAGAGACGGATACGGAAATTGAACAGTGGATCAAAAATATGGATGCATGCGGCATTGAAAAAACCATCATTCTTACCTGTAAGACCGGTGCAGGATTTGATTCTGTAGTTCAGAAATATGCCAGGTTCGGGAACCGGTTCGAATTATGGTGTGGTTTTGATTATTCCGGTTATGATAAACCAGGCTTCGGACCCTCTGCCGTGAAAGAAATTGAACGCTGTTATAAAATGGGAGCACGTGGAATTGGAGAACTGGGTGATAAAGGTTTAGGACTATTCTTTTCCGAACCTGTAAAAGCATGGGGAATGCATTTTGACGATCAGCGTTTGAAACCGCTGTTTGAAAAATGTGCGGAACTTAATATGCCAATAAATATACATGTTGCAGATCCCATATGGATGTATGAAAAAATGGATTCAACCAATGATGGACTAATGAATGCACAGGAATGGGCAATTGATATGACAATACCAGGGATTATCGGTTTTGATGCTCTGATCCGATCCCTTGAAAATGCTGTCAGAAACAATCCCGGAACTACATTTATTGCTACTCATTTTGCAAACCTG
>Ga0079037_100001766_pt1 | contig 11512 bp, 10 predicted proteins | sample Mud3Dept4metaG_FD_71479 | JGI IMG/M metagenome (GOLD analysis project Ga0079037, IMG submission 71479) | Freshwater wetland microbial communities from Ohio, USA, analyzing the effect of biotic and abiotic controls - Mud 3 Core 4 Depth 4 metaG | ecosystem: Environmental > Aquatic > Freshwater >... | reverse complement strand
GCTTCCGGGCCACAAGCATAGTTTGGAGCAGAAAAAGGATTCTTAAAGCTGGAGGTGGGCAAGGAAGAGCGAAGTTCAACTTGACCCCTACTTTCTAATTTTGTATATTGCAGGCAAGAACATAATTCTTTGGTATTAAACTCAATTTTTTTATTCGCTACACGATCACCCTAATCCGTTTGGAAAGAACTCCTGCAACATGAAGGGGCCAGCGGTGACCAAAGCCTCCCGTGAATTTCAAATCTTTGTGAAACCGGCAGGAGCGACCTGCAACCTGGACTGCCACTATTGCTATTACCTCCCCAAAGAAGGTCTATACCCCGGAGCCAAGCCGTTCCACATGCAAGCCGACCTGCTGGAACAGTACATTGTTCAACAGATCGAAATTTCCCCTGAACCCGTTATCAGTTTCTTCTGGCACGGGGGGGAACCGACCCTCCTCGGCCTGGACTTCTTTCGAAAGATTGTTGAACTTCAACGGAAACACATCCCCCCGGGCCGCCGCATTACTAACAGCCTGCAGACGAACGGCGTGATCCTCAACGAAGAATGGTGCCGTTTCTTCGCAGCGGAACGATTCTCCGTCGGCCTCAGCCTAGACGGCCCGCAGGAACTGCACGACCGGTATCGCATGACTAAGGATCAAAAGCCCACGCATAAGCAAGCGATGGAGGGATATCGCCTCTTGCGGCAGCACAGAGTTCCTGTCGATATCCTCTGCGTTGTTCATGCGGGAAATGTGCGCTATCCGCTCCAAGTGTACCGCTTTTTCAAGGATATCAAGGCACAATACATATCCTTCATTCCCCTGGTTGAACTGCGGCCGCCGCCCGAAAGCGGCGTGAGCCTCCGAACCGTGCCGGCCGATGGATTTGGCGCCTTTCTTTGCGCTATCTTTGATGAATGGGTGCGGCAGGACATAGGGCGGATCATGGTGCAAATATTCGAAGAGGCCGCCCGCCCGGCATACGGACAGGACCATTCTCTGTGCATCTTTCGACTCACCTGCGGGGATGTCCCGGTCATCGAGCACAATGGCGATTTCTTTTCTTGCGATCATTTTGTCACTCCGGAACATCGCCTGGGAAATATCCACGAAACCCCGTTACTCGCGTTGCTCGAAAGCCCTGCACAGCGATCCTTTGGCCGGGCGAAGCTGGATCAGTTGCCTGGTTATTGCCGGGAATGTGCAGTTCTGTCCATGTGCAATGGAGGGTGCCCAAAAGATAGAATTCTGCAGACCCCTGATGGGGAGATCGGTCTTAACTATCTGTGTGCCGGTTATAAACGCTTCTTTGAGCACTGCCGCCCATACATGGCTCGCCTGGCGGCTCTTCGACGCGCGGGTCACCCCCCGGAGCGACTGATGAAGATGGTGCAGGCCGAGGATGCCAAGGGCGGTCCCAAAGCGGGGCGCAACGATCCCTGTCCATGCGGAAGCGGAAGAAAGTACAAGAAATGCTGCCTGAATGCTTGAAATGAATCCAAGGCCCGTCAAATCCCCAGGCCGTATCCATCTTGACTCGCCGGTTTCAGAATGGTACAGAGTATCTCTTAGGACGGGTAACAACCACTTCTAAAGAAGATGAGAGGAGGTCTGTATGCCGTATGAAGCAATGATGGCAGAAACAGTGAATATGCATGGGCACCAAGAAGACCTGATCGACTCATACCTGGCCCGTCCCATGGGACCTGGTCCCCACCCGGGGGTGGTTATTATCCATCATATGCCCGGATGGGACGAAGCGACCAAGGAGATTGCCCGTAAGTTTGCCTACCATGGATATGTTGCGATCTCGCCCAACCTGCACTACCGCGAAGGAAAAGGCACCCCGGAGGAGAACAGCGCCAGTGTCCGAGCCGCCGGAGGCATGCCTGATGATCGCACCATGGGAGATGTGAAAGGAGCCATAGCCTATCTACGCACCTTGCCCTATCTCAACGGCAAAGTGGGCATCATTGGCTATTGTTCCGGAGGCCGGCAGGTCTACCTAGCTGCATGCACGCTGCCCGGTGTCGATGCCGCCGTCGATTGTTACGGCGGTGGCGTCATCGCGCGGCCTGAAGAATTGAACCAGCGTCAACCCGTCGCCCCGATCGAATACACCAAGGACCTGCGTTGTCCCTTGCTGGGGCTGTTCGGAAGGGAGGATCAGCGCCCCTCGCCCGACGATGTGGCCAAGACGGAGGAGGAGCTCAAAAAGTGGGGTAAAAAATACGAGTTTCACATGTATGATAATGCCGGACATGCTTTCTTCTCGGTGGATCGCCCAAACTACCGTCAGGAAGCCGCGGTGGATGGCTGGAAGCAAGTTTTCAGATGGTTCGAAAAATATCTGCGGTAATCATCATGCTCTTTCCGTGCTTCCCTTGGCAGGGAGAGCTCGCAAAATTTCAAGGACGCATTCCGGAGAGTTCGACCCCGTTCAAAGGCAGATGACCCACCCAATGAGAATTGTCGTCCTCCTCTTTTGGTGCGTTTTCTTGTGGGTTCCTCCAGTGGACGCCGGGTATCCTTCTGTGGTCAGCCCAGGGAGACCGGAAGCCAAGCTCGACGGGGAGCTTTACTTGTATGAGAAGAATCCCTCTTCCGGGTCCATTGTCCCGGGGGGGGCTTGGGGAAAAATGAGCTATGCCCGGGAAGGGCCCGTCTTTGAATTCGTTTTTAGGGGATACCGCCTGCGCCCGGGGGTCAGCTACACGCTGATTTATTTCCCCGATCCATGGCCGGGAGAGGGTCTGATCTGCCTGGCTACGGCTGCGGGTGATTCAGAAGGGACCGTACAGATGAAGGGGTCGGTCCCGGTCGCTCGCCTTCCCTCCAAACATGACGCCAACTACCCCGCCGGCGCAAAGATGAGGCTGGTTCTTTCGGATGACATTGACTGGGGAACGGGAGGCCCCATGGCCCGCAAACGCATGAGGCGCTGGGAGCCGGCCCGATATCTTTTGGAGGCACAGCTCATAAAGTTCTCGATGTCCCGGAGCGGCTGCCATCCTCCGGGGCAAAAGAGCGGAGCTTTTCCCCGCAAGCAAATCTTCTCGAGGGGGATCGAGCGAGAGTACAATCTCTTCGTTCCTTCCGGCTATACTCCCGGCAAGCCGGCCCCCCTGGTCTTTAATTTCCATGGATTCACCGCGGACCCGGAAACCCAGGACTGGCTCTCGGGGATGTCCGGGCTGGCGGAGGAGGCCGGGTTCATTCTGGCCACCCCAAGAGGATCGGGAAGCGGAGGAGTCCTCGGCTGGAATGCCGGTGGGTGCTGCGGGCAGGCGGTCTCGGAAAACGTGGATGATGTGGCCTTCACCTCGGATATGATTGACCGGATCAGCGCTGAGTTTTGTGTGGACCCCGCCCGGATCTATGCCACCGGCATGTCCAACGGAGCCTTCATGAGCTACCGTCTGGCCTGCGAATTACCGGGCCGAATTGCCGCTATCGGGCCTGTGGCTGGGGTTACGGTTATGGATTCCTGCGTCCCTTCCCGTCCGGTGCCGGTCATTTCCTTCAACGGCACCGCCGACCTCCTCGTCTGGTACGACGGCGGCATTTATGAAAGCGTACCCCGCACCATGGCCCGCTGGTCCATGCGTAACGGATGTTCACGGGAGGTGGAAACAGTATATAAAAAGGGGAAAGTAGGATGCGAAAGATATAAGAAATGTAGGGAGGGTGCCACCGTTGAGTTATGCACTATCCATGACGGGGGGCATAGCTGGCCGGGAGGCAAGGATATTTCCCTGCTGAATGCACCGGCCTTCGTTTTAGGCGGCGAAACGACCCGTGATATCAACGCCTCCCGGACGATGTGGGAATTTTTCCAAAAACACCCAATGCCCCAGGCTTACTTGCGTTAATCTTGGAACCTAATATGGATTTGTAGCTTTTGGGCAAAAAATCTGAATTTAGCTAATTTGGGATGCAACTCCCCGATCAAGTCCCGCATAAGGCGCAATTCTCTGGATCCATGGGCGGAGAACACCAGCCTGATTTTATTGAGAAGAATAGAATTGAACCCGGGAGTCCTCCGCCTTCTGAAGCTGGGAGGAATCCCACTTCTTTCTGCTCTAATAAACTCTCCGAGCCGAAATCCTTCGAAATCCTAGAGGACAGCGCCCGGGACGCGAAAATCGGGGTGAGAATCATCGAAAAGCGCGGCCAGGGCGCCGATTACCCGGTTCTTCTTTCCTTTCCGCAGAGCCATTATTTGAAATGCTTCTTCTTAGAAAATGGGGGACTCCTTATGTTTTTACGGCCTCAATCGGCCACAGCCCCCCACCTTTCCTTGATCTCTTCATAAGTGAATTTTTCCACTACTTGTACAATCTGCTCCAACAACGGGGACGATAGGTGCGCTTTCCGGGCCATTTCAAGGGCATGCTCCAAATCTTTACGGGTCAGATCGACCAGGACTTTGGACAGCTCCAAGCTTTGAGCAAAAAAGGCAAAGGTGGCTTTTCCTCGTTCCCAATCTTTCGTGGAGAAATTTCGGCCTGAACTGGTTTCCATAATCGCCGCCAATTTAGTCAGGTCCATCCCGTACTTTTTCCCTACCAGCATGGCCTCCACGCTCAAGAAAAGGTTGGTCACCCCTACAATGTTATTGACCAACTTGGTCACATTGCCGGAACCCAGCGGTCCGGTATGGAAGATATTCTCCCCCATTGTTTTTAAGACCGGGCGCATGGCTTCCAGGTCCGAGGCCTCCCCTCCCACCATGATCGTCAGCTTCCCCTGTTCGGCAACCACCGGCAATCCGCTCACCGGAGCATCGATCAGGCGGATGTTCTTTTTGGCGCAGGCGGGTGCGAACCCCTGGGTGGTATAGGGATAAATCGTGCTCATAATGGCCAAAAGGGGCGGCTGTTTCGGATTAACGGCTTTTAACAACCCGTCCTCCCCTTCCATGACCGCTTTCACCTGGTCGTCACTGGCCACCATGACCACCACCATTTCCTGCCCGGCGCAATCCGTAACATTGTCCGTAATCCGGTACGCTATTTTTTTAAACGCCTCCAGGGCTTTGGGACTCTTATCGCAGACGGTCACCTGGAAACCCGCTCGTATGACGCATCTGGCCATCGGTGCTCCGATGCTTCCCAGGCCAATAAACCCGATTCGTTTCATTTGAACCTCCATTCCCTAACCCGGACAAGCCGGGACAAAACAGGTTGTCGCAGGGGCGGCCTTGTGCGGCCCCCCGCAAGAAGGACAACCATCACCCGCTTCGCGTGATGGCCCCTACAATTCGATGCCGTCGTTTTTACATCATTCCTTTGTCTTTATAGAATTTCCGGGCATCTTCCAAGATTTTTTCAATGTCTCTCTCCTGGCTCTCCGTCAGGGGGGTGGGTTTATGCTTTGCCAATATCTCTTCCATCTTCTCTTTGGCGTATTGCAGACAACTCTTTTTCCCTTTCTTCATCCATTCGGGATACGTCAGGGTGTCGGCCACTTGAGGTATGAATTGCTCTTTGCGCCACCACTTCCGGGTATGCTCCTTACTCAGATATTCCCCCGGAATGGGGCCCACCTGGGCGATCAAATCCAGGGCGATGGTTTCATCGCTTACTTCTACCCCTTCCAGGAAACGCCCGATCATGCCCACCAGGTCATCATCGATGATCGCCTGAACCGGATGATGGGTCAGCTCGCCGTGAATCGCTCCCTGCACGAGTTGCAGGTTTATGCCGGACAGAGCTGCGATTAAGGCGATGATGGCTTTCTCGTACCCGCACTGAAAATCGGGTATCTTCGAGCTTGGATAGGCAGTGGTCATCCCCGCGGGAATCCCGTACCTTCTCCAAATTTGGCTGAAAACAACCCCGTGGAGGGAAACGCCGATATTGGCGAATGCCGGGGCTCCCGTTCTCATGTTTTGCGGATAGGTAAAATCCTTCACTTCAATCCGCATGCCCGGCCGCATCAATTGCAGCATGACAATGCCGGCTAGAATCTCGGCGTTGGCGGTTACCGTAGAACCCGCGATGGTGACCGGTGCCGTGGCCCCGCAGACCCCTCCCGGTAATACCCGCCCCGCCATTCCCGCTTCGGCCATGCGAAAGGCGCATTCCACGGCTTCCCCGTAAAAGGTCAGGGGGGGAGAGGCCAGCATGGAACACATGATGTCAATGCCCATTGCTTGGGCCATTTGGATGATAAAGATTTCACAATCGTTCGAATACCCGTCAAAGAACCATTTGGTCGAATTCCGGATTTTGGCCGCACAGATCTCCGGAATCCTCATGACCGGAGGCAGTCCCTCAAACCCGAAATAAGGAGTGTAAGACGGCAGGAAATGAACATTCGGCAGGGCGTCGAGAATGGTCAAACCATCATAGGCTTCCTTGCGGGTCGCCTCGCGGGGTTCCCAGGTGTCCAGATTCACAGTCTGCTTTCCGGGTGCCGGTCCAAAATAGATCGTATTCCCCCCCATAATCAGGTCATTTTGGGGATCCCTGGCTTTCACCCGGAAACTGCTCGGACATTTCTGGAGGCATTGCTCAACCAAGCCTGGAGGAAACTTGACTCGCATATTCCCGTAATCCACCTGGCAATCATTACTCTCGAGAAGCTTGAGCGCCCTTTTGTGCTCGACCCGGATACCCACATTCTGCAGGACATCTAATGTAGCTTTATGGATGGCTTGGAACTGTTCTTCGCTTAAAATTTCCAGGGGCTTGAATTTTCGGATAAATCCTTTCATGGCCATTTCTCATCCCTCCTTTTATCCGCCGATTAAATTTTTTACCAGCCCCACTGCTTCAGGGGCGGTGGGAGCGTATCCATCCGCGCCGATGCCGGTGGCGAAGGACTGGTCGATCGCCCCTCCGCCCACGATTACCTTTACCTGATTTCTCAATCCTTCCTTTTTCAGAGCCTCAATGACCACTTTTTGCTCCTTGGCGGTGGTGGTTAAAAGGGCAGACATGGCCAGGACGTCGGGTCGATCCTGTTTAACCGCCTCGATAAATTTTTCGGCCTTGACATCGATGCCCAGGTCATGAACCGTAAAACCCGAAGCGGTCATCAACGTGCTCACCATATCCTTTCCGATGCTGTGGATGTCCCCAAAGACGGTGCCGATTACGACTTTTCCCAGGCTTTTCCTTTCCAGACCCTTCTGCTTTAGGGCTGCGGTCAGCTCGGCCATAGCCCCCGCCATCGTTGCCCCGGCGGCAATCAAGTCGGGGAGAAAAAGTTCCCCCCGGCTGAAGCCATTGCCTACTTCCTGGATTACCTCGGTTAAAGCATCGATTGCCCGCAGAGGGTCTACTCCTTCTTGGATGGCCTTTTTTGCCCCAGCGATACAACCTTCCTGGTCGTAGTCTCTTAAAGATTTCTGCAATCCTTTTAGAATCTCTTCTTTCATTTCTTTCTCCTCGCTTTTAAATTTGGCAAATCGTTATCCTGCGCCATTCAAGGAGCGTCTGTATGAATCATCCATATAGGGCCCATGAAGGTCGGGAAGGGCTAGATATTTTCGCCAATGGTATCTATCCGAAACTCCTTTCCAATCTTTCTTTATGTTTTATCCTCGGTCTTCTTGACGGGAGCGGCAAAGGGGGGAGAGACGACGGCGATAAACCGAAGAACGGTATTTTGATCGTTAATCACTTCATGGGTGCTTCCGATCGGCAGCAGCACACAGTACCCTGGCCCGACTTCAATTTCCTCCTGATCGATCCGGACCCGGCCTTTTCCGGAGAGGAAGAAAAGAACCTCTTCCTGATCCTTGTGAATGTGCGGATCACTGGCCTGATGGGGCTCGATCTCATCCGTCGCCAGCCAGATGTTCTTCGTTCCCAGCGTCCAGGGGGCAGCCAATGGCTTGATGGTCCGCGCATAGGGTTGGGGGAATACATCTCCTTTGGCCTCTTTCTCGGTGATGTACTTAACCAATTCCACGACCTCCTTTCAGTGGATAAGATGTAAGATCGGACGATTGAAAGTCCTATCCCTTTCGGGTCTTTCCGTGCGACGAACCGAAACCCTCAGGGGTAAATGGGGGTGAAGTTACAGCGATGAACCGAAGGATGGTATTCCCGCGGTTGATCACCTGATGAAAGCTGCCCATGGGACAGAGAACGCAATAGCCGGGTCCGACGTCGATTTCATCCTGGTTCACTTTTACCCGGCCCTCCCCGGAGAGGAAAAAAAACACCTCTTCCTGTCCCTCGTGGGAATGCCCGTTGCTGCTGTTGCGGGGTTGAATTTCATCGATCCCCAACCAGATATTCCGGGTCCCAAGAGTCTGGGGAGAGGCCAAATGCTTGATCGTCCGGGCATATGGCTCCGGGAAGATTTCTCCTTTGATTTCTTGTTCTACAAGGTATTTAACCATTGTTCCTTGTCCTTTCCTGGGTAGAGGGATGTCGGCCGAAATCTATTCTCAACAGATGCATAAAAATTTCTTGAAATATTCCTTGGGCCCTTGCAGACAAAAGGGCAACCCGATTTTTGCGATGGTTTCAGGACCTCACCGCCGGTGCCCTTTGCCCCCCCACCCTAACCCTCCCCCTCGGAGGGGGGAGGGAAGGGGGGGGGTGATGCCTTTCTCGTTTTTTTTTGCAACGTTTAGGTATTCTCAGCAGCCGGCCCATCGCTCAATGATTCCGTTCCATCCTCCAGGTTTCTCGAATCAACGGGCTGTCGATGAACTCCAGGGTTATCCCTTCAGGGCTGGTCAAATACACGGCTTTTCCTTCCCGATGAGGCCCTGCGTATACGAGTGTGGGGGGAGATTTAAAATTCACCTTTTCTTTAAGCCTCAAATAATACCCCTCCAGGTCTTCAACTCCAAAGGCCGCATGGGTGAAGCCGATTCTCTGCATCTTCCAGGGAGGGGCCGGCAATAACTCGGAGTCTGCGGGCGAGACGAGCTTCAGGCAAAAGCCGCCTTTGCTCCGCAGGACCGCCCACCTTACCGATTTTCCGGAAGCTTCTCCATCGGCTTCTATCCTTCCGGAGGAATTTCGCCCCTGGCTATCGACCTCTAAACCCAGCAGGTCCCCATAAAAAGAAAGCGAGGCTTCCATATTTTCAACCAGAAAAATCGGGTACCGCAAATCGGCCAGGGCCGACGGAGCCTTCATCCTTTCGATCTTCTCTTCCAGCACCCGCAAAGACGATCCGTCCGGGTCTTTGAAATGGATGACCCGGGACCCGCCAAAAGGCTCTTCTTTCTTTCCCAACAAGAAGGTCCATTTCCGGGCTTCTTCGGGATCATCCCGAATCGGCAGGCTCTCCAGCGGGTCGGTATTCAAAACACAACCCAGGATCCCGACGCGAAAACGGCCTTCCCGTTCCGGGGGGATGGGCTGGGGATGGAAAAATCCGAAGACCTCGAAATGGTGACAGGAAGATAAAGATAAATAGACCGTGCGGGTATGAAACCCGGGAATTCCGGTAATCTTCTCGACCCACTCCCCCTTCCTTTCCGCATCGCTCAAGATCGCAAAGCCGAATTTTTCTTGGTAGTATTGCAGAGAGGAATCCAGCTTGCTCACCGTAAGCCCCATGTGGCTCAGCCCCAGGATCATGGTATCTTTTCCTCCGAAGTCTCACAGACTAGGGTTGAAGGATTATTTTGGTTCCTTGCCTTTTTTCAAATTTATGAAAAGCCGCCTGCCACTCATTAAGTGGGTAAATGTCCGTCACTAAAGGCTTAGTTTCCACCTTCTTTAGTTCTAACAATTTAAGGGCCATTTCCCAGGCAACCCAGCGTTGGCTAAAAGACCCGCTTACCTGCAATTCCTTATAAGCTATGGCTTCGAAATTAATTTCAATTGGCTTCCCGAAAAGACCGATTTGGGTATATACCCCTCTTTTCTTCACTACTTTAAACCCCGTTCTGGCGGCCTCCGGCGCTCCGGAACACTCCAGGACTACATCCACCCCTCTACCATCAGTCATTTCCTCAATGAACTTGAAAATATCCGTTTCCTGAACATTCACGAATTCCTTGAACCCCAATGATGCAGCCAATTCAAATCTCTTCACATCTTCCGAAACCCCGGAGAGGATAACCCTTCCTCCCTCGCTTCTGGCCACTTGTGCGGCCAGAAGCCCGATGGATCCCACACCGGTTACCAAGACGGTATCCCCGGAATGAACCTGAGACAGTTCAATAACTCCATGGATTACGCAGGCGAGGGGTTCGCATAAAGCCCCGGCAATGAAATCGACATTCTCAGGAAGTCTGTGGACCCGCTTTTCAGGAACGACAATGAAATCGGCAAAAGAGCCATCAAACCAAAAACCGATTCCCTTTCTTTCCTTGCACAACTGATATTGCCCTGTCCGGCAATAAACACACTTTTCACAAACGGAAAAGGCTGTTTCACTTGTCACCCGGTCCCCGACATGCACACCGGTTACACCTTTGCCAAGGCTAACGATCACCCCACAAAATTCATGCCCCATAACAACGGGGGTTCGGATAGGCAGGTCGATTTCGTCATGAAATACATGTATATCCGAGCCACAGACTCCCGTTGCTTTAACTTCGATTTTTACTTCTCCGGCTTGCGGCTCGGGATTCTTCACCTCGCGCACTTCGATTTGGCCTCGTCCCCTGGCAAATTTAACGATACCTTTCATTGTAAATCCCCATGTTTAAAATATTATCCAGTACCCTTCCTATGAAATTGGGCTTTTCCCTCAACTTTTTTCCCTGCTCGCCTTTCTTTGTTATTCCCTCATCCATACACCAAATTCGGAATCCATGTTGATAATTGAGGAAAAATAATGACTAGAATTAAAGCGATAAGCAATAAGAAGAAGAAGGGAATATATGCTTTCGTAATTTCAACCAAAGGAACATTAAATAGGCTCGAGGCGGCATAAAGATTAATCCCGACTGGAGGAGTTAAATATCCTATATACATATTGATTAAAAAAATCATCCCAAAATGATATTCATTTATGCCGAATTTTTGGTAAAGAGGCACCAAAATAGGCATTACGATTACAATAGCGGTAACGATATCCACCAAGCAGCCTAATATTAAAAGGAAAATGTTTGTAATGATCAGGAATGACCATTTACTGGTCACTACCTGAAATATTTTCTCGGCGAACATTTGGGGGATTTGCTCTAAAGTCAGGTAGCGACCCAAAACCGAAGCCCCGGCCAACAAAAAAAGAACAACGGCGGTCATAAGCGCCGATTCAACGGCAACCGCCGGGATATCCCCAATTTTTAGCCCTCGATGGATAAACAGCTCCACGAACAAACTATAGGCAGCGGCCGCAGCCGCCGCTTCGGTCACCGTAAAGATTCCCCCATAGATCCCCCCGAAAATAATGATTGGCATTCCCAGCGCCCAAATGCCATTTTTTAAGGAATTTGCCATCTTCAAAAAATTCGGTTTTTGGATTTTTTGTTCCGGCCACATTTTCTTACTTTTAAAATATAGGTAAATGGAAAATAGAATAATAATGATAATTCCCGGTAAAATCCCCGCAAGGAAAATTGCTCCGACTGAAATGCCAACAAATAGCCCATAG
>Ga0079037_100001765_pt1 | contig 11513 bp, 10 predicted proteins | sample Mud3Dept4metaG_FD_71479 | JGI IMG/M metagenome (GOLD analysis project Ga0079037, IMG submission 71479) | Freshwater wetland microbial communities from Ohio, USA, analyzing the effect of biotic and abiotic controls - Mud 3 Core 4 Depth 4 metaG | ecosystem: Environmental > Aquatic > Freshwater >... | reverse complement strand
TTTCGACGTCGCGACCGATGCACACCCGGAGGAAGTGCGGAAGATCTTCCGCAACTCCCGCCTGATCGGCCGCCGCTTCCACCTGGCGCACGTGCGCTTCGGCATGGAGATCATCGAGGTTGCGACCTTTCGCGCCGCGCACACCGAGGTGGACGAGGACCACAGCGTCGACGAAGTGGGGCACCGCGTGCTGGACGTGCACGGCCGCATCCTGCGCGACAACCTCTACGGCAACATCGAGGAAGACGTCTGGCGCCGTGATTTCACCGCCAATGCGCTGTATTACAACATCCAGGACTACTCGATCTGGGACTACGTGGGAGGCGTGCCCGATGCTTCCGCACGCATCCTCCGCCTGATCGGTGATCCCGAAACCCGCTACCGCGAGGATCCCGTGCGCATGCTGCGCGCGGCACGCTTCGCGGCCAAGCTCGGCTTCGCGCTGCATTCGGAGACCGAGGCCCCGATCCACCGGCTCGCCTACATGCTCGACAGCATGCCGCCGGCGCGCCTGTTCGACGAGACGATGAAGCTGATGCTGGCGGGCAGCGGCCTCGCGTCGTTCGACCTGATGACGAGGCTCGAGCTGCTGACGCACCAGATGCCGGACGTCGCCGCCGCCGTCAGGGAGGCGCCCGATTCGACGGGTGCGCGCCTGCTGCGGCTCGGCCTTGCGGGCACCGACGAGCGTGTCCGCGAAGACAAGTCGGTCACGCCGATGTTCCTGTTCGCGGTCCTGCTGTGGCCCGCCATACTGCGCGCCGCGGGGGCGCCGGACGGGCCGTTGCCGGAGGACCCGCAGTTGCTGCTCGACGCCTGCGACACAGTCATGTCCCGGCAGATGCGTCGCATCGCCGTGCCGAAGCGCTTCACCCTGCCGATGCGCGACATGCTGCTGCTGCAGTCACGGTTCGAGCGTCGCTCGGGGCGTCGCGCGTTGCGCCTGCTCGAGCACCCGAAGTTTCGCGCAGCGTACGACTTCCTGCTGCTGCGGGCCGCGTCGGGCGAGGTGGATCCGGAGGTCGCGGCATGGTGGACCCGGCTGCAGCAGTTGTCGCCGGACGAGCGCATCGCCGAAGTGGAGAGCCAGCCCGCATCGGGGGGCGAGACCGCGCCGCGTCGCCGGTCGCGCTCGCGTCGCCGTCGCAAGCGTCCCGCAGCCTCCTGACGGGCTCCCGGTAGATCCATGTCCGGTCAGCGCTGGCTTCCTGCGTATGTCGCTTTGGGCAGTAACCTGGACGATCCGATTGCGCAGGTCGGGCGCGCACTTTCGGCGCTCGCGCAGCTGCGGGATTCGCGGCGGATCGCCTGCTCGTCCCTGTACCGCTCGCGTCCGCTCGGCCCAGTCGAGCAACCCGATTTCGTCAACGCGGTCGCGGGCCTGCTGACCCGGCTCGACCCGGCCGGGTTACTGTCCGAACTCAAGGCGACCGAGGAACGACTGGGGCGCGAGCATCCGGTCGTTCGCTGGGGACCGCGCCGCATCGACCTCGACCTGCTGGTGCACGGCACGTCCCGAATCGACGAGCCCGGCCTCGAGGTGCCGCATCCGGGCATCGCGGAGCGGGCATTCGTGCTCGTGCCGCTCGCGGAAATCGCGCCCGACCTCGACGTGCCGGGTCTCGGGCGAGTATCGGCCCTGCTCGCGCGCCTGGATGCCACCGGAGTGGAGCGGATCGCGGCATGACCGGCCAGCAGGACAAGACTGACGTCGTCAGCACGCCGCATCGCTACGTGGTCGTCGAAGGTCCGATCGGCGTGGGGAAGACCAGCCTCGCGCGGCGCCTCGCGCAGAGTTTCGGCAGTGAACTCGTGCTGGAGCAGGACCAGGACAACCCGTTCCTGGAGCGCTTCTACCGCAACCCGCGTGCCGCCGCGTTCCAGACGCAACTCTATTTCCTGTTCCAGCGCGCGCGCCAGCTGCAGGAACTGCGGCAGCACGACCTGTTCGAGCGGGTGCGCGTCGCCGACTACCTGCTCGACAAGGACAGGTTGTTTGCGCGCCTGACGCTCGACGACGAGGAATACGCCCTCTACGAGCAGGTGTATGCGCGGCTTGCGATCGACGCGCCCGTGCCCGACCTCGTGGTGTACCTGCAGGCCCCGGTGGACGTCCTGCTCGAGCGCATCTCGCGGCGCGGGATCCGGTACGAGCAGGGAATCGAACGGCGCTACCTGGAGCGGCTCGTCGAGTCGTACGCGCGTTTCTTCCTGGAATTCGAGGCGGCGCCCGTGCTGATGGTCAACGCGGCCGAGATCGATCCCGTCGGCAGCGACGCGGATTACGGGGCGCTGCTCGCCGAAATCGCCCGTGCCCGCAAGGGCCGCCATTACTTCAATCCGTTGAAAAGCCTGCTGTAGTTCCCGGCGTTGATGTTTACCGGCCGCTCCGTCATTCTTGCGCCCTCATCCGAGGCGGTGTCATGTACACACAACTCCAACTGCGTGATTCCGCGCGACCTCCGGTGAACGTCGCGACCTTGGGCCGCATGAAGGCCGAGGGCGAGAAGATCTCGAGCATCACCTGCTATGACGCGAGCTTCGCCGCCCTCGTCGACGAGGCCGGCGTGGATGTCGTGCTGGTGGGCGACTCGCTGGGCATGGTGATCCAGGGCCACGACACGACCGTGCCCGTGACGCTCGACCACATCATCTACCACTGCAAGGCGGTATCGAAAGGTCTGTACCGGCCATTCCTGATGGCCGACATGCCGTTCATGACCTACACGTCGCGCGAGCAGGCCCTGCAGAACTCGGTGCGGCTGATGCAGGAGGGCGGCGCCAAGATGGTCAAGCTCGAGGGCGGCTCGGGACAGGTCGAGATCGTCGAGTTCCTCGCGCGCCACGACATCGCCGTCTGCGCGCACCTGGGCCTGAAGCCGCAGTCCGTGCACAAGACCGGCGGGTTCCGCGTGCAGGGCCGCGAGGAAGCGGCGGCGGAGCAGATGAAGCGCGACGCCAAGGCATTGCAGGACGCGGGCGCCGACATCGTGCTGCTCGAGTGCATACCCTCGAGCCTCGGTGCCGAGATCACCTCCGAGCTGCACGTGCCGGTGATCGGCATCGGTGCCGGACCGGACACCGACGGCCAGATCCTGGTGCTCTACGACGTGCTCGACATCACTCCCGGACGCAAGCCGAGGTTCGTGAAGAACTACATGACGGGCCATGACAGTCCGCTCGCCGCGATCAAGAGTTACGTCGAGGCGGTCAAGACGCGCGCCTATCCTGCGCCGGAACACTGTTTCTAGCGGCCGCCATATGCAGACCGTTACGCGCATCGCCGACCTGCGCGCCCTCGTGCGCGAGTGGCGCCTGGCCCGCGAGAGCATCGCTTTCGTGCCGACGATGGGCAATCTTCACGCGGGACACGCGAGCCTGGTCGGTGCGGCGCACCTGCACGGCAAGCGCGTGGTGGCGAGCGTGTTCGTCAACCCGCTGCAGTTCGGGCCGACCGAAGACTTCTCGGCCTATCCGCGCACGCCCGAGGACGACACCGCGCTGCTGACCGAGCTGGGCGCAGACGTGCTGTTCCTGCCGACGGTCGAGGAAATGTACCCGGAGGGCACGACGGGCAGCACCATCGTCGACGTCCCGGCCCTGTCGAACATCCTGTGTGGCGCGTTCAGGCCCGGCCATTTCCAGGGCGTGGCCACCGTCGTGGTGAAGTTGCTCAACCTCGTGCAGCCGGACGTCGCGATCTTCGGCGAGAAGGACTACCAGCAGCTCACGATCATCCGGCACACCGTGGACGATCTTTGCCTGCCCGTGAAGATCGTCGGCGCACCCACGGTGCGGGCCGAGGACGGGCTTGCGTTGAGTTCGCGCAATCGTTACCTGACCACGGAGGAACGCGGCCGCGCCCCGCAGCTCTACCGTGCACTCGACCGGGCGCGGCGCCGCCTCGAGACAGGCGATGGCGACATCGCGGACATCGAACGTGAAGGCCTCGAGGCGCTGAAGGCGGCTGGCTTCCGTCCTGACTACTTCGAGGTCCGCATGGCGAAGTCGCTGGCGAGACCGAGCGGACGCAATGTCGACGTGGTCGTGCTCGCGGCGGCGCGGTTCAGCCGGGCGCGGTTGATCGACAATCTGCAGTGTCGGGCCATCGGGGTAATAGCGGAAAGGGGGTAGGGGATAGGGGATAGGGGATAGGGGAAAGGGGATAGTGAAGAAGCCGTCTTCACGCGTCGGCCGATACTCCACCATCGCAAGAAGTTCGCCTCTTCACTATCCCCTAACCCCTATCCCCTTTCTTCCTCCGGAGCGCCCACCCCACGCTCTCCCGCACCACCGCACTCTCGTGGTCCCGTCGCCGTTCGAGCGCTGTGACGACCTCCGCTGTCGCCGGCGCGTTGCCCAGAGCGATCGCCATGTTGCGCAGCCAGCGCTCGTAACCGATGCGGCGGATCGCGCTGCCGGCCATGCGTTCCAGGAACTCTGCCTCGGTCCAGGCGAAGAGATCGACGAGCTTCGCAGTGTCGAGTCCGTGTCTGGCGTGGAAATCCGGCTCGGCGGTCAGCTTCGCGTAGCGGTTCCACGGGCACACCATCTGGCAGTCGTCGCAGCCGTAGATGCGATTGCCCATGGCTGGGCGGAATTCTTCCGGAATCGGGCCGTCGAGCTCGATCGTCAGGTAGGAGATGCAGCGTCGCGCGTCGAGCTGGTAGGGCGCGACGATGGCCTGCGTCGGACACACGTCGATGCACGCCGTGCAGCTGCCGCAATGGTTGGTCACGGGCCGGTCGACCGGAAGTGGGACGTCGGTGAAGACCTCGCCCAGGAAGAACCAGGAGCCGTCCCGACGATCGAGCAGGTTGGTGTGCTTACCGATCCAGCCGAGTCCGGCGTCGCGGGCCAGTGCCTTTTCCAGGACCGGCGCGCTGTCGGTGAAGGCCCGGTAGCCGTCGGACCCGACCGCTGCCGCGAGTCGGTTGGCCAACCGTGCGAGGCGGGAGCGAACGAGCTTGTGATAGTCCCGCCCCAGTGCATATCGAGAGACGAAAGCCAGCGACGCGTCCGCGAGAACGGCCTCCGTGTCGGCGGCCGCTGGCAGGTAGTCCATCCGTGCCGAAATCACGCGCACCGTGCCCGGCACGAGTTCGGGCGGCCGTGACCGCTTGGTGCCGTGCCGCGCCATGTAGCTCATCTCGCCGTGACGGGCGGCCGCCAGCCACTCCACGAGTCTCCGCTCGTCATCGGGCAGGTCCACTGCCGCGATGCCGACCTTCTGGAAGCCGAGTTCGCGGCCCCAGTCCTTGACCTGCGCTGCCAGTGCTGCGAGATGCATGCGTCGATGTGGGCCCGTGAGGGGTTGAGGGCGTCGGCCAGTATAATGCCCCGCATGCAAGCGCTTCCCGGCGCCGTCTATACGGCCGAACAGGTGCGCGATCTCGATCGCCGCGCGATTCACGAGCTTGGCATTCCGGGCTACGAACTCATGACCCGCGCGGGCCACGCGACGCAGAACGCCCTGCGCGCGATGTGGCCCGGCGCCCGATCGATCGCGGTGCTTTGCGGACCTGGCAACAATGGCGGCGACGGCTATGTCGTCGCGCGCGTGGCGCGTGCGCAGGGTTTGCGCGCTTGCGTCGTCGCGGCGGGCGACCCGCAGCAGCTCGATGGCGACGCGCGGCGCGCGTACGAGGATTTCGTCGCAGCAGGCGGGCGATGCCAACCCTGGTCGCCCGACGCGCTCGAGGCCGACGTGATCGTCGACGCGCTGTTCGGCACGGGCCTCACGCGCGAGGTGTCCGGCGAGGCGGCCACGATGCTTCGGGCCGCCAATGCATCGAGGCGGCCCATCGTCGCCGTGGACATTCCTTCCGGCCTGCACGCCGACACCGGGGCGGTGCTGGGCGTGGCTGCGCGCGCGAACCTGACCGTGACATTCATCGGCCGCAAGCTCGGCTGCTATGTCGGCGACGGTCCGGATCAGGTCGGACACCTGGTGTTCGACGCTCTCGACGTGCCCGGCGAAACCTACGCTCTGCAGGCACCCGCCGCCCGTTTGCTGGGTGAGGACGACGTGGCGTCTGCGCTCCCGAGGCGTAGCCGCGTGGCACACAAGGGGTCCCACGGACACGTGCTGGTCATCGGAGGCGCTCCCGGGATGCCCGGCGCCGCACGACTGACGGGCGAGGCGGCGCTGCGATCGGGGGCGGGGCTCGTGACGGTAGCCGTTCATCCGGACAACACCGGCATCGTCGGAGCGCGGCCCGAACTCATGTGCGTGGCGGCCCGGTCGCCGCAGGATCTCGCGGGCGCGTTTGCGCGAGCATCAGTCATCGCGATCGGGCCAGGGCTTGGACAGGGCGAGTGGGGCCGGGGCTTGTTCGAGGCCGCGCTCGCCGCCGGACGCCCGCTGGTGGTGGACGCGGATGCGCTGGTGCTGCTCGCCAGGTCGCCACGCAGCCGCGATCAATGGGTGCTCACGCCGCATCCCGGCGAGGCGGCGCGCATGCTCGGCGTCACGAGCGCCGCCGTGCAGGCCGATCGCCTGGCCGCAGCGCGTGATCTGCAGGCGCGTTACGGCGGAATCGTCGTGCTGAAAGGCGCGAGCTCGATCGTGCAGGCGCCTGGCGAGACGCCCCGCATCTGCGATCGCGGCAACCCCGGAATGGCGACCGGGGGCATGGGAGACGTGCTCACCGGCATCATCGCGGGCATCGCGGCCCAGTGTGGCGACCTCGCCCAGGCCGCGCGCGCCGGCGTGTTCGTCCATGCGCAGGCTGGCGACCTTGCGGCACGCAGAGGCGAGCGGGGTCTGCTGGCCGGCGACGTGCTGGCACAGGTGCGCGCTTGCGTGAATCCGCCCTGAGCCTGACCGCGGCGACGCCGGAGCAGACGCGTGCAATCGGCGCGCGCGTGGCCGCCGCGATTCGTGCGGCCGACGTCGCGGGGCCACTGGTCATAGGCCTGTCGGGTGATCTCGGTGCCGGCAAGACGACGCTCGTGTCCGGACTGCTGGGCGCGCTCGGCCACGAAGGGCCGGTGCGGAGCCCTACCTACACGCTGATCGAGCCCTACCGCCTCGTGGGTCGAGACTTCCACCACTGCGACCTGTACCGGCTGAGGGATCCCGCGGAACTCGACGATCTTGGCCTGCGCGATCTCATGATCGAGCGCAGCGTGCTGCTGGTCGAGTGGCCGGAGCGCGCAGGGGACCGGCTCGGCGCACCCGACCTCATGCTGCGCCTCGGCTACCTGAACGACGGTCGCTCCGTGGCGGTCGACGTTGCCAGTGAGCAGGGCCGACGCGTGGCGGATGCCCTGCGCCTCGACCACGCCTGACGAATCGTTCGTATCCCTATAATTTTATTGGATTATTGATCCGCCTCGCGGTAGATTACGTCGCATGCCCGTGCGACCGGCCAAGCTGTGGACCCCGCTCGTTGCGCTGCTCGGCGTGTGCGTGGCCGTGCAGTCGCTCGCGGCTGCCCCCGTGAAGGTGACGGACGTTCGCCTCTGGGCCGGTCCGGAGGGCACGCGACTGGTGCTCGATCTTTCCGCGCCGGTTCGCCACCAGGTGTTCACGCTCAATAACCCGGATCGCGTGGTCATCGACCTCGCGAACACCGAACTTGCGCTCCGCAAGGAGCTGCCGTCCGGCCAGGGTCCGGTGAAGGCGGTGCGCTCGGGGCCGCAGGCAGGCCACGGGTTGCGCATCGTGCTCGACCTCTCCGCCCGGCAGTCGACGAACAGTTTCCTGGTTGGCCCGGACGGCTCCGCCGGGCACCGGCTGGTCGTCGAGATGCCATCGGCCAGTGCCGCGCCAGACGCCGTGAGGACGGTTGCGTCCGCCGCAGCCAGCGGCCGCAACCTCGTGGTCGCGGTGGATGCGGGTCACGGCGGGCAGGACCCGGGCGCCATGGGACGCGGCGGCACGCGTGAAAAGGACGTGACCCTTGCGATCGCGCGCAAGCTGGCCGCGGCCATCAATGCCGAGGACGGCATGCGGGCGGTACTGATCCGCGATGGGGACTACTTCATCACGCTGCGCGGCCGGGCCCGCAAGGCGCGGGAACTCGGCGCGGACATGTTCATCTCCGTGCACGCGGACTCGGTGCAGGACCGCAGCGTGAGCGGATCGTCCGTGTACGTGCTCTCGCTGCGGGGTGCGACCGACGAAGCGTCGCGCTGGCTCGCAGAGCGGGAAAACGCCGCGGACCTGATGGGTGGCGTGTCGCTCGACGACAAGAGCGACGTGCTTGCCTCCGTGCTGCTCGACGTCACGCAGAAGGAAGCGGTGAGCAACAGCGTCGAGGCCGCGGACAGCGTGCTCGCCTCGTTGCGCCGTGTCGGGTCCGTTCACGGCCCCCGCGTGAAGCACGCGGGATTCATGGTGCTCAAGTCCCCCGACATCCCGTCCATGCTGGTCGAGACCGCGTTCATCTCGAACGCAACCGACGAGCGCCGCCTGCGCGATGGGGCGCACCAGCAGCGGATCGCGGACGCCATCCACTCCGGCGTGCGCAACTACTTCTACGACAAGCCGCCACCCGGCACGAAGATCGCGGCCGTGGTCGCCGCGCGGCGCGGTGGCAGCAGCGTCGACACCCAGACGCTCGCGGAACGCTAGGCGTCCGGGGCCTGCTATCCTCGCGGCCCCCTGCGCGAGGCCGTAGCCCGTCCATGACCATCCGGGTCCTTCCCGAGCAACTGATCCACCAGATCGCCGCCGGCGAGGTCGTCGAGCGCCCGGCGTCCGTGATCAAGGAACTCGTCGAGAACAGCCTCGACGCGGGCGCGCGGTCGATCGAGATCGAGGTGGAAGGCGGCGGCGCGACCCTTTGCCGCGTCCGCGACGATGGTAGCGGAATCCCCGTGGATGAACTGGTGCTCGCCCTCGCGCGCCACGCCACGAGCAAGATCGGCCGCATCGAGGATCTCGAGGCCGTGCGCACGCTGGGCTTCCGCGGCGAGGCCCTGCCCAGCATCGCGTCCGTCTCGCGCATGAAGGTCGTCTCGCGCACGGCAGATGCACCCGTGGCGTATGCCGTTTCGGCAGTGGACGGCGAGCTGAGAGGTCCCGCTCCGCAGCCGCATCCGTCCGGCACGACCGTCGAGGTGCGCGACCTGTTCTTCAACGTGCCCGCGCGCCGCAAGTTCCTGCGCGCCGAACGCACCGAGCTCAGCCAGATCGAGCGTCTCGTGGAGCGGCTCGCCCTGAGCCGGTTCGACGTGGGATTCCGGCTGATGTCCGCGCGCAAGACGCTCGCGGACCACCCGCCGGCGCGTGATGAGCGCGGCCAGGACGCCCGTGTCGCGGCCGTGCTCGGCGACGAGTTCATCGGCCACGCGCTCAAGCTCGATCACGAGGGCGCGGGGTTGCGCCTGCGTGGCTGGTTCTGCATGCCGACCTATGCGCGCAGCCAGGCGGACCAGCAGCATTTCTACCTGAACGGCCGGCCACTGCGCGACAAGCTGGTGGCGAGCGCGGTACGCCTCGCCTACCGCGACGTGCTGTACCACGGGCGCCAGCCGGCGTACGTGCTGTACCTCGAAATGGATCCCACGCGCGTCGACGTCAACGCGCATCCGCAGAAGCTCGAAGTGCGTTTCCGCGAGCCCGGCCTGGTGCACGATTTCCTGTTCCGCACGCTCGAGCGCGCGCTCGCCGAAACGCGCCCGACCCAGTCTGCGGCGAACGACGTCCCGGCGGCGCGTTTTTCGCTCACCGATGCCGTCGTGGCGGGTGGCCCGCGGACGTCCGCGCTCGATCTCTACACGGTGCTCGGATCGGGCGTACGCGATGTGGCGGCTGCGGAGCAATCCCGGCCGTCGACGCCGATCACCGGGCACGAGCACCCGCTGGGCTTTGCGATTGCCCAATTGCACGGCATCTACATCCTCGCGCAGGCGCAGGGCGGCCTCGTGCTCGTGGACATGCACGCAGCGCACGAGCGCACGACCTATGAGCGCCTCAAGGCGTCGCTGTCCTCCCGGCGCATCGCCAGTCAGCCCTTGCTCGTTCCGGTCGCCGTGAACGTGTCGGTGGCGGAAGCCGATGAGGCGGAGTCAAACGCAGCCATGTTCGACGACCTGGGACTCGGACTCTCGCGCGGCGGGCCGACGCAGGTCCTGGTGCGCTCGATGCCAGCGTTGCTGTCGTCCGCCGACCCGGCGGCGCTGGTGCGCGACATGCTCGCGGACCTGCGGGAGCAGGGCAGCGGCGGTGCCATGGAGGCGCTGGAGCGCGCGCTCGGCACGATGGCCTGCCACCAGGCCGTGCGCGCCAACCGTCGCCTGACCGTACCCGAGATGAACGCGCTGCTGCGCGAGATGGAAACGACGCTTCGCGCCGACCAGTGCGTGCACGGACGCCCCACCTGGTCATTCGTCAGCATGGACGACCTCGACCGGTTGTTCCTGCGCGGCCGATGACCGCGTCCGCGTCCCGGCCCGTGGATGCCGTGCTTCTGATGGGCCCGACGTGCACGGGCAAGACGGCGCTCGCCCTGCAGTTGGCCGACCGGTTCCCCGTCGAGATCGTGAGCGTGGACTCGGCGCAGGTGTACCGCGGCATGGACATCGGCACGTCCAAACCGTCGCCGGCGATTCGCGCGTCCGTACCCCATCACCTCATCGACATCTGCGACCCGGCGGAGGTTTATTCGGCCGGTCGTTTCAGGAGCGATGCGTTGACGCTCATCGGGCAGATCAAGGCGCGCGGACGCGTCCCGCTCCTGGTCGGCGGCACGATGCTGTATTTCCGCGCATTGACACACGGGATCGCGCCCCTTCCGGCGGCGAACGCCGAGGTCCGCGCACGCATCGATCGACGGGCGAGGGACATCGGCTGGCCAGGCCTGCACGCCGAACTCGCGGTGCAGGACCCGGACGCCGCGGCGCGCATCCGGCCGGCGGACGGCCAGCGCATCCAGCGCGCGCTCGAGGTGTTCGAACTCACGGGACAACCCCTGTCGAGGCTGCAGAAGCACGCCGAACCGTCGCCCCTGTCCCTGGCCGCATTCGCATTGCAGCCCTTCGACCGGGCCGAACTCTACCGGCGGATCGATGCCCGCTTCCTCGAGATGATGCAGTGCGGATTTCTCGACGAGGTTCGCGCTTTACGTGCCCGCGGCGACCTGCACGCGGACCTGCCGAGCCTGCGCGCAGTGGGATATCGCCAGCTCTGGGCGCACCTTGCGGCGAAGATCAGTCTCGACACAGCCATCGCGGCCGGGCAGCGGGCCACGCGCAATCTCGCCAAGCGCCAATTGACCTGGATCAACGCCGATTCCGCCGTCAAATGGATTCGCAGCCTTGAAGATCAGGAACTTGTGCCCATAAACCGGGTCTTGAGAGGTGCGGTAGCCGGGGGTGGCCCCGACAGCGTGTGGTAGCATTGGCTTCGTTCTTGCTCGTCGAGGCGACGGGCGTTACGGCCGTCTCACGGAAGAGTCCGCGGCAGGAACGATGCGGCATGAATAAGAAGGAGACGCGATCATGGCCAAGGGCCAGTCCCTGCAGGACCCATTCCTGAACGCTCTGCGCAAGGAGCGTATCCC
>Ga0079037_100001763_pt1 | contig 11515 bp, 9 predicted proteins | sample Mud3Dept4metaG_FD_71479 | JGI IMG/M metagenome (GOLD analysis project Ga0079037, IMG submission 71479) | Freshwater wetland microbial communities from Ohio, USA, analyzing the effect of biotic and abiotic controls - Mud 3 Core 4 Depth 4 metaG | ecosystem: Environmental > Aquatic > Freshwater >... | reverse complement strand
CAGGCGCATCCCGGCCGCCTCCAGCGCGCGGCGCAGGCCCACCCGGGCCGAGAGGCCCACCCCCAGGTCGGCGAGCGGGGTGCCTCGGTGAGGCGTGCCCACGGTGGTGAGGGAGGCCACCCGCTCCGAGAGGCCGAGGCGGGAGATGGCGTAGCGGGCGTCGAGGCCGCCCATGCTGTGGGCCACCACGTTCACCTTGGGCGCGTCGAGGGAGCGGACGAAGGCGGCGAGCTCGCGGGCCCGCACCTCCACCGACCCGGCCCGGGGCACCCGCGAGAGGCGCACGTCCCAGCTCGACTCCGCGAGCCGGTCTGGGACGCCGCGGAAGTAGGCGTGGCGCGCCCCGCCCATGGCGATCTCGTCGAAGCCGAAGAGCCCGTGGGCCAGCACCACCGGCAGGCGCGGCTCCGCCGGGCGGCGCGGGGCGGCCGGGCGGCGCCGCCGGCTGCGGCGCCAGAGCAGGAAGGCCCCGCCCGCCGCCATGGCAACGGCGACGGCGATGAGGACGGCCAGGGTCGGCCAGGACGGGATCACGACCCGGCCAGGATAGGACCGCCTTCACTCGCTGCCGAAAAAAAGAGGGAGGCCGCCCGGGCGGGCGGCCTCCCTGCACCGATGCACCCTACCTAGTAGTCAGTACCCTTGATGTAGGTCCGCGGTACATTGAGGGGCGTGACCTCGTCGGGCCGCATCATCTCGTTGTCCTCGTGGTCGATGATGTGGCAGTGCCAGACGTAGCCGTGCCCGCCGTTCGGGTCGAACGGGAAGGCCGCGTTCGCCACTGGGGTGTTCGCCGGAAGATCGGTCGGCGCCCAGCGAACCGCGAGCCGCGTGACCTGGCCGGGATAGACGACCACCGTGTCCTTCCACCCCGCCTCCTGCGGCAGCGGCGGCGCGGCCGCACCCTTGAGATAGAGCGGCTTGCCCTTGGCGACCGCGGCGATGTCCGGGTTGCCACCGAGCGCCCGGGCGTTGCCGGTTTTGTAGTCCAGCGGGGGTCCGAAGCCGGGGATGAAGACGCCGGCGGGATACGGCTGGCCGGTCATGGGGTCGTACCCGCCGCCGGGGAAGGCGGCCGCGTATGCGGCGTTGTACTTGGCCGTATCGAAGTTCTGCCGGTTCATCACCTGGAACTGGACCAGGTGCAGGTGGATGGGGTGGGCGTCGGCGGTCAGGTTCACGATCTCCCAGACCTCCGTCTCGCCCTCGTTCGGGCGCTCGGAAATCCAGTTCTTGCCGGTACCGTCGAGGGTGAAGTCGGGTCGGGTCTCGAAGGTGTACATGAGATGGCCGGTCATCGGGTCGGTCATGACCCCGTTGATCCGCTCGCCGTTCCACTTGGTGTTGTTGACCAGGATCTCCAGCGGGCCGCCCGGGTAGGTGGTCATGAGCCCGGTGACGGGGTCGATCGCGGCCTGCGGCATCCCCATCACCTCGTTGAGCGTGAGCTCGCGGGTCTTCTGGGCTGCCACCGCAAGCGTCCCGGTGGCCGGGTTCACCAGCCGAACGATGGCCGGCCCCTGCCCCGCCCCGCCGCGAAGCGTCGCGCCCGCGACTGCCGGGTTGAAGCTGGTGTCGGTCCCCGGCGTTCCCACCACCCGGAACTGCATCACCTGGCCAACGGTGGAAGCGGCCGGCGCAGCGCCGGCCGGGAACGGCGTCTTGGCGGTGTTGCGGACGACGAAGTTGGTTCCGCCCGGGACCGCGCCGAAGTCCATCACCACCAGGTACCGCTCGCCGGGCATCATGGTGAGCTTCTTCACCGCCACCGGCTTGTCGAGGTAGCCGCCATCCGTCCCGATCACCCACATCGGCGGCGGAGCGGCGTTGGTCACCGGATCGGAGAGGAACATCTCGTAGGTCCGGGCGTTCGAGCCGTTGAGGAAGAGGAAGGTGTAGCGCTTCGGCGCGACCTGGAGGTACGGCCAGGCCTTTCCGTTCACCACGATGACGTCGCCCACGAACTCCGGGACCCAGTACGGGTGCTCGGGGTTGGTGGTCCACAGGAGCCCGCCGGCGCTGTCGGCCGGGAAGAAGAGCTGGCCGTTGGTGTCGAACATCCGGTCCTGGATGACGAGCGGAACGAGCGGCGGCAGGTTCTGCGGGTCGTTGGCGGGATCGACGACCAGGTAGCCGCCCGCCAGGCCGGCGTAGACGTTGAGCCGGGTGGCACCGAGGGTGTGGTCGTGGAACCAGATGGGCGACCCCTCCTGGCTGTTCGGGTAGCGGTAGATGGCGTAATTGGTCGCGGCTGCCCCGTCCTTGCTGTAGAAAGCGTGGCCCTTGTAGGCGCCATCGCTCGTGAACCAGGCGTCCGGGCCGCCGTCGAGCTGCGGCGGTACCTCGCCGCCGTGCAGGTGGACGACCGCCGGAATCGGGCCGAGGTAGTTCTCCGCGCCCTCCGAGCCCGGGGCCGGCGGCATGGCCATGTGGTTCCACATGTTGGCTTCGTTGTTGAGCGGGTCGGCCCAGTGCAGCGTCTGGTCGGTCGAGTACTTGTAGGCGAGCACGTTGGTGGTCGCGGCACTGCCGAGGTTGTTCACGAACTTCATCTCGGTGGGCGTGCCGCGCGTGGCGACGATCACCGGCCCGAGGTAGGAATCGCGGGTGGCTTGGCCGGGCTGCAGGTAGCCCCAGACCCACGTCTTCGGCATCCCAGTGGGAAGGACCTGCGCCTGGAACTCCGTCATCTGCAGCTCGATCTGGCCGGCACCCGCCACGATCGCGTCGAGGCCCGGCAACGGATCGACGAACTGCGGGATGAGCTTGGGGTTCAACGGTACCTGCGGGCTCTGGGCCGCGATGCCCGCTCCGGCCCACAGCAGCGTGGCCATGACTCCCAGTGACCCCAGCATCCTTGCTGCGCTCCTGCACGTGTTCACAGATATCCTCCTCGAGCTGCGTACCAGTGCCGCTCGGCTACCGATGGAATGTCGTGCTGCCCCCGGCGGAGATCCCTCCGCCGAAAGCGCACACCCTGCCGAAAGGTGCGATACGCGGCAATCCCCTGATCTGGGGGCAGCGCTCGCCCAATGACTTGGAGGTCATAGCCTTTTTACTTTGCGCCGAGTGAATTCGGGGAACGCGATCGGGGAACTGTCGGCGACCCAGCCCTCCCGCGCGCGGGTCCACGGGCGCCCGCAGGGCCAGGCCGGAGCTGGCCCGCGCCTCGGCGACCGCAGTCGCCGGGGCCTCTGCCGTCGCCAACCTTCGGGAGCGTCGAGCATCGAGGAGGGCCTGCCCCATCTGCCCGATTCCCGGGCATTCGGCTGCACGCCAGGGGCGCAGCCGCCCGCCGCCATCACTCCCGAGCCGGTCAAATTGGCATTCCAGCGTTCGGCACGGAGGCTGCACAAGCGACGGGCACCCCCACGCGCAACCGGAGGAAAGCATGAATCCCATCAACGCGGGCGACACCGCCCTGGTCCTCGTCAGCGCCGGCCTGGTGCTGCTCATGACGCCCGGGCTGGCCTTCTTCTACGGCGGCCTGGTCCGCGCCAAGAACGTCGTCCAGACCATGATCCTCTCCATCGTCTGCATGGCGGTGGTCGGGGTCCTGTGGATGCTCGTCTCCTACAGCCTTTCCTTCGCTCCGGGATCGGGCGCGCTCGACCGGGTGGTGGGAGGCCTCTCCTTCATCGGGATGCGCGGGGTCACCGGCGAGGTCTACAAGGACCTGGCCCCGACCATCCCGCACCTGGCCTTCATGCTCTTCCAGGCGATGTTCGCGGTGATCACGCCGGCCCTCATCTCGGGCGCGCTGGTGGAGCGGGTCCGGCTCAAGGCCTTCGTCCTCTTCGTGGCGCTGTGGAGCGTGGTGGTCTACGCGCCGGTGGCCCACTGGGTCTGGGCCCCGGGCGGCTGGCTGCGCCAGAAGGGTGTCCTCGACTTCGCCGGCGGCACGGTGGTGCACATCAACGCCGCCGCCGCCGCCATCGTGGGCGCGATGGTCCTCGGCAAGCGACGCGGCCTCAAGGTGCCGACGGTGCTGCCCCACAACGTCCCCTTCGCCATCCTCGGCGCCGGCCTCCTGTGGTTCGGCTGGCTGGGCTTCAACGGCGGCAGCGCCCTCGCCGCCAACGGACTCGCCGCCTACGCCTTCGCCAACACCTTCTTCGCTCCGGCCGCGGCCGCCCTGGCCTGGGGCCTGATGGAGCTCCTGCTCTTCCACGGCAAGATGTCCGGCGTGGGCCTCGCCTCGGGTGCGGTGGCCGGCATGGTGGCCATCACCCCGGCCGCCGGCTTCGTGACCCCCTTCTCGGCCACCGTCCTCGGCGCCCTGGCCGGCATCGCCTCGCTGCTGGCGGTCCGCATCCGGCCCAAGCTCGGCATCGACGACTCCCTCGACGTCTTCGCGGTCCACGGCGTCGCCGCCACGCTGGGCGCGCTGTTCACCGGCCTGCTCGCCTCCAAGGCGGTGAACCCCGACGGCGCCGACGGCAGCTTCGGCCTGCTCCTGTGGCAGCTGGTGGGGGTGGTCGTCACCTTCGCCTGGTCGGGCGGCCTCTCCTTCGTGCTCTACAAGGTCGTGGGCGCCATCACCCCGCTGCGCTCCGACGAGCAGGACGAGTGGTCGGGCCTCGACATCTCCGAGTCCGGCGAGCGCGCCTACATGAGCTCCGATGCCGAGATGGGCGGGGCGAGCGGCTCCTCGGTCTAGTTTCCGCAGGCCTTCTCCCGGCCCGCCCCGCGCTCCGGCGCCGGGCGGGCCGTTTCTCTTTCCGGGAGTTGGATCCCTCCTGCCCGCACCGGTGGCAGGCGCTGCCCGCGCTGCGAGCATCGTCCGCGTGGATGCGCCGGAAATCTGGAGCACTGCGTCCGGCACGGGGGCTGCAACTGGGCCGACGCGAAGTTCGACGCCGTCGCATCCACCGTCTGATAGAAAGGGAAAGCCCGTGTCCAGACTCCTCGCCTTCTCGCTCGCGGTGATCCTCCTCGCGCCTGCCGCATCGCGCGCCGAGGATCCCAAGCCCGCCGCGGCCGCCGCCACGGCGGCGCCTTCGCCGGCCACTCCCGCCGCGGCGCCCGCCGCGCCGCCGGCGCCGAAGTGGTGGGAGACCATCGAGATCCACGGCCTGGTGGACACCTACTACCAGGCGAGCTTCACGCAGGCGCAGGACTACCCGAACCAGGTCCGGGTCTTCGACGCCGGCAACGGGTTCCAGCTGGCCTACTCCAAGCTGACCGCCCAGATGGCCCCGGCGCCGGTCGGGTTCCGGCTCGACGTCGGCTACGGCCCGGTGGCCGGCATCCTCAACGGGAACGCTCCCACCTATTCGGCCGCCTACCAGTCGGCGAGCAAGCCCTACAGCCAGGTCACCGTGCAGCAGGCCTTCGCCAGCGCCAAGTTCGGCGAGGTGGTCTTCGACCTGGGCCGCTTCAACACCCCCATCGGCGCCGAGGTGATCGAGGCCAAGGACAACTGGCTGTACTCGCGCTCCATCCTGTTCGGCTGGGCCATCCCCTTCACCCATACCGGCGTGCGGGCGACCATCGGCCTGCCGGTGGAGGGCCTCTCGGTGGTGGCCGGCCTGGTGAACGGCTGGGACAACCCGCCCGGCCCCGTGGGCGCGCCCAAGACCGGGCTCCTCTCCCTCGTCTACAACGGCCCCTCCTCCACCCTCCTGGCCGTGAACGCGTCCTATGGCGGGCAGCCGGGCCTGACCGAGAACCAGGGCCTCATCGACGTGGTGCTGCAGCGCGCCTTCGGAGACTTCGCCCTCAACCTGAACGGCGACTTCGGCTGGCTGGGCAGCGTCGGGCAGTGGTACGGCGTCTCGCTCATGGCCCGCTACTCCTTCCTGGGCGACAAGCTCCGCGTGACGGCCCGCGGCGAGTGGTTCCGCGATCCGGACGGCGTCCGGACCGGCGTCGTCAACGGAACCTTCTTCGAGGCCACCGGCGGCGTCTCGGTCCCGATCGCCAGCAACTTCGAGGCGCGCGCCGAGCTCCGCTACGACAACTGCAGCCAGGACATCTTCGCCGGCGACGCCGGGTTCCCCAAGAACCACAACTTCACCGGCACCATCGCCGCCCTGGCCTGGTTCTAGCCGCAGAGCCGGAAACGCACGGCGGGCCCGGGAAGGATCCCCGGGCCCGCTTCGCTTCCGGGCGCTCCGTCAGCCCTTGAGCTGACCGAGGACGGTGTCGAAGACCTCGACCTCGAGCTTCTCGCGGTCCGCCTCGGAAACGTCCTGGAAGGCCAGCGCCACCCGGACGTTGTTGGGCTGGAGGCGGACGTTCACCACCCGCGCCAGGCCCGCCACCGTCACCCCGCCGCCGAGCCGCAGCGTGTACTTCAGCTCCTCGCCCTGCGGTGGAGCCTTGTCGAGCAGCACGGCGATGCCGCCCGCGCTCAGATCGATGGTCATGGCCCGCGTGCCGCCCACCGTCCAGTCCAGGTCCACCTGGAGGGCGCGGGCCACCCGCAGCGCCGCGCGCGGCGTCTCGCCAGGCTTGAGGCTCAGCCGGTGCGCCGCCAGCATGGCTCGCGCCAGCTCCTCGCGGGCCATCCGGTACTCGACCGCCTCCTTCTGGGAGAGCTTGCCCGCCTTGGCGCGCTCGTGGAGGTCTCGAAAGGTCGCCAGCCATGCGCCCAGGTTCATGGATTCCCTCCTCGGTCCCCCGGAGGCGGATTCTACCGCGGGCGAAGTCGCTCCGCCGCTTTGCGGCCGCTCCCGGGAAGGCCCCGGGGTCGGGGCCGGGGGCCCGCCGGCCGCTGCGGCCTTCGCGCTCGCCGCGCCCGGTTGGCGCGAGGCGCGGCGGCGGCTCAGAGGGCCCGCTTCAGCTCGGGCGCGGGCTTGAAGCCGACGGTCTTCGTCGGGGCGATCTGGATCTCCACCCCGGTCTGCGGGTTGCGCCCGACGCGGCCGGCGCGGCGCTTCACGGTGAAGGTCCCGAAGCCCGGCATGGAGAACCGCTTGTCCTTCTTGATGGCCTTGGCGAGCTGCTCGAAAACCGAATCGACGACGAAGGCCACCTGCCGCTTCGAGAGCTCTCCGTGCACGGCTTGGACTTTTTCGATGAGGTCGGCCTTCGTCATGACGGCGAGCCCTCCCCGAGGCGATCAGGCGCGCGACGCTAGCGCCGGCGGTGAGAGGCGTCAAGCCGGTCGCGCGTGGGACGGGCCCCGAAGTGCTTGACAGGTGGCGCCTTTCGCGTCGGGCGGAACTTGATCCCGGCCAGGCACGAGGTGCCGCCTCGGTGTCAGGGGCCAGCCTCGAAGCGGGCCCGGCTCACCAGCAGGGAGTGGGCCTCGATGAGGTCCCTTGCGACGGGCGAGAGCCCCGAGAACCAGATCCGGTACTGCCGCGGCCCGTCGCAGACCCCGTAGGCCCAGCCGTGCCAGGCCCCCTGGTCGGCCTCCTGGGTGATCGCCGGACGGCCCGCGAAGGTGGTCGGATGGCGCCGCACGCCGGTGAGCCCGGCGGTCCCGCGGGCGAGCATGGCCTCGGCGTCGGCCAGGCACTCCGACTCGCTGGCGGCCGGGCGCGAAGCGGCCACCACCTCGATCCGGGCGTCGCCGCGCGGCGAGTCGATGCGCAGGCGGCGGGCGTCGCCGCTGGCGGTCCAGGCGGTCGGCGCCTCGATGAAGAGCTGGCCGACCAGGTAGAAGGTCATCCCCTCGTCGATGCCCGCTCGCGCCACCGGCCGGCCGGCGGACTCGGTCACGGTGCTGCAGCCGGACACAAGCGCGGCCAGCGCGAGGGCGGCGGCGGGAGCTCGGGCCAGGGTCATCCTCCTCCCCATACGCCCGCCGCAACCCGCCGGGCAAGCTTCACGGCGGCGTCCGCCATGGGCCGCGGCCGCCGGCGAGCGCCAGGTACCGCCCGAGAAGCGACGCCAGCGGCGCGGCCGGGGGAGCGCCCGAGACCAGCGACGCCAGAGCCCGCACCACCTCCCGGTCGGCGGCCAGGGCCCGGAAGCGCCGCTCCCCGCCGTGGAGCCGCGGGCCGAGCCGGGTGAGCAGCGCCAGGGTGACTCCGCTGCGGGAGAGCCACAGCCGACGGCGGTACGCTCGCAGGGACGGCGCCACGCCGGCCCGCGCGGCCCGAGCCGCCAGCTCCCCGGCGATGCGGCCGGACCAGAGGGCGTAGCGAATGCCCTCTCCGGTCAGCGGGTCGGCGCCCAGCGCCTCCCCGGCGAGCAGGGCGCTCCCGGCTCCCACCGGCCCCCCCGGCTCGGCGAGGCGCAGCGACCACGGAGCGGCATCGGCGGGAGGCGCCAGGCCCTCGCGCAGCGCCCAGGTGCCCAGGGCCTCGCCCAGACCGCCCCCGCCGCCCAGCGCGAAGGTCCCCACGCTCTCGGCCTGGCTGCCGCCCACCCGGCACGGGAAGCGCCAGGCGTAGCCCGGCAGCCCGACGTCGAGGTCGAAGACCAGATCCTGGTTCCCTCGCGAGGCCACCACCGCCTCCCGCCCGGGGGCCCGGCGGCCCGCCGGGAGCCCGAGCGCTCGGCGCGAGGCCCCGACGGCCCCGTCCGCCGCGACCATCGCCAGGTACCTCAGCCGGCCCGCGGCGGTCTCGGCGACGTTCGGCTCGGGCAATCCGAGCAGCGCCGCCTCCTCGAGCACCTGGGCCCCCCGGGCGCGCACCTGCGCCACCAGGTCGGCGTCCCATTCGCGCCGGCGGACCACCGCCGCCGGGCGCGGCATCTCGGTGCGAACCGAGATGCCCTGGACCCGGATCACCGCGTGCGTGGCCGCGGCCGCGGGCACCCGCAGCGCCAGTCCCGCCCCGGCCAGCTCGGCCAGCCCGCCGCCGGTGATGGCGCCGCCGCACGGCTTGTCCCGCGGGAAGGCGGCCGCGTCCACCACGGTCACCGAGAGGCCCGGGACGGCGCGCAGCGCGGCGGCGGCCGCAGCGCAGCCGGCCGGCCCGGCGCCCACCACCAGCAGGTCGGTCCTCATCCGGCCGCCGCGCCGGCACAGGCCTCGCCGTCGCACCCGGTGACGCGGACCCGGACCAGGTCGCCGCGCCGCGCCCTGCCCGCCGGCCAGCGCACGGTGGCGTACTCGCGGGTGGTCCCGCGGGCGACTCCCGCCTCGACCCGCTCCACCACCGCCTCCAGCTCCCGCCCGACCAGGGTCTCGAGGAAGCCCCGCCACCGCCGCGCCGACAGCTCGAGGAGCTCTTGCCTCCGCTCCCGGACCGCAGCCGCCGGAACCCGGTCCGGCAGGGCGGCCGCCTCGGCGCCGGGACGGGGAGACCAGGCGAAGACGTGGAGGTAGGCGAGCGGCAGCGACGCGAGCATCCGCACCGACTCCCGGTGCTCCACCTCGGTCTCGCCCGGAAAGCCCACCATGGCGTCCGCGCCCAGGCAGCAGGAGGGGCCGGCCGCCGCCAGGCGCTCCACCAGCGCGGCGACCTGCCGCGGCCGGTAGGGCCGCCGCATGGCCGCCAGCACCCGCCCGGCGCCGCTCTGCAACGGCAGGTGGAAGTGCCGGCACAGCGCCTCCGCCGCCTCCCCTCCCAGGACCTCCAGCGGGAACTCCTGCGGCTCCACCGACGAGAGCCGCAGGCGCCGCAGCCTTCCGGAGCGCGCGGCGGCGCCCACCAGCTCGCCGAGGGTTCGCCGCGGGGCGAGGTCCCGGCCGTAGGCACCCAGGTGCACCCCGGCGAGGACCACCTCGGCGTGCCGAGCCCCGGCGGCCGCGAGCCGCGCCACCGCCTCGTCGTAGGCGAGCGAACGCGATCGACCGCGCGCCAGCGGCACCACGCAGTAGCTGCAGCGCGCGTCGCAGCCGTCCTGGACCTTGACGACCGCGCGGGCGCGGTCGAGGACCGCCGCGGCGCCGCCGGCCGGGGCCGGGGATCCAGCCGCCGGCGCGGCGCCGGCCGGCGCGCTCCGCTCCATGGCCGCCAGCACCTCGGGCAGCCGCGCCTGGGCGCGGACCCCCAGCACCGCGGCCACGCCGGGCAGCGCCCGCAGCGCCTCCGGCCGGAGCTCGGCATAGCAGCCGGTGGCCAGGATGGGCGCGCCCGGGTGCTCCCGCGCCGCCCGGCGGATGGCCCGGCGCGAGGCCGAGTCGCCGCCGGCCGTCACCGTGCAGGTGTTCACCAACACGTAGTCGGCCGGCTCCCCCTCCCCCGCCACCGCAAAGCCGGCTCCCAGGGCGGCCGCCAGGGCGTCGGTGTCGGCCCGGTTGACCCGGCAGCCGAGGGAGACCAGCGCCACCCGCCGGGCTCTGGGCTCAGCGGATCCGTCCACCGCCGACCACCTCGTCGCCTTCGTAGAACACCGCCGCCTGCCCGGGCGCCACCCCGCGCACCGGCGCCCGGAGCCGGACGGAGGCGCCGCCCGGCACGACGCGGACCTCGCCGCGCTCGCCCGCGTGCCGGTGGCGCACCTTCACCAGCAGCTCCGCGGGCCGCTCCGGGGGCCGCCCGGAGACCCACGAGGCCTCCCCGATCTCGAAGCGGTCGCGCGAGGCCTCGGCCGAGGTCCCGACCACGACCCGCGCCCGCTCCGGATCGAGCCGCACCACGTAGCGCGGCTCCGGGCCGGAGGCGCCGATGCCGCGGCGCTGCCCCACCGTGAACCCGTGGATCCCGCCGTGGCGGCCCAGCACCTCGCCGGCGGTGCCGACCACCTCGCCGGGCCGGAGCCGGTCGGGCCGGCGCGAGGCCACGAATCCAGCCGCGTCGCCGCTGGTGACGAAGCAGATCTCCTGGGACTCGGCCTTGCGGGCGTTCGCCAGCCCGGCCCGGGCCGCCATCTCCCGGACCTCCGGCTTGGTGAGGCCGCCCACCGGGAACAGCACCTCGGCCAGGGCCTCCTGCCCGAGCCCGTAGAGGAAGTAGCTCTGGTCCTTGTCCCGGTCGGCGGCGGCCAGGAGCGCCAGGCGTCCGGCGCGCCGCTCGATGCGGGCGTAGTGCCCGGTGGCGAGCCGCGCCCCGAGCGCGCGGGCGCGGCGCAGCAGCCAGTCGAACTTCACCTCGCGGTTGCAGGCGATGCACGGGTTGGGGGTCAGCCCCGCCAGGTAGTCGTCGACGAAGCGCTCCACCACCGCCCGCCCGAAATGCTCCTCGAGGTCGGCCACGTAGAAGGGGATGCCGAGCGCGCGCGCCGCCGCCCGCGCGTCCTCGAGGTCGTCGGGAGCGCAGCAGGATCGGCCGCGGCCCGGGTCGGCGGCGTCGTAGACGCGCATGGCCACCCCGAACACCTCGTGACCCCGCGCCGCGAGGAGCGCGGCGCTGGCCGAGGAGTCCACCCCGCCGGACATGGCAACCAGGACGCGCGTGGTCGTGCCTCCCGGCCCGGCCAGATACCCGACAACCCCCGCGAGATCAACTGCGCGGGGGCGGCTCCAGCGGGATCTCGAGGACGAAGCGCGAGCCGGTGAAGTGGCGGGTCGGCGAGCCGGTCTGGGTGCGCGGGGGGCTCTCCACCGTGACCCGGCCTCCATGGGCCTCGGCGATGCGGCGCGCCACCGGCAGCCCCAGCCCCGAGCCGGGGGCGCGGCGCGGGTCCTCGGCGCCCGCGGCGTGGAAGAAGGGCTCGAAGATGTCGGCCT
>Ga0079037_100001762_pt1 | contig 11519 bp, 7 predicted proteins | sample Mud3Dept4metaG_FD_71479 | JGI IMG/M metagenome (GOLD analysis project Ga0079037, IMG submission 71479) | Freshwater wetland microbial communities from Ohio, USA, analyzing the effect of biotic and abiotic controls - Mud 3 Core 4 Depth 4 metaG | ecosystem: Environmental > Aquatic > Freshwater >... | reverse complement strand
TTCCGCCTATGATGCCGACAATAAACGCAAGCAGAAACATTGCAGGGGTGCTGTACGAGAACCGCTCCCCCCAGAATTCATATTCCACTCTTGAAAGGCTGAAAGAGATCGTCTTTACCACCGCCTCCTTTGGAAGCCCTGAGGCAAGCCGGGCATGCTGCTGTTTTTTAAGCTCTTCTGTCCTCTGCTTGAATTTTTCCTCCAGTGTCGTCATCTGACTTTTTCCTGTTACGGCCCTGTTGGTTGTTTCATAAAACAGACGGCTGCCGATGTAAAGCAGGACACATCCGACAAAAAGCTTGAAGGCCCTCGGGTCAGGCAGATACAGAATTCTGAGATAGTAACCTATTAACACCCCCGGAAATGTCCCGACAATCACAATCCATGTCAGCGGCCAGGCCATGCGCCCTTCTCTTATATACCGGTAGACCCCGCTTGGGATCGCGACTATGTTAAAGACAAAATTGGTAGCGCTGACTGAAGGGCTTGTATATTTGAGGAAGTCCATCTGAAACGGCAGGAGAAGAAACGCGCCTGAAACCCCGCCCATTGATGTGAAAAATGAAACAACGAGTGCGACTAACGGAGGGATAAATATGTAAGTTTTTACCCCTGATATCGGGAAAATGAATTCCAGGAAGTCCATTTAAGATCAGTATCTGAGAGTAGCCTTCAGCCGCATGGGATTTATAAGCAGGTCAAGTCCCGCATTAATGCTTGTCACATGCACAGTGGCTGCCATAAGGATGTCGACTGAGCATCCCTCACCTTCTGTCACTGCGATACCGACCCGTGCGGCCCTGAGCATCTTCCTGTCATTATTACCATTTCCATAAGCGACTACATGAATAGCGCCGAGCTTTTCTACGAATTCTTCTTTCTGAAGGTCATGGTATTCCCCATCCAACACATGCAATTCACAGTTCACGTCTTTAAGCTCTGACTTTGATGTCCCGAAGGTATCTGATGTCAGGACGTGAATGGACAGGGATTCGGACAGCGTGTTCAGGCGTTCCTTTACGCCGGGTATCAGTTTCCCATTAAACGAGAGCGTGCCGGTAAAGTCAGACACGAGGTGCATCAGTTTAACAACGCCAAAACCGGGAATATCTATATCCAGCATATTCTCCCCTCTTCATCATACTGCATAAATATATCAGGAAGTCCCCTGTCAATGCAAAGGAAAAATGAATGAGGGGACCGGAGCAGGGGCATGGCGCCATACCCCTACATCTCGTCAATAGTCCCTTTGCATGAACGCCCGGCTTTTTTTTGGGAGCGTATATGTTTCTCCGCGAGCATCTTTTCCTTGGCCCGTCTTGAGCGTTTGCGCTTCTGCCGTCTTATCTTCTCAATCCTCTGTTCCTCTTCGCTTTCCGCCCCTTTTGTTAAACGATCAATTTTTTCCAGCAGCAAAACCCGCGCATAATACCTGTTCATCCCCTGCGTGCGCGCCTTCTGGCATTTTACCTCGATGCCGGTCGGCAGATGTTTCAGATAAACGCAGGTTGCTACCTTGTTGACATTCTGACCGCCCCTGCCGCCGGAACGGACAAACGCCTCCTCGATGTCCTTTTCATAAATGTTAACGCTGTCGAGTTTATTTCTCAGCGACTTTTCTTTTTCAGGGCTTACCGGAAACATGATGAATTATAAGGTCTGCGGATTCCATGATTCAAGTAGGGGCACGGCGTGCCGTGCCCTGCGTAGCAGGTATTGGAAAATAGATCAGAGCAAGCATAAGCATCCATTATATTCTGATTATATTTTTTGTTTTGACACCTGAAAATATTTTACGTATACTTTTATCCCAGTGTCGCAGTTCTTTTTAGGCTTTTCTCTAATTAATAAATGAAGAGGTAACCATGACAATGAAATGCCTAAGGTGTCTGTTGTTCATTATATCCTTGATAACAGCCGGTCTCATATTCGTTTCTTATCATGCTCAGAATATTTATGCTTCCAGCACCGAAGCTGCCCATGGAGGGCATGCTGCTGAAAGTGCGCATGGGGCCGGACATGACGACTATCCCGGAGAGGTCCCGTTTGACAGGCCTGTTGAGGAAATCAAAAAATTCATCGCACCAATGAACGAATTAAATATATTCCCTTGCTCTGATTGTCATGATGCTGCCTGGGAACCGAATTATGAAAGAAGAGAATTGGGGGAACCGCATGATGTAGTCCCGGAGAAATTCATAAACCATGACTCGGAAAACCGGTGGTGCCTTGATTGCCACAGCGCAAAGACAAGAGACAAGTTCCAGCTTCTAAACGGCAAGCTGGTTGAGTTTAACGAATATTACAGGGTATGTGAACAATGTCATAAGAGGGTCTACCGTGAATGGAAGATGGGTATTCATGGAAAGAGGACAGGCTACTGGAATGGGGAAAAGCAGTGGATGCACTGTACCCAGTGTCATGATCCGCACAACCCTCCGTTTAAGGCAATAAAACCCGAGCCGGTCCCAAGGACGCCGTTAAATGTGAGGACCTCTTCATCAGGGGAAGAGCATCAATCCTCAGCAGAAACCAAGCATTGATTAATTATGTGGAGGCGGTCCAATGTCAGATGATATAAAGGGAAAAGACAAGAGCCTGATCACAAGAAGGAAATTTTTGGCAGGTCTCACCGCAGGCGCTGCCGCCAGCGCTCTTCCTGCCGGGGAAGCCGGCGCGTATGCGTTTGAAGAACTCTTCAGACAGCATTACAAGCGGCTTGACGCGGATGATTTAAAAGACATACTCGCTAAGCTTGAGGAGGAATTGTCTTTCAAATATGGGAAAGAAGTCCATGCAAAGGCAACGCCTCCTCTGGACAATACCGTATTCGGCTACGCCCTTGATCTTTCAAGGTGTATCGGTTGCAGACGGTGTGTCTACGCCTGTGTCAGGGAAAACAATCTTTCCCGGGACCCCCAGATTCATTGGATAAAGGTCCTGGAGTTCCAGAAGGGCAACAACAAATGGCAGGGGCTTGAACATTCAAACCGGTACTATGAGCCCGAGCAGGTCCCGGAAAAGGGCCGCTTCTATGTCCCTGTCCAGTGCCAGCAGTGCAAAAAGCCGCCCTGCGTGAAGGTCTGCCCGGTGCAGGCAACCTGGCAGGAGCCTGACGGGATAGTGGTCGTTGATTATAACTGGTGTATCGGATGCCGTTTCTGCATGGCCGCATGTCCTTACGGAGCGAGGAGCTTTAACTGGGGGAAGCCGTCTATACTAAAAGAGGAGTTCAATCCCGACATCCACTATCTTGGCAACAGACCGCAATACAAGGGGATTGTAGGCAAGTGTACATTCTGCATACAGCGTTCAAGGCAAGGGAAATATACGGCATGTGTCGAAGCCTGTCCCGTAGGCGCAAGGAAATTCGGCAACCTGATGGACCCCAACAGCGAGATACGTTATGTTCTCGAAAACATGAAGGTGTTCAGACTTAAAGAAGAGCTTGATACCAACCCGAAATTCTTTTACTTCTTCAGTATGGGTACAGGTGTTAAAAGTTAGAGGAGAGGTAACATGGTAATTGATGCGATAAACGGTATACTAAGAACAGTAGTCACAGGAAGCAGGGAATACAAGGCCTGGGTCGGCTTTCTTTCATTGCTGGCCCTTGTGGGGATTGTATTTGTCTTCAGGCAGATCGATCAGGGGCTTATTGCCACCAATATGAGAGACGAAGTTTCCTGGGGCTGGTATATCGCCAATTTCACATTCCTGGTTGGAGTAGCAGCAGCAGCGGTGGTCCTCGTGATCCCTTATTACATTTATGATTTTAAACCTATAGGCGAAATAGTCCTGATCGGCGAGATAATGGCTGTTGCCGCTGTGTCCATGTGCCTTATGTTTATCGTCCTTGATATGGGCAGCGCTGAAAGGTTCTGGCATCTTATCCCGATGATCGGTATTTTTAATTTTCCCCAGTCAATTCTGACATGGGACGTTGTAGTGCTGAATATGTATCTGGTGCTGAACCTGACTTTGGTAATTTATGCCCTTTCCAAGATATATGCCGGTAAGTCTTATAAAACAAAACTGATTATGCCTTTTATCTTTTTTTCCGTCCCGGCTGCAATCAGTATCCATACAGTCACTGCCTTCCTGTATCTGGGTGCTCCGGCAAGACCTTTCTGGAATACGGCTGTTCTGGCCCCGAGGTTTATCGCATCGGCATTCTGTTCAGGCCCTGCCTTTATGCTTATTATCTTTCAGATCATCAGGAAGACCACAAAGCTGAAGATAGCAGACGAAGCGCTTCATAAAGTTGCCGAGATAGTAACATGGTGCATGGCTGTTAATCTCTTTCTGCTCGGCAGCGAGGTGTTCAAGGAAATGTACTCGGCGACCGCGCACATTGAACCGTTTAATTATCTCTGGAACGGACTGCGGGGGCACAGCCAGCTTGTTCCCTGGATCTGGACGGCCCTTATCGTTAACAGCATTGCCTTTCTCATATTGATCATTCCCAGTATCAGGAAGAATTTTTTCATGCTGAATATCGCATGCGCATTTATCTTTATCGGAGTCTATATTGAGAAAGGCATGGGCCTGATCTTCCCCGGATTTATCCCCGGCACGTTGGGTGAGATATATGACTATATGCCCAATGCCATGGAACTCTGGATATCGCTTGGAGTGTGGGCCATCGGATTGCTCATATTTACCATAGGCGCCAAGATTTGCATAGCCATAAAGACCGGTGAGATCGGGCACGCTGATCCTTCCGCCCATCATTAGCCTCTTACATAATTTTTTATCCCTGGAAAATCCTCCCTTACTCAAGGGGGGATTTTTTTTGCAGGCCGACGGCGTGTATGCTTGAGGTCGAAGTCTTATGCGGCCTGGTAACCGGAACCGGAGGTCAGTCAGGCCTCTCCCTCAATAAACGAGAATACATGAATAAGAAAACGTATTAAGAGAACTTATAATAAAAGCAGAATTTTAAAATAGACAATATATTCATTTATTGATATAAATATATAGCAACAATGTATAAATGGTATAGAGAACTATGTATCATCCTTTGCTTTTGAAGAGACGCATGGTATTAATGAATGAAATTGGTTCTGGTTGATTAATAATGTAACCTGAAAATTAATCAAAGGAGGGCGATCGTGATAATGTTTTTAGCTGGCCTTTTGATCGGATCATTTGCAGGGATGATGTTAATGGCTTTATTTGTTGCAGGGAAAAAAGAAGGCGCCATTAGAGACGACATATTGTAATATTTAATGGACCAAACAGGTAATATCTCATCTATTGCAACTTAATCCCACCTGATACAGAAAGGTGGTACGAAGCGTTGAAACCAGGTAAAAGTACTTTTGTGATTTCGTATTAAGAGGGTTTCAGCAAGTCTCCAAATAAATTACAGTGATTCTTCTTCCATCTCCCCGATAAGTCTGAATTTTATGTATCGTTCTTCGAGAAGAATATCATCAGGTTTTTCGATCAAATCAGCCAGATGGCGTTTTAATGCTTCTGCCAGAGATGCAGCAGTTTCCTTCTGGTTTCTGTGAGCGCCACCCAGCGGTTCAGGTATTATTTCATCGATGATGCCCAAACCGTAGAGGTCCTGCGCAGTTATTTTCAAAGCTTCAGAGGCATTTTCATATTCTTTACGGCCCACAGGGGTGCCGTTTTTATTCCATAAAATAGCGGCGCATCCTTCCGGTGATATGACTGAATAAACTGAGTGCTCAAGCATAATAATCCTGTCTCCTACTGAAAGGGCCAGGGCGCCTCCGCTGCCGCCCTCTCCAATGACAACAGAGATAATGGGGGTCTTTATCGTGAACATATCCTGGAGATTCACGGCAATTGCCTCTGCCTGTCCCCTTTCCTCGGCCCCTATGCCCGGGTATGCGCCGGGGGTATCGATTAAGGTGATGATCGGCTTTCCAAGTCGTTCGGCAAGCTTCATGACCCTCAGCGCCTTGCGATAACCTTCAGGATGGGGCTGGCCGAAATTCCTTTCGATCCTCTCTTTTGTACTTCTGCCTTTTTGATGACCGATAACGGCAACAGACATATCTCCCAGTCTGGCGAAACCGGCGACAATGGCAGGATCATCCGAAAAGCGTCTGTCGCCATGCAGTTCGACAAAGTCCTGCATAATGAGGTCTATGTAATCAAGCGTGTATGGTCTTTCAGGATGACGGGCAATGAGGGTCTTTTGCCACGGGGTTATCTTTGAAAAAATATCGGCCCTTAAATCCCTCGCCTTTTTTTCGAGTTTTTTTATTTCAGAAGCGATGTTCATGTCCCTGCCGTCGGCAAGGCGCCTCAGTTCTTCAATTTTATCTTCCAGTTCTGCAACCGGTCGTTCAAAATCAAGATAATAATGCATCTGTGCTCCGCCTTAATGAAAAATGAAAAGTGGAAAATGAAAAATGTACATTTGTGGAATTTATGGTTGAGTTCAAAATCAATGCTCCTTACCTCTTAAATCTTAACTCGTAACTCCGCCTTATTGGCCCCGGGTAACCCGTTAAACAGAATTCTTTCTTTCCCCAGGAGTTCTTCCACCTCGATCAGCATTTCCTCAGACGGCATGACATGGCGGTCAGTCGACAGAACGGTCTCCCAGTTTTTCGGGGAGATGATTTTCAGGTACACGCGATGGTCCCCTGAATATTTAGAAAAGATCTTTTCGAGCTTCGGGAGGGTTTCCGGCTTTGTGTCGTGAAACATGGTAAGGGTAAGTGATTTATATGGAGTGACGGAGGAACCGGTTATATTCCTGCTCCGTGAACGGCCTGGCTCCCCGTTATTTTCAGCACGCGGCTTGCGGGCTGTGTTCTGTTTTTTTATCAGACCACTGTTCTCAATGGTAACGATCTGCTTGGCAACTACCTTGACGCCCTTATCGGTCTTGTCCAGATATCCGGCAATAATGACAGGGATGTCCTGCGTGATGATATCCTGTACCTCCCGGTATATATCCGGAAAAACGATCACTTCGATCGCGCCATGCATGTCCTCCAGTGTGACATAAGCCATTAAATCCCCGGTCTTCTTCGTCTGTATCTTCTTTATCCCGGTCACTACCCCGCACAAATTCACATCCTGCTTTTCCTGGAGGTCCTGCAGTTCAGTGGAGGGGACCACCCCCAGTTCACCCAGTTTCTCCCTGTACTTGTTAAGCGGATGTCCCGTGATATAAAAACCAAGCGCCTCCTTCTCCATGGAGAGGAGTTTCGCCTCGGGCCATTCATCAATGAGGGGCAGTCTCTCTGCCGGCATTTCGTGGATGTCTCCGAACATGCTTTCCTGCCCCATGTTTATTTCTTTCTGATAGCGCACTGCAGCTTCCATGACATCGGGCAGTCCTTCCATAAGCTGTGCCCTTTTCCCCATTACGTCCATTGCCCCGGCCTTGATAAGACTTTCAATCACTTTTTTATTTACGCGCCGGGAATCCACCCTCACACAGAAATCGCTGAAAGAACTGAAACCCTTCTCTGCCCGGGTCTCCAGGATAGCATCAATTGCTGAACCTCCTACCCCCTTGACTGCCTCCAGACCGAACCGGATTGAATTGCCTTTGACCCGGAATTCCCTTGCACTGTCATTGATATCAGGAGGGAGGATTTCAATTCCCATATCTTTGCATTCATTAATAAACATGACGACTTTTGGCGTATTGTCCATGTCTGCACTGAGAGAGGCGGCCATAAATTCAACAGGATAGTGGGACTTTAGGTAAGCGGTCTGATATGCGATGTATGCATATGCGGCTGAATGCGATTTATTAAACCCGTATTGTGCAAACTGCAATATAAGCTTGTATAGCGTCGCGGCCTTTTTCTCGCTTACTTTATTGTCCTTGAGTCCCTCAATGAAAATATTTTTCATCTTTTCCATTTCCTCAGGGTTCTTGCTTCCCATGGCCTTTCTGAGGATGTCGGCCTGGGCGAGGCTGCAGTTTGCCATCTTGTGTGCTATCTCCATGACCTGTTCCTGGTATAGTATTATCCCGTGTGTTTCCCTCAGGATATCATTGAGCTGGGGCAGGCAGAGTTTGGCAAGTGAGCCTTTAGGCTCATTGCCGGACGCATGTTTTGCATTTTTACCGTCAATGAATTCATCTACCATACCACTTCCGAGCGGACCGGGCCGATAGAGAGCAACGAGCGCGATCAGGTCTTCAAATACATCAGGTCTGAGCCGTGTCAACAGGTCTTTCATACCCGAACTTTCCAGCTGGAATATCCCTGCTGTCTTCCCTGCGCAAAGCAGGACAAATGTCTTTTCATCATCTAAGGGGATATTGCGTGCGGAAAAGGCCTTAAAGCCATCTCTGTCATTCTCTTTTAACGCTGCGTTGATGATCTTTTCCGCCTTGTCGATAATGGTGAGCGTTTTCAGCCCGAGGAAGTCAAACTTAAGGAGACCGAGGTTCTTGATGGCGTCCATATCAAACTGTGTAACAATCGCTTCATCATTGGGCGCTTTATACAGGGGCAGGAAGTCCGTAAGCGGTTCCGGAGATATGACAATGCCCGCTGCGTGTGTCGAAGCATGTCTGGAAATGCCCTCCAGCCTCTGGGCGATGTCGATTAATTCCCTGACCTCCCGGCTTGTATCGTATAATTCTTTCAGCCTGGGCTCTTTTTCAAGTGCGCTGCTCAATGTTATTTTCGGAAGAAAAGGAACGAGTTTGGCAACCTTGTCCACTTCTGCATAGGGGATATTCATGGCCCTGCCTACGTCACGTATCGCGGCGCGGGCCTGCATGGTCCCGAATGTGATGATCTGGGCCACATGGTCTTTGCCGTATTTCCCGGTCACATAATCAATTACTTCGCCCCGTCTGTCCATACAGAAGTCCACGTCTATATCAGGCATGCTGACCCGTTCGGGATTCAGAAATCTCTCAAACAGCAGGCCGTATTTAATCGGATCAATATCGGTTATATCCAACCCGTATGCTGCCAGGCTTCCTGCAGCCGAGCCCCTTCCAGGGCCGACCGGAATATCTTTGCTTTTAGCATAGCTGATAAAATCCCAGACAATCAGAAAATAGGATGAAAACCCCATTTGCTTTATCATATCGAGCTCTCTTGTGAGTCTCTCCCGGTAGTTCTCCGGGATGTTTCCGCCGAGTTTCTGTCTCAGGCCCTTTTCCGCGAGTCCGGCGACATAGTCGTTGTCGGTTTCCCCGTCCGGCAGGTCATATTTAGGCAGACGGAATTCGTCAAACTTAAAATCAAGATTGCATTTCTCCGCAACCTTCCTGGTATTCAGAACTGCTTCGGGGATGTCTTTAAAGGCGTGCATCATTTCATCCGGGCTTCTAAAATAAAAGGTGTCTTTTGAGAACCTCATTCTGTCTGCATCATTCAGTGTCTTGCCTGTCTGTATGCACAGGAGCACATCATGGGCCTTTGAATCTTCCCTTACCAGATAATGACAGTCATTCGTGGCAACCAGGGGGATATGCAGGTCGCGGCTTAATTCAATAAGCTGCCGGTTCACCTTTTCCTGCTCCGGCAATTCATTGGCCTGTATCTCAAGGAAGAAATTGTCTGCTCCGAAGGTCCTCCGGTAATGAAGCGCTGCCTCTCGTGCTTTGTCGGTCATCCCTGCTGCCAGATAGTAAGGGATCTCGCCCTTTAAGCATGAAGACAGGCATAACAGGCCTCCGCTGTGCTGTTCTAGGATGTCTTTGTCAATCCGCGGCTTATAGTAGAACCCCTCAAGGTATGCGCTGCTTACCAGGCGGGTCAGGTTTTTATATCCATTAATATCCTTGCAAAGCAGAATCAGGTGAAATGATTTCTCGGACGTCCCCGCTGAATCAGCCCTGTCAAAACGGCTCCTGGGAGCTATATATACTTCACAGCCGATAATGGGCTTTAAACCGGCCTTCGATACCCTTTTGTAGAAGTCTATCGCGCCAAACAGGTTCCCATGATCGGTCATTGCCAGGGCCGGGATTTTATACTCTTTCGCCTTTGCTATCAGGTCGTTAATCCTGATCGCTCCGTCAAGCAGGCTGTATTCGGTATGCAAATGAAGAGGTACGAATTCTGAATGCATGTGAAAAGTTTAAACTATTGCGGATAGCTTAGTCAAACGAATCGGGTATTGCTGCGATACACTGATTTACTCCTGAAAAATTCAATAAAAAACATAAAATCCGCGATAATAGTGCTGTCGGTTTAGGGGCTGTTTATAAGGGGCTGTCATTTGTAATGCAAATGAAAACGAAACGGCGGAAACTCAATATGTCACAATATGCTGCCGTAGCGCGCATCTGTAAAAATACTATGCAAAATGGCGTAAATTAACTTTACGATTTTACGAAAAAACCTTAAGTTTTTTCTGTCTAAAGACGATATAGACGTATACATTAGACACTACTGAACATTGCGTGACTGTACAATAGGACAGAAATTCGTTGCTTAATGCTAAAAAAATAAAATATATATTTCTTGCTGCCTTCGCATTAGCGATTGCATTCCCTCTCGTCAATATTTATCTCATATTCCCTTCAATAAGTAAATTATTGGTCAACTATACAGAGGAAGAGGCCATACGTCTTGCGAAATATCTTGATTCAACGCTGGTTGGAAAAGACAAAAAAATCGACCATACAATAAATTATGAACATGTGATCAAAGGAGTAAAAGACCATTTCAGATTGGAGGAGATAAAAATATATTCAGCGGACGGCTATACTGTATATTCAACGGACAGGGAGGAGATCGGACAGATAAACGACACACCTTACTTTAAAGATAAAGTCCGCAAAGGGCAGGTCTATACAAAAGAGATACATAAAAATGAAAAGACCCTCGAAGGCAAGGTTATACGTGTTGATGCAGTGGAGACATATGTGCCTGTTATGGACGGCAATAAATTTATTGGCGCCTTCGAGGTATATTATGACATTACGTCGCGAAACCAGGCATATAACCGGACAATATTCCGGTCCATTCTGCTATTGTACGCCGTTGTATTTGCTTTTCTGATTGCAATCATTGCTATTTTCATGAAAGCAGACCGGAACCCTGTTTACATGAAGGCAGGCCGTATGTCCCGGATTTATCAATCTCCTTTCTATCTGCTGGGCTTTTTGATGATTTCAATATTTTCTGGAGAGTCAGCGATAATGTTTCTTTTGTCTGCCCTCCCGCAAATGAGTGGGATAGCAGAAGCATTACTCGATTCTTCCCTGCTGATCATGCTGCTCTCTCCTGTTTTTTACATTTTCCTGTTTCGTCCTTTGCTGCTCCATATAGCGATGCGGCGTGAGGCTGAAGAAGGGTTACGGGTCTCCAATAACGAACTGGAAAAGCGCGTTTATGAACGGACCACCGAGCTGGCCGAGGCAAACAGGAATCTTGTTGCGGAAATCGAAGACCGAACAAGAATAGATGAAGAGCTTAAGAAGGCATACCGCCTGACACATCAAATCCTTGAGATGGCCCCTTTCGGAATTTATTCAGTCAATAGTAAAGGATTCATTGAGTATGTCAACAAGACCATGCTCACCATAAGCGGTGAATCTC
>Ga0079037_100001761_pt1 | contig 11524 bp, 11 predicted proteins | sample Mud3Dept4metaG_FD_71479 | JGI IMG/M metagenome (GOLD analysis project Ga0079037, IMG submission 71479) | Freshwater wetland microbial communities from Ohio, USA, analyzing the effect of biotic and abiotic controls - Mud 3 Core 4 Depth 4 metaG | ecosystem: Environmental > Aquatic > Freshwater >... | reverse complement strand
GAACGCCGCGGCCAGCGCGGCCATCACCCCGTCGGCGGCCGCCACCTGCGGCAGCAGGTATCCGATCAGCAGGATCGCGATTGCGTTGGCGCCCATCCGCATCAGGAACGACATGGCAACCCCCTTTCCCCTGAGTATAACCTTCCGGTCAGTGCGGTTTTTTCGGAATGCGGAAGAAGGTCAGGTCGAGGGTCTTCTCCTCGCCGCCCCTGCGCACGGTTACCGACGCCGTGTCCCCCTCCCGCTTCTCCCCGATGTGGTACACGACATCGACGCTCTCCTTCACCGGTTTCCCGTCAAAGGATACCAGTTCGTCCCCCGCGGCGATTCCCGCCTTTTCCGCGGGCGACCCCGGCACCACCCCCTCGACGAGGAGCGCCCCGTCCTTCTCCCCCATGCGGATCCCCATCCGGACCTTCTTTTCCTCCAGGCTCTCGAACGGGACGTACCACACGAAGTCCGCGGGGAGCAGCGGGACCTCGGGGATGTCGGCCTCCATCAGCCGCCCCTCCTTCTGCTCCTCCGTGCTGATCTCCTCGGGGAGGACGATCGCGTACGCCATGGGCATCCTGCGGAGGACCTTCTTCGGGAGGCCGAAGCCGTACCGGACGTGCCACCCCCCCGTGACGGTGACCATGATCTTCCCTTCCCCGCGGGGGCCCGAGAGGTACTCCGTCACGCGCTGCGCCATCGTCTCCTCCCAGAGCAGCTGAACCCGGAGGAACGATTCGAAGGCGTTGTCGCCTCCGCCGTGCCCCGCGTGCCCGCCGAAGACGCCGCGCAGGACCTCGCGCTGCCAGGGGTCCGGCTCGCCGATCCCGGGAAGCTTCCCGCCGGATTCCCGGGGAACGTTGTCCAGCCCCGAGCGGCTGACTGCCTGCTGGAGCTCCTTCGGCGGGTTCAGCGCGACGACGTCGATCCCGTTCTCCTTCGCGAACTGCAGGAGGTCGCGGTAGGCGCCGAAGTCGTATCCCCACGTGTCGTACCACTTCGACGCCTTCAGGAACTCGAGTTCGGTGAGCTCCCCCCTCACCCACCGGTCGAGGGTCTCCTGCTGGGGTTCCCGGAACATCTCCATCCCGATGGACACCCTCCCGGGGAAGCGCCGGTGGAGCTCCCGGACCAGCGTCAGTCCCACGCGCTGGTCGTGGAGGTTGTCGTGGGTCTCCCCCACGCACACCAGCCGGGCGCCCGAAAGCATCTCCATCATCCCGTCGAGGGACATGCGCAGCCCCGTGGGCAGGTGGTAGATCTGCCCCGCCTTCGGGGGCTCCCGGGGCGGATACGGCAGGGCGGGGGTGCCGGTCACGGCCGGCCCGCCCGCGGCGCACCCGGCGAGCAGCAACCCCCCTGCGAGCGCCGTGGCGCAGGCCTTCCCGCGGAAACCCATCCCCCCCCCTTCTTATGCGCCGGACTGTTTCCGAACGGTTTCCCGGAGCTTTTTCGACAGTTCGTCGAACGAGGACTTCTGGAGGATGCCCGCGAACTGCGACCGGTAATTGTTCACGAGACTCACCCCCTCGATCACCACGTCGTACACCCGCCACCGGTCGCCGCCCTTCACGAGGCGGTAATCCACGGAGTGCCCTTGTCCCTGCGGGGTGACGATCGTGGTCCGGACCTCCGCGTACGGCGGGTCCGTCGTCTCTTTCCCGTACGCGATCTTTTCCCCCTTGTACCCCTCGATCTTCCCGGCGTAGGAGTTCTCGAGGAGGTCGGTGAACAGCTTCACGAACTCCTGCCGCTCCTGCGGGGTCCGGTCCTTCCAGTGGACCCCCAGGGACCTCCGGGCCATCTCGTCGAAGGCGAAATAGGGGAAGAGCTCCTTCCGGAGCAGGGCGCGGCGTTCCTCCTTCTTCGCATCTCCCTGCAGGTCGGGCCGCCGGATGATATCCAGCCCCCGGTCGATCGCGCCGCGGATCTGCTCCGTGGGCTCGCCGCCCCGCGCGACGCCGGGCGCCCAGAGAGCGGCCAGCAGGAGAATGGCCGCCGCCGCAACGGCCCCCCGCCTCGCTCCCGGTCCCGGCGCCCTCACTTCGCGCTCCCGTGGATGACCTGCCCGATGAGGCCCTCGAGATCCACCGAGGACTCGGTTTCCCGGATCCTGCCCCCGGGAGGGATCAGGCGGTCCGAGGCCCCCGGGGAGATGCTGACGTACTTGTCCCCGATCAGCCCCCGGGTCCGGATGGAGGCGATCGCGTCCTCCTGCAGGGCGATCCCCTTCCGGACCTCCATCCGCACGACCGCCTTGTAGTCCCGGACGGCGATGGAGTCGATCCGCCCGACCTCCACCCCCGCGATCTCCACGCCCGCGCCGGCCTTGAGGCCCGCGACGGAGCTGAACTCCGCGACCACGGGAACGGTGTCCCCCCGCAGGATCTCGAGTTTCCCCAGGCGGATGGAGAGATATCCCAGGCAGGCGATCCCCACCAGGAGGAACAGCCCCACCGCCATCTCCATGTTCACCCGCTTCATCCCCGCGCTCCCTTCCCCCTCACATCAACTGGACCGGGCCCGCGATGTCCCCCTCGACCAGCTGGCGAACGAACGGGTTCACGGAGTTCTGGATCTCCCCGGGCGCACCGACCTCGACCACCTTCCCGTCGTGGACCACGACGACGTGGTGGCACCAGTGGAATATGTCGGGGAGGTCGTGGCTGATCATCACCATGGTGAAATGGTGCTCGTGGTACGTCCGGCAGATGAGGTTCAGGATGGAGTTCCGGATGATGGGGTCCAGCCCCGTGGTGGGCTCGTCGAAGAGGATGATCTCCGGGTCCATCACCACCGCCCTCGCCAGCGCTGCACGACGCACCATCCCCCCGGAGAGTTCGTCGGGGAACTTCTCCTCCGCCGCCTCGAGCCCCACCTTCTCCAGGATCCCGCGCACCTTGTCCCGCACCTCCGCCTCCGTCAGCGCCGTCTTCTCCCGGAGGGGGAAGGCGACGTTCTCGAACACGTTCATGGAGTCGAACAGGGCGCCGGTCTGGAAGAGCATCCCGAACCGGTTCCGCACCCCGTCGAGTTCCCGCCGGGAAAGCCGGTTGATGTCGACCCCGCCGACGAGCACCTGCCCCCGGTCGGGCTTCATCAGCCCGATCATGTGCTTGAGGATCAGGCTCTTTCCGGCCCCGGAGAGGCCGATGATCGCGGTGATCCGGCTCCGGGGTATCTCCAGGGAGACCCCGTCGAGCACCTTCTGGCCGTCGAGCGTCTTCTCCACCCCGATCAGGCGAAGGATCGGCTCCTGATCCCCCCCGGTGTACGGGTCGAGGGCGCAGGGCTCGCAGATCACGTTCCTCCCCGGGGGCCCCCCGGTCACAGGAGCACCGAGGTGAGGAAATAGTCGCAGACCAGCACCAGCACCGAGGAAACGACCACGGCCGAGGTGGTCGCCTGGCTCACCCCCTCCGCCCCGCGTCCCGTGAAATACCCCTTGAACGTGCAGACCCAGCCGATCAGCAGGGCGAACGCCAGGGACTTCCAGATCCCGTTGGTGACGTCTACCAACTCCACGTTCGCCTCCATCTGCCCGAAGAAGAGCCCCGCGTTCACCCCCAGGAGCTTCACGCCTACCAGGTACCCCCCGAAGATCCCGACCACGTCGAAGATCGCCGTCAGCAGCGGGACGGACAGGAGCAGCCCGAGGAGGCGGGGCGCCACGAGGTAACGGATCGGGTCGATCCCCATCGTCTCGAGGGAGTCGATCTGCTCCCCGATCCGCATGATCCCGATCTCCGCCGTCAGGGCGGAACCGGCTCGCCCGGTGACCATCAGGGCGGAGAGCACCGGCCCCAGTTCCCGGATGAGGGAGAGGGCGATCACGGAGCCGAGAACCCCTTCCGCCCCGAACCTCCGGAGGGTGTTATACCCCTGGAGGGCGAGTACCATCCCGGTGAAGGCGGCCGTCAGGACGATGACCAGCACCGACTTCACCCCGATGAAGTGGACCTGCTTCACGATGTTGCCCGCGCGATACGGGGGCGTCGCCGCGCGGGCGAAGGACACCCCGAGGAATACCCCCATCTTCCCGAGCGCTCGGGTGGCCCGGATCGCCCCGCCCCCCAGCGCCTCCGCAACGGCAAGAATCAATCCCGGCCCCCTCCTGCGGGTATATCCACTTTGGCCGGACCACTGCCCGGTCCGGGGAAACCATGCAGGATATAGATAGCGGCGGGCCTCCGAAGGTTGCTTTATTTTGTATCCAATCGCGGGAGGGGGGAATCTGAACGGTGTGTGAAGGAGCCCGATGGGAACCGCGATCCCGTGTCGTTTCGCAACGGTCCTCGCCGTCACCGTATTCCTCGCCGCCACGGGAGTATCCCGGGAGGGCATGGCGGACGGGCAAACCGGGGTCCGGCCGCCCTTCCCCGCAGTTGACAACGCGGCGGACAAGGTCGTCGCGGCGACCCTGCCGTGGCGGATCCCCGGCCTGACGTCTCCACCCGCGGACCCGGCGCACGCGGCGGTAATGGACAACGCGGCAGCCACTCCGTGGCGGATCGACGCCATCGGGCGGTCCCCGGGGACCATCACCGGGGAAGACGGGGAAACGGAACTCAGGGAGCCTGACTTCGGGCGGGAGCCTCCCCCCGCGGCCGTCTTCGACCCGATCGAGCCGGTCAACCGGGCGATATTTTTCGTGAACGACAAACTGTATCTTTGGCTCCTCAAGCCGGTCGCGCAGGTGTACAAGAACGTCGTCCCGGAAGGGGCCCGCGTCGCCGTGCGCAACGTGTTTCTCAACCTGGGGACGCCGATCCGCGCGGTGAACGCCCTGCTGCAGGGGAAACCTGCGGCGACCGGGACGGAACTGCTCCGCCTCGTCATCAATTCGACTCTCGGCTTCGGCGGCATGGTCGACGCGGCAAACGAGTTCCACCTCGAGCGGAAGACAACGGACACCGGCCTGACGCTCGGGACGTACGGCCTCGGCCACGGTTTCTACTTCGTCCTGCCGATCCTCGGCCCCTCGAGCGCCCGGGACGCCGTCGGGGTCGTTGGAGACACGTACCTGGACCCTTTAGCGTACCTGCTGGCGCCGAGAGCGGCGCTCGGCGCCCGATTCGTGCGCTCGACGACCGACCTCTCCTTCCGGATCGGCGAGTACGAGGAGCTGACCGGCGCGGCGGTCGATCCATACGCCGCCGTCCGGGACGCCTACATCCAGTACCGGGCGAAGCGTCTGAAGGAGTGACCTCGAAGGCACCGCGATCGGAACGCTTGGGGTTGACTGAACCATTTGATTTATGTATGGTTTTTGACCGACCGAATGTCACGGGGAGGATCCGGTGATCCGCGGCGTCATCTTCGACTTCGGCAACGTCATCTCGGCCTTCGACGTCGGGAAGTTCCTGCGACGTCTCGACGGCTGGTCGGGGGCCGGCGTAGAGACACTCCGGGAGCGGATCTACGGCTCCGATCTCCATTCCCGCTACGAGCGGGGCGACATCCCGTCGGAGGAGTTCCACCGGGAGATCTGCCGACTGAGCGACGCGCGCGTCCCCGCGGAGGAGTTCGCGGAAGGGTTCACGGACATCTTCACCCCCCTGGAATCCACCCACGGGCTGATCCGGGCGTTGAAGGGCAGATACCGGCTGGGCCTGCTCTCCAACACGAACGAGTGGCACTTCGAGCGGTACATCCGGAACGTCCCCGTGTTCCCGCTCTTCGACGCCGTCACGCTCTCCTTCGAGGTCCGCGCGCTGAAACCGGAGCCGGCGATCTACCGGGACGCCCTCCGCAAGCTCTCCCTTCCGCCGGGGGAGTGCGTCTTCATCGACGACATCCCGGAGTACGCGGACGGCGCATCCGCCCTCGGGATCCGGGGGATCCGGTTCACCGGCCACGACGACCTGCTCCGGGCGCTCGCGGATCTCCGGGTTTCCGTGCCGTGACTTTCCCGGCGCTGTAGGTGCCTGCAGCGGCGGCCCGGCGTACCGTTGGTGGCCGCCGGCGGGTAGGAGAATCACTCCGACGGGATTTCCTGCTCCTCTTCGCCTTCCGGCGCGGGGCGGGTCGCCCGGTCCACGACGGCCGGCGGCTCGATGTCCTCCCGCTCCGAGGTCACCCGCAGCTCCCGCAGGCGGCGCGCCCCGGGCAGGACGCGCGACTCGAAGGAGCCTGCCGCGGCGTTGTAGGCAGACACGGCCTTGTCCAGCCCGCGGCGGATTTCCGCGAAGTGCCCGGTGAACGTCGCGACCCGGTCGTACAGCTCCTTCCCCAGCCGGCTGATCTCCTGGGCGTTTTCCGCCACCTGCTCCTGGCGCCACCCGTAGGCGACGGCCTTCAGGAGGGCGATGAGCGTCGTCGGCGTGGCGAGGATGACCCGCTCGGAGGCGCCGTATTCGATCATCGCCGGGTCCTGCTCCAGCGCCGCGCTGAAGAACGTCTCCCCCGGGAGGAACAGGACGGCGAACTCGGGCGCGGGGGAGAACTGGTCCCAGTATCCCTTGGAGGCCAGGGCTGCCAGGTGGGCGCGGATCTGCCGCGCGTGGTCCTTCAGGCGCGCCGCGCGGGTCGCCTCGTCGGGGGCCTCGAGGGCCTCGAGGTACGCGGAGAGGGGCGCCTTCGCGTCTACCACGATGTTCCGGTTGTTGGGGAGCCGCACGACCATGTCGGGACGCAGACGGCCGTCCTCGGTCGTCACGCTCTCCTGCTCCGTGAAATCGCAGTGCGCGAGCATCCCGGCGATCTCGACGACGCGCCGGAGCTGGATCTCCCCCCAGCGCCCGCGGACCGTGGGCGCTCGAAGGGCCTTCACGAGGTTGGCCGTCTCGGTCTGGAGGCGCGCCTGGGTGTCGGTCAAGGAGCGGATCTGCTCCGCGATGGCCGCGTAGGCACCGGCCCTCGCCTTCTCGAGCTCGCCGATCTTCTCGTCCACCTTCTGGAGGGACTCCCGTACCGGCCGGACGAGGGCGTCGATGGCCTGCTGCCGCCTCTCGAGGTCCCCCCGCGCCCCTTCCTGGAAGGTCCCCAGGGACTGGCGCGCGAGATCGAGGAACGCCTGGTTGTTGCTGCGCAGCGCCTCCGAGGAGAGGGCCTGGAACGCCTCCCGGAGCTTCTCCCGCGCCTCGTTGAGGAGGGCCAGCTTCTCCCCGGCCAGCCGCTCCTGCCCCTGGAGCCGCTCCTCCAGGGTGGCGATCCGTCCCGCCCGCAGGAACCATCCGGCCAGGAAACCGGCCGCGAGCGCGGCGAGGGCGACCAGAACGACGGAGAACGATCCCATCAGTCGCACCCGAAGGAGCCGGAGCAGCCGCCCGGCAAGCACCCCTCCCCGGCGGAAGGGGTGGCCGAGAAGTGGGCGGAGACGACCCGCGCCTCCTCGCCGTCCGTCTTGACCCACAGGGTGGCGCGGATCCGCGCCTCGCCGATCCCTTCCTCCTCGTCCTCGACGGCGATCTTCTGGAGGGCGTGGACCACGGCGACCCCGCCGAAGTCGTCGCACCGCAGCAGGTCGAAGGACATCCGCCCCGTGGCGTCGAAGAGGGCTTCCAGCATGGCGGAGTACCCGTCCCCGTCGATCAGCTCGCCCGTGAAGTCCTCGAATACCGCGAACCGGGGGTCGGACAGGTCGAAGAACGACCGCATACCCTCCGGATCCCGGGCGTTGTACGCCGCCGCGTACCGGTCGAGGAATCCTTGCGCGTCGAACCCCATGGGGCACCTCTGGCGGGAAGGGATACGGCCATGATATCAGACCGGGGGCGACAGGGTGCCGCAGCGCTAGTCGTTGACCTGCTCGATCCCGATTTCCATTTTTCTCGTGGCGTCGTCGTCCCGGATGAGCGAAAGGGAGCCGGTAGGAGAACCGTCATAGAACACACCTCGCTTCACCCTCACCACCTGGTCCGGTTGAAGGTTCGGAAGTACAACGGTAAAGAATCCGGGAAAGAAAACCTCGTTGCCGAGAGCGTCGCGGAACTCCGTGTTGGTGAAATTCTGTACGCTGGTCACCCGGATCCCCAGGATGTCGAAGCTCAAATTCGACAAGTTGATCGTCCCCGTATCGATCGGCCCCTGCAGGAGGACCAGCCCGGGATCGTCCGGCACGATCCGCTCCACAAGGATCGCGGTTACATCGTTTCCGTCATAGGAACCCACGACCTCGACGTTGTCGTTGGGGTTCAGCTTCGCGAGACGGAAGGTGCGCTCATCCCCCGCGTCGTCCTTGAACCGGGTGTACCCGTCGATCCGGATCGTTTTCGTGAGAACCGTGAATGTGCCTTCCGCCACGTTCGGTGTCCCGTCCACCGTACCTTCTATCTTCACGCTGCTGGCGGGGCGGACCCGGACAACGGAAGCCTTCAGGACCGTGCCCGTCATGACCCCTTCCACCTGCGCTTTCTGACCGGGGCCGATGGAGCCTGTCGACGGGATCAACGTCGCCCCCAGCCCGTCCACGGAAACCTTCCCGCCCGGGCCCAGAAGGACAAAGGAGCTTTTTGAAGTACCCGAGACGACGTACCCCTCGATCCGGACCGGGTCGTTGTTCGCCGCGACGGTGTTGTCCAGCACCTCGATCCGGGCCGCGTTCAGGGTGCCTGTCCCGCCCGCCGCGGTGAGCTTCCCCTCGACTTCCACGTACATCCCGTTGGCCAGCCCTGTCAGAGGCACGTTGACCCGTACCGCCCCGCCGTAATTCACGTGAAGGGAATTGATGAAGAACTGCGTAATCGGAGCCAACCCGGAAATTTTGCCCCGTACTTCCACATTGTCCGTAGCAACGGGGAAATCGTCCGTGCCCTTCCGGATGTACGTGGCGTGCAGGAATCCGTTGTCGTCCGCGGCCCCGTGCACCTCGACCTCCGGGTGCCGGAGGGTGCCGGACTGGATCGCCTGAAGTTCCAGGAGATCGACCACGTTGTCGAAGATCGTAGCGGGATCGACCAGGACCGTCTGTCCCGCAACTCCGAGGCGGTTCAGCACGTTGTCCACGCCGTTGTCGTCCATCGGTCCCCGGACCTCGCGGATTACCTCTACCCTCTCCGCCGTCCCGGTTTTGCCGGTTGCGGAAAACCCCCCGTCGACCCGGACCCGCATCCCGACCTTGAGCTCCGACTCCGGGAGGTTTTCCACCCCGCCGATCACGATGTTGGCGTTGTCGGTGGAATATGATACGCCGTTGACGATCACGCTGCCGAAGCCCGATACCGGCCCGATCCCGGTGCCTCCCACGCCGTCCGTTCCCGGCGTTTCGCCGCATGAGGCAATCGCCAGCAGCGCGAGGAATGAGGGGATCGTCCAATACGCTCTTTGCTTTCCCATGACGTTCATCCGATGCCCCCCGCCGTTTCCCTTCCCGGGGCCCGCACGCATCCCCGCACGATCCATTCTCCCCTCCGCCAGCGTATCCATCAATAGCGGATCGATTTCCCGATCCGGTCGGTTCGGGGGCGATTCCCGAAGGCCGTACCCCGAACGTTCCGGCCGGATGGCCGGGAAACGAAGACGCGCCCCGATGGGCGCGCCCCGCAATACCTGGATGTGTTGTAAAACCTTACCGGGAGCGGCCCGGGGGGTACGGCGCGTAGCCGTCGTCATCCCAGAACCTATTTTTCGACCAGCGGCAGTCGATGACCGCTTTCCGGCACAGGGTCTCCCGCCACTCGTATTTCAGGAAGTGGCGCTCGGCGACCCGCGTCTCGGGCTCGAACTCCACGCGGACCACGGGCGAGTGATGCTCCTCCCCGAAGCCGGTCCCGGCGTCGTCGCTTTTCCGCTGCGGCGCGGCCGCCCGGGGTCCGGCCGACTCCGCCTCCGGCGCTCCACCCCGGGGCGCAGGAGCATTGTTCCGCTCCCGGCTCTCCCGGAGATCTAAGGCCACCGGGATTTCCTTCTCCCGGTACACGGCGACTGCGACCACCCCCATGGCGGAAGTGTCCCCGAAAGCGGCCGCATACGAGTCGCCCGGGTCGGTGAAGTAGAACCGGTTCACGGTGTCGCGATCCGTGCGCCACCCCTCGTACGTTCCCGATCCGTGCGGCGGCAGGATGTACATCCGTTCGTCGGGGCGCAGGTGTGATTTCTTCCCGGAGATGATGTTGCGCCCGTCCACCGCGATCACCAGGCCGATCCGCTCCCCCGTTCGGTTCGTCACCCGGACGGCGTACCGCTCCCCCCGCAGCGCCTCCACGTAGGCGCGCTGCGTGCCTGCCGCACGCACCCTCCCGGCGGCCCCGTACTCCGGCAGCGTCCCCCGGGTGTCTCCCACGACGTCGACGTCCACGATCGCGGCGGTAGCGGCGGCCGCGCCCAGCAGAAGGACGGCCGAGGCGATGACGAGGATCCCGGGCCCCGGCGCCCGGCGGTGCGTGCGTTCCATGGCGGTACCCCTTTCATGAAAACCGGTTTTGGCGCTCCTGTACCCGTTAGACAGCCCTCCCGGGAATTTGTTCATTCGGTGGTACGATACCCCCCATGTCCGCGATCCTCGCCGCCTTCTCCAGCCGGCGGATCTTCTTCGTCCTGCTCCTCGGATTCTCCTCGGGGATCCCCCTGGCCCTCACCGGCACCACCCTCCAGGCGTGGATGGCGTCGGAGGGGGTGGACCTCGCCGTGATCGGCGTCTTCTCCCTCGTGGGGCTTCCGTACGCGGTGAAGTACCTCTGGGCTCCCGTGATGGACCGGTTCGTCCCGCCCTTCCTGGGGCGGCGGCGGGGGTGGATGCTGGTGACGCAGGCCGCCCTGGCCCTCGCGGTGGGCGCGATGGCGTTCTCCGAGCCGAAAGCGGCGCCGGGGCTGCTCGCCGCCCTCTCCCTCCTCGTCGCCTTCTTCAGCGCCTCCCAGGACATCGTGGTGGACGCGTGGCGGACGGAGGTCCTCTCGCCGGAGGAACTGGGGCCGGGGGCGGGTGTGCACATCCTCGGGTACCGGGTGGCGATGCTCACATCCGGGGCGATCGCCCTGATCCTCGCCGACCGGATCCCGTGGCGCCTCGTCTACCTGCTGATGGCGGGGTCCCTCGCCGTCGGGATCGCCGCGTCGCTGCTGGCCCCCGAGCCGGAGATCCAGGGGAAGCCCCCGCGGACGCTGAAGGAGGCGGTGGTCGATCCGTTCATCGAGTTCTTCGCCCGCCCCGGGGCGGTCCTCATCCTCCTGTTCGTCGTCTTCTACAAGCTCGACGTGGTGATGGCGCTGGCGCTGAACACCCCTTTCCTCCTCGAACTGGGGTTCACCAAGACCGACATCGGGGCGGTGACGAAGGGGCTCGGCATGGCCGCCACCATCGTGGGAACGCTGGCGGGCGGCGCGGTGGTCGCGCGGTCGGGCATGAAGGCGTCCCTCTGGATCTTCGGCGTCCTGCAGTCCGTGTCCACCCTCTCCTTCCTTGTCCTCGCGCGCCTGGGGCACCATTACCCGATGATGGTGGCGGCCATCGGGATCGAGAACCTGTGCAGCGGGATGGGGACGGCGGCGTACGCCGCGTTCCTCATGAGCCTGTGCGACAAGCGGTTCACCGCCACCCAGTACGCCCTCCTCACCAGCCTGATGGCGGTCACCCGCGTGGTCGCGGGGGCGCCCA
>Ga0079037_100001760_pt1 | contig 11529 bp, 6 predicted proteins | sample Mud3Dept4metaG_FD_71479 | JGI IMG/M metagenome (GOLD analysis project Ga0079037, IMG submission 71479) | Freshwater wetland microbial communities from Ohio, USA, analyzing the effect of biotic and abiotic controls - Mud 3 Core 4 Depth 4 metaG | ecosystem: Environmental > Aquatic > Freshwater >... | reverse complement strand
TGACGGCGCAGGAGGCGATGAACTCGATGAATCGCTCGCTGTACCCTCTTCTCTCGAGTTCCTTCAAGTTATCGTAATACCGGATGAGGTTTTTGAGGAATACGCTCAGTTTCTGGCCTGACACATCTTCCTTGTCCGCCACGAGGAGCCGTTCTTTCTCAGCAATCCTTTTAATGATGAGCTCGTTGAAATTCTCCTCGTTTTTCACATACTGTTCTTTCTTGCCGTCCGCCACTCGATAGAGCGGCGGTTGGGCCACGTAAAGGTGCCCTTTCTCGATCAGTTCCGGCATTTGACGGAAAAAAAAGGTGAGGAGGAGGGTGCGGATATGGGCCCCATCCACATCCGCATCCGTCATGATGATCACCTTGTGGTAACGAAGGCGCTGGATGTCGTATTCCTTGTCTCCGATTCCCGTGCCCAGCGCAGCGATCATGGTCTTGATCTCATCACTCGACATCATCTTGTCAAACCGGGACTTCTCCACATTCAGGATCTTCCCCTTGAGGGGCAAAATGGCCTGAAACCGCCTGTCTCTTCCCTGCTTCGCCGAGCCGCCGGCCGAATCTCCCTCGACAATAAAAACTTCGCTTCTCTCCGGGTCTCTCTCCTGACAGTCGGCGAGCTTTCCGGGCAAAGAGAAATCCGAAAGCACTCCCTTTCGCCTGGCAAGCTCTTTGGCTTTGCGCGCGGCCTCTCGAGCCCTGGCCGCATCAATCACCTTGGAAACAATGGCCTTGGCCACGGAGGGGTTCTCTTCAAAAAACATGCTGAGCCCTTCGTTGACCTGGGTCTCCATGAGACCCTTGACTTCGCTGTTTCCGAGCTTGCTCTTGGTCTGGCCTTCATACTGGGGGTTGGGGAGTTTCACGCTCACCACGGCAGTCAGGCCTTCTCTCACATCATCTCCGGTCAGTTTTTCTTTGAAGGACTTGGACAGAGGCGAATTGGCCAGGTACTGATTGATGCCCCTGGTCAAGGCGGACCTGAATCCGATCAGGTGGCTCCCTCCCTCCCTGGTGTTGATGTTGTTTGCAAAAGCACAGATGATTTCATTGTAGGAGTCGTTGTACTGGAACGACACCTCCATCATCACGTTGTTCTTTTCACCGCTGATGTAGACAGGATCCGGGTGAAGCACGGCCTTGCTCTTATTGAGATACTGAACAAAAGACTTGATGCCCCCTTCATAGATAAACTCTTTCGACTTACCGGTGCGTTCGTCTGCGATCTGAATCTTGACGCCCCGGGTCAGAAAGGCCAGTTCCCTCATTCGCCGGGACAGGGTTTCAAAATCAAAATCCATGGTTTCAAAAACTTCGGGATCCGGTCTGAAGTGGACCTTCGTGCCCCTCTTGGCGGTCTCACCGATGATCTTGAGTTCCGTTACTTTGTCGCCTCTCTCAAAGCGCTGAAAATAGATTTTACCATCCCGATACACTTCCACTTCAAGAAATTCGGCCAGGGCATTCACAACCGAAACGCCAACCCCGTGCAGGCCTCCCGAAACCTTGTAGCTTTTGTTGTCGAACTTGCCCCCGGCGTGGAGCTTGGTCATCACCACTTCAAGAGCTGGAACGTGCTCGGTCTCGTGCATGTCCACGGGAATGCCGCGGCCGTTGTCAAAGACCTCGACGCTGTTGTCCCCGAGGATCTTGATGTCAATGAAGTTGCAGTATTCCGCCAGCGCCTCATCAATACTGTTGTCCACAACCTCGTAAACCAGATGGTGTAATCCTTCAAAGGCCGTGTTGCCGATATACATGGCCGGCCTTTTCCGGACCGCCGCAAGGCCCTCCAGAACTTTGATATCCGCTGCGCCGTAACTTGAGTTTCGATCCACCATCTTAGAGCCTCATAGGCATAATCAGACCGAGAAATCCCTCGTCGTCTTTTCCTCTAATGACACAGGGACTCGAATTATCGATAAACCCCAGATCCACAACCTCTGTGGCCATATTCTGAAGCACATCAATGAAATAGCGCGGGTTGAATCCCGCCTCCAGCCGCTCTCCCTTGTATTCCACCTCCAGCTTCTCCTGAGCATCCCCCAGGTCAGGGTTAATAGAGACCAACTCTAGGGCTCCTTTATCAAGGCTGACTTTCACTCCCCTGTACGTCTCGGATGCAAGAATGATCATTTTTTTCATTCCATCCAGGAGATCCTCTCGTTTAACCTTCACTACCCCTTTAACCTTCTTAGGGATCACGGCGCTGTAGTCAGGGAATTTGCTCTCAAGCAACCGGATCACGATCAGAGTGTTCTCCTTTCTCGCGACACAGTTGCTCTGTTTAAAGCCCAGTTCAATCGCGCCTCCTTCGCTCGCCAGCTTACTTAATTCCGCCATTCCCTTTTTAGGAATCATCACTCCGCCGTCCAGCTTGATCTTTTCAATATCCTTAACCTCTTTGTCGATCAAAGACAGTCGGTGGCCGTCGGTGGACACCATTCGGAGATAGGTCTTTCCTTCTCGTACGACTTTCTCTGCAAAAATCCCCGAGAGCTTAAATCCCGCTTCCTCCAGCGTAACGGAAAATATGGTCTTGTTGATCATTTCTCGAAGAAGCTCCCCGTCGAGTTGAGCCATGGGAACGTCTTCCGGCTCCACAAAGACCGGGTATTCATCCGGTGAAAGGGATGCAAGATTGTATTTGGCGCTCTCGTCTGTGATGAAAACCCAGTTGTTCTCTTTTTCTTTGATATGGATACTGGGATGCTTGCTCTCTTTTAGAATCTCAAAAAGTTTTCGTCCGGAAATTGTGACGCTTCCTGGCTGAGTGACTTCAGCGGCTATTCGTTGCTGTAAACTTATTTCAAGATCCGTCGCAGAGATCTGGATCGACGATTCTTGAGTTGAAAGAAGAATCATGGAGAGAATAGGCATATTGCTTCTTTTCTCAATGATGCTCTGCACTCTGGAAACCGCCTTCAGAAGTTCATCTTTGTCTATTCTTATTTCCATAATTACCTCCAAGATCTTCTAATCATCATACATCATTATAGGTGTTGGTTTGTTTAAAACTAAAATAAGCCAATAAAATAACTAAGAATGTTTAGGTAAAAAGTCGGGCCCCTTTTAAGAGGCTCTGAAAGCTCTATCCTTCACACCCCACTTTTTGATCCCTGAAACTCCAAATAGCGTCTACTCCTGTGAAGCTTTGTCGTGAAAATGTCAACCAAGCAGGCTCTCAATCTTCGTTAGATCTTTTTGAACTTCTTTCTTCTCATCCTTTTCTTTTTCGATTTTTCTGAGCGCGTGGATCACGGTTGAATGATCCTTATGACTAAAGGAACTGCCAATTTCCTTAAAGGAAAGATCCGTGTATTTTCTGGCCAGATACATCGCCAGTTGTCGAGGATACGAATAAATACGGTTTTTCTTATTGGAAAGCAGATCACTCATGGAAATATTGAAATACCCGGCAGTGGTCGTCATGATGTCTTCAAGGTTGATCTCGCTTCTGTTCTTGTCTCGCATCTGAGCCTTGACCATGGAAATACTTACAGGCCCGTCGTTGAGGGAGGCGAAGGTTTCCACGCGAATCATGTTTTTTAAAAGGTTTTTGATGTCGCTACTCGAATTCGACAGGAAAAACACAACATCCTCAGCCAGATTCAAATTATCTTCAGCAGCTTTTTTCTGGATGATCGATATCTTAAGATTTTGATCCGGGTCGAGAATATCGGCCAAGAGACCCCAACCGAGCCGGGACTTTAACTCGGGGTTGATGTTCCTCAGTTTATTGGGCGCGCTGTCACCGGTAATCACAAGCTGTTTCTTTTCGCTGTAAAGGGTATTGAAAATAGAAAGAAACTCTTCCTGCGTCTTCTCGCGATTTGCGAGATGATGGATATCATCAAAGAGCAGAAGATCAAGGTTTGACAACTCGAGCCTGAAATCATCAAGCCTGTCGCTCTTTATGGAGTAAGTGAAATCTGAACTAAAGGCATCAGAAGAAAGATATCTCAAACGGCAACGCGGATTCTTCTTGAGCCGATGGTTCCCGATCGCATGAAGGAGGTGGGTCTTTCCTAACCCGTTCACGCAATAGAGATACAAGAGATTGTACTCTTCCGTTCTTTTTTCAGCAACCTCTTGTGCTGTCGACCACGCAAACCGGTTGCACTCCCCCGTAATGAAATTATCAAAGGTCATGGAAGCATTGAGTCTTCGCTTCAGGTAACTCGCCGATTTTTCAAGCTCACGCGGCTCTCTCTCCGTTGCGCCACGGTCATAGACAAAATGGACACTCGGGGAGATCTTGGCGATTTTCTTGAATGACTTTTTTATGTCGATCAGGTAGTTATCATTCAACCAGTTCGCCACGAACTTGTTCGGCACTCCAAGCACCACGACTTCAGGGTCAAATCTCCTCAGCGATGTGCGGGAGAACCAAGTCTTGAATTCCCCCTTACTCATCTTAAATTCTAGACTCCTGGAGACCTGTTGCCAAATGTCTTTCTTATTGCTCATAGCGGGGTGGTTTCTTGGTTTAACGGTGCCTGAATATTAGAAAAATCTTGCTGGGATGGCAACTAAAATTTCCCTCAGAGGAGGATATAATGGCTTACTCGATTGGTTTGGCCGGAAAAGGGGGCACAGGCAAAACAACGGTTGCCGGTTTGCTGATTAAATACCTGGTGGAAAAGGGAAAGGTCCCTGTGCTGGCGGTTGATGCGGACGCAAATGCCAACCTCAATGAGGTCCTGGGATTGGAGGTGGAGGACACTCTCGGGGATGCACGGGAGGAGATGAAAAAGGGTGTTGCCACCGGAATGACCAAAGACATTTTCATGGAAATGAAACTGGAGCAGGCGCTTGTAGAAGCTAAAGGGTATGATCTTGTCGTCATGGGAAGGCCCGAAGGACCGGGGTGCTATTGTGCTGCGAACACCCTTCTGACCAACTATCTGGACAGGTTAATAAAAAATTACGCCTACATCGTTGTGGACAATGAAGCGGGTATGGAGCACATCAGCCGCTTGACGACCAACAACATCGATCTTCTCCTCATCGTTTCCGACCCAAGCCGGAGGGGAATTCAAGCGGCCGCCAGGATCATTGAGCTCACCCAGGAGCTCCCGCTCAACATCAAGCGAAAGGCGTTCCTGGTCAACCAAGCCAAAGAGAACCAGGAAGGGGACATCCAGAAGAGCATCAAGGAATTCGGGCTTGAGCTGTCAGGAATCATCCCCGAAGATCCGCTCATCAGAGAATTCGATCTGAGCGGAAAGCCGACCACACAGCTTACGATGAAAAGCAAAGCCGTGGAAGCCGCCTTCAGTGTCTTTGAAAGAATCCTACTGTGAAGGGCCCTTGGCCGCAGCCAAACGCTGTTTGAGCCCAGGCCATGCCCCCCTGCCCTGGGCTCAAAGACTCTAACTTCAAGATTTGGTATCCATGTTTCCCGCCCTACCACATGTTGATCATTTAGCTGGGAAAGGCCTTCAATTTACGGGCAAAAAATTCTTGACAAGGCATTTTCACTTCAATATTGTGAAAACTCCTTTTTGGAGAGGATTTTTTCTTTTCCCCCATAGGGCGGTTGGGATCAAGTTTTATTGCCCAGTTCCTTTGTATCTCAACAAAACAGGTGTCTTTTAGACCATCGTTGCGCGCTCGCGTTTCTTGAAACCGAGAGCACGGATGATCTTTGTGCGCCCGTTTTTGATTCGTTTGTTTCCTGAAATTCGATTCCATCGGATTTCATATGACACTCTCATTAGACAAGGAGGGAACGACATTGGCCTTTGAATTTCCAAAGCAACCCTATTCTGGGAAGATAGGGACCACGACCATCGGAACAGGGAAAAGGGCCCTCACCCTGGGAGGAGAGGAATCGTATCCGTTCTATGTCTTTGAAGGAAAAATGCCCAACCCGCCCAAGATCGCCATGGAGATCTGGGATTATGATCCTTCAAAAGACTGGCCTGCTGCCGCGGTGGAGCCGTTCAAGGATGTGATTTCTTCCCCGGAGGCGTGGGCCAAGAAATGTGTGAAGGACTACGGAGCCGATCTCATTGTCCTGCAATTGAAAAGCATCGATCCCAACGGAATGGACAGGAAAGCGGACGAGGCGGCTGCTGTTGCAAAAAAAGTGATCGATGCGGTGGATGCTCCTGTGGTCGTTTGGGGAACCGCGAACAACCAGAAGGATGAGGAAGTGCTCAAAAAGATTTCCGAGACCTGCCAGGGAAAGAATGTCTCCCTCTCCCCGGTGGAAGAAGGGAACCACAAGGGCGTGGGAGCCAGCGCTCTCGCTTATGGACACGTGATTGTCGCGTCCTCCCCCATCGACGTCAATCTGGCCAAGCAGCTTAATATTTTGCTCGGAAACCTTGGTGTAGCCGGCAACAAGATCGTCATTGATCCCACCACCGGCGGGCTCGGGTACGGCCTGGAGTATTCCTACTCTGTCATGGAACGGATACGGATGGCGGCTCTGACCCAGGAAGACGACAAGCTTCAGATCCCCATGATTTCCAACGTGGGCAATGAAGTCTGGAAAAGCAAGGAAGCCGGGCTATCCATCGAGGACGCACCGACCCTCGGTGATCCCGAGAAAAGGGGGATCATGATGGAGAGCGTTGCAGCCACTTGTTACCTCCTGGCCGGGTCGGATGTGGTGATCCTGCGACACCCTGAAAGCGTGCGCCTTGTTCGCTCTTTCATCGACCGCATGGTCAAGGGCGGCACGGCAACGGATGTTAAGCCCGTCTCCAAGAAGCTTCCGCTCAAGGAAGCGGATCTGATGTCGATTTCTCCGGAACCGCAGACGACCGTTGGCAAAGAGGAAGCACCGGCCAAAGACAAGCCGGCCAAGGCTGCGGCGGCGCCCAAGAAAGAGGAAAAACCAAAAGAGCCGGCTAAGGCGGCGGAAAAGGTTGTGGAGCTCAAGCCCAAGGCTGAAGAGGCAAAGGCAAAAGCGGAACCGGATGCCAAAGCCAAAGCCGAGGCGGATGCCAAGGCCAAGGCCAAAGCAGAAGCAGAAGCCAGGGCCAAGGCAGAGGCCGAGGCAAGAGCCAAGAAGGAAGCGGAGGAAAAGGCGAAGGCTGAGGCGCAGGCCAAGGCAAAAGCCGAGGGGGATGCCAAAGCCAAAGCCGAAGCAGAGGCCAGGAAAAAGGTCGAGGCAGCCGATAAAGAGAAAGATGAGCTCCAGGCCTTGAGAGAGAAGAGGGCCCAGGAAAAAGAAAAGGCGGCTGCCCAGGAGAAAGATGAGCTCCAGGCCCTGAGAGAAAAAAGGGCGCAGGAAAAAGAAAAGTCGGATGCCGAGAGAAAGGCCAGAGAAGAGGAGAAGGCCGCCAAGCGCTTGGCCAAAGAGCCTGAGACCCTTGTGGACCGGCTGGCCAAGAATCTCGACCGGATCCACAGGCGCGTTTGAGAGGTGCTCCTGAAACGATCATGGAATATGAGCCCTAAGGGCTTAAGAATAAGAAACAATCATTTAATGCCTCTTAAGAAGGGAGGAAATCAGGTATGTCGAAATTAGTAGCGTTTGCAGCGATCCAGGGTGCATACAACATCGTCTCGAAGGCGGAAGGTAAATACAAGCAGGCCCTGGAAACGTACGGTGGAAGCCAGAAAATAGCCTTTCCCAACACGGCCTATTTCTTGCCGATCATTTATTCCCTGACAGGAATGAAAGTGACGGATCTGGAATCTGCAAGAAAGCCCCTCGAATTTGCGCGAAAGCTTTTACCGCCCCACGTCAAGAAGGACTGTCACGTTCCCTACCTCGGCCCGCTTCTAGATGCAGGCATGGCGGCCCTCTTTGCGGAGGAGATCGTGGAGGCGATCCGATACGTGGACGATCCGAACTTCTATCAACCGGAAGTGGAAGATCCGGATCTGGACAACGGAAAGCTCTGGCTCGGCGCAGCGGACGACAAGATCATGAGGAAAAGAGGCGTCGAGTTCGTGGACGGCACGGCGCCTGGATTTGCAGCCATTGTCGGCGCGGCCCCGGATTCGAAAACAGCGAAGAAGATGGCCGAAGAATACCAGCTCAAAACCATCTATGTCTTCATGGCCGCCAATCAGAATGGGACCACCTTTGCCCAGCAGCTCGTGCAGGAAAAGGTACAGATCGGCTGGAACACTCGGCTCGTGCCGTTTGGACCGGATATCTCGGCTGCGGTTTTTGCCCTTGGTTTTGCGAACCGCGCAGGCATGGCCTTTGGCGGCATTCAGCCCGGAGATTACAAAAAACAGCTCAAGTATCAGAAGGACCGTGTCTTCGCCTTTGTGAATGCCCTGGGTGAGGTGAACGCGGAATGGGCGGCCAATGCGGCCGGCTGCGTCAACTGGGGATTCCCGACGATTGCAGACACGGATATCCCTGAAATTCTCCCCACCGGGGTCTGCACCTATGAGCATGTGGTGGCGAACGTTCTTCATGATGAGATGCCCTCCAAGTCCATTGAGATTCGAGGCCTGAAAGTCAGTGTGGCCAAGGTGGACATCCCGCTGGCCTATGGCCCGGCCTTCGAGGGGGAACGGGTTCGTAAGGATGATCTCTATCTGGAGACGGGCGGCGGAAAGACCCAGTGCACTGAGCTCTGCAAAATGGCGGAGATGAATGAAATCGAAGACGGGAAGGTCGAACTCGTGGGCCCTGACATCAAAGATGTGAAAAAAGGGTCGCGCTTGCCTCTGGGGATTTATGTCCAGGTGGCCGGCCGCAAGATGCAGCCTGATTTTGAACCCATCCTGGAACGACAGATTCATCACCTCATCAACTATGCCCAGGGCATCATGCACATCGGGCAGAGGGATATCGCCTGGATCCGTGTGGGCGAGCCGGCCGTGGAGAAAGGCTTCTCTCTCAAACACATCGGCACTATTCTTCATGCCAAGCTCCACCAGGACTTCGGAAGCATTCTGGACAAGGTCCAGGTGACGCTCTACACGAACAAAGACGACGTGGACAAGCTGACGACGAGGGCCAGGGGGGAATACAGGACCAGAGACGACCGCGTGGAAAAGATGACGGACGAGGCGATGGAGACCTATTACTCCTGCACCCTCTGCCAGTCCTTTGCCCCCAGCCATGTGTGCGTCATCAGCCCGGAGCGAACCGGGTTGTGCGGGGCCTACAACTGGATGGACTGCAAGGCCTCTTTTGAAATCAATCCCACAGGCCCCAACCAGCCGGTGCAGAAAGGCGAATGCCTGGATCCGAAGCTCGGGCAGTGGAAAGGGGTGAACGATTTCCTTTACAAAGCGTCACGCCAGACCATTGACCATTACAATTTTTACAGCCTTTTGGTCGATCCCATGACCACCTGCGGGTGTTGTGAGTGTATTGCCGCCGTGATCCCGGGTTGCAACGGCGTCATGACCGTGAACCGGGACTACACGGGAGAGACCCCTTGCGGAATGAAGTTCACGACCCTGGCCGGCGTCATGGGCGGCGGTCAATCTTCCCCCGGGTTTGTGGGTCACTCCAAGTACAATATCACCCAGAGGAAGTTCATCGTGGGGGACGGCGGATTGCTCCGCCTGGTCTGGATGCCCAAGGCGCTGAAAGAAGAGCTTCGGGAGCGACTGCTCAGGAGAGGTAAGGAGCTGGGCGTGCCCGATCTCATTGACCGAATTGCCGATGAGACGGTGGGAATCACGGAAGCGGACATCATGCCTTTCCTCAAAGAAAAAGATCATCCGGCTCTGAAGCTGGAATCCATTGTTGGCTAATAGAGATAGGAGAAAGCTATGGGACTGACGGGAATTCAGATTTTCAAGCTCTTGCCAAAGACGAATTGCGGGGAATGCGGGGTTCCCACTTGCCTGGCGTTTGCCATGAACCTGGCTGCTGCAAAGGCCGAGCTCGACTCTTGCCCGTATGTGTCGGCAGAGGCCAAGGAGAAGTTGTCGGAAGCCTCTGCCCCTCCCATCCGGCAGGTCGCCATCGGCGCAGGGGTGAGGGCCTTCAAGGTCGGCGGCGAAACAGTGATGTTCAGACACGAGAAGACGTTCTACAACCCGACCGGGATTGCAGCGCTGGTTAAATCCGACATGGACGGCGCAGCGCTGGATCGGAAACTTAAGGAGTGGAACGCTTTCCAGTATGAAAGGGTGGGTTTGAACCTGAGGCCGGAGCTGGTGGCCTTAAAGGACGTCAATGGGAACGGTGCAGCCTTCGCCGCAGCGGCAAAGAAGATTGCGGAAAAAAGCGAGTTCAATCTCATTCTCATGACCGAGAAGGCAGAGGTCATGAAGGCGGCTGTGGAGGTTTGTGCCTTCAAGAAACCGCTGCTTTATGCCGCCACGGCGCAGAACGCGGAGGCCATGGGGAAGCTTGCCAAAGAAAAGGGTTTGCCCCTGGTGGTGAAAGCAGACGGCCTTCAAAACCTCATGCCCTTGAGTGATAAACTGACGGGCATGGGATTAAAAGACCTGGTCCTTGATTCCGGGGCCAGGGATCCCAAACAGGTTCTGCAGGATCAGGTCGCGATCCGCAGGGCGCCCCTCAAGGCGGGCAACCGCACGCTCGGTTTTCCAACCATCGCGTTCCCCTGCGAGATGGCGGGCAACCTGGACATGGAAACGGTCCTGTCTGCCATGCTCATTGCAAAGTACGCGGGGATCGTGGTGCTTTCGGATTTCAAGGGGGAGAGCCTTTTCCCCTTGCTTCTGGAAAGGCTGAACATCTACACCGACCCGCAGAGGCCGATGACGGTCACCCAGGGAATCTATGAGATCGGGGCTCCCAACGAGAATTCCCCTGTGTGTATCACCACGAACTTCTCCTTGACGTACTTCATTGTGACCGGTGAAATCGAGGGGAGCCGGGTGCCGACGTGGCTCCTGATTATGGATACGGAAGGCTTGTCGGTGATGACGGCATGGGCGGCCGGCAAGTTTTCAGGGGATGCGGTGGCCTCTTTTGTGAAAAAGAGCGGCATTGCGGACAAGATTGCCCACAGGAAGCTCATTATTCCTGGCTATGCCGCCTCGATCAGCGGGGATATGGAAGAGGAGCTGCCCGGGTGGGAAGTGATCATTGGCCCGAGGGATGCGTCCTTGATACCCAAGTTTCTGAAAGAAAGGGTCAAGTAAAAGGGGGAAAGGCCATGCGATTGATCGGTGAAAATCTTAATGTGATTAACAGGGTGATTGGAAAAGCATTCAAGGAAAAAGATCCCGGCCCCATCGCAGAGGAAGCGAAAAGGCAGAAGGAAAAAAATGTCGACTGGATCGACATCAATCTGGGCCCTGCGAGAAAGGGCGGACCGGAGCTCATGCAGTTCGTGGTGAAGACGGTCCAGGAAGCGATTGGAGACACGCCTCCTCTGTGCCTGGACACGTCCAACATCGAAGCCATGGAAGCCGGGCTGGCGATTCACAAGGGAAAGGCGATTATCAACTCCATCATGTGCAGGCCCGAACGATACGAGAAACTCATCCCCCTGGCCGTCAAATACAAGGCCAACATGATCGCTCTCATGTGGGGGCCCGAGGGGTTGCCGAGGGATGAGAACGAGCGGGGAGCGCTTGCAGCGGAACTGATTTATGCGGCCAATGAGGC
>Ga0079037_100001759_pt1 | contig 11531 bp, 10 predicted proteins | sample Mud3Dept4metaG_FD_71479 | JGI IMG/M metagenome (GOLD analysis project Ga0079037, IMG submission 71479) | Freshwater wetland microbial communities from Ohio, USA, analyzing the effect of biotic and abiotic controls - Mud 3 Core 4 Depth 4 metaG | ecosystem: Environmental > Aquatic > Freshwater >... | reverse complement strand
ACGGCGCACTTCATGTTGCGCTCCATGGAGACGTAGATGCGCTCGGCTTCGACGCCCCGCCGCTGCAGCTCGAGGCCCGAGTAGCGGATCATCACCTCGGGACCGCAGATCATCGCCACGGCCTGTCGCGGGGTGAACGGCGCCTTGTGGATGAGCGTGGTCACCACGCCCACGTTGCCGTGCCAGGACGGCAGGCCCCGATCGACGGTGACGTGCACCTCGAGGTCGAAGCGCGCGCGCCAGCGCTCGAGCTCGTGGCGGTAGAGGATGTCCTGGGGCGAGCGTGTGCCGTAGAGCAGCACCACGTTGCCGTAATCCCCGCGGTTGGCGAGGAGCCCGTAGAGCGCCGATCGCAGCGGCGCCAGGCCGATGCCTCCGGCCACCACCGCCACGTCGTGCCCGCGGGCCGCCTCGAGGGGCCAGGGCGTGCCGAAGGGGCCGCGCACGCCGACCACGTCGCCCGCCCGCAGCGCGCTCATCTCGTTGGTGACCCGCCCCACCGCGCGGGTGGTGTGCACGAGGACGGGGCTCTGCGGATCGCCGCTGATCGAGATGGGGATCTCGCCCACCCCGAAGACGTAGAGCATGTTGAACTGCCCGGGGAGCCACGGCGCACACGGACCGCCACCCTCCGGCTGCAGCTCCACGGTGAACGTGTCGTGCGTCTCGCGGCGGAGGCGGCGGATGCGGTGCAGCGCGGGCCGCATCACCTCGCCGGCCGACGCGGAGGCGCGGGGAGGCCGCCCCGCGGGCATGCCGACGGGCGGCGGCTCAGCGACGGTGCTCATACACGTTCATCAGCTGCAGGTGGGTGGCCTCCAGCCGGCTGGCCATCACCTGCGCAAAGCGGCGCATGATCTCGAACCCGAACACGGGATCGTGCTCGCACTTGCCCCGCACGCAGACCGCGTCGAGCGAGATGAGCGTCGTCGGCTCGACCGCGTAGGCGCCGAAGTGCCAATGGTAGGGCGGCAGCAGCCACGACCAGCCGAGCACGTCGCCGTCGCCCACGGTCTGGATGACGACGAGCCCCTCGTGCGGGGTGATGCTCGCGATCGCGACCGATCCATGGCGAACGACGTAGAAGCTGCGCGCCGGCTGGCCCTCGCGGAAGAGGAACTCCCCGCCCTCCACCCGGGTCGTCGTCGCGCAGCCCGAGAGCAGCGCGAGGTGGTCCGGCCGCAGGCCCATGAAGAACGGATGCTCCGACAGGTGCTGCTCGAGTGAGTTCATCGACTGCCTCCATCCGCCGCCGGCGGCGCGCTGCCTCGTGCGCCGCTCGCCTCGAGAAAGGCCCCCGCCTCGACCGTCATGTCGATGCCGACGGGGCACCACGTGATGCACCGGCCGCAGCCCACGCAGCCGGAGACGCCGAACTGGTCGTGCCAGGTGGCCAGCTTGTGCGTGAGCCACTGCCGGTAGCGCGACCGCGCGGACAGGCGGACACTGCCGCCGTAGAGGTAGGAGAAGTCCACCGAGAAGCAGGTGTCCCACTTCCGCCAGCGCTCGGCGTGGTCGCCGCGGAGCGACACGGTGTCGTCCACCGTCGCGCAGAAGCAGGTCGGACAGGCCATCGTGCAGTTGCCGCAGGTGAGGCAGCGTGCCGCCACCTCGTCCCAGCGCGGCGACTCCGACTGCGCCAGCAGCGCGTCGTGGAGGCCGGCCGTTCGGAGCGTGCGGCCCATGCGCCCCTCGGCGGCCGCAAGCGCCGCCCCGGCGTCGGCAACCTCGTCGGGGGTGGCATCCCGGTGCGGCACGGCGTCGAGCAGGGCGGCACCGCGCGCGGTGCCGGGCTCGGCGAGGAACACGTGGCGGCCGCCGCCCAGCAGCTCCGTCAGCGTGAGGTCGGCACCACGTCCCGCGCGAGGCCCGGTGCCCATCGAGGCGCAGAAGCACGTGCCCGACGGCGCCGTGCAGTTCACCGCGATGAGCAGCACGGCCGCGCGCCGGATGGCGTACTGGTGATCGACATAGGGGCCGTCGAGAAACACCTGGTCCTGCCGCGCAATTGCCGCCAGCTCGCAAGCCCGAACCCCGAGAAACGCGGTCGGCTGCGCAACGCCGTCTGCCTCGTCTAGCGTCATGCCGGAGGGCCCGGCACGCGCCGAGACCAGACGCAGCACCGGTTCGTGCAGGAACCGCTTCCACGCGTGCGGTCCGACGGCGTAGCCGAAGAGCGCGCCGTCCTCGCGCGGCATCAGGCGGTAGATGCCAGCCTCCTGGATGTCCGTCCAGCCCGCAGGCAGGTCGGCAGCCGATTCAATCTCGCCGTAGACGAGGGCGTTGTCGCGGCGCGTCGGCGCGATCACGCGGAAGCCCTTCACGTGAAGGGCCTCGATCAGGGCATCGAGCGTCGAGGCGTCGAAGAGAAGCGGTGCCGCAGGGGGCGCAGCGGGAACCGCATCGGGGCCGCGCATCGGCTTTCCCTCACCCGGATCGGCACGGCACCCCGGATCCAGGGGGCACCAAATTGCATCTGTCGGCAGGCCGGCCGATGATCGCCCGATCCGGAGAGATCGCGACCGCACGGCCGTGGGGGGCGGAGAGGCCGGACCGGCCGGCCGCGGAGCGCCCGGACGGCCGTGCTCGACGGCCTCGTAGAACGCACGCTAACGCGTTTGCCGCAGCGCGTCAAGCGTGAAAAATCGAGCAGAATTGCGCCGGAAACCCGGCAGAGGCGTATCTGGACCGGCGTGGGGCCGCTGATTGGCGGCCTGTCGACAGGCAGGGGATCGCCCCGAGCAATCGTCGAGAGGCGGCGACCTCGGGTGAGAGACAGATCGCTGACCGCACGATCGACTATGTTGTCGGCTGGTCCGGCGGAGAGCCCGGCGGGCCGCGAGACCGAGTAACTGCCTTCGTGACCGACCGAGCGACCGATTGACTGGCCGACTGCTGCTTCCCGTCGTCTCCTTCGAACCCGTCACGCCCTGGTCCCGGCAGCTCACGCTGGACCTCGGCACGCGCAGCTTCGCGTTCGACGCCGGTCAGGCCGTCTACCTCGGCCGTGCCGACCAGTCTGTGCGGAAGCCCTACTCCATCGCCTGCGCGCCCGGCGATGCCGCAGCCGACCGCCGGCTGGAGTTCCTGATCGCCGCGGATCCCAACGCCCCGCCCGAGCCGCACCTGGCGGACCTCTCAGCCGCAACGCCCGTCGAGGTCAGCGGCCCGGTCGGCCGGTTCGTGTTGCCGGCTCCGTTGCCCGGCTCAGCGCTGTTCGTGGCCGGTGGCACCGGGATCGCGCCGCTGCGGGCGATGCTGCGCCACCTGCTGGCCGCAAGTCCGGCGGCACACGCCGGGGTGGTTCACGCCGCGCGCACGGCGGCGGACTTCGCCTACGCCGACGAGCTGCGGCGGCTCGCCAACACCGGACGCATCAGGCTGAGCGTGAGCGCGTCCCGTGAACCGCGCGATTCCGGCTGGACCGGGCAGCGGGGACGACTCACTGCCGACGACTTGCGGCCGCACCTCGGCGGGGTACCGGTGCCGCCGGTGTGCTTCGTGTGCGGGCCACCGGGGTTCGTCACGCACGTGACCGCCCTGCTGGGCTCGCTGGGCGTCCCCCCGGATCGGATACGGCGCGAGGAATGGTGACGCGCCGGCGGTGTCGGGGCAACCCCCTGTGGTCGCCCGGCTACATGCCCACGGCGTGATAGCCGCAGTCCACGTGGAGCACCTCGGCCGTCACGCCGCGGCCTGCGGGCCCGAGCAGGAACAGCGCGGCCTCCGCGACCTCGGCCGTCTCGATGTTGCGGCGCAGCGGCGCGCGCTCCTGGTAGACCTTCAGGATGCTCGAGAACCCCGCAACGCCCGCCGCCGCCAGCGTTTTCACCGGCCCGGCTGAGATCGCGTTGACCCGGATGTTCTGCGGCCCCAGGTCGCTCGCGAGGTAGCGCACGCTCGCCTCGAGCGCCGCCTTGGCCACGCCCATCACGTTGTAGTTGGGGAACACGCGCTCGCTGCCGAGGTAAGTCAGCGTGAGCATGCTGCCGCCGCCCCGCGCGGCCATGAGCGGCGCCGCGCCGTTGGCGAGCGCCACGAGCGAGTACGCGCTGACGTCGAGCGCGATGCGCCAGGCCTCGCGGCTCGTCTTCACGAACGGCTCGGAGATCGCCTCGCGCGGTGCGAACGCGGCGCCGTGCACGAGGAAGTCCAGCCCGTCGGGCCACTCCGCCCCCACGCGCGCGAACAGCGCCGCGATGTCGGCGTCGAGGCTCACGTCGCACGGCAGGAGCAGCGGGGCAGGGTCGAGCGTGGCTGCCAGTTCCTCGACGTTCTCGCGGAGCCGCTCGTTCTGGTAGGTGAGCACGAGCCGTGCACCCGCGGCGTGCGCGGCCCGGGCGATGGCCCAGGCGAGGGATCGCTTGTTGGCGACGCCCACGACGACGCCGCACGACTCCGGCCAGGAGGGCATGGGGTTCCTCGGTGTGTGTTGGGGGGCGCACGCCGTGCGTGCGCACGACCGGCAGCCGCCTCAGCGCGACCGCTTCTTGCCGCCGGCGTGACGCTGGTGCGGGTTGTGCCCGCCACCCGGTCCGCGGCCACCGTGCTGCCCGGCGTGCGGTCGATGGCCGTGGCCCGCGAACGCTCCGGTGCCGGCGCCGCCGCCGCGCTTCTTGCCGTGGGGACGAGGCGCGCGGTTGCCGTTGGGCTCGTGCGGCCGCGCCGGTCCACCCGGCTGGTCGAGACCGTTGCGGAACGGACCAAGTCGCGCGCCCGGCAGGCGCAGCGTGAAATCGGGGGCCTGGCGCACCGGCACCTGGCCTTCGAGACGCGGCAGCGTCGCCCGGATCAGGCGGCGGTGCACCGGGCCGTCGTCGTCGTGGCGCTCGGGTTCCTCCACGGCGGGCGGCTCCGGTGCGGCGGCCGCAACGGCAGGCGCCGGGTGCTCGGGCGTGGCCGTGTCGTGTCGGCTGCCGCCCGGCTCCTCGTCGGACCGCAGCAGCACCCCGACCTCCGGCGGCTCGTCGGCCACGGGTGGCCGGTCAGGCCCGCTCTCGAGCACCGCCTTGACCAACCCGACGGGCGTGTCCCCCTTCTTGCGCCGTGCGGGCAGCCTCCCACCCTTGTAGGTGTGGTCGGCATCGCACGTCGTGCAGCGGGTCTGCCTCACGTCGTCGCCAATCATGGCGACAACCACGTGGTTGCTCAAACGGCGTTCGCGCGGACAGTAGTCGTCGATGATGTCACCGAGCCGAGGCCGGCGCTGTTCCATGCACGTGCTCCCTGAGAAGGCCAGGGCGGGAAGGGCGTCCCGTGTCGAGGACGCATAAGTCTAGCAAAGCGAGTGTGGCCGAGCAACGATCAACGTGTGGTCCGCCGTGTGCGTCAGGCCCGTGCCAGCCACGCCTCCGTGTCGGCCAGGGCCGCGGCCACGGCCTCGGGCCCGGTGGACTGTGGGGTGCGCCGGGCCCGGACCGCCGAAGCCGCGCGGACTGCCTCCCGGACATCCTCCTCGAACAGCGGGCTGAACCGCCGCCACGCCGGGAGGTCGAGCTCTTCGAACTGCCGGCCTTCGGCGAGCAACGTCCGAACCATGCCGCCCACGAGTTCGTGCGCTCGCCGGAACGGCAGGCCCTTGGCGACGAGGTACTCGGCCACCTCGGTGGCCAGCATGAACCCGCCCGCCGCGTGACCGCAGCGGTCCGCGCGCAGCCGCAGGGTCTCGACGACCCGGGCGCTCGCCAGCAGCGACCCGCCGAGCGTGTCCTCCGCGTCGAACACCGCGTCCTTGTCCTCCTGCAGGTCCTTGTTGTATCCGGACGGCAGCGCCTTCATCGTGGCCAGCCAGCCGCCGAGCCGCCCGATGGCGCGGCCCGCCTTGCCGCGCACGAGTTCCATCGGATCCGGGTTCTTCTTCTGCGGCATCAGGCTGCTGCCGGTGGTCACCCGGTCATCGAGGTCGACGAACCCGAACTCCTCGCTGCCGAAGATGATGAGATCCTCGGCGAGGCGGGAGAGGTGCACCATCGCGAGCGCGCAGGCATGGAGGAACCCCGACACGAAGTCGCGGTCCGCGACGGCGTCGAGGCTGTTGGACACGACGCGGCTGAAGCCCAGCCGTGCGGCGAGGGCGCCCGTGTCGATGTCGTAGGAAGTGCCGGCGAGGGCGCCCGACCCGAGGGGGAGCGCGTCGGCCTCGACCGCGACGCCCGAGAACCGTGCGTGATCGCGGCGCAGCGCGGCCGCGTGCGAGAGCCAGTAGTGCGCGACGAGCACGGGCTGCGCGCGGCGGAGGTGCGTGTAGGCGGGCATCACCGCCTCGCCCGCGGCCCGCGCCGCTGTGGCGCACGCCGTCACGAGCCGCACGACGGCGCGCTGTGTCACCGGGATGCGGCGCATGAGATAAAGGCGCAGGTCGAGCGCCACCTGCTCGTTGCGTGACCGTCCCGTGTGCAGCCGGCGGCCCGCATCCCCGATGCGCTCGACGAGGACGCGCTCGACGAAGGAGTGGACGTCCTCGTCTGGCCCCGACACGAACCCGGGATCGCGACGGGCCTCGTCGAGCACCTGCAGCAGACCGGCTGTGATCGCGGCCACGTCGCCGGCCGACAGGATCCCGGCGCGGCCAAGGGCGTCGGCCCACGCCAGACTCCCGCGCACGTCGTCCTCGAAGAGGCGCCGGTCGACGGGGAACGAGGCGCCGAAGGTGAACACCTCGGCGTCGGGCGGCTCGTCGAACCGGCCCGACCACAGCGTGGGCGTCGTCATGTGTGCGACCCGGCCGGCGCGGCCGCGCGGGCGGCGAGGCGTGCGGCCGTCTCCACAGAGAGACCGTGAATCCGGATGAACCCCTCGGCTGCGGCGTGGTTGAAGACGTCCCCGGCGCCGTAGGTCGAGAGCGCGTGATCGTACAGCGCGAATGGCGAACGTCGGCCGACGGCCCGGCAATCGCCCTTGAAGAGCCTCAGCCGGACGGTGCCCGTGACGCGCTGCTGCACGGAGGCGGCGAAGGCGTCGATCGCCTCGCGCGTCGGGGTGAACCACAGGCCGTCGTAGACGAGATCGGCGTAGGTGCGCGCCATCTGGCGCGCAAGGCGCGTGAGATCGCGCGGAAGCACCAGCGCTTCGAGCTCGCGGTGCGCCGTGTGCAGCACGACGGCCGCGGGCGCCTCGTAGACCTCGCGCGACTTGATGCCCACCAGGCGGTTCTCGAGCATGTCGATGCGGCCCACGCCGTGCGCGCCCGCGATCGTCTCGAGGGAGGCCACGAGCTCGACGAACGACATCTCCACGCCGTTCACCGCCATCGGGATCCCCTGCTCGAACGCAATCTCGACGTAGGCCGGGGCATCTGGGGCTTCAGCCGGCGACCTCGTCAGCCGGTAGACCTCCTCGGGCGGCTCGGCCCACGGATCCTCGAGCAGGCCGCACTGGATGGATCGGCCCCACATGTTCTCGTCGGTGCTGTAGGGGCTCGACACGGTGGCTGGCACCGGGATGTTCCGCGCCTTGGCATAGGCGATCTCGTCTGACCGGCTCATGCCCCACATGCGGGCGGGGGCGATCACGGCGATCCGGGGGTCCAGCGCACGCGCCGACACCTCGAGCCGCACCTGGTCGTTGCCCTTGCCGGTGCAGCCGTGGGCGACGGCGGTGGCCCCCTCCATGGCGGCGATCGAGACGAGGCACTTGGCGATGAGCGGCCGCCCGAGCGCGGTGGCCAGCGGGTACTGCTCCTCGTAGATCGCCCCGGCGCGGAGGGCCGGGATCAGGTAGTCGCGCGCGAACTCCTCGCGGGCATCGAGCACATGGGCGCGGACGGCGCCGGCGGCGAACGCGCGCTCGCGGATGCCCGACAGCTCCCGGCCCTGGCCGAGGTCGAGGGTGACCGTCACCACCTCGGCGCCGCAGTGTTCGCGCAGCCAGGGGATCGCCACCGAGGTGTCGAGGCCACCGGAATAGGCGAGGACGGTGCGTTCCATGGGGGTGAGGGCTCCGTGGGCGGGAGGGCACGCCGGGGGCGTGCGGCGGTGAGGGCGCCGAGGATCAGGCGGTGGCCCAGCCCTCGAGACGGGAAACGAAGGCGCCGGCCCGGCGCGGGTCGCGCGCGATCACCAGGATCGTGTCGTCGCCGGCAATCGTGCCGACCACCTCCGGGAGGTTGGCACGGTCGATGGCGACGGCGAGCGGCTGGGCCTGGCCGGCGTCGGTGCGCAGCACGACGAACTGCTGAACGCGGTCGATCCGGCGGAGGTACTCCGCCACGGCGCGACGGACGCCCGCCTCGCCAGCCCCGCCGGGGCGGGCGGCGGGGCCACCGGCCCGCTGGTAGGCGCCGTCGCCGGCGCGCTTGACGAGGCCCAGGTCGCGGATGTCGCGCGAGAGCGTGGCCTGGGTGACGTCGAAGCCCCGGGCGCGCAGCTTGCGGCGGAGCGCCTCCTGACTGTGGATCTCGGCGTGGTCGACGACCTCGAGGATGGCGGCCTGGCGATACGACTTCATGGGCGGCGGGCGGCTCGCGGCCGGCGAGGGGCGGCCAGCGACCGGGGGCGGCTGGCCGGTGGCGCACAGCGCGCATTAGTATTCATAATCTTGCATATACTAGCATGGCCACCGCGGGACCGAAAGGCTCCGGCCTCCGAGGGGCGGACCCCGGGAACCGCCCCCGACAGACCCGGATCCGCGTGCGGCGGTCACGGGCGCGGCCGGCGTCGCACTCCCCGTGGCGCCGCGGGTCAGGAGGTCCCCGTTCCGCGCCTGCGCACCCAGCCGGCTTGCCGTCGGCCGCGAGCCGCGGGCCGGGGCAGGCCGGCCATTGACACACCGGTCCACGGACCGTATAGTTATCGGTCTCACTGCATAAACATGCTGTCCCCGTGACCATCACCGCGCCCGCTCCCACCCTCGCCGTCGTCGGCGCCGCCGGGTACGCCGGACAGGAGCTGCTGCGCCGGCTCGCCCGGCACCCGGCCGCGCGCCTCCTCGCCGCATACGGCTCTGGCGCGGCGGGCGGGGCCCGCCGTCTGCCGGCGCTGACACGGCTCTGGGACGGCGAGATCGCGCCATTCACGATCGAGGCGGTCGCAGGCCGCGTGGACGCCGCCTTTCTCGCACTGCCCGAGAGTGCCGCCGCCGAGGCCGCGCCGGCACTGCTCGCGGCCGGCACCCGCGTGTTCGACCTCTCGGGTGCGTTCCGGCTTCGTGACGCCGCGTTGCGGGCCACCTGGTACCCCGCCACCCCGGCGCAGCTGCCCGACGGCACCGCCTACGGCCTCACCGAGCACGCGCGCGAGGCAATCCGCACCGCCCGCCTCGTGGCGTGCCCGGGCTGCTACCCCACCGCCGCGCTCCTCGCCCTGCAGCCGCTCGCCGACGCCGGCCTGCTGGCCGGCGACATCGTCATCGACGCGAAGTCGGGGATCTCGGGCGCAGGGAAGGCGCCCTCCGAGCGCACGCACTTCTCGGAGACCCACGGCAACGTCGCCGCCTACAACGTGTTCGCGCACCGCCACACCCCCGAGATCGAACAGGCGCTCGGCACGGCCGTGACCTTCGTCCCGCACCTCGTGCCGCTCGATCGGGGCCTCCTCGCCACCGTGCACCTCCGCACGGCGCCGGGCGTCACGGAGGCCACCGTCGGTGAGGCTCTCGCGGCCGCCTATGCCGACGCGCCGTTCGTTCGCCTCACCGGAGCCGACCTGCCCGAAATCAAGCACGTGGTGCAGACGAACTTCTGCGACCTCGGGTGGCGCGTGGATCCCGCGCGCGGGCGCGCCGTCGTTGTGTCGGTGATCGACAATCTCGTGAAGGGCGCCGCCGGCCAGGCCATCCAGAACTTCAACCTCGCCTTCGGGCTCGACGAGACGGCGGGGCTCCTGTGAACGCGCCCGGCGCCGGCCCGCTCGTGGTGAAGTGCGGTGGCGAGTTGCTCGAGCCGGGCCCCGGCCTCGGGCCGTTCCTGGCCGCGCTGGCGGAGACGGCGGCGGCCGGGCCCACCGTGATCGTCCATGGCGGGGGGCGCGAGATCGACGCCGAGCTGTCGCGCCGTGGCCTCGCCAAGCGCGCCGTGGACGGCCTGCGCGTCACCGACGCCGCAACGCTCGAGGCAGTCGTGGCCGTGCTCGCCGGTACGGTGAACACGCGGCTCGTGGCGGCATTGGCCGCGGCCGGCGTGCGCGCCGTCGGCCTCACCGGCGCCGACGACGCCGGCATCCCGGCGCACCGCGCGCCCGCGCACCGCGCCACCGACGGCCGTATCGTCGACCTGGGGCTCGTCGGCCTCCCTCGCGACGCCGGGGCTCCCCCTCGCCTGGTCGCGGATCTCCTTGCCGCCGGCTACGTCCCGGTTGTCGCCTCGATCGGGTTCGGGCCGGGCGGCGAGTTGCTCAACGTGAACGCCGACACGCTCGCCGCGCACCTCGCCGCCACGCTGCACGCGCGCGCCCTCGTCATCGCGGGCGCGGTGGCCGGCGTGCTCGACACCTCGGGCCACACACTGCCGGATCTCACGCCGGCGAGGGTCGAGCCCCTCATCGCGGACGGCACGGCCTCGGCCGGCATGGTGGCCAAGCTGCGGGCCTGCCTCCACGCGCTCGAGCACGGCGTCTCCGAGGTGCTCCTCGTGGACGGCCGGCAGCCGGCGTCGATGCTGTCGCAGCCCGCCACGCGCCTGCATCCAGAGCCGGAGGCGGTGCGATGAGCGAGCGTCACCTCGCAGCAGCCTCGGTGCCCGGCCTGGAGGCGATCCAGGCACTCGAGCGCGACCACGTGCTGCAGACGTACCGCCGCGCGCCCGTCGCGTTCGCCCGCGGACAGGGCGTGTACCTGTACGACACGGAGGGCCGCCGCTATCTCGACCTGCTCTCGGGCATCGGCGTGGCGTCGCTCGGCCACGCGCACCCGGGTCTCGCGCGGGCGCTCGCCGAGCAGGCGGCCGCGCTCGTCCACACGTCGAACCTGTTCTTCCACCCGCTGCAGGGCCAGGTGGCCGCTCGGCTGTCGGCACTGTCCGGACTGCCGCGCGCGTTTCTCTGCAACAGCGGCACCGAGGCGGTCGAGGCCTGCCTGAAATTCGCGCGTCGGTATTGGCACGCGCAGGGTTCCTCGCCGCGCACCGGGTTCGTCGCCTTCGAACACGGGTTCTCGGGCCGGACCATGGGGGCGTTGTCGGTAACCTGGGAGGCGCACTATCGCGAACCGTTCGGGCCGCTGGTTCCGGGTGTGACCTTCGTCCCGCCGGGTGATGCCGATGCCGTCGAGGCCGCGGTCTCCGACGAGACCGCGGCAATCCTGGTCGAGCCGATCCAGGGTGAAGGTGGCGTCCGTCCGCTGCCCGCGGAGACCGTCGCGGCGATCGCACGCGCCGCCTCGCGCCACGGTGCCCTCATCATCGCAGACGAGGTGCAGTGCGGGCTTGGACGCACCGGCGTCCCGTTCCGCTACCAGGCGGTGGGCCTCGCGCCAGACCTCGTGGCGGTCGGAAAGGCGCTCGGCGGCGGCATGCCCGTGGCCGCCGCCCTGTTGTCCGAGCGCGTCGGGCAGGCGGTGCAGTTCGGCGATCACGGCACGACCTATGGCGGCAACCTGCT
>Ga0079037_100001758_pt1 | contig 11533 bp, 7 predicted proteins | sample Mud3Dept4metaG_FD_71479 | JGI IMG/M metagenome (GOLD analysis project Ga0079037, IMG submission 71479) | Freshwater wetland microbial communities from Ohio, USA, analyzing the effect of biotic and abiotic controls - Mud 3 Core 4 Depth 4 metaG | ecosystem: Environmental > Aquatic > Freshwater >... | reverse complement strand
CGTGTACGCCTGCAGCGCGGCGATGTGCGGGTCGTCGTTGATGGCGTGGAAACCCGCCGCGGCGTGCCAGGTGGAGCCGGCCGTCAGCTCCGCGCGCTCAACCAGTGCGATGTCGCCCCAGCCCTTGCGCGTGAGGTGGTACAGCACGCTCGCCCCGACGATGCCGCCGCCGATCACGACGACGCGATAGTGACTCTTCATCGACTGCTATTCCTCGTCGAGGCTGTCCGACAGCGCTGCGCGGCGTTCGCGCATGAAGTGTTGCAGGGCCTCGTCGATCGCGGGATCGAGACCGGGATCGTCGTAGTCGGCGAGCATGCGCTTCCAGACCACGTTCGCGCGCTGTTCGGCGCTCAGGCTGCCCTCGCTCGACCACTGCTCGTACGACGAGTAATCGGCGATGGTCGACTGGTGGAACGCCGCCTCGAAGTTCTCCTGCGTGTGTGCGCAACCGAGGAAGTGACCGCCCGGACCGACTTCACGGATGGCGTCGAGAGCCTGGCCGCGCGGGCTCACGTCCATGCCGTTCGCCAGCGCCTGCATCATCGCGAGCTGGTCGACGTCCATGACGAATTTCTCGTACCCCGCGACGAGGCCGCCTTCGAGCCAGCCGGCCGCATGCGTGACGAGGTTGACTCCCGCGAGCAGGGTCGGCAGCAGCGTGTGCGCGCTTTCGTAGGCGGCTTGCGCATCGGCGACCTTCGACGAGCAGAGCGAGCCGCCGCTGCGACAGGGCACGCCGAGTCGTCGGGCCAGCTGTGCCGTGGCGAAGATCATCTGCGTCGCTTCCGCCGTGCCGAAGGTCGGCGCACCCGTGCGCATCGAGATGGCGCCGACGAACGAGCCCATGATCACGGGAGCGCCAGGCCGCACGAGCTGCGTCAGCGCCATGCCGGCCAGCGTCTCGGCCAGCAGTTCAGCCATGCAGCCTGCGGGCGTCACGGGTCCCATCGCGCCGGCGAGCACGGCCGGCACGACGATCGTGCCCTGGTTGCGCGACGCGAAGGCGCGCAGCGCGCCAAGCATGCGGCCGTCGAAGGTCAGTGGCGAGTTCGAATTGATGTTGCCGAGCAGGACGCAGTTGGCGTCGACGAAGTCCTGGCCGAACACGATGCCGGCCATGCGCACGGCGTCCGCCGCGTGTCCCGGCGTTTCGGGCGTGCCCTCGCAGCCCTGGTCGCTGTAGCGGAAGAATGCGTACTGGACGTCGAGGTGGCGCTTGCCTTCGGGCACGTCCATCGGCTCGACCATGCAGCCGCCGGAGAAATGGATCGCAGGTGCGACGTGGGCGAGCTTGATGAAGTTGTGCAGGTCGGCGAGCGTGCCGTAGCGGCGGCCGCCATCGAGGTCGGTCACGAATGGCGGGCCACCGACCGGCGAGAAGACCGTCGCATCCCCGCCGAAGCGCACGCTGCGTGCGGGGTTTCTTGCGTGCAGCGTGAACTCGCGCGGAGCCGTGCGCAGCAGCTGGCGGGCGAGGCCGCGTGGAATCCGGACGCGCTGCCCTTGCACGTCGGCGCCTGCTTCCCGCCACAGGCGCAATGATTCCGGGTCGCGCCGGAACTCGATGCCCATTTCCTCGAGGATCGTCTCGGCGTTGGCCTCGATGATCTCGACGGCCTCGCTGTTCAGCAGTTCGACCGTGGGGATGCGGCGGCGAATGTATGGAAGCTTTTCGGCCGCGCGGTGCGAGCGCGCCGCGCGACGAATCTCGCGGTTGCTGGTGCGACCGGTGCGGTTGATCGTGGAGGTGTCGCTCAAAGGCGCAGCTGTTGACGTCGGTCGTCAGGCCGGGCGTTTCTGCCGCAGGTCGCCACGCACGCGCGCGTACTCGAGTTCGAAGGCCTCGGTGAACGACCGCGGCATTTCATCGTTGCCGGCGGGCAGCTGCGTGAGCAAGCGGTAGAACTCGGCATAATGCTCCCAGTACCGTGGACGCGGATCCTGCCCTGGTGCGAGCTGGCGGGCGCGGCCCTGCTCGAACTGGTCGGCGACGTTCGCCGGCGAGAGCTGGCCGAGCACGGAGTCGAGCCCGGCCTTCATGCCGGCGGCGAGCGCGGTCTCGTGGTCACGCATGTCCTGCAGCACGTCCCGCATCGAGTCGACCGGGCCCGCAAACAGTCGCCCATGCGATTCGAACAGGCGCTGCAACGCCTGCTCGATGCTCGTCGACGAACGCAACGGGTTGCTGCTGTTGCCTGCAGCCACCGGCACGGCCGCAACAGCAGCAGCCACGGCGCCTGTCGCACGCGCGCGCAGGATGTCGTTGAGTCCGACGACTGCTTCGCGCAGCAACTGGCCAGCGACGAGCGGCAGCATGGCCTGGGCTTCCGGCGAGAGCGTCGCGGCATCGAGGCCGGCGCCGCGGCAGAAAGCCTGCACGGCCGACTGCAGGTCGGTCCACGTGCTGGCCTGCTGGTGAAACGGGACCGAGCGTTCACGGGCTTCGACGCGTGTCTTGCGCCGCGCCAGCGCGTCCTCGAGTTCTTCGCGCGGAATCTGGCGCGTCCGCAGTGCCCAGTCCTGGTTGCCGGCAGCCTGTGCCGCCGGCCTGCCGGGCGGCGGTGGCGCAAGGGCGGACTCGCCATCATCGCCCCGTGCCATGCCCGGCACGACGGAATCGATCCGGCCCGTGCGCGTCGGATCGAACGAGCTCTCGCCGGACGATTGCGCGGAGCGCTGCAGCGACTCGAGCAGGTTCGCGCGCGCCTCGGCGTCCAGGCGCACGCCGAACGCGTTGCTGATCGGGAGCGAGTCGCTCGAGCCGGTCTCGCGCGGCGTGAGCAGGTTGTCGAAATTGAGGCTGTGGCCGATGTCCGAGTCGAGGTGTTTCGCGGCGGATTGTTCTTCGCCCGTCGCGGGCAGGAAATCGATGCGATTGTCGAGGCTGACGAGGATGTCGTAGTCGCCCACGCGCAGCCGGTCACCATCGTTCAGCTCGACACGGCCCGTGTCCGAGGCGGGATCGTCCGCGTCGTTGATGAAGACGCCGTTGGTGCTGGTGTCGATCAGCCAGTACTTGCCGCTGTGGAACTGCACTTCGAAATGGTGTCCGGAGACCACGCGACGCGGGTCGGGCAGGATCCAGTCGTTGCCGGGGGCACGCCCCACCGTGCCGCCGTTCACGCCGAACACACGCGAGCGGTTTTCACCGAGTTCGCGATAATGGTCGCTGATGACGCGAAGTTTGATGGCCATGATGTTGCTGGCGCTGGCTGCCTGGTGCCTGCAGTCTATCCCGTCGACAGGCCGGAAGCGGCTGACGCTGGCCCGCGACCCTTGTAATATGCGACGACCCTAACACGCAAGGCGTGCCGGCCCCATGGCCTCCAGTCACATTTTCAAGGTCATTTTCCACAATCAGGGCAAGGTCTTCGAGATCTACGCCCGCAAGGTTGGCCATGGCGCGATGTTCGGTTTCATCGAGGTCGAGGAATTGATCTTCGGCGAGAGGTCGTCCGTCGTGGTCGACCCCTCGGAGGAAAAGATCCAGATCGAGTTTGCCGGCGTGAAGCGCACCTACCTGCCGCTGCACTCAGTGATCCGCATCGACGAGGTGCGCAAGTCGGGCGTCAGCAAGGTATCGGCGGTGGATTCCGCCTCCAACGTCGCCCAGTTTCCCTTCCCCGTGTACACCCCGCCAGGCGGCCCCGGCAACCGCGAAAAGTAGAGCAACGGCGCGGCCTTACGCCGTCGCGCGCTGGCCCGTGAACGCCCGCTCCGGTATCATTCGGCGTTCACATTTGACCGGCGGCCGCCCTCGCTCATGCTCACCTTCAGCGGCGCTCCCGCGCTATCGGATTTCCGGCTCGACAAGGTCCTGGCAGCCATCCGCGACCGGGTTGCGCACGTCGAATCGGTCGACACCCGGTACATCCATCTGGTCGAGGTCTCGGCGCCGCTGGCGGACGGGCAGCGCGCCATCGTCGAGGCGCTGCTGAGTTACGGTCCGTCGACCCAGGCGGATGGCCAGTCGGATGCACCCGCGGGCGAGCTGCTGCTGGTCGTGCCGCGCTTCGGCACCGTGTCGCCCTGGTCATCGAAAGCGACCGACATCGCCCACGTCTGCGGCCTGGGCACCGTCACTCGCATCGAGCGCGGCGTCGCCTATTTCATCGTGTCCTCGCAGCCGCTCAGCAAGGCCGAGCACGCGCAGGTCGCCGCGGTCATTCACGACCGGATGACCGAGAGTGTGCTCGATTCGATCGACGCCGCGGCGGGCCTGTTTGCGCACCATTCGCCGCAACCGCTCGCGATCGTGCCGGTGCTGGCCCAGGGCCGGGCGGCACTCGAGCGCGCCAATGCCGAACTCGGCCTCGCGCTGTCCGATGACGAGATCGATTACCTGGTCGCCGCGTTTACCGGCCAGTTGCGGCGCGATCCGAGCGACGTCGAGCTCATGATGTTCGCGCAAGCCAACTCCGAGCACTGCCGGCACAAGATCTTCAATGCGGACTGGATCGTCGACGGCAAGCGCAGCGAGAAATCGCTGTTTGGCATGATCCGCAACACGCACCGCGTCAGCCCGCAGGGCGTGCTCTCGGCGTACCGCGACAACGCGGCCGTCATCGAAGGCTGGCCTGGCCGCCGCTGGTTCGCGCAGGCAGGGGACGGCAACTACGAGGGCTCGGACGAGCCCATCGACATCCTGATGAAGGTTGAGACGCACAATCACCCGACGGCGATCTCGCCGTTCGCCGGTGCAGCCACCGGCTCCGGCGGCGAAATTCGCGACGAAGGTGCCACCGGCCGCGGCTCGAAGCCGAAGGCCGGCCTGGTCGGATTCTCGGTGTCGAACCTGCGCATCCCCGGCTTCGAGCAGCCGTGGGAGCAGGATTTCGGCAAGCCCGAGCGCATCGTGTCGGCGCTGCAGATCATGCTCGAGGGCCCGATCGGCGCCGCCGCATTCAACAATGAATTCGGCCGGCCCAACATCTACGGCTACTTCCGCACGTTCGAGCAGCGGGTCGAAGCGCCCGGCCGTTCGCCGCTGCGGGGCTATCACAAGCCGATCATGATCGCGGGCGGTCTCGGCAACATCCGCCGTTCGCATGTCGAGAAGGCGCCCGTCGTTGCAGGCGCGAAGATCGTCGTGCTCGGCGGCCCGTCGATGCTGATCGGACTCGGCGGTGGCGCCGCGTCGTCGATGGGCGCGGGCTCCAGCTCGGCGGACCTCGATTTCGCGTCGGTGCAGCGGGGCAATCCCGAAATGCAGCGTCGCGCGCAGGAGGTCATCGACGCCTGCTGGGCGATGGGTGACGAGAACCCGATCCTGCTCATCCACGACGTCGGCGCCGGCGGCCTCTCCAACGCGATTCCCGAATCGGTGCACTTCGGCACGACCGGTGGCCGCATCGACCTGCGCAAGATCCTGAGCGACGAGCCTGGCATGTCGCCGCTCGAACTCTGGTGCAACGAATCGCAGGAGCGCTACGTGCTGGTGATCGCCGCGGAGCAGCTCGCCGCGTTCGGCGCGCTTTGCGATCGCGAGCGCTGTCCTTTCGCCGTGGTCGGCGACGTCACCGACGACGCGGTCCTGCGCGTGGACGACCCGCAGTTCGGCAACGTGCCGGTCGACATGCCGCTCGAGACGCTGCTCGGCAAGCCGCCGAAAATGACGCGTGACGTGCAGCGCATGCCGCACGCCGGCGATGGGTTCAAGGCGCAGGACGTGACGGACGTGCGTGAGGCCGCACTGCGCGTGCTGAGCCTGCCGACCGTCGCGGACAAGACGTTCCTGATCACGATCGGCGACCGCTCGGTCGGCGGCCTGATCAGTCGCGATCCGCTGGTCGGTCCGTGGCAGGTCGCGGTGAGCGACGTCGCGGTCACGCTCGCGGATTATTCCTCGACGCACGGCGAGGCGATGGCGATGGGTGAACGCACGCCGCTCGCGCTGCTCGATGCCGCAGCGTCGGGTCGCATGGCCGTCGCCGAATCCGTCACTAACATCATTGCGGCCGACATCCGTCGCATCGAAGACATCCGGCTCTCTGCGAACTGGATGGCGGCCTGCGGCGAGCCGGGCGAGGACGCGGATCTCTATGACACCGTGCACGCGGTGGGCGAAGAATTCTGCCCGGCACTGGGCATCGCGATCCCCGTCGGCAAGGACTCGCTGTCGATGAAGACCGCGTGGAACGCGACCGATGGCGCGCGCAAGGTCGTTTCGCCCGTGTCGCTTATCGTCTCGGCGTTCGCGCCGGTGGAGGACGTGCGCCGCACGCTCACGCCGCAACTGCGACTCGATCGCGGCGCCACGCGCCTGCTGCTCGTCGACCTGGGCGCAGGCCGCAATCGCCTCGGCGCGTCCTGCCTGGCGCAGGTCTATGGCCGTATCGGTGACGACGCGCCGGACTGCGATGACGCCGGCCAGTTGCGTGCATTCGTCGGCGCGGTCATCGAGCTCCGACGCAAGGGGCTGATCCTCGCGTACCACGATCGCTCGGATGGCGGACTGTTCGCGACGCTGGCGGAGATGGCCTTCGCCGGGCACTGCGGGCTCGACATCACGTTGGCCGCCAGTGATCACGCCGGGGCTGTAGCCGAACTCTTTGCCGAAGAACTGGGAGCCGTGTTGCAGGTCGAGACCCTGCGTCGCGCCGAAGTGCTGGCAGTTTTCGACGCTGCGGGCCTGGGCTCGGTGGTGCGCGACCTGGGCACCGCCGAAGCGTTCGATCGCATCGTCATCGGCGACCGTCACGGCAAGTCGGTGCTGGATGCCACGCGCACCGACCTGCGTTCGGCGTGGTCCGAGACCAGCTACCGCCTGCAGTCGCTGCGCGACAACCCGGTCTGCGCGCACGAAGAGCGCGAGCAGGTCACGGATTCGAAGAACCCGGGTTTGTTCGCGACGCTCAGTTACGACCCGGCGGAGGACATCGCGGCGCCGTACGTGCAGCGCGGCGCGCGGCCCGAGATCGCTATCCTGCGCGAGCAGGGCGTGAACAGCCAGCTGGAGATGGCCGCGGCGTTCGATCATGCCGGGTTCCGTCCGGCCGACGTGCACATGACCGACCTGATCGCGGGACGCACGCGGCTCGATCGCTTCAAGGGCGTGGTCGCCTGCGGCGGCTTTTCCTACGGCGACGTGCTCGGAGCCGGCGAGGGCTGGGCGAAATCGATCCTTTTCAACGCGGCGCTGCGCGAGCAGTTCGCTGCCTTCTTCGAGCGCTCCGACAGCTTTGCGCTCGGTGTCTGCAACGGCTGCCAGATGATGTCGACCCTCAAGTCGCTGATCCCGGGGGCCGGCCACTGGCCACGATTCGTCCGCAATCGCTCGGAGCAGTTCGAAGGCCGCGTGGGCCTGGTCGAAATCCTGCCGACGCCCTCGATCTTCTTCAGCGGCATGGCAGGTTCGGTGCTGCCGATCGCTGTCGCGCATGGCGAAGGTCGCGCGGAATTCGTCGACGAGGCGGCGGAGCGCGACTGCACGCACGGCGGGCTGGTGAGCCTGCGCTGGGTGGATAACCACGGCAAGGTCGCTGCGACGTACCCGTCGAATCCGAACGGATCGCCAGCCGGCATCACCGGCCTGACGACGACAGATGGGCGCGTGACTATCCTGATGCCGCACCCCGAGCGCGTCTACCGCACCGTGCAGAACTCATGGCATCCGGAAAGCTGGGGCGAGGACGGCGGCTGGATGCGGATGTTCCGCAACGCTCGCGTCTGGGTCAGCTGAGGAAGGGGTTAGGGGATAGGGGGTAGGGGTTAGTCGGAGGTGCGCAGCTCCGCCCCTGAAATCCAGATTCCTGTCTCCAGACTCCGGCCTCGCGTGCTTCAGAGGGATAGATGATCTTCGCGGAGGCACCTCACCTGCGACTAACCCCCAACCCCTATCCCCTAGTCTCTTGCGACGCGCCCGATGGGCGTGATCTTGTCCAGCGTTTCGTCGGCGAAGAACTTCCGCACCATCATTGCCTGCTGCAGCTTGCCCTTGCGCACGTAGGCTTGATACAGCATGTCCTTGACGAGTTCGAGCAGCACGCCAGCTTCGTTCGCGCTCAAGTCAGGCCATTGCGGTGAGGGGTCGGCATCGCTGCTGAACAGCACCTTTTTTACGCTGCTGAAGGTTTCGTTGTCGATCTCGGCCATCTCGCGTGCTTCGCGAGCCTGCTCGAAAATGCGCAGCCGGCCATTCTCGCCGAGGTCCTGGAATGCCGCCTGTGCCGTGCGGCGGCACATCGAGGCGAAGGCATTGAAGTGGCCCGACGAATAACAGCCGAGCGCCTCGCGGAACAGCCGCTCGACGTTCTCAGGCAGGTAGGTGAAGTTGAACTTCTCCTTCGCGCGCTCGAGTTCGACGAAGTTGTTCGCGAATTCGACGCGATTGGCCGCGTACATCTTGACTGCGAACTTGAGAAAGATCGGCGCGCTGCACGAATCGCAGCGATAGACGATGCCCACGTGGTTGGGGCGGCTCGCGATGAGCTCGGAGTACTGCGGGATCGAGACCGCAGTGATGTGTGAATACACCTGGCAGTGCGGGCACGGCAGGGCCAGGCTGTGCTCCTGGTCGTGGTGCAGGCGGCTGCTGGAATCGACGTAGACGGACATTTTTGCTCAGCCTTTGGTCCGAATCATGTCGTTCTCAGTGTAGCGCATCGCCTTTGCGGCCGCTTCGTTCGCGGGGCGCGCGTCGAGCACGGCGTCGGCCTGGCCCGGTGTCCGGGTCATGGAAACGTCGTACCGGGCACCGCCCGCCAACGGCCGCCAGGGTCCGTAGGCGCGGCGGGCGTCGACGTGAGCTTTCCAGCCAGAATCCGTCCGGGCCTGGGCCCAGATGTCTTCGCCCGCTTCTTCCTCGTCGCTCAGGGCAAAGCTGGCGGGGATGCGGCGGGTGGGAGCGGATTCGGACGCCGGGGCCGACGCGGGCGTCGGCTTGGCCTCGACGGCCTGTTCCGTGTGAAGGTAGCGGCTGCTCAGCCGGTCCAGCCTGAAGCTGTCCGGCAACCCCAGTTGCGCGGCAGGGCCGGTCCAGACCAGCGTGCGCACGTCGAGGCGCCATTCGTCGCCCGACATCTCGAACACCTGCATTTGGCCCGCGGGAAGCCGGGTGAGGGTGACGCGATATGCGCTCGGCCCGGTCCGTTCGCAATGGACCTGTGCGATGAGGGCCTTGGGTTGCATCGACTCATAGGTCTGCAGATGCAGGACGGGCGGCCAGAGTCGATGGGCGACCAGCAGGAGCAGGACTGCGACCGCAAGGTTGCCGGCAGCCGCCCACGGCCGGCGCGCGAGCCAGCGACTCAGGCTCAGCAGCAGGGCCAGCAGGCCGAAGGCGACGCAGAGCGCGATGACCCCCAGCATGTCGGCTTGCGCTCAGCCGGCCGGAATGAGCGAGGTGAGCTCGCCCGAGTCGACGAGGCGGGCGAGGTTCGCGATGTCGCGATCGAGTCGATGGTCGTCCGGCTGGTACGGCACGTGTGTCCGCACCGCCGCGTGCACGCGCTGTAATTCCGCCGTGGTGGTGAGTGGGCTCAGCGAATCGAGCGCATGGGCGGCGGCGAGCAATTCGATGCCCAGCACGCGTGCCGTGTTGTCGCAGATCCTGGCGAGCTTGCGGCCGGCCCACGGCGCCATGCTCACGTGATCTTCCTGGCCCGCCGACGTCGGCAGGCTGTCCACCGAGGCCGGGTGAGCGTAAGTCTTGTTTTCGGAGACCAGCGCGGCTGCGGTGACGTGCGCGATCATGAAGCCCGACTCGAGCCCGGGTTCGGTCGTGAGGAACATGTTGAGGTTCGGGTTCACTCGACGGTCGAGCAGGTCGATGCGTCGTTCGGACGTGCTCGCGAGCTCCGCGACGGCGATCGCGAGGAAATCACTGATGAACCCGATCGGCTCGGCGTGGAAGTTGCCACCGGACAGCACGTCTTCGCCGAAGATCAACGGGTTGTCGGAGACGCCGTTGATGGCTGCGCCGAGCACGTCGCGCGCGTGGCGCAACGTATGTTCGACCGCGCCGAACACCTGTGGCATGCAGCGCACGGCGTAAGGATCCTGCACACGCTCGCAGTTTTCGTGGCTGCGACGGATCTCGCTGTCTGATTCGAGCAGCGAGCGGATGCGCCGTGCGGCGTCGATCTGTCCTGGCAGGCGGCTCGCCTGCTGGATGCGGTCGTCGAACGGTGCGTGGCTGCCTGCCAGTCCTTCCACCGTCATCGCGCAGCAAACCACGGACGCCTCGAGCAACGACTCGGCGCGAAAAAGACCATCGAGGGCCAGGGACAGGCTCAGCTGCGTGCCGTTGAGCAGCGCCAGGCCTTCCTTCGCCTGCAGTTCGAGCGGTTCGACGCCGGCCGCATGCAGCACTTCGATGTTGGTGAGGGTGTGCCGGTTTTCGGCGGCGACCGCGGCCGGCACCGTCGCTTCTCCCTCGCCGATCAAAGCCAGCGCCAGATGCGCCAGGGGCGCGAGATCGCCAGACGCGCCGACGGATCCCTGTGCCGGGATCACCGGCAGCAGGTCGGCATTGAGCAGGGCAAGCAGAGTGTCCACGACGAGCGGGCGCACGCCGGAGAATCCCGCCGCCAGGTTGTTCGCCTTGAGCAGCAGCATGCGTCGTACCAGCGCGTCCGGGAGCGGTTCGCCCACGCCGCATGCATGGCTGCGCACGAGGTTGAGCTGCAGCTTCTTGGTCTTTTGCGCCGGGATAACGCGGTTGGCGAACGCGCCGAAGCCCGTGTTGATGCCGTACGCGGTCCGTCCTGAGTTCACCGTCGCGACGACGGTGGCCTCTGACGCCCGCATGCGCGCGCGAGCCGCATCCGCCAGTTCGACCACCGGGCGCTCGCGTTCGAACCGCCGGAGCTGTTCGAGCGTGAGCGAGGCGCCGTCGATGGCGAGCTTGGGGTTACGCATGCAGGCTGCGATAGCGCATGCGGTGCGGTTCGTCCGCTTCGTCACCGCGGCGCTTCCTGAGGTCGTCCACGTATTCCGAGTAGTTGCCTTCGAACCAGACCACCTCGCTGTTGCCCTCGAAGGCCAGGATGTGCGTTGCGATGCGGTCGAGGAACCAGCGATCGTGCGAGATCACGACGGCGCAACCAGGGAAGCTCAGCAGCGCTTCTTCGAGCGCGCGCAGCGTTTCGATGTCGAGGTCGTTGGTCGGTTCGTCGAGCAGGATGACGTTACCGCCTTCCTTCAGCACCTTCGCGAGGTGCACGCGGTTGCGTTCACCGCCCGACAGTTCGCCGATGGTCTGCTGCTGCTGCGCGCCGCGGAAGTTGAAGCGGCCGACGTAGGCGCGCGACGGTGTTTCGTAGTTGCCGACCTTGATCATGTCGAGGCCGTTCGAGATTTCCGCGAACACGGTCTTCTTGTCGTCGAGCGACTGGCGCGACTGGTCGACATACGCCAGCTGCACCGACGGCCCGACGCGGAGTTCGCCACCATCGGCGGTTTCCTGTCCGGTGATGATGCGGAACAGGGTGGTCTTGCCCGCGCCGTTCGGGCCGATGATGCCCACGATGCCGCCCTGCGGCAGGTTGAAGTTGAGGTTGTCGAACAGCAGCTTGTCGCCGTAGGCCTT
>Ga0079037_100001757_pt1 | contig 11534 bp, 6 predicted proteins | sample Mud3Dept4metaG_FD_71479 | JGI IMG/M metagenome (GOLD analysis project Ga0079037, IMG submission 71479) | Freshwater wetland microbial communities from Ohio, USA, analyzing the effect of biotic and abiotic controls - Mud 3 Core 4 Depth 4 metaG | ecosystem: Environmental > Aquatic > Freshwater >... | reverse complement strand
TGGACAAGCTGGCTGTACCTCCCCTGGGTTATAAAGATGTTCTGGGCGCCGATCCTCGATCTCACATGGACCAAGCGTACCTGGGTGCTTGCGGCCCAAGGAGCCATGTCTTTGATCGTTGGCTTCATTGCCTATGCGGTCGGCAGACCGGACTTCTTTTTCCTCTCTCTCGGCGCGTTCATGGTCGCCGCGTTCATCTCTGCAACCTATGATACTGCCACCGATGGATATTACATGCTGGCCCTTACTGAAAAAGAGCAGGCCTTTTTCACCGGGCTTCGGTCAGGGTTCTACCGGCTCGCGATGATTTTTGGCTCGGGATTACTGGTCTATTTCGCGGGAGGCGTCGAAATCGCGACGGGCAGCATCCGTGCCAGCTGGATGGCGGTCCTGGGCATCAGTAGCGGAATCTTTATGATCTTTTGGCTCTATCATTATGCAGTTCTTCCGTACCCGACAACTGACCATCGCCGTTCAGCGCCAGATGCTATTCAAAAACCCACCTTCAATCAGGTTTTCTCCGCCTATTTTAAGCAGGAAAAGATAGGAGTACTCATGGCTTTTATACTGTTCTATCGTTTAGGCGAGGCCATGCTGCTTAAGCTGGTCTCGCCGTTTCTGCTGGATGGGCGAACTGATGGAGGGCTTGGGCTTACCACATCGGAGGTCGGCCTGGTCTATGGTACTGTGGGCATTATCGCGCTGGTGCTGGGAGGCGTGCTCGGGGGATGGCTCATATCGCGGTACGGACTCCGCCGTTGCATCTGGCCGCTCGTGATCACCATGCACCTGCCGGACTTGTTCTTCGTGTACATGGCATGGGCGCAGCCCTCCCTTGCTATGGTCTATCCGCTGGTTGCACTGGAGCAGTTCGGTTACGGCATGGGATTTACGGTTTTTACTGTCTATCTAATGTACTCCGCCAAAGGGCGGTACAAGACCTCCCATTATGCCATCTCCACGGGTATCATGGCCATCGGCATGATGCTCCCCGGGTTCATCTCCGGCTGGGTCCAGCAAAAGGTCGGTTATCCCCTCTTCTTCGTAATTGTTTGCCTTCTCACCATCCCCGGCATGCTGACCATCCCGCTCCTTCCAAACAGGGAAAAAGCCGCTGCGGAGTAAGCGTCTGGCTTGAGCGTGCAAAGGGATGAGGCTTATGAGAGGAGCGGGAATGAGCTGGATGAAGCCCTTTTCGTGAAATAGAGACTGATTGCAAGGGAGACAATCATGTAAAAACCAATAATCGTCCAGTCAAATATGGAGTGGTGCATGCCTGTGATATTATATAGCATGCCTGAATGGTTACAACAGATGGATACCGCGCTCTTTTTTTTTCTGAACAAAGACTGCCAGAACTGGTTGTTCGACCTTATCATGCCCGTGTTTTCGCACAGAACGAATATTATCGTGATCCCCTTTCTTCTCCTGTTCTTCGTAAAGCAAAAGAGGGAAGCGATGGTGATCTTTGGGATATCTTTTTTTTCTCTCCTGCTTGCGGACGGAACAACCCATGCCTTAAAAGAGCTGATCGGAAGGGAGAGGCCATGCAATAGCTTCCAGGATGTGCATCTCCTGGTAGGCTGTTCACGATCCTTCGCTCTCCCCTCAGGCCACGCCGCGAATGCCTTTGCCGTTGCGGTCCCTTTCCTTTTTATGACACGTGACCGCATGCGGCATGTCTTTCTGGGGATTGCGGTGTTCGTATCCCTTTCGAGGGTGTTCGTGGGGGTGCATTACCCCTCTGATGTAATTACAGGAGTTGTGGTGGGCATCCTCTCATCCACGGCCGTGGTGTATCTCTATAGGTGGGCAGAGAAGCGATTTCACGAGAAACCTTATACAACTGTCATGTATGTCTTTCTCCTCGCTCTCAGTATTTTCCGCATCTATTACATTCTCTACGGCCCCCTCGATCTCAGTCCTGATGAGGCTCATTACTGGGAATGGTCACGGAGGCTCGATTTAAGTTACTACTCCAAGGGACCGATGATCGCGTATCTTATCGGCCTCTCCACATCTCTTTTCGGGAACAATGAGTTTGGCATAAGATTTCTTGCAGTCGTCTTTTCCCTCCTGAGCAGCATCGTTCTCTATAAACTGGGCAAGGAGATGTATCATGAAAATGTGGGAGTTGCTTCCGCCCTTCTTTTTCAGCTCATACCCCTGTATTCTGCCTTTGGAGTTATCTTCAGCATTGATTCGCCGTTCATTTTCTTCTGGACCGTGTCACTGTACCTTTTTTGGAAGGCCGCGGGTCATGACGCTTCCGGACATTCATATCGGGGGTACTGGCTGCTCCTCGGCGTTTCCGTTGGATTAGGCCTCCTGACAAAATATACAATGGCCTTTTTTTATCTCTGTGCATTCCTTTTTCTTATGCTCTCTTCGCATAAAAGGGTCCTCCTTAAGACTGTTTCTCCCTATCTTGCCCTGCTCATCAGCATAATCATTTTCTCTCCTGTAATTGTCTGGAACGCGGAGCACGACTGGGTGACGTTCAGACATACCGCGGGTCAGGCGCACCTGGCTGACGGCTTGCAGATATCACTCAAAAGCCTCGTTGAGTTTATCGGTTCTCAGGTGGGGGTAGTAACGCCCATTCTCTTCGTGCTTATCGTTATTGGCCTGTGGAGGGTTGAAGGGAAAGGGAAAAGGGACTTCCTCCTCTGGTTCTCTCTCCCGGTAATCGTGTTTTTTGTCGTGAAGAGCATCCAGGGAAAGGTCCAGGCAAACTGGGCAATGACCGGATATATCACCGGTCTCATTGCATTTTCTGAGGTATACATAAGCAAATGGAAGGAACACAGACCCCCTTTCAAGAAAATTCTTATTGCCGGTATTGCCTTGTCTTTTGTGGTAGCCGCCGTTGCCCATTACCCGTCGAAAATTCATATTCCCGTGAAACTTGATCCCACATCAAGACTCAGGGGATGGAAAGAACTCGGCCGGCAGGTGAGTGATATTCATGACGAGATGCGGAAAGGGGGAAAGGTGTTTATCCTTTCCGACAGTTACCAGATCGCGAGCGAACTTGCGTTCTATGGAAAGGGGCATCCCGTTACCTATTGTGTAAATCTCGGGAGGAGAATGAACCAATATGACCTCTGGCCTGATTTTTATAGCCTTATCAATTCAGACGCCATTTTTGTTACAATAGGCGATGCAGAAATGCATCCTAAAGTCAAAGACTCCTTTGGCCATTACGAAAAGCGTCTTCTTAGGGTTTATGACAAGGACAGGCTCTTGAAGAAATACTCGGTTTTTTTGTGTTATGGGTTTAAGGGGATGAAACGAGAAAAGGCAGGGAGTTACTAATGACCGTATCGGTTGTGATTCCGGTCTATAATGAAGAGGATAATGTTGAGACCCTCCACGAAAGACTTCGGGCAGCCCTGGGTCGTCTCGGCCAGGAATATGAGATCATCTATGTGGACGATGGAAGCATAGATACTACCCTTTCCCTGCTTGAACGGATCCAAGCAAACGACCCCGCGGTAATCGTGCTGAGCCTGAGGAGAAACTTCGGGCAGACTGCCGCCTTTGCCGCAGGTTTTGACTTTGCTAGGGGTGATGTGGTGGTCACCATGGATGGTGACTTGCAGAATGACCCTGACGACATCCCCAAGCTCCTTGAGCTCATAAAGGACAATGACCTGGTGAGCGGCTGGAGAAAAAAGAGGAAGGACCCTTTTTTCAGCAGAAGACTGCCTTCAATCGCTGCCAACTGGCTCATCAGCAAAGTCACAGGCGTCAAGCTCCATGATTACGGATGCTCGCTGAAGGCATACAGAAGAGACGTCATAAAGAATCTCAAGCTGTATGGTGAAATGCACAGGTTCATCCCTGCGGTGGCGAGCTGGTATGGGGTAAGGGTTGCCGAGGTGGAGACCATGCACCACCCGCGGCTCAGGGGAAAGTCGAAATACGGTATCACGAGAACCATAAAGGTGGTTCTGGACCTTATCACCGTCAAGTTTCTCCAGAGTTTCTCCACAAAGCCGCTCCAGTTTTTTGGCTCCATCGGTATGGCAGGGGGGGCCATAGGGTTTTTAATATTGTTTTATCTGAGCATCGATAAGGTCATTTTTGGCAATCCCATCGGGGGGAGACCCATGCTCCTCCTGGGTGCCCTGCTTTTGATTGTCGGTGTTCAATTTATCGGCATGGGGCTTTTGGGTGAGATGATCGTGAGGGTCTATCACGAGACACAGCGCAAACCCATCTATGTGATAAAGAAGGTCCTTGGCCCGTCCAAATAAGCTCATAGTCATCCTCGGAAAGCTCCTGGTGAGTTCAGGACTGCTCTATTTCGTCATTTCCAAGACAGGCGCTGATAAGGTCATTTCCACACTCAAGGGCATAAATCCCCTCGCGTTCCTCCTTGCTGTTTTCATCTATATTTTCGCCATCTACATATCCTCCCTGCGGTGGCGGCTTCTGCTCCATGAAAGATTCGAGTTGAGGAAACTCTTCTCCCTCTATTTCATAGGGTCTTTTTTTAACCATCTTCTCCCGGGGATTATTGGCGGAGATGCGGTGAAGGCATACTATCTTTATAAGGATACCGGCAAAGGTGCGCCTGCCATTGCCTCGGTATTTATGGACAGGTATATCGGATTTACCGCACTTATGTGTGTGGGGTTAAGCGCCTTCCCTTTTGGGTTGAGATACTTCAGGGGGTCATATATAGAATGGATTCTGCCCCTTATGGTGTTCCTCTTTATCCTGGGGAGCTTTATTATCTTCGGCCTCAAGGTGGGCAGGAGGATAAGTCTTCTGTCCGGATTTTATGACTATTTTTCCCTCTATAAAGGAAAAAGGACAGTGCTGCTGAAAACATTCTTCCTTTCTCTTATCGTGCAGGTAGTCATCATTTTCGCCGTGTACGTGCTCAGCCTTGGATTAAAGATCGATGTCCCCCTGCTTCCCCTTTTTATATTCGTCCCCATCATCTCCACCATCTCCTCGGTTCCCATCTCCATATCCGGCCTGGGGGTGAGAGAGGCCTCCTTTGTCCTGCTTTTTGGTACCCTCGGGATAAATCCAGCCCAGGCGACTGCGGTCTCTTTCGCGTATTTCTTGTCAGTGGCAACAGGTAGCCTTCCGGGTCTCATAGAGTATCTCAGATACAAGAAGAAGATGTGAAGATCTCCCATTCGCGCTCGCTTGGGTGAGTCCCTCCCTTTCATTTTTAGATTTTTCTTTCGGGGTTACGCTTTATCTATAATGGAAATACATATTGCCAGGAACCGCGTGAATGCGGTAGAATCCATAATCCATGGTCCTAGATAACAAAATAGTGAGGAAATATTTTACCTGGGCGCTGGATACAACCAGGGAATCCCATCTCCGCACACTCAGTGACGTTCCCCTCTTTACAGGTATAGGCAAGAAGCTGCTCAGGAAGCTGCTCATCGACCTCATTGAAAAAAAATACACAGCGGGCGATATCATCTTTCATCAAGGAGAAAGCGGAAAGGCGGTATATGTCGTCCTCGATGGATCGGTCAAAATAATCAAAAAGTCGAATTCGGAGAGCAAGACACTTGCTGTTCTGGGGCCAGGGTCCCATTTTGGTGAGCTCTCCCTTATCGGCCAGTGTTCCCGTTTTGCGACTGCTGTCGCTGAAAAGGATTCGCTGCTTTTGATCATGTATAAATCATATTTTGACGATCTTATCCGGGGCAACAGTGCAATCTCTTCCAGAATTCTATTGAACCTCGCCGAGATTTTATCTAAATACATTCAACGTGACCAGCCCGAATGAAGAATGAAAAGATGTCATCATGACTGAGGAAAGGCATAAGGGCGGCACCTCGCTGACCGATCTGCGCAAGCTCCGTCACCAGATGCCGAGATGGGTTCTTGGGCTCCTGGTTTTCGGTGTCGCAGCAGTCGTCGCCTCCCGTATTACGCACCTTCTGATGATGCTGATAGCCGCAGCGATCATTGCCTATATCTTCAGTTCGGTTATCTGCGCTTTTGAAAGGCTTGGAATCAAGAGGAGCGTGGCGGTCATTCTGCTTTTTGTTCTCGCAACCGTGTTCGTAGTTGCAGCAGATCTTATCTTCATTCCTGATCTTAAGCAGGAAATCATGAATTCCTACACAAAGTTTCCCGAGTTCTCGCGTCAGATACAGGACGCCCTCTTGTTAACTGCGCAAAGCAGTGCAGAGAAATATCCGTTCATTGAGTCAAGCATCATGAAACTTCTTGACGATGTGTTCGGTCCGAGCGGATTTCTCGAACGGACACTCAGCGCTTCAGAGATTCTTATGCAGGCGACACCATTTATTATGGCGCTCATTCTCGTCCCTTTCTTTGTCTTTTTCCTCCTCAAGGACTGGCCGGGCGTGATGAAGAGGGCCATAGACTGGGTTCCGCCCTCCTACGTGGAGACAACTATCTCGGTCATTGCTGAGATAAATATCCTTGTGGGAAAGTATCTCCGGGGGCTTGCCGGTGACTGTTTTGTTATAGGGGTGCTGGCTTCAGTGGGGCTCTGGCTCATCGGAATCAACTATCCTATCATGCTCGGCATTGTGAGTGGTGTGGCAAATATTATACCGTATCTTGGCCCCATTCTCGGATGCATGATATCCTCCCTCGTCGCCCTGATGCAGTATCAGAGCTTTGATCCTGTATTGAATGTCGTTGTCCTGTACCTCGCCGTAAAGCTCCTTGACGACCTCGTGATACAGCCGCTGATGATCGGCAAGAGCGTGCACCTCCATCCCATGCTCCTCGTCATTACGTTAATCGTAGGGGAGAAACTCTTCGGAATAATGGGTATGATACTTGGGGTCCCCTTCGTAACCGCTGCACAAAAAACTGCCGCTATCCTGCTGGAACATCGCCGGGAAACACACAAAAGGGTGTGCGCAGAGATGCTTGTATTGCATCGCCTTGGCAAATCCCCCGTCAGGCCGATTTAGCGTTTTCTTAAACAATTCCTTTTTTTGGATGACACAGGGAAACCTTTTGTCCCGGGTGTTGGTATTACCGCCTGCGTCTCTTATCCTGAAATACGCATAGACGTTTTGGCGGTTTCACCGACTCCCATGGCACAGCTTAGAATGTTTCCTTTTCAGCGTTCTTTACACTATCTAGATCTTTCAGAAAGGGATTGTTTTCCTTTAACCATTCACTGGCCTTAGCCTTTTCAGATTCGGAAAAATTATTGATGCGTTCAGAATCCCTGTCTAAGTAAAGTGTCAAAGCTAGTGCCCTCAGACGTTCTGATGGATTTTCGGCATATTTAGCTTCAACAGCATATGCCCATGCAAACATCGACTGAATACGCTGGTGTAGCTTTGCCCATTTGAGAGCCATTCCTTTATATGTAGGATCATTCGTTTCTTTATGGAGCCACTCGCAAATTTCCACTAATTGATACCAGCCGAAAAATGGCTTTGAACCTGTAGCTGGTATACGGTACGAAGCATTCTTGAGGTGTTCTTCAGCCTTCTTGTTTTGTCCTTGCAACCCGAGTTCTACAGCATGTGATAAATGAGCGTAGAACTCATACTCCTCGCTCTGTACCGTCTGGAGATCTTTCAACTTTGTCAATTCTGTTTCTAACTCCTGGAGTTTCCCGTTCTTGGCAGCTGCCCAATAAATATAAGGTAAAGCGCATTCATGCAATTCGTAATCATTGTGGAAATATCGCTGTTTCTTGTAAATCTCATAAGCTTCGCTAAACTTTCCCTTCTTTAGAGCATAATACGCATCAACAAAGTCGACCAACTTAGCCTTAACTGCGTCCTGAACTTTTTCTCGCCACTTCTCCTCTACACGCCATTTTACATCTCTCAGAAGTTTAGCCGCATTAACAGTGGGTGCCCTATCAATCAGATACAACATCATAATGGCTTTATCACCGTAAAGAGCCCCGGCTTCTATGATATTATGTTGACTAAAAAACCCACCTATTCTTTCATCATCCGCCCCCTGAATCCGCAGTCCCAGGAAGACCGATGTCCATATCTGAGGAGAAAATAATTGAATATCAGCGGTATTTATGAGTGACCAAGCTTCATCATGACGTCCCATTACATGCAAGAGAGATAGGTAGTCACGGAATCCAAATCTGTTATTGTATCGTTTGAAAAGCTCCAGATTATGTGAGGCCGCCTCTGCATAACGGGCTTGCAAAAGAGCAATTATTGCAGAACTTGCCATTTCTGCTGCAGAGCCAGTCTTGGAGTTCGCTGATATAGTAAATAAAGGTAAAGATTCACTGATAGCTCCAACCCACCATAATTCTAATGCAGCGCTATGGGCTAAGTTGGACATCTTAACCCTTTCGTCGTTTTGTTGATTTTTGAATAAAGGGTATTCCAAAAAAGTGGAGAGTGCCTTTTTGAACTCCCCATGTTGCATATAGAATGACGCCAGTTTCATGTATAATCCCCAACCTTCGGGATTGGCAGCAATAGCGTCCTTATAAAACTTTTCAAAATTTCTTGATTCTTTTTGCAGATCTCTGAATCCCGCTAAAAAGGAATCACGCTTTGGGTTTCCAACGAAACGATGCTGCTGCGCAATAACAAAATCATTTATCAGTGTCTCTAACTCTGGTGTCATGCTCGACATGCTTGGGTGATTTTTCAGGTTGATCAATTCGCGATAGAATGACTCAACAGTACTAAAACTATTTTGACTGTAACGCAATGATAATTCTGCGTTCAAAAGATCGCCCCTGAGAGCATCAGGAATCTGGATTCCTGATAACAGGCTACCCTTAAGAAACTGCCGTTCGCCTCCTCTAAATGTGTTCCAATAGAAACGTTTCGGATAATCTCCCTCATACATATAAAACGTAGGCGGGAAAGGCGAACTTGCTCCGGCCATATACAGACCACCACTCTTCATGGCAGTTAGGGTCTGACCTTGCGACCAATAATATGCGTTATAAGCATCTTCTCTTGCCTTTTTTTTGAGATATTCCCGCTCCTCATCCTTTTTGGAGTCTGAGATGTTATAAAGTATTAACGAGTTGAGATAGGTTATTGCAGGATGCCCTCGATAAACTGGTGCATATCGATCAAGCACCTCCCTCGCAGACTCGGGAAAATGCTTGATAACGCCCAATAAATAGATCTTTTTTATCACGTTTGACTCCCCAATGGCACATAGAAGATCGAGATAATCCATTTCCACGGGGTACCACCAATTATTCACTTGAGCAAATTCACGCCCACGGTTAGTCAATACCTTGCGATGATGGCGATAGACAGACAGATCAATATCAGCACTTTCAAGAGGGGATTCCTTAATAGCAAAACTTTTCATGAAAAGATCCTTAGCCGTAACGCCGGGAACGGGAAAATCCTCATCCATTTTCAATTTCACATCGAGATTCGATTGAACATACCACGTATCCATCTCGTGAAAACGTCTTGCAACTACCATTTTCCAGTCAGCGGGTAAGGTTTTGACAATATCCTCAATCTTTTTTTCATCGAAGTCTCGACCATAAGACAAGCTGAGATCATTTAATTCTATTTGTGCCATCAACTTCTGAACAGGTGACTGAATTTCATTAACCGATTTCTGAATGTCCAGAAGATTTCCATTGAGATAGGCTAAGAATGCTTTATCTGCGGGCATTGATGACGCTCCCAATGTTTTTAGTGCCGCCGGGCGCCGATGCAAGTAAAAATAGGCACGTGCTTTTAATAGGTTATAACCAGATGATTGTGGTGAAACACGCGTTAAAGCAAGCAGCGAGCGTTCAAAAAGATACTCATTTGCTGTTGTTTGCTCTGGGAAAAGCATTCCAAGCAATTGTAGGAAATATGCACTCACTATGGGTGGGTCAGCTTTGTTTTGAAATATGCTTTGTATCTTCTCCGGAATCAACAATTCTGGTGTCTCTTTATATACAATTACTTCATGTTGACGTTTCGATTTCAGCGGGAGCTTTGATATTATTTCATCTAACATGCCAAGAAAGACTTCTGATGGTGGGTGCTCATCTGAGAATTGCGTATCTTGCCATTCTGATTGTGTCGTGTTTATGCCGGGTTCGAATGAGCCATGCTCAGTTCTGCTCTGGATTATAACAGTTAGTTTCATCTTTTCATCGCGGTTATGACCGACATATCCTTTGATAATAATTTTTGCCTTTATCAGATCTGCCAAATCGTAAATTTCTTGGTCATCAAAGGATCTCGCGTCTTGTCCCAGAGCGCGGGCCACCAGAGTGGGATCGGGTATCTTTTCATCTGTTGCATCTTTAATACGACTTGCAAGATATCTGGTCATTAATGATCTACCAGGCCTATCGATTGCATAGGCCTGTACTTGAAAGGGTATAATGAGGATATCGAATGTACGATTCTTCAGCACGTCTCTGTACAATGCTTTTTCTGCTTCTATCCAATCCGACTTTGGCCTTTTTGAAGCCTCTATCTTGTTCATCCCAAGATCATCTATGATGCCGGCAATCCTGGTTTCTGAAGGCTGAAGCTCTGAGGAAGGCGTGATTTGAGCGCTAAATTTTGCATTGATCTGGTATGCTTGTCCTCGTATATCCTGTTCTTTTTTCGATTTAAAGAGACCCTCGATACGATCTTTTTTAGAAACTCCGGGGAAATACTCTATGACACGAGAACCTGACATTGAGAGACGGTCACCTTTGATCGACGGATGATCGAAAATTGCATTGTAAAGCTCACCAGTTTCGTCGATTCTGAAACATACCAAGTTATGATGGTTTAGTGCCGCCAGTGTAATGTCTTCTATATCTTTCACCAAACTCTCTGGCAGAGGCTTCTCTGTCAGGAGAATTACAACATCTTTCTTGCTCGCATTTAATAGATTGTGCTGTTTCATTGCATAGGAATGGTTCAAACTGATCCTCACACCATCAACCGTCAATGTGCCAAATGAAGTTCCTATGAATAGTTCCTCTTCGGATGCTAATATATACGGGACTCGCACAATTGTGAACATCAATAAAAATAAAACAACAGTTGTTGCAAAGAAACTAATGTCACTTTTGTATTTTTCCATGTAGCAAATCCTCCGTAATGATATCTAATCTCAGCCTACAAATTCCCTATGAATGTCTTTCCCATTGAATTCCTATCCCATTTGCATTTTGCTGAATCTCCAACCCAGACAAACACTGTAGTAAGTATTTCACAACCCACCAAAAAGTTGCTATATATTTCTTGCCGTTTTTTAAGCATTTTTTTCTGGTCTGCCGGATATGATGAAAAAGACCACAACGCGAAATGTGCTGAATCGGTTCCCTTGAGATCAAACCTCAGATGTGAAACCAAATAGGGAACAAAAGAGAGACCCCTTAACCGCTATCAGTCCTGTATAGAGATTATTCTTCGCCATCAATTACGAAATATACTCCTCAGCTTTCTTCAGTATACCACTGAGGCGAACTTCAGGAAGAAATCCGCAGTACGTATTTCTAATTGGAGACAGCACATTTGGCAGACTGCTTCAAAATCCACCTGATTTGACAGAAAATAGTTCTGTGTTAAAATTACCTTAGTGGTTAAATAGTT
>Ga0079037_100001756_pt1 | contig 11534 bp, 9 predicted proteins | sample Mud3Dept4metaG_FD_71479 | JGI IMG/M metagenome (GOLD analysis project Ga0079037, IMG submission 71479) | Freshwater wetland microbial communities from Ohio, USA, analyzing the effect of biotic and abiotic controls - Mud 3 Core 4 Depth 4 metaG | ecosystem: Environmental > Aquatic > Freshwater >... | reverse complement strand
CTCCATGGCCGGGATGATCCCGACGGTCGAAATCGTCATCCGCCGGGCCGCGATGCCCAGTCCCTCCGGCGAGTTCATAATGAGGATGGCCTGGACGACATTGTCATAGTTGTCGAGCGGCTCCCCCATCCCCATGAAGACGAAGTTGGTCAAGCGGACGTCGAGCCTGTCCCGGAGAAAAAGGACCTGGCCGAGAATCTCCGACGCAAGCAGGTTCCGTTCAAATCCGCCCGCCCCACTGGCGCAGAAGGCGCAGGCAAACTTGCAGCCGACCTGGGTGGAAAGGCAGAGCGTCCTTCGTCCGCCGGCCGGGATGAGGACGCTCTCTATATGGCGGCCGTCCTCCAGCCGGAAAAGGAGTTTTGCCGTCCCGTCCTCTGACCGCAGTTCGCCGGCGAGTTCGAGGGAACGCAGGGAATGAATTTCATCGAGCCGCGCCCTCAGGCTCCTGGGCAGGTCGGTCATCGCCGCAAACGACTCCGCTCCCTTTTGATAAACCCATTCAAAAACCTGCTTGGCCCGATAAGCCGGCTCCCCCCAGCTCTCGAGTTCCGCCTTGATTTCGGCAAAAGTCAGATCCTTCAGGTCCGTTTTTTTCATCGGATCGACACCATGACCCACAGGAGCAGGACGATCACGCCCACCAGAACCCATGTCCCCCCGAAACCAAGGATGTCGGCGCGGCCCGGTTTCATGATCTCCCAGCTCGACTGCGGCCAGAGCTTGCGTCTCTCGAATTTTTCCGGGTGTGCCCGGGCTTCCTCAACCGCCCTGTCATCGTCCGCCGGAGCCAGCTGCACAGGGGTATGGAGCTTGGCAAAAAAGCGATCCATCTCCGGCTTGGGCCGCGGCCGGGTCAGTCCGCTGAGCAGGAAGAGAAGGACGAACGGGAAAAGTGCGTCGAAGAAAAATCGGGTCGCGACCAACTGGGCCTTGCTGAAGCGAGTGAAATCGATGCCCAGCCCGCTTAACACCCAGATCTCGGCCTCGAACCGGCCGATGCCGATTCGAGGAGACTCCGGGTCCTCCGGCCGGACCCGGGCCACCTGCTCAAAGAAAACAGCGCTGGGCTCGATCGTATGGAGTTTTTCAATCTTGTCGCCGGCGGCGCGGGCCCGGCCGGCCTCCACGTCTTCCTGCAGGGCCTCGGTCGCTATCCGGACAATCCGCGGCCGGGTCTCCGCCAGAAACGCGGGGTTTGACCTGGCCCAACTCCAGCCCTGGAAGACATTCGGGATGACGGCATAGATGCCGAAGCAGACAAAGACCTGGATGATCACCGCCCAGCGGGTCAGCCGTCGCCAGATGAACCCCAGCCAGATGGACGCCCCGAATACCGCCGGCATGGCGATAAAATACTTGAAGAGGTCGAGGAGGTTGCCGACGAACAGAGCCGCGCCGACGCCCCCCGCCAGCGTCACCGCGATGGCGAGGCGCCCCACCCGGAGAAGGTGCTTATCCGACTTGGCCGCAACAAAGGGTTGGTAAAGGTTCCGGATGAAGAGGGCCGAATACGTGACGGAGGCGGCGGAAAGAGTGGACATATTGGCCGCCAGGATTCCGGCCAGCATCAGCCCGACGGCACCCGGAAAAAGGAGATGCAGGGTCATGTACCCCCAGATCAAGTCCGGGTCGTGGAGCTGGCCCTTGAAGAGCCCCACCGCCAGAAGTCCCGCCAGGGCCCAGAAGATCATCAGGAACCGCTTGAAGAACATGCCGGCGATGACGCCGAACCGGGCCGCGTTTTCGTTCCGGGCCGCGCTGGCCGTCTGCATCATCGGCGCCGAGGCGATGATCGACACCAGGTTGGCCAGGACCATGGCCAAGATGGTATACCAGGCGTATTCGCTCGTCGTCACCGACCCGAAGAGGCTGAACATGAAATCCGGAACCCGGGCGTGGAGCCCGCCGAACCCGCCGATCCGGGCGAGGCCAAGCGGGATCAGCATGACCGAAAAAACAATGATGAGGAATCCCTGGATGACGTCGGTGAAGGCGGCCGCGATGAACCCGCCCATCATCGTGTAGATCGCCACGATGATTCCGTAAACGAGGTAGACGACGAGCGGGTCGATGTAAGAGATGAACGAGCGCAGCTCGCCCCGCTTGAAGCGCTCATTGAGCTCTGCGTACCGGATCTTCTCCTCTCCGGAAAGGCCCGAGTCCAGCCTCAGTTTGAGGGCCTGGTATTCCCGGAACATCTCGACGCTCCTCGACTCCTCGGCGGAGTAGAGCTCGGCCGGCTTGGGGGTCAGAGCCTGAACCGTCTTGCCGGCCACCATGAACCCGACTCCCCCGCTGACGACGGCCATGACCAGCGTAAACGACGCGAAGGAAGCGCCCAGAAACCTGCCGCCGAAGCGCTCGGTATAGAAATCTCCTAGGGTGACCTGACGGGCCCGGCGGTAGAAAGCGCTGGTAAACCAGTAAAACGGAGTCAGGAAGAGGACCAGGTATTGGATCCACATCCCCCCGATGCCTTGGCGGTAAACCTCGCGGGCCACCGCCGCTGCCTGGTCGGCGTTGGTGGCGTGGCCGAAGTTCAGGAAGAACTGATAAAACTTGCCCAGACGCCGGCCCGCGATGTAGAAATCGCCGGTGTCCCTGGTGTGGCGCTGGGAGCGGAGCCCCAGCCAGAGGACGACGGCCAGATAAAGGACGATGATCCCGACGTCCAGAGGATTGAGCCCCAATATCCGCATCGTTCACCGGCCGGCCCCATTAAAACCATTTTCCGCCCGCATAGTCAATAAATCGTTGGTTGTGTGGTTTGACGGGGGGGACCGCGTTTGTTATAAAACTAGGCTTATTACGCCCATGACCGGATTGTTCGAGACGTTGCAGAATTCGCCCTTCCGCGGCGAGATCCTGTCCGTCGGGTCGGCCCTGATCTGGGCCATCGCCGTCCTTTTCTACCGGGTCAGCGGCCGCTCGGTCCATCCGCTCGGCCTGAACCTTTTCAAGAGCATCCTGGGCGTTGTCCTGGTCGTCCTCACCATGCTTGTCCTCGGAGAGTCCATATTCCCGGCAAAGCTCTGGCAGGATTACGCGCTTCTCGGCCTGAGCGGTTTTGTCGGCATCGCGCTTTCCGACACCTTCTTTTTCAAATGCCTGAACCTCCTCGGAGCCAGCCTGACGGCGGTCGTCGATTGCCTCTACAGCCCCTTCGTCATCCTCTTCTCTTTTCTTTTCCTCGGCGAGCGTCTGAGCTTCAGGCAATTCCTTGGCGTAGCCCTCATCGTTTCCGCGCTCCTCCTGGTTTCTGTTTCTAGGGAAAAGGGCCTCCCGCCCAGAAAAAACCTCCTTCTCGGGATCGGCCTGGGGACTCTGGCCATGATTACGCTGGCGGCGAGCATCGTGATGATCAAACCCATGCTGGCCCGTTCCGGCGTTCTCTGGGCAACCCTCTGGCGGATGGCGGCGGGAGGAGCCGTGCTGCTCATCTTTCTCGGATTCCATCCACGTCGGAGGATGATCTTCGCGACGCTGGCCGTGCCGGCCCACTGGCGGTCCATGGTCCCGGGAACAGTCCTAGGGGCCTACATCGCTCTGGTCGCCTGGATGGCGGGGATGAAATACACCCTGGCTTCGATCGCCGCCCCCCTCAACCAGCTGAACTCGATCTTTATTTTCGTTTTTGCGGCCCTCTTCCTCAGGGAAAAAGTGACGCGGGCAAAGATGGCTGCGGTGGCGCTGGCCACCCTCGGCGCCTTCCTGGTCAGCCGGACATAAAGGTATTCTCGAAGTAGCGGCAGGCATCCCGGATCGTTTTTTCGATCGGGATGTACTCATGGGATAATTCCCGACGGCTTTTCTCGTTGGAATAGAACGTCGTCCACCCGCTGAGACGCCCGTAGGAGTAGGTGAGCAGGGGTTTTTCCCCGGTGAGACCGCTCAGAAGCTCCAGCACCAGGCCGGCCGCCGAAAGGAGGGCCGCGGGCACGGGAAAAGGATAGACCTTCCGCCCGGCATGCTTCCCGATCAGCCTCAGCACATCGGGATACTTGAGGTTGGCGCCGACCAGGAGATATTTTTCGCCGGGCCGGCCGCGGTCGAGGCCCTTGACAATGGCGGCCGCGACATCGCGGACGTCCACCACCCCAAGCCCGCCCCTGAACGAGCCGAACATCCGGCCGCTATAAACCCGGGCGTAGAGCTGATTGTGCGGCGTCGCCAGGACGGGATCTCCGGGTCCCATGATGGAAGCCGGGTTGAATATGACGGCTTCGAGTCCGCTTGTCCGAACAGCTTCTTCCACGACCCTCTGCCCATGATATTTGGAGGTCATATAGTGGAAGGTGAACGGCCAGTTGAACGGCGTCGTCTCTTCGACCGGCTGCCCCCTTTTCTTGAAACCGATCGCGCCGACCGAGGAAACATGGACCAGCCGCCGAACCCGGGCGCGCAGGCAGGCGTCCACGACCGCCTTGACTCCATCCCGGTTGACTCGCCTCAGCCGGCTGAAATCTCGTCTCCAGTAAGAGATGAAGCCGGCCAGGTGGATGACGTGGGTGTGACCTTGCACGGCTTCGAAAAGTCTCTCCCCATCGGTGATGTCCCCGTGAAATACCCGGACTTTCGCGTCCTTCCAGCTCACCGGCAAACGGTCCCCGGGAAGGACGTATGCGCTGATCGAATCAGGTCCGAATCGCCTCACCAGGTCGGGAACCAGGACGGAGCCGACAAAACCGGTCGCTCCAGTCACGAGGATCTTCATGGCTTCCGAGAGAAGTGTCTTGGTTCCCTTTTGTGTTTCATCCGCCCGTATTCGCGGACCGATAATCGCGTCTGAAGATAAAGAAATCCGTGGCCACCCCGGTCAGAGCATGGAGGAATATCGTATAGAAAAAGGACCCCGTGTAATAGGCGATGAGTCCGAAGACGAATCCAGCGCCGAGCGCCGCGAAAATCTCGGACGGCGGATGGCCGAAATGGTGGAGAGTCGAGATAATCGTCTGCACGGAGAGCGCCGGAACCAAGCCGACGGCCGGGATCAAAGGGAAAAAAATGAGGCCCCTGTAGAGGAATTCCCAGGCGGTATAGTACAAGAGAACGTAGGCGGCCTCGAAAGCAAGAAAGCTCTTCGTGCTCCGGCAGGCCGTCTTGGAAAACGGGTAGAACCGGCCGAGCTCGGGATCCCGGGAGCCGATGAAACCGGAGAGGACCGCAAGCGGGGCGCCGACAGCGGCGATTAAAAGGCCCCTCCTCCAATTCCCCGGAGAAAGCCCGATCGATTTCAAAAAAAGCGCCGGCCCCGGCGAAAACAAAAGGATGAGAACGCAGGGAATGACAAGGAAGAGAAAGAAAAAGCCGGCGAAGTAAGCCAGGAAGGCCCGGAAATCATCCCGCTTCCGGAGGAGGCTCCTGTAATGGAGAAAGGAGAAAAGGAGTGCGAAGGCCGCCGCCAGATAAACCCATAGGATGGACTGGATTATGTGATGTATCCTTTCTTCCGCTCTTTCAAGTACCAGTCGACGATGGCCCGCAGCTGTTTCTCGGTATCATCATCGGGACGGTACCCGAGCTCGGCAACCGTTCGGGAGATATCATAGGTCGTCTCGGTCGTGATCCTCCGGATCCGGTACTGGGACAGCTCCGGGCTGTAGCCGGGAGATAATTTTTTCCAGGCCTGCTGGGAAAAAGCGGCCAGCTTGCCCACCCAGACAGGGACATAGAGCCGCTGTTTCTTGCCGATCCCGCGCTGGAGGGCGGAAAAGAACTCGCGCCAGCTGGGAAGAACCCCATTGATTACCGTATAAGCCCTGCCCACGGCCAGATCATTCTTAAACGTCAGCTCCACCGCCTGGCAGAGGTTATCGATATAGCAGTAAGCGAAACGGTGCCGGCCGTGGCCGACGATTATCGGGACGCCTCTCTCGGCGCTCCGGAGGACTTTGTCGCAGGTCGTCCGGTCGTTGGGGCCGTAGGTATCTCCCGGGCGGATGATGACCACGGGCAGGCGATCGCTCCGCAGCTTCTCCAGGACAAAGCTCTCCGCCCTTTTTTTCGCCCGGACATAGGGAATGAAGTCCGCGGTCCGGCCCGGATTATCCTCGGACAGGTTTGTCCCGAGATATCCGAGGATCAGGGTGGAGGAGATATAGACGAACCGTTTGGGCCGAGCCGCCTTGGCCAGGATCTTTTGGACGAGGTTGACCGTCGTTTCATAAATCCCGGGTTCACACTCGGCCTCCGAGGCCTGGTCAGAAACGACGGAGGCCGCGTGGATGACATAATCAAAGTCCCCGGGCAGTTCGAAGCTCCGGGGGTCGCGGAGATCCCCGAAGATCGTCTTGACGGAGAGATCCTCCAGGAAATGGAGGTCGGAAGTCTTCCGCACCAACCCATGGACATCATACCCTCTGGCCAGAAACCAGCCGCAGAGATTGGAGCCGATAAAGCCGTTGGCCCCGGTGATGAAGACTTTCTCTTTCAAGGGTAAATAGGCCGTCCTGCCCTCAACATTTCAATCTAAACCGATTCCAGGTTTTTATCAAGACGGGTCCCAAGGCCATGGTCAGGAAAGCGGCGGAGATCCCGACCAGGACATCGAAAACGTAATGGAAACGCCCGTAGACAGTGGAAACATAGAGGGACAGGATGACGGGCGCGAGCACGAAAAATGCCGGACGGGAATAGCGGTAGGCCGTCCACCACATGATGGTCGCGGCGGCGCAATGAATGCTGGGGATCGTCCCTCCCGGCGTATGGATGCGGCCGCGGATGAGCTCGCCCACGGCGGTGAAAAAATAGCCGCGAAGCGGCACCGTGTGGAGGTCGCCGATGTGGCGCATCGGGCCCGCCACCGGGAACATCATGAACCCGAGGGTGCAGAGGACGATGGCCAAGCCGATATAGAACAGGTAGTCCTCGTTCTGCTCCTCCCCGTGGCGGCGGTAGATAAGAAGGCTGAGGATCGGATAGACGGGCACGTAAAAAACATAGCAGAACATCATCCATTCGGTCAGCCAGGGAGTTATGTACCGCTGGATCCAGACAGTCGGCTGAACGCCCAGGATAGCGGCCTCAAGATCGACGACTACCTGGTCATGCCACCGCGGAAAGAAGATGAGTTGCAGCCGGAGGGATGCGCTGTAGACATAGAGGAGGATGAGCTGGACGGAGAGGGTGCGGAGGAGAAAACGGAGATGACGGCTGGCCGTCCTCTGGGCGATGATATTCACGCCCACGAAAAGAAGCGCCGCCGCAGCATTGCTTAAGATCAGGCTCCACCAGGAGCCTCTGACCCGCGAGGGGTATAACGGAGCCAGCAGAGTATAGAGCCCGAGCGCACCCAGGATGAGGGCGTCCGTCAGGTTGACCCTCAACCCGAGAAAGGTCCGAGACGCGATTGCCTTCATGAATACCGTCTTACCGTGTTTTAAAAACCCGATTAATAGCGGAAGCGGGAGAAAAAGTCAAAGGCCGGGACCTCGTGTCCCATCTCGGAGATTCTTTGCCTATTTGCGGGACGCACCACTAGGCCCAGCCATGTTCCCTGTGCCACTCGATCGTCTCCCGGATAGCCTCCCGCAAACCCGTCCGGGTCGCAAAGCCCAGCTCCCGCCCGATCCGGGAGCCGTCGTAAATCCAGTAGTACTTCCGGGCCGACACGACACCCATCCGGGTCAACCGGGGCTTCCGGCCGGTCAGGCGGGCTAGGGCTTCTGAAGCCGAGGCGGCGAGCAACTGCGCGGGGTAAGGGACCCTCAGAAAAACGCCTTTCATGCCCAGGGCCTCCTGGATGGCCGCGGTGATCTCGGACCACGCATACGGCCGCGGATCGGCCAGGAAATAGGTCCGGCCGTCGGCCTCCGGTTTCCCGGCGGCGAGGATCAGAGCCTCGACGACGTCCCGGACATAGCAGAGGCTCGTCTGGGGTTCGCCCGTGCCAATCCCCGGCTTGATGCGTCTCCGCATCAGCCGGATCGCCTCCAGGAGCTCTTTTTGCCGCGGCCCGATGATGTTGGGCGGGCGGATGATGACGAAGGGAAATTTTTCCGCGAACTCGCGGACCGCCTCTTCGGACGCGAGTTTGCTCCGGCCGTAGTCGGAAACAGGCCGGGTCGGGCCGTCCTCGGTCATGGCCCTCCCCTTCTCCGATGGACCGGCGGCGCTGATCGAGGAGACATGGATGAATTTCTTCAGGCCGGGGTTCCGCTCCAGGCAGGTTTCGAGCAGGTTCAGCGTGCCGACGACGTTAGCCCCGTAGTAATCCTCCCATCTCAGGGCGCTGATCACTCCCGCGAGGTGAAAGACATAGTCGATTCCCTCCACGGCGGGTCCCAGCGCCGCCTTGTCCCGGCAGTCCCCCCTGACCAGCTTGACATCGAGGGTTTCGATCCAGCCCAAACCATGGGGCCTCCGGACCAGACACCGGACGTCCCATCCTCGCCGGAGAAGCTCCTCGGCCAGATGGCTGCCGAGGAACCCGTTCGCGCCGGTAACCAGGGCTTTCTTTTTATTTGCCATTGGGGGACGGCCTTGACTCAAGGCTCTGCAACGGAAGGCATCGGGAAGCCGGTCTACCGGACCAGCAGCCGGCCGACTTCCTCGACGGCACTGGCGGCGTCGGGCGCGTAGCCTTGAGCCTTGATCTCAGCGGCATAGTCACGGGTCACGGGGGCACCGCCGATGATCACCGGAATACCCAGGCCCGCCGCCTGGACGGCCGCGACGACATTCTTCATCTGGATCATGGTCGTCGTCAGCAGGGCCGAGAGGGCGATGACGCTCGCCTGGTTCTCCTTAGCCGTAGCGACGTACCTTTCGGGAGAGACGTCAATTCCCAGGTCGATGATCCTGTATCCGGCGCCCTTGAGCATCATCGCCACGATGTTCTTGCCGATATCATGGAGGTCTCCCTTGACCGTGCCGATGACGACGGATCCCTTGGGCTTTATCCCTTCCTTGATCAGCAGCGGTTCGAGCTTGGCCATGCCGGCGTTCATGGCCCGGGCGGCGACAAGGACTTCCGGGATGAACACTTCGTTGTTCTTGAACATGATGCCGAGGCGCTCCATCCCGACGATCAACCCCTGGTTCAGGATGGCGGCGGCGGAAAGCCCGGAGCTCAGCGCTTGGTCGACCAGCTTCTCGACCTCGTCTTTCTTGCCAAGAAGAAGCGCCTCTTGGATCATCTTAAGCATGAATCTCCTCCTCCGGGACTCGACCGCGACTTAAGCTTCGAAGGGAACAATATATCGCCTAATCAGGGCGGAATGTCAAGGGACACAAATTTCTTGACAAAGCATTTTTCGTATGTTAGAGAAACCCCTAGGTAAGGAGGCATTATATGAAAAAATGGAAGAGTCGGAGTCTTTTTCTGTGGGTTCTGCCAGTCGTTCTATTGGCCCTGTGGATTCTTTTCCCGGCCATAGCGCACACCGGACAGAAGGAGATGAAGGCGCCCCCGAAAATCTCGGGAATCAAACTCGGCGACTTCATCCCGAGTCAGATCGTCATCTACGCTAAGACTAAGGACGCCAAGAAGGACATCCTCAAATTGGCCGGCGACGTGAGGGCTTCGGTCCTGCATGAAAACACCCATTTCGACATGTTCCTGTTTTCGTTCCTGACGGATACGGACGCAGCGGCCGCTTTGAATAAGATCAACAAGAAATACGCCGGGCTCTATTCGGCCTCCCGAAACTGGAAGTTCGGCATTCCCCCGACACCGGTATCTCCCCAAAAGATCCAGGGCGGCACGGCCGTTCCCCAGCATGTCACCAACGACCCGGGGGCCAAGGCCAGCTGGTGGCTGCAAAAGATTAAGGAACCTAACTCGGGCAATCCGCTCGCGGCCGATAAGAATATCGCCATCATCGACACGGGCGTCGACTATACCCATTCCGAGCTGGAGGGCAAGGCCTATAGCGTCTTCGACTATGTGAATTGGGACGCGGATGCCATGGACGATCACGGTCATGGCACCCACTGCGCCGGAATCGCCGCCGCCAAGGCCGCCAACGCCACGGGAATCCATGGCGTCTCGCCCAACAGCAAAATCTACGCCTACAAAGTGCTCGACAGGTTCGGGTCAGGGGGCTGGTATCAAATCATGACGGCGATCACGGATGCGGCCGATAATCCCAATGTCAGCATCCTGAGCCTCAGCCTGGGCGGGGGCATGATCAGCGGCTCGGCCGATTATACCACCTTTGAGGCTGCGGTGAACTACGCCAGGTGGACAAAAGGGAAGATCGTCTGTGTCGCCGCGGGTAACGAAGCGAATCTCAATCTGTACTACAATAATTATTACGGCACGGCCTATCGGCCCGTGCCGGCCTATTTCCCCGCCTGCTTCACCGTCGGGGCCTCGGACCATTTTGACTCCCGGGCCGATTTCACCAATTATGATGTGAACATCGCCTCCGGCGACGGGACGGTGACCTACAATTACAGCTTCGTGGACATCGTCTCACCCGGAGTCGCAATCCTGTCCACTGTTCCCGGCGAGCGTTACGACAGCTGGAACGGAACCTCGATGGCCACGCCGATGGTCGCGGGGGCCTGCGCGAGAGTCTGGGGCAAGAACCCCGGTTTCACCGCCGCCCAGGTCCAGAACAAACTCACCACCACGGGCAAGGCCGTGGCGCAAGCTCAAGGATGGCCGATCGCGGAAAAACGTATCGACCTGATGAAAGCGCTGGGTGCCGCGGCCACGGGCCTCCAGGGTTTTATCTACCAGGCCGAGACCGCATATCCCGTCTATAACGTCAAGGTGGAGGCCCATGCGGGGAGCGCCTCCGGCACTCTCGCGGCGACTGCCTATACCGATAAGTCCGGTGTATTCACCCTCACCGGATTGACGGGCGGAACAACCTACTACCTGGTCATGAGCAAAACGGGGTACTTGGGCTATAGCGGTTCGGCCGGGGCGGCCACGGCGAGCACTATCAAGGACATCGCCGCGCCCTACTTCCTCGTTCCCGGCCGGCCTACGACGGCGACCGACCAGAATTGGCGGATCATCGCCACCTGGAGGGACGTGCAGCCGGGATACAACGACTTTTCCTATGACACGTATTCGTCCACCTGGTATCCTTACAAGTACTATCAGTCGGCCGGGATGGAAGCCAACGGTTACCTCCTGGATCCCGATGGCTATCTCTACTACTGGAATAACTTGGGCGCTCTCGGGGAAGACCCCTATGTGATGTACACGTATGATTCCTACAATGGATCCCCCCTGGAATGCTTCGTTATCCAGCGGCAGAAAGCGGGTGTTTATAGCTACGTCTTAAACGCCGAGCCCGATGATTACTGCTGGGGGGCGATCAAGTACGGAGCCGGGGGAACGATCTATCCGAGTCAGCCCGTGGTCACTGTCTACAAGGGCAACACCTTCAAGAAGACCATCACGAGCTCGACGGCGACCCGGGATGGAGCGGGGACAAAGTACTGGCATGTCTTTGACCTCAACGCGTCCACCGGCGTTGTGACCGTGGTCAACAAGATTACGGATACCTGGCCGTTGTAAAGACAGAGAAAACTTAAAAACAAAGAGCGGAGCCTGCCGCCAGGCTCCGCTC
>Ga0079037_100001754_pt1 | contig 11544 bp, 16 predicted proteins | sample Mud3Dept4metaG_FD_71479 | JGI IMG/M metagenome (GOLD analysis project Ga0079037, IMG submission 71479) | Freshwater wetland microbial communities from Ohio, USA, analyzing the effect of biotic and abiotic controls - Mud 3 Core 4 Depth 4 metaG | ecosystem: Environmental > Aquatic > Freshwater >... | reverse complement strand
TCGTCTGGCGCGCCTGGCGGTCGACCAGCGCCATCAGCGCCAAGGACTCGGCGAGTTGTTGCTCGCTGATGCCTTGCAGCGTTGCCTGCGGCTCTCGCTCGAGATCGGCATGGTCGGCGTGATCGTCGACGCCAAAGACGAGCGGGCGCGCGGCTGGTACGAACGTTATGAGTTCGAACGGCTACCGGACTCGCCGCTGACCTTGTGGTTGCCCACAGCGGCTATCGAGCACCTGTAGCCTGTTCACCGCACGACCCCCAGTAGGCACCACAAAGCCGGCTTCACACGGTGGAGCCGCAGTTCGAGCCCGGCCATGTAGGTCCGCAGGCCGAACCGGCTGTTGCCTTGGCTGGCCCGACGTCTCTTACGCTTCGTGGTCACGTCGGGATCCTGGGCTAGAAAGGGTGGCTGCGACCCGCGCCAGCCCAATGAACTGCCCATGACCGGAGACAATCCCGTTCCGGCTCAGCGGTGGTATCAGGACTCCATGAACAGATCGTCTGCCCGTCTCCTGGTGCTGCTCGGGACGGTGACATTGGGTGCTGGGGGCCTGCGAGCGGCGGGCAACGAGGGCGGTTTGGCCGACCTCCAGCAATCGATACAGCAGAGCACCGCCAAGCTGCAGGGTCAGGCAGCCCAGATCCAAGCTGAACAGAGCCAACAGCGGGCGGAGAGTGCGTCCAGGGGGGGTATCGGCGTGCAAGTGGTAAACCCCGGCCCTCAGGCACCACTTGCGCCGACCACCCCGATGCACTGTGTCACACGGTACACCGGTGCAAACGTCTTCACCGACTGTCGTTAGTCGTCCTTACGCCGAGTCGCCGACTGCGGCGAGGTGCGGTTCGTTGCCTTCTTTTGCTGTCCTGATGCGCTGACACGGTGAGCGCGCCTCGCTTTGACTACTTGCTCAGACGTCCCGTAACGCGGGCTGACCTACTGGCAAAGCGGGACGTCGACGGCCGTGCGATCACCGACTGACAGTCCGATTGACGTGGGGACGTGACCGACGTAAGCCTGCAACCCGTGATCTGGCTTCCAGAGTCGGCCGTCGAGACGGGCTGAGGGTTGAGCATGGACGGGCGAGCTTCGCTCTTGCGAATCCACGTGGAGACGTACGCCGGCTACCGAGCGGACGAGTCGCCCCACGCCTTCTCGCTGGGGGCGCGGCGGGTCGTGATCGCCGAGGAGCTCGATCGCTGGCTCGACCCGCAGCGCCGGTACTTCAAGGTCCGTGGCGACGACGGCGACATCTACATCCTGTGCCACGACATGCCGAGCGACGGCTGGGAGTTCATCCTGTTCAACGCGGGCGGCGGGCGCGGCCCACGCCTGTCGTCGACCTGAGGCGAGGCCGCGGTGTCACAGCGGTCGTGGTACTCCCCGATGGATCTGAAATCGTGGCTGGTCCTCGTTCCACTCGTTCTGGTTTCGGTAATTGCTGGAACGGTACTGGCTCGGGACAATTCGCAGATGGCACGGCACCTCTTTGATTTCCAGGCGGTCGAGTCGACCGCTGGTTGGTCGGCCATCGACGACACCGTGATGGGTGGTGTCTCCGCAAGCCGCCTGCGCCACGATCCCGCGGGTCACGCGGTGTTCGAGGGGGTCGTATCGCTCGACCACAACGGTGGTTTCGCCTCGGTCCGGTCACGTCCGGGGGAACTGGGCGCGCCGGGAGCCGTGAGCTACGTGCTCGAAGTCCGTGGCGACGGCAAGCGGTACAAGCTGAACCTTCGCACCGACGATGCCTTCGATGGCGTGAGCTACCAGGCGGTGTTCGAGGCGCCGGGCGAGCAGTGGACGACGGTGCGGCTGCCGGTCTCGGGGTTTCGGCCGACGTTCCGCGGCCGCGTCGTGGCGACAGCCCCGCCGCTGGATCCTGCCCGGGTGCGACAGGTCGGTCTGATGATCGCTGACCGCCAGGCAGGAACCTTCAGGCTGGCGGTGCGCTCGATCGGCGCAGAGTGACGGCCGAGCCGGTCAGGGCTTCTCGGCGCGTTGCCGCTTCGTGGCGGCGACCTGCGCCGCCTTGCGCGCGACCAGCTCAGGGAAGGCCTTGAGTACGTGATTTGTGAGCATGTTCCGCGCATCGCGGGACGAAGGCTTGCTCGCCGCCCCGAGCCCACCGAGGTAGCCCTCGAGCAGGCGCTGCAGGCTACCGTGCTCCGCTGCCAGCGCCTCGGCCCGTGCCGCGACCTCGGCGCGGCCCAGGACACCCAGGCCCGCCTGCAACGCGCCGGCTACGCCGGCCTGATCGTGCGGTTGAAGTGATCCGACGGCCCCGTGGCGACCGAGCTCAGGCCGACGGCACCCGCAGCTCCCACGTGCCGTCGCCGAGGTCGCGCAGGTCGACATCGCAGCCGGTGAACGCGCGGAGCAGGTCGAGCTGGGTCTGCGTGTGCCGGCTGGGCGCCACCGTGACGAACCGTCCGCCCGCGCCAAGTGCGAGCGGCACGATCAGCTGGTCGGCGAGGTACCGGCCGACGGGCGCCGAGGTCGCGAGGTAGGCCGCGCACTCGTCCGCGGCGGCGAGCGCCACCCGCTCGGCCGGTACGCCGCGCGCGCCGTGCGCCGTGAACACCTCGGTGACGTGCTCGGCCTCGACGACGATGGACAGGGCGTTGCCCGGCCCCGCCGATTCGACCTCGACCACGGTGCCGACCGCCGGGTCCCAGTCCAGACGCCGGCTCGCCGTGACAATCTCGCGCTCGCCGATCGCGCGCGGCAGGCGGGCCAACACCGCCGTGATGGCCCGACGCCGGATCGCCCCGCGGGTCGTCAGCCCGAGCCCACCCAAGTGACTCCCCGCGGCAACCGCGACGGTGATCCGGCCGCCGCCGGCGGGGTAGAAGCCGACCTGCTCGAGCGTCGCGGTGACGCGGGCGCCGAGGCGTGCGAGCAGGGGCGCCAGCGCCCGCGTGAAGAAATCGAACGAGGGCGCCGCAGGGTTGTGCGTGCCGCCTTCGAGCACGAGGTGCCAGGCGCGGCCGTCATGCAGCAGCGCCGGCAACAGGGCCTGCACGACGAGCAGCGTGCTGCCGGCCGTGCCGATCGCGAAGCGGTAGCGGCCGGCCGTCAGGGCGCCGGGACGGAAGCTCAACCAGCTGGAGCCGAGCTCGGCACCCTCCACCTCGGCGTTGCTGATCGTCCGTGCCGCCTCGACGCAGGTCAGGTGCTGACGCCGCAGACCGGGCCGCTGCCGGCCGGCGCGGATGCGCTCGATGCGAAACGGCGTGCCCGTGGCCAAGGCGAGCGCGAGGGCGGAGCGGACGATCTGCCCGCCGCCCTCGCCGTGCGCGCCGTCGATGGTCAGCATTGTTTTGTCCCGGCCCGGCCTTCGCCCACGGCAGCCAGCTTAGCCGTTGGACGACGCGCGATCCGCAGGCCCGCGGGCAGGGCGCGGTCGCCCAGGTGCCGCGGGGAGGCGCGCCGGTCTAGCCCGTCGCCGCGTCCACCTCCAGCGCCACCTGGCGGGCATGCTCCAGCAACGCCAGGCCAAGCTCCGTCAACGTCTGGCGACGCGTGGTGCGCAGCAGCAAACGCTCCCCGATCCGGGCCTCCAGGGTCGCGATGCGGCACGACACGGTGGACTTGGGCAGGCCGAGCCGGTCGGCGGCTCGGCTGAAGCTGCCCAACTCGGCCACGCGGGCAAACACCAGCAGGTCATTGGGATCGATACCCGGCGACGACTGTTGCATTATCGAAATAATCCAATCCATTTCCTCGACTTATCCTGCGCTTTGATGGCGATTACAGTACAGCCGTCGTCCTCGCCGTTCTGGAGCCGCGAATGAAGATCCTGCAAGTCAACGCCAGCGTCCGCCGCGCGGGCGCCAACTCCACCCGCCGGGCCAACCAGGTCGTTTCGCGGCTGCGGGCCATCGACCCGGGTGCCGGGGTGACCGTGCGCGACCTCGCCGCCGCCCTCGCCTGATCGCCCCGGAGGAGACACCATGAACACCACGACCGTTACGCGCTCACGCGGCATCGAGCAGCTGATCGCCGGGCATCCCACGTCGGACGGCGCGGGGGTCAAGCTCACCCGCGTGCTGACGCACGACCTGCAGCGCCGACTCGACCCGTTCCTGATGCTCGACGCCTTCGGCAGCGACAACCCGGACGACTACATCGCCGGCTTCCCGGACCATCCGCACCGGGGCTTTGAAACCGTCACCTACATGATCGCCGGGCGCATGCGGCATCGCGACAGCGCCGGCCACGAGGGCCTGCTGGAGAACGGCGGGGTGCAATGGATGACCGCGGGGCGGGGTGTGATCCATTCCGAGATCCCGCAGCAGGACGACGGCGTGATGGAGGGGTTCCAGCTCTGGCTCAACCTCCCCGGGCGCGACAAGATGCAGCCTCCCTGGTACCGCGACTTCGCGAACGCGGAATTGCCGCAGTTGGTGACCGCGCAGGGCGTGGCCGTGACCGTGATCGCCGGCGAGAGCCAGGGCGTCACCGGTGCCGTGACGCGAGAGGCGACCGCCCCGCTGTATCTGGACCTGCACCTGCCGGCGGGCACGCGTTTCGGGCAGCCGCTCCCGCCCGGGCATAACGCCTTCGTCTACGTGTACCGGGGCAGCGTCAGGATTGCGGGGCAGGCCGTGCCAGTGCAGCGCATGGCCATCCTGGCCAACGACGCGCGGGCCGATGGGGTGGTCATCGAGGCCACGACCGACGCCCCGGCGCGGGCCCTGCTGGTCGCCGGACAACCGCTCCACGAGCCGATCGCGCAGTACGGGCCGTTCGTGATGAACACCCAGCAGGAGATCTACCAGGCACTGAGCGACTTCCGCAACGGGCGCCTAGGCGAAGTCGCCCGGTGAACGTCTGATCGGGAGCGCATGCATGCGCCACATCGGCGACGATTCGGCACGAGCTGAAAACGGTTCCGCGATCGCGGGCCTGTTGTCGGTGTCGGCCCATGGCGCCGGGCCGCTCATATGGCGCCACCCTGCCCATGGCAGGCGACATCCCCATCGGACTGCACCTCGCAGCGCCGAACCACTCGCCCCTTAGGAACCCCAAGCCATGAACGCGTTGAGCAACCTGTCCATTCTCGCCGGCCGCGTCGGCCTGTCGGCCATCTTCATCCTCTCCGGCGTCGCCAAGCTCGGCGAAGGCCATGCCGGCGCCTTCAGCATTGACGGCTGGCTGGCCGCGCGTCGCGCGAAGCGGGGTGCGTGATGATCTCCCTGCGTCCTGCCCAGGAACGCGGCCATGCCGACCACGGCTGGCTGGATTCCTGGCACAGCTTCTCCTTCGCTGACTACCGCGACCCGCAGCACGTTCAATGGGGCCCGCTGCGCGTGATCAACGAGGATCGTGTGGCCGCCGGGCAAGGCTTCGGCACGCATGGCCATCGCGACATGGAGATCATCAGCTACGTCATCGACGGCGCCCTGGGCCACAAGGACTCGATGGGCAACGCCGCCAGCATCGTGCCGGGCGAAATACAGCGCATGAGCGCCGGCACCGGCGTCACCCACTCGGAGTTCAACTACAGCACGACCGGAGCGACACACTTCCTGCAAATCTGGATCATTCCCAATATCACGGGCGTGATGCCGGGCTACGCACAGAAGACCTACAGCGACGCCGAGAAGCGCGGCCAACTGCGGCTGGTGGTCAGCCCGGATGGCGCCGAGGGCTCGGTGTCCATCCATCAGGACGCGCGCATGTATGCCGGACTGTTCGACGGCGACGAGAACGCCGAGCTGCGGCTGGCGCCTGGGCGCCTGGGCTACGTGCACCTGGTCAAGGGCGAGGCCGTGGTCAATGGCCATCGCCTGGGCGCGGGCGATGCACTGCGTTATGCCGACGAGGCGCTGGTTCGCATCGAGCAGGGCCGCGGCGCCGAAGTCCTGGTTTTCGATCTGCCGCCGCTGGCGTGAGCGGCCGCCGGCATGGTGCGCGCATGGCGACGGGCAGCTTTGTCATCCCTGGTCGACGTCAGCTTCGATTGCCATCACCGAGGCCGAGCTCCTCCGCCAGGGAGTGATCGAGGAACAACAGCCATGGTGTCGGCACAGGGGCCGGCCACCAGGAATCACGGATGCCCACTCATCATCTCATCATCGCAGCCGCTTCAAGCGCAGGCCGAGCGAAATCAGGTGGCCACCGACCACCAGCGCGGCGAGCGCAATGGCCCAGGTGATCACGACGAGGCCACCACCCGGCGCCAGGACCAGCCCCAGCCCCAGGACCGCGAGAATGGCGCCGATCGGCAGCATCACGCGCCGTGCAGTAGAACCCTACGGCGAGGGCCAGCACGCTCAGACTCTGCGTCGGCCAGAAGAGCGCAAAGAGGCCGAGGGCTGTCGCGAAGGCGCCGCGCAGCAGGAACGACCACCACAGGCCGTCCAGCCTGTCGTTTGCGGCCCGGCGTGACGGTCGCTTCCGTCCGATGCCCGTTCGTGGCGGGCTTGGCCTCATACTGAAGCGATTCGTTGCGCCACCTCGTCAGGTACCGACATGTGCGGCCGCTATGCCATCGCCACCGCGCGCCTCCCACGCATCGAGAACGTCCTCGGGATCGAGCTGCCGGAACTGAAGCCGCGCTACAACGTCGCGCCGACCCAGACGGTTCCCATCGTCCGCGCGACCGTCGCGCGCGGCTACGAGCTGGTCGAGGCACGTTGGGGGCTGATCCCGGCCTGGTCGAAGGAGCCGCGCACGGCCTATGCGACGTTCAACGCCCGCGCCGAGACCGTCGCCACGAAACCCGTCTTTCGGGCTGCGTATCGCGCACGACGCTGCCTGGTCCCCGCCAGCGGGTTCTACGAATGGCGCGACGAGGGGGGCCGCAAGCAGCCCTGGTATTTCAGCGCCGCGGACGGTCAGGAGCTGGCGTTCGCCGGGTTGTGGGAGGAATGGCACGGGCGCGACGCGCCGCCGCTGCTGTCCTGCACGATCCTCGTCGCCGCCGCCAACGACCTCGTCGCCCCGATCCACGACCGCATGGCGGTCATTCTCGGTGCGGACGATTATGCGACCTGGCTCGATCCGGCTCAGGACTCTGCGACAGTTGCGCTGCTGCTGCGACCCTGTCCGTCGGCATGGCTGCGCAGTTGGCGGGTGTCCCGCGCCGTCAACGCCGCACGGGCCGAGGGGACAGCGCTGACCGCGCCCGTCGTCGACGCCGACGGATCCTGACCCTCGCGGCGCAGCGGGTGCGCCGGGCTTGCGGTTTCCGAACCTGTGACGTCACGCGGCCGTGTCGCGGCCGCGCGCGGGACGCCGGACAGGCCGTCCTCTATTCCCCGCGCCTTGTAATCTCCGACGCCCCTACTATGCTTTTGCGGAAACAGGCCGCGATACAGCGAGCCGAGGGAGGAGGGGACGCTTTGAACCGGAGGGCGCCATGCCGTGCTTCCCTGTCGAGCGGGATCTCCTCCGCACGAGCCCAATCATGAGCCGCGTCGTCAGCAGGCGCGGCACTGGCCTGCAAGGGTCGCGAGAGCGTCAGCCGGGACGGTCGCGCCGCCAGTCTGGCCGCGTCGGACTGCCGTCGTGGATCTACAAAGCCGGCAAGCGCCGCGGGCGCCGGCCTTCAGCGAACGCTTGGCCGTAGGCCAACGAGCTGCCTTCGGGACCGAGGCAGCGAATTTCCTCTCGGTTAGTGGCATTGCAGCGATCCGCGCGATCAGTTCATGCGGGTGCTCGTCTGGCATCGCCGAAGAAAAGTTCATCGAGCATTGGCGAAGAGGTGAACGAGTGCGCGATAGACGTGAAATCTCGGCCAGCGCGTCACAGGGCCTGCCTCCTTGCTGCCCGTCGGGGTTCAGCGGGGGAGCGGCTGACGAGTGACGCATCAATCACAGCACCGCGCTCGCTCGTGAGCGCCTCAAGGAGAGTTCCCTCATGCCCATGACCCTGTCCTATCCCGGCGTCTACATCGAGGAGGTTCCCAGCGGCGTTCGGACGATCACCGGCGTACCGACGTCGATCGCCGCGTTCGTGGGCCGCGCCTGGAAGGGCGCCCTGGACGAGGCAATCCTGTGTTCGAGCTATGCCGACTACGAGCGCCACTTCGGCGGGCTGTGGCGCCTGAGCTCGATGAGCTACGCCGTGCAGCAGTTCTTCGCCAACGGCGGCAGCCAGGCGGTCATCGTCCGGACCGCCGTCCGCGCTCCGGACGCCGGGGCCGCGGCCGCCGCGACGATCGATCTCGGGGGCGGGAACACGCTCGCCGCAGCGAGCCCCGGCACGTGGGGCCGCAACCTCGTGGTCACCGTCGATCACCTCACGCGCGACAAAGACAAACCAGCCGCGCAGCAGGACACGAACCTCTTCAACCTTTCGATTCTCGACGATGCCGCGAAGACGCTGGACAGCGCTCGCAAGGGCGGCAGCGGCGCGCGCGAGGTGTTCCTCAACGTGTCGCGCCTACCAACCGATCCGCGCTATGTGATGCGCGTGCTCGAGCAGCAGTCGGCGCTCGTCCGGATGACTGCGGTCGGCGCGGCGCGCCCTGCGGCCGCGAGCGTCGCTGCGAGCGCGACATCCGGGAGCGACGGCACCGTCGTGGCGAACGCGGCGGCGGCGGGTGCCGAGATCCAGGGCAACGCAGCGGCGAAGACCGGACTGCACGCCTTGGCGAAGACCGACATCTTCAACCTGCTCTGCGTGCCGCCACTGGTGTTCGAGACGGGAACGGCGCCCAACCTGGTCCGCGCCGAGGCCGACGTAACGATGGATGTGTGGACCGACGCGGCGAACCTGTGCAAGGAGCGCCGTGCGCTGCTGATCGTCGATGCGCCGTCGACCTGGACGCTGACCGGCGCCAGTGCCGCCACGGGCACAGCGGGCGTCGCCACCTTCAGCGGCATCGCCCGTGAGTATGCGGCGCTGTACTTCCCGCGGCTCCGCCTCAACGATCCGCTTCAGGACGGCGGCCTCGCCGACTTCGCGCCCTGCGGCGTCGTCGCTGGCGTGGTGGCGCGCACGGACGCCGACCGCGGCGTGTGGAAGGCGCCCGCGGGCATCGAGGCGAGCCTGCGCGGCGTGCGGGGCACCTCGATCGCTGGCGTTCCGGCTGCACTGAACGACGCAGAGAATGGCACGCTCAACCCCCAGGGCATCAACTGCCTGCGGAGCTTCCCGGCCATCGGCCACGTCGTGTGGGGCGCCCGAACGCTCGCCGGTGCCGACGCGCTGGCGTCCGACTGGAAATACGTTCCCGTGCGGCGCCTGGCGCTGTACATCGAGGAGAGCCTCTTCCGCGGCACCAAGTGGGTGGTCTTCGAGCCGAACGACGAGCCGCTGTGGGCGCAGATCCGCCTCAACATCGGCGCGTTCATGCAGAACCTGTTCCGGCAGGGCGCCTTCCAGGGGAAGACCCCGCGCGACGCCTACTTCGTCAAGTGCGACGCCGAGACGACCACGCAGAACGACATCAACCTCGGCGTGGTGAACATCCTCGTCGGATTCGCGGCGCTGAAGCCGGCCGAGTTCGTCGTCATCCGCATCCAGCAGATGGCCGGCCAGATCGAGGTCTGAGCCCCCGCATCCCCACACCGAACCTGACGAGGAGCCCGACATGGCCCAGTTCAGCGTCAACGCGCAGCGCTTCGATCCCTACAAGAACTTCAAGTTCCGCGTGAAGTGGGACGGCCGCTACGTCGCGGGCGTCAGCAAGGTCGGCGCGCTGAAGCGCACTACCGAGATCGTGGAGCACCGCGAGGGGGGCGATCCCTCGGCCTCGCGCAAGTCCCCCGGCCGCACGAAGTACGAGGCGATCACGCTGGAGCGCGGCGTCACGCACGACAAGGATTTCGAGCAGTGGGCGAACAAGGTCTGGAACTTCGGCTCCGGGCTCGGCGCCGAGGTGTCGCTCAAGGACTTTCGCAAGGACGTGATCATCGAGGTGTACAACGAGGCCGGCCAACTCGCCATCGCCTACAAGGTGTATCGCTGCTGGGTGAGCGAGTACCAGGCCCTGCCCGACCTCGACGCGAACGCCAACGCCGTCGCGATCCAGACGCTAAAGCTCGAGAACGAGGGCTGGGAGCGCGACTACGAGGTGAGCGAGCCGTCCGAGCCGAGCTTCGTCGAGCCCGCCGCCTGATCGTGCGCATGGCACCGCTCGACGACGCGGCTCTCCTGGCCTTGTGGGAGGCCGCTCTCGCCCGTCCGGAACCGCTGCGAGGCACGGCGCTGCTCGCCATGGGCGAGCCGGGCGCGGATGAGCTTGCGCTTACCGGTCTGCCCCTTGGCGAGTTTGCTTGGCGGCTGCTCGGGCTTCATGCCCGCTGGTTCGGACCCGCGCTGCGCTGCGCCTGCGAATGCCCCGCCTGCGGGGGGGCCGTCGAGGCGGATTGCGACGCGCTGACGCTGCTCGGTGCCGCACCGCAGGAGGGTGCAGCGGACGCTGCGCTGGAGGTCGTGCAGGCGGGCTACACGGTCCGGTTCCGCCTCCCAACGCCGCTCGACCTCGCGCACGCGGCGAGCGCGGATGCCGCCGCCGAGGCGCGAATGCGTCTCCTCGATCGCTGCGTTCTCGACGCGAGCCATGGCGATAAGCCCTGCGTGCCGGGCGACTTGCCACACGGCGTGACGGTCGCGATCGCAGAGGTGATGGAGCATGCCGATCCGCTCGCCGACATCGGACTCGCGCTGCAGTGCCCGGCGTGCGGCACGGCGTGGACGGCTGCACTCGACCCCGCGCGGTTCCTGCTGGCAGCCGTCGACCAAGCGGCGCGAAGGATCATGGCGGACGTGCATCTGCTCGCCCGCGCCTACGGCTGGACCGAGGCGGAGACGCTGGCGCTCGGCCGGGCGCGACGGCGGGCCTATATCGAGCTCGCGGGCGCATGAGGGACCTTCTCACCCGTCTCGCATCGCGTGCCGTGGGCGAGGGCCTGCACGTGCGACCGCGGGCGCGACCGGCGTTCGGCGGAGCTGAGGCGACTGACGGCGACGCGACGCCGGACCTGCGCCGCAACAGTGCGCGCGCGGCGGCGATGCTTCGCGACCCGCGCGACGATACGGCGCAGGCGCCGCATCGCGATGCCGCTGAGCGCGACGCGGCGTCCGAGCACGGCGACGCGCGCCTCGAGGCGCGCGCCGACGGCGGCGCCGAGCCGGCCAGCGATTTGGCGGACGCGCCCGGCGACGCGCGGGCGCCGCACATGGCGCCGGCACCATTCGAGCCACTGCCGCGTGTGGTCGAACGCGACACGCAGGCGGCCGAGCCAGCGCCGTCTGCCGCCCTCGCCCGGACGCCGAGCATCGAAGTGCTCGATACCGAAGGCGAGGCGCACGCGAGTGCGGGGGCCCCCGTCTTTGCATCCACCGAACATCCCGCCGCACGTCGGGGCCCTCGGACCCCTCCGGCGGCAGCGAACGCCGTCCCCGCCATGCCCGGTGCACAACCGGCGGACATCTCGACCGAGGCCCCTTACGCCGACGACGCCCTGGCGGAACGCGAATCCACCTTCGCGCCGCACGTCCGGACGCGTGCGCCGGGAAGCGAGTCGCGCGCCGCAGTCCGTCTTGGCGCCGCACCGCAGGCGCACGCGACGCCATCGCATTCGGCGC
>Ga0079037_100001753_pt1 | contig 11545 bp, 8 predicted proteins | sample Mud3Dept4metaG_FD_71479 | JGI IMG/M metagenome (GOLD analysis project Ga0079037, IMG submission 71479) | Freshwater wetland microbial communities from Ohio, USA, analyzing the effect of biotic and abiotic controls - Mud 3 Core 4 Depth 4 metaG | ecosystem: Environmental > Aquatic > Freshwater >... | reverse complement strand
ATCTCGATCTCGCAGCCGTTGCACGAGCCTGCGTCGACCTGGCGAATCGCCACGGCGCTGCCGAGCACGCGGCGAGCCGCGCGGTCAATCTGACCCGCCAACTCCTGCTCGATCAGCCCCTCCGGGCCGCCAGGAGAGGCCGGGCCCGGGTCGGCTCGCGGCAGGTCCTCGGTCGCCAGTCCGACGCGCAGGATCTTCGTGAACAGCTTCAAGATGCCCGCTCGCGTTCCTGCGTGAGCGCGGTCAGCATCGCCTGGGTGTCGACGAGGTGGTTGTTGAAGATGACGCGTGCCGTCATGAGCAGCTCGTGGATGAGCGGGTCCCGGGTGGCATAGTGAACACTGCTTCCCGATTTCGTCGTGACGACCAGGTTCTTGGCGCGGAGCACGGCGAGCTGCTGTGAGACGGTCGGCTGGTCGAGGCCGAGGGCCTCCTGCAGGGCGTGGACGGTTCTGGACCCGCTGCCAAGTTCCTCGAGGATGCGGATGCGCACCGGATGGGCCAGGGCGCGGAAGAACTCGGCCTTGAACACCTGGAGGTCCGAGAGCGCTTGGTTCATATTCAAATATTCATATATAACAATTTTCTGGAAGTTACAAGCCGCGCCGAGGTCAAGTGGTATGGAAAGAGCGCCTCGAACGGCGGACCAAAGCCCAGCGCCAATACTCGCGATCCGGCGCCGCGCGGGTTTTTCGGCCTGACGGTTCGTCAGGGGCAGGTAGAATGTCCCCGTCCCCGGTGAAGGCACTATGGCCGAATCCTCTCCTGATCAGCATCCGGAAACCGTCGCGGTTGTCGACATTGGCGCGTCCGCCGTGCGGCTCGGCATCGCGGAGCTGACAGCCGGCCGGCGGCCCTTCGTCATCGAAGAGGTCGTGCGTGGCGTGTCGCTTGGCAAGGACACGTTCTCGACCGGACGGATAGGGTCGGGTGCGATGGAGGCGGCCCTGCGAGCCCTCGAGGGCTTCAAGCGCCTGATGGACGAGCACGGCGCGGCGCGGTACCGCGCTGTCGCGACGAGCGCGGTGCGCGAGGCCTCGAACGCGGACACGTTCCTCGATCGCGTGCAGATCAGAACCGGGCTCCAGGTTGACGTGATCGACGTGTCGGAAGAGAGCCGCCTCGTGTATCTCGCGGTGCGGGACGGATTGGCCGGTCACCCTGCGCTCTCGGCGTCCCACGCGCTGCTGGTCGAGGTGGGCGGCGGATCCGCGGACATCACGGTGCTTGAAGGAGACCGGCCGAAGTACTCCGGCGTGTACGCCCTCGGCTCCGTCCGGCTGCGCCAGGGGCTCCGGCACTGGGCCGGCGACCGCGATCGGCGCGTCCGCATGCTGACCAGGAACATCGGGAACGTGGTCCGTGACATCGACCGCGACATCCCGATGCGGTCGGCCGAGTACATGATCGCGCTCGGCGGCGACGTGCGCCTCGCCGCGCAGGAGCTCGTCGATGCGCCGGAGGGCTTCGTCACCGAGGTGCCGCGCGAGGCCTTCATCGAGTTCTGCGGGCGCGTGGAGAAGATGGCGGAGGAAGAGATCGCGGACCGGTTCGGCCTCTCGCCGGGGGATGCGGAGGCGCTCGTGCCCGCGCTGCTCGTGTACCGCGCGCTGCTGCTCGAAACGTCGGCCAAGGGCATCACCGTGCCGCCGGCCTCGTTGCGCGACGGCCTGCTCGCCGACATGGCGGAGCCCGCGGGCACGGGCCCCGCCGGAAGCCTCGCGGACTTCGGCAGGCAGGTGCTTGCCAGCGCTGAAGCGCTGGGCGAGAAGTACCGCTACGACGCCGTGCACGCCCGGGCGGTGGCGCACCTGGCCGCGCGGCTCTTCGACGAGCTCAAGGTCGAACACGGGTTGGACGCGCGCGACCGGCTCCTGCTCGAAGTGGCCGCGCTGCTGCACAACATCGGCCTCTTCGTCGGGCTGCGCGCGCACCACAAACACGCCCAGTACCTGATTCAGGCGTCCGAGATTTTCGGCCTGTCGTCGGACGACCGCGCCATCATCGCCAACGTCGCCCGCTACCACCGGCGCGGCCTGCCGCAGCAGTCGCACCTGCCGTACATGGCGCTGGACCGCACCGAGCGTGTCCGCGTGAACAAGCTGGCCGCGCTGCTGCGCATCGCCAACGCCCTCGACGCGGAGCACAGCCAGAAGGTGCAGGACCTGCACATGAAGGCCGCCGACGGCGCGTGGCTGCTGGAGGTTCAGGGCGTCGGCGATCTCGCCATGGAGCGCATGAAGGTCGAGGCTCGAGCCGACCTCTTCCATGACGTCTTCGGGCGGTCGCTCTCGTGGCGCGGCGCGGGAGTCCAGTCATGAACCGGCGCCGGAAAAGCGCGGTCGACTCGCGTCCCCGGGCGAAGCGCGAGCGGACGCCCGACCTCTATTTCAATCGGGAACTCTCGTGGCTCGCCTTCAACGAACGTGTCGCGGAAGAGGCGGCCGAGAAGTCGAACCCGCCTCTCGAACGCGCGAAGTTCGCCGCGATTGTGGCATCGAACCTCGACGAGTTCTTCATGGTGCGCGTCGCGCGGCTGAGAAACGCGATCGAGGAAGGAGACGCCGAGCCCGATCCGGCGGGCCTCACCCCGGTCCAGCAATTGAAGCAGGTCTCAGCCCGTGTGCACGCGCTGGTCGCCCGGCTGTATGCGCTGGTCACGGACGAGATCCTGCCCGCGCTCGCGTCGAATGGAATCCGGGTCGTCGCCCCGTCCGAGCTGGACGACGTCCGCCGGGCGGCGCTGGCGGCGTACTTCCGTGACGACGTGCTGCCGGTGCTCACGCCGCTGGCGGTGGACACCGCCCGGCCGTTTCCGATGCTGTCGTCGCTGAGCGTCAACCTCGCGCTCCGCCTCGCGCCGGCCGAAGACGGCCTGCCGGAGCGGATTGCCGTCGTGCAGGTCCCGTCCGGTCTGCCCCGCCTCGTGCGCGTGGCGGGCGGCGAGGGCGTCACCTTCGTGGTGCTCGACGACGTGATTCGCGCCGGGCTCGACTCGCTGTTCCCCGGGCAGGCCGTCCTGGAAGCGGCCGCGTTCCGCCTGACCCGCGATTCCGAGCTGGAGTTGGACGATGAAGGCGGGCAGTCGTACGTCGAAGCGCTCGAGGAGGAGCTGAGGCGGCGCCGGAAAAGCGACGTCGTGCGCCTCGAGATCGACGGCGGCGTGAGCGACGTGCTGGCGTCGCTGCTCGTCGGGCTCGCCGGTGTGGACGAGGAAGACCTGTATCGCGTGCCGGGCTTCCTCGATCTGCACGCGCTGTGGGGGATTGTCGAGCTCCCGGGGCTCGAGTCGTTGCGCGATCCCGGGATGAAGCCCGCTCCGCTGCTCGGGGAGGGCGCGGCCGGTCGCATCTTCGACGTGCTCGATGCGGGCGACCTGCTCGTCCATCATCCGTACGAGGGGTTCGAGCCGGTCCTCGCCCTGGTCGAACAGGCAGCCGACGACCCGGATGTGCTCGCCATCAAGCAGACGCTGTACCGGGCCGGCGCCGATTCGCCGGTCGTGGCCGCGCTCATGCGCGCCGCCGACCGCGGCAAGCAGGTGACCGCCGTCGTCGAACTGATGGCCCGTTTCGACGAGGAGCGCAACCTCCGCTGGGCGCGGGCGCTCGAAGAAGCGGGCGCGCACGTGATCTACGGGATTCGCGGGCTGAAGGTCCACGCGAAATGCTGCCTCGTGGTCCGCCGCACCCCCCTGGGCCTCCGCCGCTACGTCCACGTCGGCACCGGCAACTACAACCATCGCACCGCGCGCCTCTACACCGACGTCGGGCTCCTCACGTCATCGCCGGAGTTCGGGGTGGACGCCTCTGCGTTCTTCAACGCGTTGACCGGGTACTCCGATCCGCCGCGGATGAAGAAGCTCGTCATGGCGCCCTCCCAGTTGCGGGATCGCCTGCTCCGGCTGATCGAGCGCGAGATCCGGCGCGCGCAGGACGGCCAGCCGGCGCTCATCCGCGCGAAGATGAACGCCCTCGTGGATGAACGCATGATCGACGCGCTCTACCGCGCGTCGGGGGCAGGCGTGCGCGTGCAGTTGAACGTACGCGGCATCTGCGTGCTCCGGCCGGGCGTGAAGGGCCTGAGCGAGAACATCGAGGTCGTGTCGATCGTCGGCCGCTTCCTGGAGCACGCCCGCATCTTCCACTTCCAGAACGGCGGCGAGGACGAGGTGTACCTGGCCAGCGCGGACTGGATGCCGCGCAACCTGGACCGCCGGGTGGAACTGATGGCGCCGGTCGAGGCGCCGGAGTGCCGGCGCCGCCTGCTGCATACGCTGGACGTGCTCTTCCGCGACAATGTGAAGGGACGGCGCCTGGCCGCCGACGGCACGTGGCGCGTGCCGCCGAGACACGCCGCGGATGCGCCGTGCGTGGCGCAGGCGGAGCTCTACGATCATGCCCGCCGCGCCTGGGAACGGCGCGAGGCCGCCCCGCCCGTCAGCCTGGAGCCGATCGAGCGCGGGCCCGGCGGCGCGCCGTAGAAGCCGCCTCGGTGCGCCGGCCGCGCAGGGCCGCGCTCAGTAGAGAAGACAGGCGCGCCGCACCGGTTCGAAGGCGGCGACGGCCGCGTCCCAGGACGCGGCGATCTCCCGCGCGCCGGTTCCCGCCTCAATCTGACCGCGCAGCGCCGGCGACCCCGCCAGGATGTCGATGGGCATCTTGCCGTGTTCGTATTCGTACGGCGGCTGGCGCCAGGCGAACCGCCCGGGGTTGATGCGGCGGAACTCCGCCATGGCCGCCACCGATGCCAGCACCGGCCGGAACGCGCGCCGGTCCGTCACGTGGATCTGGCAGCCGCCGCACGCCTCGCGCGCGTGCTTGTGAAACGTGGGTTCGAACGTCACCGGCCGGAAGTGCATGCCGCCGAGACGGAGGGCGTTCAACTCCGCGCAGAACCGCTCCGCGTCAATCCACGGAGCTCCCAGCAGTTCGAAGGGCCGCGTCGTGCCCCGGCCCTCCGACAGCTGCGTGCCTTCGAACAGCACCGCGCCGGGATACACGATGGCGGTGTCGAGGGTGGGCATGTTCGGCGAGGGCATCACCCAGGGCAGGCCGGTCTGGTCGAAGTACATCCCGCGCGACCAGCCCTCCATCTGCACGACCTGGAGGTCCGCGCCGATGCCGAAGTGCGTGTTGAAGAGCACGGCGAGCTCGCCAATCGTCATGCCGTGCCGCATGGGGATGGGGAAGAGCCCGACGAAGGACTCGAAGCCGCGCTCGAGCATCGGGCCTTCGACCGCCACGCCGCCGATCGGGTTGGGCCGATCGCACACCACGACCGGCACCTCGTGCCGTGCGGCGGCGCGCAGGCAATTGGCCATCGTGTAGACGAACGTGTAGATGCGCGCGCCGACGTCCTGCAGATCGATCACGAGCACGTCCAGCCCGCGAAGCATGTCGGCCGTCGGCTCTCGCGTCTCGCTGTACAGGGAATAGACCGGCACCCGCCGGATCGCGTCGGCGGCGTGGGGCGTTTCGATCATGTTGTCCTGCAGGTCCGCGCGGAACCCGTGCTGGGGGCCGAACAGCGCCTCCAGCGTCACGCCAGGCGCGCCGAACACGAGATCCGAGGCGTGCGCAAGCGACCTGTCCACCGAGGCCGGATTGCACACGAGGCCCACGCGGAGCCCTTCGAGCCGGCGCGAGGCGATGAGCCGCGTCAGTCCGGGAATCACGGGCGCGTTCACGCTCATGGCGCCGACTATACCAAACCGTCGCACCAGTCGGGGTCAGACTCGTGTCTGACCCCAATCGGTGTATGCTGCGGCACGATGGCGACGCCCGGTTCACCGCTCATCTCCGGCTCCCACCGCCGCTACAACCCGCTGCTCGACGAATGGGTGCTCGTCTCGCCGCACCGGCTCGAGCGCCCCTGGCAGGGGCAGGTCGAGCAGCCCCAGCCGTCCGCGCTGCCCGCGTACGACCCGGGCTGCTACCTCTGTCCGGGAAACTCCCGCGCCAATAGCCAGCGCAACCCGGCGTATGCCACGACCTTCGTGTTCGACAACGACTTCCCCGCGCTGCTGCCGGGCCCGGCCGCGTCGACGTCGGTTGGCGACGAGTTGTTCGTCACCGAACCCCAGCCCGGCCGCTGCCGCGTTGTCTGCTTCTCGCCCCGGCATGACTTGACGCTCGCGCAGATGGACGCGTCGGCCATCAGGGCCGTCGTCGACACGTGGGCGGACGAAGTGGAACGGCTCGCCGGCCTCGGGGACATCCGCTACGTGCAGGTGTTTGAGAACAAGGGCGCGGCCATGGGCTGCAGCAATCCTCACCCCCATTGCCAGATCTGGGCGTCAGCGACCGTGCCTCATCTGCCCGCGCGGAAACTCGCGATGCAGCAGCGCTACGCGGAGCGTCACGGGCGCGACCTGCTGGGCGACTATCTCGCGCGCGAGCTGGAGATGGGCGACCGGGTGGTGTGCCGCAACGACGCCTGGGTCGCGGTCGTGCCGTTCTGGGCTGTCTGGCCGTTCGAGACGATGGTGATCCCGGTGCGCCTGGTGGACGATCTGCGCGCGCTCACGAACGATGAACGCGGCCAGCTCGCCGACATTCTCCGGCGGCTCACGGCACGGTACGACAACCTCTTTCAGTGCTCGTTCCCGTATTCGATGGGCTGGCACGGACGGCCCGCCGACGGCCGGGAGCATCCCGGCTGCCGGCTTCATGCGGTGTACTTTCCACCCCTGCTGCGCTCCGCAACGGTGCGCAAGTTCCTGGTCGGGTACGAGATGACCGGCGAACCGCAGCGGGACATCACCGCTGAAACAGCCGCGGCGCGCCTGCGCGGCCAATCCGAGGTGCATTACCTTGACGCCCAGGCGAGTGCTCCCGCGGAGTAGACCTCTATGCGCACGGCCCTGTCTTCAGGCCTCCTGCTGATCGTATTGCTCGGCACGCCTTCTTCCGCGCCGGTCGGCGCGCCCTCAACCGACGACCGCGTCCAGTCGCCCGAGCAGATCGCCGACGCGGCCCGCATCATCACCCCATCCGTGATGCTCGGCCACGTGAAGGCGCTCGCCGCCGACGACAAGGAAGGCCGCGCGCCAGGCACGCCAGGCGAGGAGCGGACCGTGGCCTACCTCATCAGCCAGTTCAAGCGCCTCGGCCTGGCGCCAGGCAATCCCGACGGTACGTATGTCCAGGCCGTGCCGCTTATCGGGTTCACCGGCCAGGCGACAGCCGCGTTCGACGTGAAGGGCGCGCGCACGCCGCTCGCGGTGCCGGACGAGGCGGTCGTCGTCTCGCGGCAGGGACTGGCCGACGTGAGCGTGGCGAAGTCGGCCATGGTCTTCGTGGGCTACGGCGTGGTCGCTCCCGAGTTCGACTGGGACGATTTCAAGGGCGTCGACCTTCGCGGCAAGACGCTGGTCATGCTCGCCGGCGATCCGCCGGTGCCTGACCCGGGGAACCCGTCGTCCCTCGATCCGAAGATCTTCAAGGGGACGGCACTGACGTACTACGGCCGCTGGACCTACAAGTACGAGATGGCCGCAAAGAAGGGGGCGGCCGCGGCGGTCATCGTCCATGAGACCGGTGCGGCCGGCTACGCCTTCGACGTCGTCAAGGCCAGCTGGGGGCGGGAGAACTTCGGCCTGGCCGGCCCGGACGAGGCGGCGAGGCATGCGCCGGCGGATGCGTGGGTGACGCTGGACCGCGCGAAAACGCTCTTCTCGGCGTGCGGCCTCGACTTCGACGCCCTCAAGGCGCGCGCGGCGACTCGCGGGTTCAAGCCTGTGCCCCTCGGAGCGACGGCGAGCTTCGCGGTGAAGAACACGGTCAGGCCTATCTCGTCCCGGAACGTGATCGGCAGGCTCGAAGGCCGGGATCCGGCGCTCAAGCACGAGTACGTGATGTACAGCGCGCACTGGGACGGATTCGGCACTAATCGTGCGCTCCAGGGCGACCAGATTCTCAACGGCGCGCTCGACAACGGTTCGGGCATGGCCACCATGCTGGCGATGGCGGAGGCGTTCACGAAACTGGAAGGCGGCACGAAGCGGTCGGTGCTCTTCTTCTCGCCGACGGCGGAGGAGTCGGCGATGCTCGGCGCGAAGTACTACGCCGAGCACCCGCTATGGCCGCTGGAGAAGACGCTGGCCGATATCAACATGGACATCATGAACTTCTGGGGGCGCACGAAGGCGATCGTGTCAATCGGCTACGGCATGACGACCCTCGACGACCTGCTCGTGACCGAGGCGGCGAAACAGGGCCGCATCGTGCTGCCTGATCCGGAGGCGGAGAAGGGCTACTTCTATCGCTCCGATCACTTCGAGCTGGCGAAGCAGGGCGTGCCCGCGCTGCACTTCCTCCATCCCGGCGCCGAGTATCGCGACAGGCCGGCGGACTACGGGCAGCGGATGCGGGATCGCTACACGGCCGAGGACTACCACAAGACCTCGGATGAGCTGAAACCCGACTGGGATCTCAGCGGTGCCGTCGAGGACGCGCAGCTCCTGTTCGGCGTCGGCCTCGCGGTGGCGCAGGGGAGCGCGTACCCGGAGTGGAAACCGGGCACCGAATTCCGCGCGGTTCGCGCCGCCCGGTTGAAGGCGAAATAAGAACGCGTGCCGATATCGCCCCTCGCGCTTACCTGATGACGGGACCGAGGCTGAAGTAGACGCGGTAGCGCCCGTCGAGGCCGACGCTGGTGCCGGCGAACACCGGTCCGATGGGCGACTCCAGCACGAACCCCGCGGTGACGTTCGTGTGGAACTTCGCCGACGAGGCCTGTTCGAACGCGCTCCCCTCGTCGATCCAGCTCCCGAACCACAGCCGCCCGATCGTCCCCTCGGCGATCCGCGCCAATTCGTGGAAGTACCCGAGGTTCACGACGACGGCGTTGCTCCCGCGAAGTTCGCCGGGATAGAAGGCTCCGAGTTCGAAGGGGCCGCCGAGCGCGAACGCGTTGACGACAGCAGTGTCGCCGAAGGACGACCCTCCAGACCCTCCCACCAACACACGGCCGCGCTGCCCGACTGGCCTGAAGAGCGAGAATTGCAGCCGGCCGGACATCAGCGTGTCAGGGTCCGCCGCACGCGTGCCGACGGGCGCGGTGACGTCAGGCACCTGAAGAAAGCGCCGGAGGTCGGCCTTCACGTACAGCCCCCGCTCCGGGATCGTCGGGCCGGTCTGGCCGTCGAACTTCACCTGGGCCGACACATACTGCTGCGGTCCGTCGACGCTCGGGAGGTCCGACTCGCCGATGCGGACCTTCATGCGCAGGTCGTCGAAGGTGTAGCCGAATCGCGTCTCGAAACGGTAGGCCGTGGTGAACCCGGCGTCGAATGACGCGCCGGCGTGATGTTCGCGGTACTCCGCGAGATAGGTTTCCGCGTCGAACACCGGCGTATCGCGCCGCAGGGCGAATGCGCGCGGCTCGACGAAGAAGCCGGAGCGGCCAATCGGCCGGTAGACCTCGGCTGCCGCGGCGAGCGTATTGCCGAGAGAAAAGTCGACGCGGGCCTCGGAGTTCCGGCCGACCGCGTCGAAGAGCAGCATGCGCCCCCGGATCGTCGCCGAGACGCTCGACGACTGCGTATTCTGCAGGTCCAGCGCCAGCGCCAGGAACGGCGGCCCGTGCGCGGGCGCCTTGAACGCGACGACAAGATTGGGTTCACCGCCCGCCGTGTCGATGCGGTACGTGGCCGATTCGTAGCGGCCGGACCCGGTGAGGAGCAAGAGGTCCCGGTCCAGTGCGTCGGCGTCGAGGACCTTGCCGATGTACGGTTTGAACCGGGAGGCAAGCCTGACGGCCTCCGCCGGGGACGCACCCTCGATGGTGACGCTGGAGGGAACGACCTGTGCCGCCGGCCGGCGGGCCCGGCGCGCGGACGCCCATTCCCGATACGCCTCGACGCTGATCGCGTATGGCAGCAGATCCGCGGCGTGCGCCTCCGCCTCCGCGTAACCCCGCTCGATGAGCTCGTCCGACCGGCTGAACTCCGCCCCGCCGAAGCCGTCGAGGACGGGAACGAGCACGACGTCGGCGGATTCGAGCGCGCGCCGGGTGCCGCTGCGCATCATCACGCTGAGCGTTTCGTCGAGCACCCCGAAGATCGAGTCGTACCGCTTCTGCGTCGTGCGGTCCACGCCGACGTCGACCGCAATCACGCGATCGGCCAGGCCCGTCTGCCTGACCACGTCGGCGGGGACGTTGTTGAGGACGCCTCCGTCGACCAGCACCCTGCCCTCGAATTCAACCGGCGTGAAGACGCCCGGGATGGCCACCGTTGCGCGCAGCGCCCGAGCCAGCCAGCCCGACTCGAAGACCACCACTTCCGCGTTGCGGATGTCCGTGGAGACGCATCGGAACGGCGTCGGCAGCGCGTTGAAGTCGATCTGGCTGCCGTACGGCGTGGCGATGCGGTCAAACAGCAGGTCCGCCTGCTCGGCCGCGCTCAGTCCCGAGGGCAGCCTGAACCCGCCCCGAAGGCCGAAGCGCAGGGCGGAGGGAAAGGCCCTCGTGTCCTCCTTGCGGCGGAACGTCTTGAATATGAACGGCGTATCAGGCGAGAGGACGGCCGCCCAGTCGACGCCGTCCACGAGCCGCTGGATCTCCCGGGGCGGCATGCCCGTGGCAAACCCGCCCCCGACAAGCCCTCCCATGCTCGTGCCGGCGATCACATCCACCGGCACGCGGTGCTCGTCGAGCCACAGCAGGACTCCGATGTGGGCGAACCCTCGCGCCCCGCCGCCGCCGAGGGCCAGCCCGATCCGCGGCCGGGTTGGCGGCGCCTGGGCGGAGGTGTGGGCCGTCAGGCCGGCCGCCAGCAGGAGTGCCACGAGCCACGACGCACGCGTGCGTCCTCGCGAACGGAAAGACATCCGGCGAGTGTGCGGGTTCAAGTCTACTGCGGAGCGGGTACAATCGAAGCCGTGGCACGTGCGTTTCTGCGTGAGGGGCGCCGCCTGATCCTGCAGGGCCTGCACCTGCTCGGGTCGCGAACCCTGGTCGCGCTCGGGCTGCTGCTGGCGATCGTGACGGGGACCGGGGCGGCCAGGAACCTGTGGCTGTCGTTCACCGGCAGCACGGCCGAGGGCGTCGTCGTGCGCCAGATGGAGGAGCTGTCGGTCGATTGGCACGACGGGCTCTCCGGGCCGCTCGCGACGTCCGGGGCCGGCGTTCAAACGGCGGCCGCCGAGCGCGTGTACCGCGCGGTCGTGGATTTCCAGACGGGCGGCAAGTCGTATGAGGTGATCGCGAAGGCCCGGGCCACCGTGCACCTGTACCCGCTGGGCTCGAAGGTTGAGGTGGTCTTTCCGCCCGGCAGGCCGGAGCGTGCCGCGTTCCGGGCCGAATTGCCGGATTTCTGGGTCCAGGCCGGCCTGCTGTTCGTCGCCACGGTCGTCGGAGCCGGGAGCGGGTACACGTGGTGGAAACTGGTGCGTCGGCGGGCGGCGCGGCGGCGCGTTGTCAAGCCGGGCGGGTAGATGGTAAACTTATTCTCTTTGCGAGGCGGCCGGATCGTTGTGCAGGGGCGGTTAGCTCAGCGGTAGAGCACCGGCTTTACACGCCGGCTGTCACAGGTTCGAAT
>Ga0079037_100001750_pt1 | contig 11550 bp, 7 predicted proteins | sample Mud3Dept4metaG_FD_71479 | JGI IMG/M metagenome (GOLD analysis project Ga0079037, IMG submission 71479) | Freshwater wetland microbial communities from Ohio, USA, analyzing the effect of biotic and abiotic controls - Mud 3 Core 4 Depth 4 metaG | ecosystem: Environmental > Aquatic > Freshwater >... | reverse complement strand
GGTGACCACGCCAAAGTGGACTTTGGCGATGGCGTAACGCGAGAAGCTAACATTTCACTTGTTGATGTGGCAATCGGAGATTATGTGATAGTTCACGCTGGATTCGCCATAGAGGTTCTCGACCACAAGGAAGCAAAAGAAACCTTGAAGCTCTGGGAAGAGCTGCTTTCAGTTTAGACGTTGAGAGTTTCATCGGGCCGATGTTGCGCATAGAAGAGGTTTAGGATTGTTCAGGTATAGGGACAGAGACTTTGCAGACAAGATTGTTAGGAAACTCAAGAATCTTAACGTCAATGTTGTGCTGATGCATGTTTGCGGAACACATCAAGACACTATCGTTCGGTATGGCCTCGATTCATTGCTGGAATCATGTGGGATTGACATTAGACAAGGCCCAGGTTGCCCAATATGTGTCACAACGCCCACTGAGTATGAAGAGATGATCACACTCGCCGAAAATGGGGCGATAGTGACCGCTTTCGGAGATGCAGTCAGCGCTCCGGGATACAATAGATCACTTGTGGATGCCAGAGCTCAAGGCTGTGATGTCCGAATTGTCTACAGTATAGAAGATGCTGTGAAGATAGCGTCAAAGACTGATAGAGAGGTTGTATTCATGGCAGTAGGTTTCGAGACCACTGCGCCAACCACCGCCGCCACCCTACTCCAAAAACCCCCGGAGAACTTTTCCGTTCTGTGTTGCCATAGGTATATACCCCCCGCGCTCGACGCGTTACTTTCAAGCGGCGAAATGAAGATTCAGGGACTCATCGAACCTGGACATGTTAGCGCAATAATTGGGGTTAGACCATACGAAGAGCTCTCCAAGAAATTCCATGTACCGCAGGTGGTGGCAGGCTTCGAACCTTTGGACATGATGATGGCCGTCTACATGTTAGTCAGACAAATAACCAAGAAAGAAGCCAAGGTGGAGAACGAATACAGTAGAACTGTTCACTATGATGGAAATGAGAAAGCGCTGAGACTTCTTGATAAGGTCTTCGAACCGTCGGACATCGCATGGAGAGGATTTCCCGTTATTCCAAAATCGGCAATGAAACTGAAATCGAAATTCCGCTCATATGATGCAAGAACGATTCATTCCAGCACGTTGGAAACAATCAGAGAGATTAAGTTTGAAGAGTCTAAGGAGTGCATGTGTGGAGAGATCCTTAGAGGATTAAAGGAACCACATGACTGCAGTCTATTCTTTGATGTCTGCACTCCACAGCATCCGATTGGACCGTGCATGGTCTCGATTGAGGGAGCGTGCAACATCGAGTATCGGTATCGCGGCAGACGTGTTGCCGAGAGTTAGTTGTCCGTTTCAATGCTTTCTAACTCTATGGCTGGCAGACAATTAATTCTATCTGCGCTGAAGCAGTTTCCACCATCGCCTGTTCAAGAGATTGTCTGGCAGATTGACAATAGGCGAAGTAGGCGAGAGACTAAAATAGCATATGACCAGTAGAAGTTAGGATTGAAAAGAATGGTCCGGTGCGTATTACATTGAAGTTATTGGAACCTATTCAGATTGGCTCGATGGAGCTTAGAAACCGAATTGTCATGCCACCCATGGGCACGAACTTCGCGAATGAAAACGGCGTGGTAACTCAGCGCTTGATAGACTATTATGTTGAAAGAGCAAAAGGCAGAGCTGGGTTTATCATTGTTGAAGCCACATGCGTGGAGAGCCTTCTTGGAAAGTTTGGCGCCCACCAGGTCAGTATTGACGGTGACAAATATCTTCCTGAACTTGCCCACTTGGTAGAGGCGGTCCATCTTCACGGTGCCAAGATTGCAGTTCAACTCCACCACGCTGGAAGACAGACAACGCTTGAGGCCACTGAGGGTAGAACTCCTGTCTCATCCTCGAACGTGCCATATATTGACAATTACATTTCTCCCGGCTCGATTGTCTGCCGTCCCAGATCGCTAAAGTTGAAAGAGATTGGTGAACTTGTGGAAAAGTTCGGAGAGGGCGCTCGCAGAGCAAAATCCCTCGGATTTGATGCGGTTGAGATTCACGGTGCCCATGGCTACTTGGTGGCACAGTTCCTTTCTCCATTTGCAAACAAGCGAACCGACAAGTATGGTGGAAGTTTTGATGGCAGATTGCGGTTTGCGGTTGAGGTAGTAAAATGCGTCAGAGCGAAAGTAGGGGCCGACTATCCAATTTCCTTCAGGATCAGCGCTGACGAGTTCATCAAAGGCGGGATAACTCTAGGACTTGCCAAGAAGATAGCTGTCAGACTTCAAGACGCGGGAATCAACGTGATTCATGTGTCGGGCTCCTTGGCCGAGACGGAGCATATGTGCGAAGGGCCCATGAGCTTGGAGAGAGGCTACATGGTTCACCTCGCTGAAGGCATCAAGAAAGTCGTCAGCATACCAGTCATCGCTGTGGGAAGAATAAACGATCCAGAATTTGCCGAAAGAATTCTCCAGGACGGACGAGCAGATCTTGTGGCCATGGGAAGGGCTCTAATCGCCGATCCGATGCTCCCTCTGAAAACCATGCAAGGAAGAGTTGGTGAAGTTCGAAAGTGCATAGCCTGCGACTATGGATGCGCAGGCCGAGTCATCTTCTCCGGTCTCCACATGACCTGTAACATTAACCCCGACGTGGGAAAGGAAAGGGAGTATCAAATAACCCGAGCTGAAAAGTCGAAAAGAGTCATCATCGCGGGCGGTGGAATTGCTGGAATGGAAGCTGCAAGAGTCGCGGTTCTTCGCGGTCACGATGTGACGCTTCATGAGAAGACAAACAGCCTCGGTGGCCAGCTCACATTGGCGGCAAAACCGCCCCACAAAGAGGAACTTCTGAACATACTTGACTATCTCCAGGGCCAGATGGACAAACTCAGAGTAACGGTTGAATTATCCAAAGAAGTTACTCCCGAACTTGTTGATCAAGAGAAACCAGACGCGGTCATAGTTGCGACAGGGGCCACTCCGATTATTCCATCCATTCAAGGCATTGAAAGCGAGCATGTGATTACCGCCTGGGATGTGCTGGCAGGTAAGGTGGATGCAAAAGATGAATCGGTGATCCTAGGCGTCGGAGAAACTGCATGCGAAACAGCTGAGTATCTTTGGGAATTGGGTAAGAAAGTGACCCTCGCGGGAGGAAGAAGAGGCGGATTGGCGCTAGACATGGATCCGATCAACCGCTATATGCTTCTGCGGCGATTGGAGGAGAAGAAGATCCCTGCTTATGTCAAATGCAAGTTCGAATCGATTACGGATGCAGGCATCGTAGTTTGTGACGTTCGCGGAAAACGAACCTTGAAAGCAGAAAGCATCATACTAGCGCTAGGATCGAAATCCAACAGTGAGCTTGCGAAGGCTTTGAGTGGAAAAGTTCCAGAGGTTTATGCAGCAGGTGATTGCGTTGAACCTCGCAGAAGTCTGGAAGCTATTCATGAAGGTTCGTGGGCTGCAAGACAGATCTGATCGATTTCATTGAGAACAAAGGAACATTGTGGAAACGCAACCTAGAAAGCTCACGGGTCATACTTTCCATAGATTCGCGTACAGATGAGTAACGATATATACGAATACTATCTGTCAACATGTTGATACTGGTGACTGGTGATTGGGGAGAATACGGATCTTCTTTACAAGCGATATTCACGGATCGGATGTCGTGTTTACCAAGTTTCTCAACGCGGGGAAATTCTACAAAGCGAACGCCATCATTGTAGGTGGCGACATAACTGGCAAGATGATAGTTCCCATAGTTGAACTGCCAGAAGGTGGATACAAGGCATACTATCTCGGTTCAGAGAAGATCATGAGCAGCAAGGATGATTTGCCACAGTTTGAGAAGATGCTTTACTCATCTGGATACTACGGCTATAGGACAGACATGGCGCATATGGAAGAATTCAGGGCAGACCCAAAAAAGATTGATGAACTGTTCTCGAGATTGATGATTGAACGTGTGGAGAAATGGGTTAAGATTGCTGATGAGAGACTTCATGGAACCAACGTCAAATGCTTCGTCCAACCTGGGAACGACGATCGATATGAGATTGACGAAATCCTTGCTCATTCGAAGAGTATCATCAATCCTGAAGGTTCTCTCCAACAGATAGACGGCCATGAGATGATAAGCACTGGCTATGCGAACATGACTCCTTGGCGATGTCCAAGGGATATCTCCGAGGAAGAGCTTGAGGCCAAGATAGCGAGAATGGCTTCCCAGCTTAGGACACCGGGTACAGCGATTTTCTGTTTTCATGTTCCTCCCTACAACACGTTGCTGGATCCCGCCCCCGTTCTTGATGAGAATCTTAGGCCGCAGATAGAGCCGGGTGGCGGCTTCAAAATGGCTCCAGCTGGTTCCCTTGCTGTGAGGAAGGCAATAGAGAAGTATCAGCCTCTCTTGGGCCTGCATGGGCACATACATGAGTCACGATCCGCCGAGAAGATTGGACGAACCCTTTGTGTTAATCCTGGCAGCGAATATGGCGAGGGAGTTATGCGCGGAGTGGTAATAGAACTGGAAGAAAATAAAGTGAAGGACTACGCCTTCACTCAAGGGTAGTTTTCTACGGCTTCTATTCAGGCGGTACTTCTGTAAACGTCATTTCCAGAGGTAGCCCTGTCTTTCTTCGATACACCGATGCAATGATGTAGATGATGGCACCCACAACGAAGACGCCGAAAGTGAATGCCACGAACATAGGATTCAGAGTGCCAGCATATGATGGCATGAATCCCGCGTAAACCAGCCAGCCAGAAAGAGCTAGAGCAACTACTCCTAGTATGCTGATTAGTGGTACTCCGCCGACCTTCTTGGTTACCGCTGGCGGTGAACGATCAAAGATATCCTTTCTCCTGAACGGGAAGATGATCCCTGATATGGCGACTATCGCTATCTGTATGAACCAGCCTGGAACCACGTACGCAAAGTAGGTCATGAACGGCGTAAACATATAGAGACCCATGGAGGCTAGAGCTGCCAATGCTACAACTATCAGTGCAACGTAGGGAGTGTTGAATCGCTTGTCAATTCTTGCAAAACTCTTTGGCAGTATCCTGTCGAAAGAAAAGGAGAACACCATACGGACGCAAGTGAAGACGTACGTTAGGTTTGAGCATAGACCGAAGTAGTAACCTATGTTTACTATCGCGGTGAGCCATGGATTGTTGTTACAGGCATACATGAACAACAAGTTGTAGAAGGTTGGAGTGAAGGGAAGCGTGTACGATGGATCTGCGTTGATAGAGAGATAGCATATTGCATTTATGAATTGGCCGCCCATTACCCAGTAGGTCACCTGGTAGACCAGCCAGAGCCAAAGACCGAATACAACAGCCCCGCCGACGATAGCGATCATTTGTGAGCGCCTGACTTCCTTGATTTCGCCTGATATGTATACGGACAAGTTGAAGCCTGTGAAACTCAGGATCGCGTATACTATGCCAAGAAACGTTCCTTCAGCAGTGAATCCGCTCGGATATCCTTGGGCAAGCGCGGTCTGCACTACCGTATCATAGTTCATTCCTGACAGACTGTTGAAGTTTGCCTTGAAGCCTTCAGGTCCCACAGAAATCATGACTGCCAGATATGTTATGAGCCCGATAATCTGTATGGCAGATGAGACCCACAGTGTTTTCACAAACGTCTTTGTTCCCGCGGATACGTCAGCTACGAACGCCAGTATTATCAGAATGCCTACCAGTAGCAAGCCAGGATTTGACGAGAGAAATGAAGCTGCTCCAGAGAAGCCGAAGTATCCCAGTACAGGCGCCAGAGAGAAGTTGACGACCCACACGTTCACCGTTCCGATCCAAGCAATCAACACGAACATGATGAAGAAGACGATAGAGAAGCCTATCGCCGGATGTAGGACCCGACTGCTCCACACGTAGTCTCCACCAGTTCGTGGCATAGAAGCGGAGTACAGTGCGTAAAACACGCCTATAGCCGCGACTATCGGAATCGATACGAGTACAGCGAGAGGCATGTTCACGCCTGGATAGAAAGCCGCTGCCCAAATGCCGTATATGTAAGCGGTTGCAGGACACATGACTACGACATTGAAGATTAGTGCATCCTTAGCCGAGATGTCTCTTGTAAGCCCCGAAGCTTTTCTAACGAATAACTCTTTTTCCATTTTTGTTTCATCTGTTATTCGGAGTCGCGAATAACAGACATTCCGGTAAGAAGATAGATTGTATTTAATACTTTCGAGAATGAGCAGGGGGCTAGTCTACGTCTCCAGCTTCTTCATCACTTGTTGTCTATACCCAACTGTCACTCTCACGTAGCCGGTTAGCATCTTATCGATCTCTTTATCGCCCGTGTCCACAAGCAGAGGTTTTCCGACGAGTGAATTGAGTTTGTTCTTTGTGGCAACAATGATTATGTTTGATTTGCCGACCTTTCTTACAACTTCAGGACTTATCTGCTGGTTTCCCCTTCCAAATACGTAACCTTGGCCTCCAATGGGCGTTACCACGATTTTCGCTTTCTTACCCTCAACTAGCTCTAGAAGTTGCTTTTCATTCACGTCTCTAGAAACCAGTTTGTGTTTTTCCACTACATCTACACCGAGCAACGTCTTGTCGATTCCCAGTTCGTCTCCAATTGGTTTCACAGTTGATCCAGGACCAAGAACATAGAGGTTGTCATCATTCATCTCTTCAACTATGAATGCTGCAATTACCTTCTTCTGATATTCATCATCCTCTGCGTAGGAGCTGCCGACTTTGGCATCTTGAACTAGGTTTCTCTCGTATGGAATCTGCAGGTAGCCGTACAATCTGGCAGAGACACGACCTTCTCTGAAGGCATTTTCATCAATATCCATGACCTCCACCTCACGTAGTGGAAGATCCTCCTTCAAGAATTGTGCAGCCAAATCTCCCGCTTTCTCAGGATTCACTGCAAACGCCGCCGAATGAATCTTCACGCCCGAGGGTATGCCAAGCACAGGAACTTTGCTGTCAACGACTTCGCATATGTCTCTCGCAGTTCCATCCCCGCCTGCAAAGAGAATGAGATTCACCGGGAGATCCAACATCTGTTTCGCGGCGCTCTTTGTATCGTCGCTGCTCGTTTTTCCACTCTCTATAGAACCTATGACTGTGGGATCATAACCAGCTTCTTTCGCTTCATCCTCACCCATCTCATGTGGATACGTTACGACTTCGATAAGACTCATCACCGATGAGATACGTTTCAACGCCTCGATCGTTCTTTTTGGAGAACTGGGAACCGCTCCAAGTTCTATCGCTCTCCTTAGCGTTTCTTGGCCATCGCTCCCCTTGAGTCCCACTCTGCCGCTTGACCTGCTCTGTTCAGAGCACTAGTCCGGCAATGGGATTCACGATCAGGCCCAGTTTCTTCCTCAATGCTTTCTCCTTGTCATCTCTTGTCGTTTGTTAATTGTCATTTCGCTTTCTGCTTTTTTTCTTGAGGAACGCGTTCCACGTTAGAGCGATCTTCTTGAAGTCTTCTGTTGGACTCATATCGATTCTCGAGACTGCACAATTGTGTGGAGCTGTTCTAATTATTTCGGGATTGGTATAAGCTTCATGAGACAATTGGTGAATTATCTCACAGAACCGATCTATGTCGGCCTTTGAAATAGATTCGGTCGGCTCGGGGGTCATGGGCTCAGGAACCACCCAAGGATGATGGCTAAGAAAGCAGTTCGCAACGCCAAAATCCGCGATCCTAACGTTCAGATCCGAGGCTCCGAGTCCAGTATCCTTCTTCAATTGTTCCCAGCTGAACCTGGTTTCCTGCATTCTGTGGTGACCCTTGGCATACGGTAGGCTTAGCCCACGAACATTCGAGAGCTTCTTTATCATGTAGTTGTTGTTGATCACAGCCACTTCGGCGACATCCCTTATTCCTTCGGCGCCAAGCGCCAATATCCACGCGTATGCTCTTAGAGCACATTGTATGTTTCCGAGAAAGCTTCTGGTCTTTCCGATGGTGTGGGGTATGTCGTAATCCAGACGATATTTCTTTCCATCAAATTCCACAGAAGGGACCGGGAGGAATTTTCTGAATTTCTCCTTCACCCCAACAGGTCCGGAGCCGGGTCCGTCACTTCCGTGAGGTGACGAGAAAGACTTGTGCAGATTCACCTGACACATGTCGGCACCGAGGTCTCCAGCTCTTGCCACGCCCAGTATGCTGTTGGCATTGGCCTGGTCAAGCAGAACCAGTCCACCGACGTCATGGATGATCTTCACATATTCCTCAACGTTTTTGTCAAATACACCTGTGTCATAGGGATCTGTAAGCATCATGCAGGCTGTGTGCCTCGAAGCAGCGGCTTTCACGGCTTCGAGATCTGGGCATCCCGTTTCCTCGTCATGTTCAAGGGTAATCACTTTGAATCCCGCTGTGGCAGCGGCTGATGGATTGCAGGGATGCGACAGTAGAGGCACAATGACTTCAGTTCTCTCTTCAAGCTCTCCAGTGTACTTGTGATAAGCTCGCATCATGCAGACATTGGTGAATACCCCATGCGCTCCTCCGCCACCAAGCAAGTTGACTTCATCCATTCCAGTGATCTCTTCCAGCCACATGCAGACTCTGTACATTATCTCCAAAACGCCTTGAACCGTATCTTCGTCTTGGAACGGATGAAGATCAGCGAATTGAGGCATTCTACACATTTGCTCGTTCACTTTTGGGCTGTACTTCATCGTACAAGTCCCCACTCCTGCTACGATTCCTGAGTCGTAACCGAAGTTCATCTGCGAAAGGTGCATGTAGTGAGTTAGCACTTCTGACTCAGATAGTTCCGGGAGCTTTGGAGGCCGCTTTCTCCGCATACTGGCTGGGAGAAGTGATGTAGCAGTGCCTGTCGCTGCTTTGATCTGGTCTTCAACCTCAGGCACTAGGTGTCCTCTCTGACCTGCCTGTCCCATCTCGAAGATTATTGGCTCATCCCAAACTGCAGAGTGATAGCGTCTCATCTTGTATCACCTTCTCCTTACAACGGATTTTAGGGCCCCGCAGAGTCTGTCGATCTGGTCCTTTGTGTGTACCTCTGTCACACAGTACAGTGCGGACCTTCCAAGCTCGGGAAACTCCTTAGTGATGTCCTTCCCTCCCTGGATCCCAAGTTTGAGAAGGGCTTTGTTGACTTTGCGGACAGCCTTTCCGGTTCGATCGAAATTCACCGTGAATTCTTCGAAATGAGCCGAGTCAAAAACGGGAGCTTTGATGCCACTTATCCCAGATATCTGCTTCATCGCGTAATGTGATTTCTGAATGATTGCTTCGCCGAGTTCTCGTATCCCTTGCGGCCCCAGCAACGCCATATAAACAGCCGCACTTATTCCCCATAGAGTTGCATTAGTTCCCGCGAAGCTCTTTCCTCTCTCTCTTGACTCGTAGTGAAGTCTTTTCGGAAGCGCCCACCAACTGAAGCCATATTCACCTTCTTGTTTGGTTGTGGTTATGGTCAAGAGAAGAGTGGGCATCTCCGCGACGAATCTTTCTTCATCTCTACAAGCGAGGATCCCCATCACTCCACCTCCATAGTTCATGTGAACCCCCAGAGATTGACCTTCACCAATCACAATGTCTGCCCTGTATTCACCGGGAGGAGTAAGTATCCCCAGTGAAAGAGGTTCAACTCCAACAATACTCAGAGCGCCACGATCATGAGCTATATCAGAGATCTCTCTTCCTTGACTCTCAATGAACCCTAGATATGATGGATTCTCAACGTACACGGCTGCAGTCTTTGTCGAGATTTTGCTCTTCAAGTCCTCCAGATCGAGCTGACCTGTGTCGCGGTCATAGTCCACCGATTTCAGTTCTATTATGCCGGAACAATAGTTGTTCATCGTTGACAGCCTTTCAGGGGAAATTGTCTTTGGAACCAGAATCTCGTATCGCCCAGTGATTCTCGAAGCCATTCGGGCAGCCTCGCCGCAAACTGTTGCCCAATCATACATGGGCCAACTCACTGCATCCAGTCCAACCAACTCGCCTATCATACTCTGAAACTCGAATATGGCCTGAAATCTTCCCAAGTCAACGTAGGTATCACCTGTATAGGCCGTTAGAAATTCTCCACGCCCGATTATCTCGTCACAGACTGCTGGAACATGGTGGGGCCAACAGCCAGCCCCCAAGAAACTCGGCATATCTTGGAAACTCTTGTTTTTCGATAGCAATGATGTAACATGATTCCTAACTTTACATTCCGAAGAAGGCCTTGGAAGGTTAAGCCTCCTTTTCATTAGAAATTTCTTGGGAATGTCCGCGTACAGTTCGTCGACGTTCTGAACGCCGATCTCTCCAAGCATTGCCTGCTTTATTTCAGGAGCAGAATTCGGTATGTATGGATGAATGACATGTTTTGTCACCATTTTGAGGCACCGCCACAATTTCTGTGGTGACCATGGTTTAAGACTATCCACATTCAGAATATCCTCCGTCACCTTTGATACAGAAACGGGACGCAGCTAGGAACTCAGAAAAAAGATTTAACGACTATAGATTGGTATAGATGAGTTCATAGGTCGTTTCAAATCTGTCGTGGTGAATTGGATGAAAATGGGTAAGTTTGGTGGTTATGCGGGGAGAATTCTTACGGTTGACTTGTCCAACCAGTCAATCCGAGATATTGAGTTGAATTGGGACCATTTGGAGACATTTATAGGAGGTGCGGGCTACGCCGCACGAATACTTTACGACATGATAACCCCAAGAACTGATCCATTGAGTCCGGAGAATGTGCTATTCTTCATCGCAGGTCCAATGGTGGGATCAGGCTTTCCTGGAACCACCAAGTGGACGGTCTGTTCTAGGTCACCTCTGACGAACATATGGGGCGAGTCCAGTGCGAGTGGCTCCTGGGGCGCCGAAATGAAGTATGCGGGATATGACGGACTGCTCATCAAGGGCCGATCTGCTTCCCCTGTATATCTCGCTATTCGAGAAGGACGAGCTGAAATCATAAAAGGTGATCATTTCTGGGGGAAGGATACCCTTGAGACTGCCGGAGCCATTGAGTTGGATTTGGGTGAACCGAAGGCTAAGATCGCGTCTATTGGCCCCGCTGGAGAACGTCTAGTAAGATACGCATCCATTGTTACAAATGAGCAGAGAGTCTGTGGAAGAGTGGGTATGGGAGCCGTGATGGGGTCGAAAAGACTGAAGGCGGTTGCGGTTAGAGGAACCAGAAAGTTGTCATTGGCGAACGAGGAGAAGGTTCGACAGCTGACCATAGAAGCTCGTGAAGCCGTGCGACTTCCCAAGGCTCCTGCCAATGTGGCTGGTAGAGTCAAGGCGCTTTCTACGGACGGAACAGCAAGCGGACTTGAGGGATTGGAGAAGCAGGGAGGGCTTCCAGTCAAGAATTGGACGAAGGGAACTTTCGCAGGAGCAGCGAAGATTAGCGGTCCAACAATGACAAAGAGCATTCTGGAAAAGCCCGGTATGTGTGCACATTGTACGATAATCACTTGCTGGAGATTTGTGAAGAATGCGAAAGGGGAGGTAATTCATGGGCCAGAGTACGAGACATTGGCCGCCATGGGCTCTTTGTGTATGAATGA
>Ga0079037_100001748_pt1 | contig 11561 bp, 10 predicted proteins | sample Mud3Dept4metaG_FD_71479 | JGI IMG/M metagenome (GOLD analysis project Ga0079037, IMG submission 71479) | Freshwater wetland microbial communities from Ohio, USA, analyzing the effect of biotic and abiotic controls - Mud 3 Core 4 Depth 4 metaG | ecosystem: Environmental > Aquatic > Freshwater >... | reverse complement strand
CACCAAATCCTGGGCGGTGGAATTTGCTCCCTTCAATATCCGGGTCAACCTCGTCGCCCCCGGCTGGGTCGACACAGATATGTGCACGGAGGTATTCAGCGCTCCCGGGACCAGGGAAAGCGTCCGGCAGACCATTCCGCTGAAGAGAATCCCGCCCCCCGAAGATATCGCCGGGCCCATCGTTTTTCTCGCCTCGGACCTCGCCCGCCACATCACCGGCGCCATCATCAACGTCAACGGCGGTTCGGTTTTGTGCGGATAGGCTCGGGGCAGTGGCCTCGAAACCGCGCCCGTTTTTCCCAGCGAGGAAAACGGGCTCGATTCGTCGCTCGCTCTTCTCTCCCTTCGGTCGAGAAACCGTGCCCGCTCACTCCTCATACGGGTTTCTCCTCCACTGCCCCTTGCCTTAGTTAACTTCTGAGAATATTGGAACCGTCATTTGTTATGCTTTATTTGTTGCCAAACTTTAAGTTTTTTGCTAACGTTGAGTCCAGCATTCAGGTAGGAGGACAGGATGGAGGAAGAAATCGGCCGGGTGACGCATTATTTCAGCAAGATCGGCGTCGGCGTGATCGAGCTGACCAAGGGCGGACTCAAGGTCGGCGATACAATCCACATCAAGGGCCATACGACCGACCTCTACCAGAAGGTCGATTCCATGCAGATGGAGCACGCTCCCGTCCTGGCCGCCCAAAAGGGAGAGTCCTTCGGGCTCCATGCCGAAGCCCAGGTCCGTGAGCATGACCTCGTCTTCAAAGTGACGGAGGATTGAAGGGGCACGGTTTCCAAGGACGGCGTTCATCGCTCCCGGTCAGGGCGTCGACGAGGGCGACCCGCTCATAGAAAGGAGAAGGCGAGGGTGGAGAAGCGTCAACAGAAAGCCCCGGATATCGGGAAAGCCTACGAGAGCTGGAAGAAAAACAGGTATTCCAAGTCCATGGACGCCTGCGCTTCCCCGAGGGATTTCACCACGGTCTCGGGCCGCCCGATCAAGGAGCTCTACACGCCGGCCGACCTGCCGCGCTTCGACTATTTCCGTGACCTGAATTTTCCCGGCGAGTATCCTTACACGCGCGGCATCCATCCGACCATGCATCGGGGCCGGCTCTGGACGATGCGCCAGTTCAGCGGGTTCGGGACGGCCGAGGACACCAACAGGCGATATAAATATCTTCTCGCCCGCGGACAGACCGGCCTGAGTGTCGCCTTCCATCTTCCGACTCTCATGGGGATGGACTCCGACCATCCCCTCGCCAAGGGCGAAGTGGGGAAGTGCGGGGTCGCCATCGACTCCCTGGCCGACATGGAAGTCCTGTTCGGCGGCATCCCGCTTGACAAGATCACGACCTCGATGACCATCAACGCTCCGGCCGCCGTCCTCTGGGCCATGTACATCGCGGTGGCCGAAAAACAGGGCGTCTCGCCCAAGCTGATTTCCGGCACCATCCAGAACGACATCCTCAAGGAATATATTGCCCAGAAAACGTTCGTTTTCCCGCCCCGGCCGTCGATGAAGCTCATCGTGGATACCTTTGAGTACGGGGCCAAGGAAGTGCCCCGATGGAACACGATCTCCATCTCCGGCTACCACATCCGCGAGGCCGGGGCCACTGCGGTGCAGGAGCTGGCCTTCACTCTCCGGGACGGCATCGAGTATGTGATCTGGGGCTTGGAGCGAGGCTTGGAGATCGATGAGTTCGCCCCGCGGCTCTCTTACTTTTTCAACTCCCACAACGATTTCTTCGAGGAGATCGCCAAGTTCCGGGCCGCCCGCAAGATCTGGGCCGAGGTCATGCGCGGCCGCTTCGGCGCCAAAAACCCGCGCTCCTGGTTGCTGCGATTCCACACCCAGACATCCGGCGTATCGCTCGTGGCCCAGCAACCTTATAACAACGTCGTCCGGGTGGCCGTCCAAGCGTTGGCGGCCGTCCTGGGCGGGACGCAGTCTCTGCACACCAACTCCCTCGACGAGACATATGCCCTGCCCTCCGAGGACGCCGTGACCATCGCCTTGAGGACGCAGCAGATCATCGCCAACGAGAGCGGCGTCGCCAACACCATCGACCCCCTGGGCGGAGCCTATTTTATCGAAGCCCTGACCCGGGAGATGGAAGGGGAAGCCAAGGTCTACATAAAGAAGATCGACGACATGGGCGGGATGGTCAAGGCCATCGAGCTCGGTTTCCCCCAAAGGGAAATCGCCGACAGCGCCTACTGGTACCAAAGAGCGATCGACGCCAAGGAAAAGATCGTCGTCGGGGTGAATGCCTACGAGATGGAACACGAACAGATTCCGCTCCTCGAAATCGACGAGACCGTGGCCAGGCAGCAGGTCGCCCGCCTTCGGTCGGTCAGGAAGAGCCGGCCGCGGGCCGCTGTTAAAGAGACGTTGGCCGATCTCAAGAAGGCGGCGGCCGATGACCTCAACCTCATGCCTTTTCTCCTGAAGGCCGTCAAGAACTATGCGACCTTGGGAGAAATCATGGATGCCCTGAAAGACGTCTACGGAGAATACGAGGAGCCGGTGACGTTTTAAGCCCGGCCGGGTGGAGGAGGAGATGACGGAGAAAAAAATAAGGGTTCTGATCGCCAAGCCCGGCCTGGACGGCCACGACCGCGGGGCCAAGGTCATCTGCCGGGCGCTCCGGGACGCCGGCATGGAGGTCATTTACACCGGCCTGAGGCGGACCCCGGAGGAGATCGTCAGCGCGGCCGTCCAGGAGGACGCCGACCTCATCGGCCTGAGCATCCTCTCCGGCGCCCACCCCATCCTGTTTCCCCGGATTATCAGGCTGCTGAAGGAAAAAGGGGCGGAAGATATCCCGGTGATCGCCGGCGGGATCATCCCGGAAAAGGACATCGCTCGGATGAAAAAGGCCGGGATCCGGGAGATTTTCCCGCCCGGGACATCCACCCAGGATATCGTCGGCTGGATCCGGGAGCATATCGAGAAGGGCAAAAAAAAAGCGAGAACCGCTTGACATGCCTCCCTTAATCTGGTAATCAAGGGGACGTCTGATGTCCAAGAAATTCCTTTCCCTGATCATCGTTCCTCACTGTGCCCAAAGGTTCAAGACCATCACCCTGTCTCAGAAAACCCTCAAGATCCTGGGAGCGGCGGCCGTCTTCGGGCTGGTCGCCCTGGTTGGTTTCCTGGTCGACTATTTCGCCATGAACGTCACCCGGGCCAAATACCAGATCCTGCTCAGCGAGAGCAGCCAGCAGAAGCGGCTCCTGACCGAATACGAAGAATCGATCAAGAGGCTCCGGGATACGGTCAAGAATTTCGAGAACTATGCCAAGAAGCTCAACGTCATGGCCGGCCTTCGCTCACCCGAAGTCATGGAAGAGCTGGGCATCGGCGACGGCGATACGACCGGCATCGAGCCCGCGGCTCCCGACGGCGGGCCTTCCATCCCGTCGGGGGATCAGGCGGTCTCTCTCCAGGAAGCCCGGGCCCTGGCGCAGAAGGCCGAGGACGTCGGCAAGAGCCTGGACGTCTTGGCCACCTACTTCGAGACCCAGACGATCAAGCTGGCTTCGACGCCGACCATCTGGCCGACGATCGGATGGGTCAGCTCTCCGTTCACGTTCCGCGATGATCCCTTCACCGGCAAGAGGCAGTTCCATTACGGCATCGATATCGCCACCAATTTCGGGAACCCGATCGTGGCCACGGCCGACGGCATCGTCATCTCGTTCGACAACGACAAGATGGGCGGGAAGAACATCACCATCAGCCACGGGAACGCCATCACCACCCACTATCTCCACTTGAGCAAGTTCCTGGTCAAGTCCGGCCAGAAGGCCAAGAGGGGAGACGTCATCGGCCTCGTGGGGAAAACGGGAAAGGCCCTGGGGCCTCATCTTCACTATGAGGTCCGGATCAACAATAAACCGGCCAATCCCTATAACTATATCCTCGAAGAAGAGCAATAACCCCTTCTTTTCTTATTCCAGACTCTCTCCAACCTCGATCTTTATCCCGCGCAGGAAATCGGCCGCCGGCATTTCCTTTTTGCTTTCCTTCTGCAGCCGCTCGATAAGGTAGGCGCTCCCTTCTCCGCAGCCGACGACGATTCCCTCCCGTCGCAGCCTGGCGATCCGGCCGGGCTCCGATGGCGGGGTATAAGCCGGGAGCGGGTTCCCGGCGCGGATGATCAGCCGCTGGCCCCGGAAAAATGTGAAAGCCCCGGGCCAGGGGGTAAAAGCCCTAACCAGGCGGTCGATCGAGTCCGCGTCGTTCCCCCAGCTTATCCGGCCCTGGTCCTTGCGGAGGCGCGGCGCGAACGAGGCGAGCGTATGATCCTGGGGACGGCGGGGAAGTTCATCGATTTTTTCCAGGGTCCTGACCAGGAGGTCGGCGCCCAGGCGCGACAGCCGATCTTCGAGGTCCCGGGCATCCTCCCGCGGACGAATATCGATCTCGAGCTGGTCCAGGATCTCCCCCTCGTCCATCTTCTCGTTGAGCTCGAAAATGGTGACCCCCGTCCTTGGCTCGCCGTTAAGAATGGCCCATTGGACGGGAGCGGCACCCCGATACTTGGGCAGCAGCGAGAAATGGACGTTGACCGAATGATGCCTGGGGGAGTTGATGATGGATGCGGGGATGATCTGCCCGTAGGCGACAACGACGATGATATCCGGAGCGGCTTTTCTGATCGCCTCAGCCGCCCCCTCGTCCTTTCTTATCTTTTCCGGCTGCAAAACGGGGATGCCATGACGGAGGGCTGCTTCTTTTACCGGAGGCGGAGCCGGCTCTTTCCCGCGTCCGGCGGGCCGGTCGGGCTGGGTAACAATCAATCCGACCGGGTGTCCGGCTTCGAGCAAACGTTCGAGCGAAGGGAGGGCCGCCTTGGGGCTGCCGAAAAAAACGATCCTCATTCCCCCCCGCCGGTTTCCTGGTTCTTCCTCAGCTTTTTTTTAACCAGGGCCTTTTTCAAGGGCGAAAGCTTTTCGATGAACAGCCGGCCGTTGATGTGGTCGATCTCGTGGCAGAAGACCCGCGCTAGAGTCCCGTCTGCCTCGATGACCTTTTCTTTTCCTTCGAGGTCAAGCCCCCTGACCACGACCCGGGCCGGCCGCTTGACGTTCTCATGAATCCCGGGAACCGAGAGACACCCTTCCTCGAAGACCTCTTCCCCCTCTGCCTTAAGCAGAGATGGATTGACGAGGATGATCACTTCATCCGGGTTTTCGCCGACGGAGAGGTCGACCGTAATGACACGCTTGCTGACCGCGACCTGGGGGGCGGCAAGGCCGATCCCCGGAGCCGCGTGCATGGTCAGGACCATGTCGCGGGCAAGATCCCTGATCTCTTGGTCGATCTCCGGAACGGGCTCCGCTGTCCTTTCGAGAACGGGATGGCCAAAGGTCACGATTTTTCGTACAGGCATTTTTCTGTCTTTTCCTATTTTATGGCATGGCGTCCCGTTTTTCAATTCTGCCGGGCTAAGGTCAACTCCTCGGCGAACGCTCCCTGCTGGTCCTCAGACGCGTGCTTTTTTACCAGGGCGAGGGGTAACGAGGGAGAAACCGATCCGAAACGGCTTTAGGACTCTGATCTAGAGCTGTGAACTGCCCCTCGAGCCCGTTTTCCGCGCTGGGAGAAAACGGGATGTTTTCGATACCACGACACCGAGCTAAACGACGGCCGAGGGCGGAGGCGGCTCGTCGGCCTTGCCGGCATGCCGGAGCGGGAAGTAGACGAGATAGGCCCCGATCAAAACAAGGACTAACAACCCGACATAGTAACTGGCGTTTGGGAAAAATTCAGGGATATCCGAGCCGAGGACTTTCTGGAAGAAAAGGAATTTCCAGGTGGCCCGGACAAGGCCCGTCAGGGCTTCCCCGGCTATCAGGCCGGAGGCCAGCAAAATACCGACGTTTTCCACTCTCGTCTTTTGGGCTGGATTGAGGCCTCTACGGCCGGCCACCCGGTCGACGATCCCCTTGATCATCCCGCCGCAGAAGATGGCGAAGGTTGTTTCAAGCGGAAGGTACATCCCCACGGCCACCAGCATGGGCGACTTGATCTGGACGAGGATAAACGCAAAGCCCATCAGCATCCCGACGATGACCAGCGGCCAGGCCATCTCCTTGCCGACAATCCCCTGGGCCAGCGCGGCCATCAACCCGGCCTGGGGCGCCGAGAGTTCCTTGCTGCCGAACTGGAAGGCGCCGTGGAGCACAAGCAGGGGAAAATACAGGACGAGCGAGGCCAGCAGGACTCCGAAGATGTTTCCGACCTGCATTTTCCACGGCGTGCCGCCGAGGATGTGCCCGACCTTGAGGTCCTGGAGCATCTCTCCAGCCACGGCCGAGGAGACGCAGACCACGGCGGCGACGCCGAGCACGGCGGCGACACCGCTGACCCCGGTGGCACCGATCAGGACCATGAGGAGCGCGGCGATGATCAGGGTGGACAGCGTCAGCCCGGAGATGGGGTTATTCGAGGATCCGATCTGTCCGACGAGGTTCCCGGAGACGGCGGCGAAAAAGAATCCGGCGACGGCCATGACGAACGCGGCCAGTATCGCGGAGGAGAAGGAGCCGGAGAATACCCTGTAGACGAAGACCATCATGACGACCGCGGCAGCGAGAAGCCCCAGGACCAGACGGATGTTCAGGTCTTTTTCGCGGCGCGACGTCACCTGCACCTGACCCGTGGCCTTCTTGACATCGCTGATCGACCGCTTCATCCCGGCGGCGAGGTTTTTCCTCATCCGGTAGAGGGTGTAGCCCGCTCCGACCAGCATCCCGCCCACGGCGATGGGCCGGATGATGAATTTCCAGACGTCGAGCATCATGTCGGGCCAGGCGACATCAGCCATGGCCACGCCCGGGCCGTAGAATTTTTCGATGAGCTGGGGCCCCAAGAAGAACATCAGGAGCGGAGCGAAGAGCCCCCAGGCCAGGACGCCACCGGCGAAGTTGAGCGAGGCCAGCCGGGGGCCGATGATGTAGCCGACGCCGATGTAGGCGGGATAGATCCCCGGTCCGGACACCGCGACGGTCCCTCCGGCGTCTACTTTCGGAGATTCTGCGCCCGTTCCTAAGCGAACAAAACTGGCGCCGATATTCCCCACTTTAATGATGAATTCCTTGGTGGCGGCGAAGATCTTGACGACACCCAAGGCGTAGATCAGCGCTCCAATTCCCATGGCCTGGAAAAGGAACTTGGCGCCCTGACTGCCTTTCTGGCCGGCTTTATGAATCTCCGATGCCGCCACGGATTCGGGAAAGCCGAGCTCGGGGTCGGTCACCATGACCCGTCTCAAAAAGGTCACGAACATGATCCCAAGAAGGCCGCCGACAAACATCAGGGCGGACGACTTGATATAGGCATCGAGCGTATCGAACCTGAGCCAGGCGCCGGAGATGATGAACGCGGGGATGGTGAAGATCGCGCCGGCGGCGACGGACTCGCCGATCGAGCCCACCGTCCGGGCCATATTCTCCTCCAGGATGGACCCTTTCATCAGCTTCAGGATGGCCATGCCGATGACCGCCGCCGGGTAGGTGGCGGCGATGGTCATGCCGGCCCGCAAGCCCAGGTACGCGTTCGCGGCGCCGAGAATGACCGTCATGATGACGCCCAGGATCAAGGCCCTGATGGTAAACTCTCTCATGTTGGTCGTTTCGGGGACATAGGGCTTATCGCTCATCTTCGGCTCCTTTCTTCGAGAAGTGCCTTAATGTATATTAAAATTCTCAGCCGTTAGTCAAGTCCATTGTCGAGGGCGCCCCGCGAGGCGCGATTCCCCGCGGGGTGGCACCTCGGGGAACGTCCCCGAGACTTGCAAAGAGGGAACGGTCTGGAATACAATAGGGCCTTCTGAAGGAACATCATGAGTTTGATCACCTGGTTCAAGGACCGATTGTTTTGCGACCTGGCCATCGACCTGGGCACGGCCAACACTCTCGTCTTCCTCAAGGGAAGGGGGATCATCGTCCAGGAGCCTTCGATCGTCGTCGTCAACAAAATCTCGGGCAAGGTGGAGGCCGTGGGAGGCCGGGCGAAGGATATGCTCGGCAAGACGCCGACCTCGGTCACGGCCATCAAGCCGATGCGGGATGGGGTCATCGCTGATTTCGAAATCGCCGAGAAAATGCTCGATTATTTCATCAAGAAGGCGACCAATAACCGCGGCTTCTGGCTGCGGCCGCGGATCGTCATCGGCATCCCCACGGGCATCACCCAGGTTGAACGCCGCGCCGTCAAGGACGTAGCCATGCGGGCCAAGGCGTCCGAGGTCTATCTCGTGGAGCAGCCGATGACCGCCGCGGTCGGGGCCGACCTCCCGATCTCCGAACCGACCGGCAACATGATCGTCGACATCGGCGGCGGGACGACCGATATCGCCGTCATTTCCCTGAACGGCATCGTCTTCAACCATTCCATCCGCATCGCCGGCAACGAGATGGACGACGAGATCATCAGCTACCTCAAAAAGAAATATAACCTGCTGATCGGCGAACGGTCGGCCGAGACGCTCAAGATGCAGCTCGGTTCCGCCTACCCTCTGGACGAACCCTTGACCATGGAGATCAAGGGCCGGGACCTGAGGGAGGGCATCCCCAAGACGATCGTCGTCGACGACCAGGAGATCCGCGAAGCCCTTGAGGATGTCGTGGCGGCCATCGTCAACGCCGTGCGCATCGCCCTGGAGAAAACCCCTCCCGAGCTTTCGGCCGACATCATCGACAGGGGAATCGTCCTCACCGGCGGCGGGGCGCTGCTCAAAAACCTGGACAAGCGGCTCCGCGATGAAACGCAGCTTCCGGTCTTCGTCACGGATGACCCGCTGACGAGCGTCGTCCTCGGAGCGGGCCGACTCCTGGATGATCTCGAACTTCTGAAGAAGATCGCTCTCGACTAGCGGTCGGTGAAAGAAAATAAGCGTTTCCTTCTCCTGCTGGGGCTGGTTCTTGCCCATCTCCTCCTCATTTCCATCCAAGTACCGAGAGGGGATGAGCCGACATATTTCGAACGGGCCATCTTTTCTATCTTTGGCCCCGTCGAGCACGGGGTCGTCTCCTTTTTCCGCGGCCTGAAGAGCACCTGGCAGGATTATTTCTATCTCCGGGATGTCCAGCGGCAAAACCAGGCCCTCCGGGACGAGGCGTTCCAGCTCCGTCAGGAGAATCTGGCCCTCCGGAACCTGCTCCTCGATTTCCAGGGGAGCCGTGAAATCCAAAGCCTTTTGGCAACGGTCTCCCGGTCGATCCTGGTGGCGACGGTGATCGGGATCGACTCCGGCCAGGTGTACAAGTCCATCCATCTGAACAAGGGAGCGGTCGATGGAGTTCGCAAGGACATGATTGTCCTGGACAGGATGGGCCGCCTCGTCGGCCGGGTGGTCGAGCCCGTCTCGCGGGGAGAATCGCGTGTTCAGCTCATCTCGGACGTGGACAGCGGAGTGGGCGTCGTGACCGAGCGTTTCCGGGTGATCGGCGTCCTGCAGGGAGACGCCGAAGGAAAGTGCCGGCTCAAGTATATCGTCAAGACAAACAAGGATGTCCAGGCGGACGAAGAGGTCCTGACCTCGGGGCTGGACGGGATCTACCCTTCCGGCATCCCGGTCGGCCGGGTCGTATCTATCGGCGAGGATGGCGACCTCTTCAAGAAGATCGTTGTCGCCCCCTATTTCGACCTGTCGGACCTCGACCAGGTGGCGGTCTTCACGGCGGACCTGAGAGACCTGTCCTGAGGATGACCTGAGATGAAACGCATTATTGAGGGGATCGCCGGGCTCGCCCTTGCGGTCGTGCTGCACACCATCCTGGGCAAGGTGGCGGCGCCGCTTCTTGTCCTTTTTAACGCCTTTTCCTGGGTCGTCCTTTATTTCGGCCTGACCCGGCACGATGTCTTCGGTGCGCTCATGGGAACGGCCTGCGGACTGCTCCAGGACTCGCTGTCCCTGGGCATCTTCGGAGTCGGCGGCCTGACCAAAACCCTGCTGGGGTTCGGAGCCGGCTACATTTCGCGCAAAATCAACGTCGCGCCCGCGGCCCGGACCTTTGTCTTGGTTCTTGTCCTCGCGTCCGCCGAGCTCTTTCTCTGGAAATCCCTGGTCCTCTTCCTTTTCGGCGAGCGCTTCTCGGCGGCGGGCGGGCTCGTTTTTCTTCAGCCGCTGGCCACCTCCCTGGTCGTCTCCGTCGCCTTTCAGGTGTTCAGGAGGAGGGAAGCGCGGAGTTCCTAGATGCCGGCACGTGAAAAAAACAGGTTTTACGAGGACGTCTCGCTCGTTTTGAGCCGGACGAGCAAGGCGTCCGCCGTCGTCGGAGTCCTTCTTCTTCTTCTCGTCTTTTACTGCTGGAAAGTCCAGATCCTCGACCACAGGAAGTACTGGGCGCTGGCCGAAGCCAACCGGACACGGGAGAGCGTCGTCCCTGCCCCTCGCGGGTTGATCACGGACAGGCAGGATATCATCCTGGCCGAAAACACGGCCTCCTTCAAGGCCTCTATCATTCGGGAGAATTGCCGGGATTACGATCGCTCCCTGGCTGAAGTCGGCGGGCTGCTGGAGATCGCTCCCGAGGACCTGAAGGCGAGAATTGCCAAGTATGAGTCCTTGCCCTTGTTCCGGCCGATCGTCGTCAAGGATAACTTGGACCTGAAAGACGTCTCCCGTATAGAATCCCGGAGGCTCGAACTGCCGGAGCTCATTGTCGAGGCCGACCCGCGCCGCTACTATGTGTTTAGCGAAGTGGCCGCCCATGTCATAGGGTACATGCAGGAGCTTTCTCCCCAAGAGCTGAAGAGCGAAGACTATTCCAGCAGGAACCTCGGGGACATGGTCGGACGGACCGGAGTGGAGAGTCAGTACGAGTCGACCCTTGTCGGAGTCGACGGCCGAAGAACGGAGATCGTGGACAGCCAGGGACGCACCCGGGGCGAAATATCCCGGTCAGAGCCGACTCCCGGACAAGATATCCAACTCACCCTGGATTTCGACCTGCAGCGAAAAGCGACGGAGCTTCTCGAGGGAAGGGAAGGGGCCATCGTCGTCCTCGACCCCAGGAGCGGCGAAGTGCTGGCTCTGGCCAGCTTCCCTACCTACGACCCGAACAAGTTCATCACCCGTTTCTCCCCTCAGGAATGGATGGAGCTCATCAACCGGGAAGACCATCCCCTGGAGAACCGGGCGATCAGGGGTCTGTATGCGCCCGGCTCAATTTTCAAGCTGACCATGGCCCTTGGGGCGCTGGATGCCGGAGTGATCACCGAACACACCAGCTTTTTCTGCGCCGGAGCCGCCAATTTCTATGGCCGTCCCTTCAACTGCTGGCAGAGGGGAGGTCACGGCGCCTTGAGCCTGACCGAGGCCATCCGGCATTCCTGCAATGTGTATTTCTATAACGTCGGCCGCCGGATGGGCATCGACCGGATCGCCGAATCGGCCAAGCGGCTCGGCCTCGGAGACAAGACCCGTATCGACCTGCCGGGAGAGAAGGATGGCTTAGTGCCGACGCCGGAATGGAGCCGGAGCACTCGCAAGACGGACTGGTACCTCGGCGAGACGATCTCCGTTTCCATCGGTCAGGGGCCGCTCGTC
>Ga0079037_100001746_pt1 | contig 11562 bp, 8 predicted proteins | sample Mud3Dept4metaG_FD_71479 | JGI IMG/M metagenome (GOLD analysis project Ga0079037, IMG submission 71479) | Freshwater wetland microbial communities from Ohio, USA, analyzing the effect of biotic and abiotic controls - Mud 3 Core 4 Depth 4 metaG | ecosystem: Environmental > Aquatic > Freshwater >... | reverse complement strand
TACGCATGCACGTTCGGACAGTCGGCCAGATGGACCGTGAGACCCCTACCCCTGGTGATGAAGCCGAGAATATTGTCCCCAGGGATCGGGTTGCAGCATCGCGCGAACCTGACGACCAGCCCGTCTATACCCGTGATCTTGACGGCGTCATCCTTGCCCCTCTTAATGCTACTGATGATCTTCCGAATCTTGCTGACCTTCTCCGGCTCGGGAATCACCTTCCCCAGCACCTGCAAAGGTGTGTAGAGCCCGTAGCCAACACCTGCAAAGAGGTCCTCCGTTGTCGTGAAGCTGAAATCCTTTGCAATGGCCTGAAGTTCACCTGCCTTGAGCATCTTAGTAAAATTAAGGCCGTGCTTTGCCAGCTCCCTCTCCACGAGCGTTTTCCCAAGCTCTATGCTTCGCTCGCGCTGCTCCTCTTTGATCCATTGCCTGATCTTGGTCTTGGCCTTTGACGTGACCACGAACTTGAGCCAGTCCTTGCTCGGCTTGTGGGTAGGGCTTGTAAGGATCTCCACGGTATCTCCACTGCGCACCTGCGTGCGCAGTGGAACCAATTTTCCGTTCAGCTTAGCCCCCACGCACCGGTGACCCAGTTCCGAGTGGATCGCATACGCGAAATCGACTGCCGTGGCCCCTTTAGGCAATTCCTTCACATCGCCCCTCGGCGTAAACACATAGACCTCATCAGGGAACAGGTCGATCTTGAATATCTCCAAGAACTCCTTGCTGTCTTTGAGCTCCTTCTGCCACTCGATGATACGGCGTAGCCACCCGAACATCTTATCTTCTTTCGGGTCAAAGACCTTCCCCTCCTTGTACTTCCAGTGGGCCGCGATACCTTCCTCGGCAATCCTGTGCATCTCAGGCGTTCGAATCTGTATTTCTATCTTCTCCCCGTGAGGTCCAATAACCGCGGTGTGGAGCGACTGGTACATATTAGCCTTTGGCAGGGCTATGTAGTCCTTGAACTTACCCGGAATGGGTTTGAAAAGCGCGTGTATGTAACCAAGAGCCTCGTAACAATCTTTAACCGTATCCACCAGAACACGAAACGCGGTAATGTCGTAGATCTCGTCGATACGCAGCTCATCCTGAAGCATTTTCTTGTGTATGCTGTACAGCCTCTTGGCCCTGCCCGATACATCGGCCTTCAGGTCCACCTCGCCAAGGCGCCTCTTGAGAAGTTCTATGACTTCGGTGATATACGTGTCCCGCTCTTTCTTCTTTCTGGCTATGTTTTCCTTGATAGCCTTGTGCTCCTCCGGATTAAGGTACTTGAAAGCCAGGTCCTCTAGTTCTCCCTTCATCCATTCGATGCCAAGTCTGTGTGCGATTGGCGCATAGATCTCAAGGGTCTCGCGCGCAATCTCCACCTGTTTTTCGAGCGAAAGAAACTTCAGGGTCTGCATGTTGTGGTAGCGGTCGGCGAGCTTGATCAGGATGACGCGGATGTCCTTGCTCATGGCAAGGATCATCTTGCGCAGCGTCTCGGCACGAGACTCTTCAGAGCCTTTGGCTTCGATTCGGCTGATCTTAGTGACGCCGTCAACGAGTTCCGCTACCTCACTGCCGAAATAGTCCGTGATCTCCTCCTTAGTGAGGTAGGAGTCCTCGAGCGTGTCGTGGAGCAGCCCCGAGACTACGCTCGGGACATCGAGGTACATCTTGGTGAGCATGTACGCAACTTCAAGAGGATGGACCAGGTAGGGCTCGCCCGAAAGCCTCACGGTACCCTTGTGGGCCTTGGCGGAGAGGACATACGCCCGCTCGAGCAGATCAACATCTGCCTGCGGATTATATTTGACGATCTCATCAACTATATCGTTGAAGCGGACCATGTGTAAAAGATAGTATACTACAAAAGAATCAGTATTAAGTGTCGTGTGTCATGTGTTGACTGACCCGGTTGGAGGTTCCAAGTTATATGTTTAAAACGCGCCCGTATTTGACTTGTAACCTGCGACTTGTAACCTATAACATGTAGTATCTGGCCACTGATCACCGGTCACTGGTCACCGATCACTGTTTTTTGGAGGACGCCATGGCACTGATGGATGACCTGAAGAAAAAGACGGAAGAGGGGCTAAAGACACTGAAGGAGACGGCAGGAGAGATCGCCTTCAATGTTGAAAAACAAGCCAGGATCGCGAAGTACAAGATGGATATCCTGAGGGTGCAGCGGAGGATCCAGAAACTGTACACCGAAATCGGCGAATACGTGTACGGCGAATTCGCTATGGAAAGGCCTGTGACGTTTGAAGCCCCATTTCTTTCGGAACGGATTTCATCGATCACCCGGATGAAAGCAGAGATCCGGGAGTTTGAAACCCAAATCGAGGACGCACGCAAAGCCCAGCCACCCGGTAAAGATAGTGATCAGTGACCGGTGATCAGTTATCAGTAAACAGCATCTTGTCACAGGTGACTGCCCTTACCGTTCACTGATTACCGATCGCTGATTGCTGTATCGCTGCTGACTCGTACCTGGTTTCCGTGGCCGTTCACCGTTCACTGATTACCGCTCACCGATCACCGTTCTATTACCAGTACCACGGCCGATAGAAGGGGCCGTAGTATGGCCCGTACGGATAGGGATACCAAGGGTACGGATACCAAGGGTATGGATACGGGACCACGCGTACGACCCTCGGCTCCTGCCACAGGTAGAGATCTATGATCTCAAAGAACGGGAAAGTGTAGCTCATTTCTTCGATCTTACCCTGACGCAGCTCAACAAACTCTGCGACAATCGTGATCATGCGACCCTTGCTGTACATCACCGGGTCAAGGATGCCTTTGGCTTTAGGATAGAAGGCGTTGAATCTGCCGCCAGGGTTGTTGCTGTCGAGCAGGTACCCGTTAGAGTCAACCGGAACGTAGGCAGCCTCGATCAGGGAGCCGCTCTCGATGAGCCTCGAAGAAACGATGACTCCACCGAGCACAAAGAGTTTGCCCCGGTACACATCGGGATTCTTCTCCACGTCTGCCCAGGGCACAAAGACTGCCGCCTGTTGCATGAGGTCGCCCCTGATAACAGGCGTGGTACAGGAAGCCAGGAAAAGGATTGCTGAACAGAAACAAACAAAGGACGCGAACTTCTTCAAGGTGTGTCTCTACCTACCACCTGGTGCCTACGCCTATACCGATGCCGATGGAAAAAGGAAAAGGAACAGAGCGGTCCGGCCTCCCTTCGTCCCAGAGGTATACCTGGATGATCTCAAAGTAGGGAAAAGCATATTCCATCTCGTCGATTTTCCCGAGGCGTGTCCCTGTTAACTTACCGGCGAGCGTGATGCGCCTACCACCTCTGTAAACCACCGGGTCAAGCACGCCGAACTCTTTGGGATAGAAGGCAAGAAACCTTCCCGTGGAAGCCTCGCCCTCTTTCAGATAACCATTACTGTCGACAGGAATCTGTACGGCCTCAACCAGAGAACCTGCTTCCAAGAGGGTGGAGGAAATAATTGCTCCCCCCAGTATGAAGATTCTGCCCTGGTACTGGGAAGGGTCCTGTGAAACCTGCGCCATGGATGCGTTGTGGATACCGGTACTAAGAAGATCACTTCTCAGTACAGGGCCCGAGCAGGAGCAAAGCGTCACTGCAACGAGAATAAGTATAGAGGCAACACGAGATGTCATGTACTAAAGAGTATAGCATAGCCACCTGTACTTCAAGTTCGGTCCGCACCCCGAGCGCCATGTATCAATGATGGAGAGTCATCCGCACGCATGGTACGCTTTTTGCTTCGAGGAGGAGACGGGGTCGAAAGTGACAGCACAGGGATGGTTCAGAAAAGGCCGAGCGTTACAGACTGCCGGGAGGTATGGGGAGGCCTTGGACGCATATAGTCGCGCCATAGAGGCCGGCCTTCACAACGCAAGGACCTACCACCGCCGCGCAGACACGTATGCCGTGCTCGGGTTATACCGGGAGGCCATCGAAGACTATGACCGCGCCATCCAGCTCGACGTTGAGGACCAGGAACTCTACATGGATCGAGCTTATTCACTCTGTTGCGTGGCGGACTACGATCAAGCCATACACGACTGTGAACGGGTCATACGCCTCCGGCCGAATGACCCGAAGCCTTATATAGTGCGCGGCAGCGCATACGGGCTGGCCAACAGGCCCGACCTCGCCATAAAGGATTTCAACCGCGCTATCGAGCTGAACGGCGGCGATGCCGAACTCTATTACAACCGGGGGCTCGCAAATTTTCTCCTGGGTAATTTCGATGAGGCGTCAAAAGACTATGACGCAGCGACCAGTTTGGATCCGGACTTTGCCCACGTGTACTACAACCGCGGCGTGCTCCATCAACGAAGAGGCAGATACGAGGAGGCGCTCAAGGATTATTGTGCAGCGCTCGAGTTGGGGCTTCATCTTCCGGAAGTATACTGCAACCGCGGAACAGCGCGTGCAAAGCTCGGGCAGTACGAGTTGGCTACGCAAGACTTCGATGCAGCGCTCGACCTGGATCCTCAGAACTGCGACGTCTATTACTACCGCGCCGTCGCGCACATGGTCATCGGGAACGAGGGGCAGGCCCTTGAAGACATGAGAACGGCAGCCGGACTGGGCCATTCAAAAGCCATCGACTTTTTGACAGACCACGGCCTCTCACTCAAAGAAGCAGTCAACTAGCAGCCGAACTGCATTTTTGACTCACCATCAAAGATTGAGGTAGCCTTCCTGTCCTTTGCCTCGACCTGCTTTTCGTAAATTCGACACTATCGTCGACCGCCAACCTGCATCCTCGACATTCGTGTCCAGATGGGGCTGTGACGCAAGATACAAAATCTCAAGTAGCATCGTGATTTCAATAAGATCCGTCGGTATGTGATCCAGGCACGCGGGGTGCAAAAAGATCGAGTATGGGTAGAGAAACGATTGGCGGAAGAAAGATTTCGGGAAAGAGGAAAGGAGGCAGGTCGTGAAACGGTGGATGGCAAGGCGTGTCTCTCTGAGTCTTACACTTGTGACCCTCGCCGGCCTGGTGACTTTGGTCACGCTTGTGGTCTGGGTTCCTCCATCCCAGGCCGCAGATGCGCCGGCAGTGGTAGTGGGCCGCGTCTATCATATCGAGGGTGAACTGCTCCGGTATGTTCCGGAGGAGCGGGACTGGGTTGCCCTGGTCAGGGACGCGCCATTCGGTAACGAAGATGCGCTCTTTTCGGGAAGCAGGGGCATGGCCGAACTGATTGCGCCTAACGGGAGCTGGATCAGGATTGGGGAGAGCACCCAGATTCAGTGTATCGCTCTCCACGAAGATCTCACTGAAATGGACGTGGCCACGGGCCTGGCCCGTTTCTACAATAAAGGCGCCCGCACAGTCATCAAGGCCACAAGTCCCTTCGGGTACGTATTCGCTTACCCCGGAGCGGTCTTCGACTTTTATGTAGGCGAAAACTCCGTCGAAGTGGTCGCGGTGCAGGGAAGGGTCTCGTTCGTCCATGCGGCCACTGACGCCAGGTATGACGTCTCTGCCGGTTTCCCGTCAATTGTCGCCGACGAGAGTCGCGTCTCCTCAGCCGACGGCACAGTTGATCCCGGCTGGGACCGGTGGAATAAGGATCGTGATGTGTACTGGGCTGTAAAGACCAGGGCTAGGGGCCGGTCAGCCGACTATCTTCCCGCCAGCCTCCGCGACGAGTCGTATGCCCTCGAAGAGAATGGGACGTGGGAGATGGTGCCCTACGAGGGTGCGAACCGCTGGTTCTGGCGGCCTACCCGTGTAGGGGCGGGCTGGTCACCATTCAGCGTGGGCCGCTGGACGTACTGGTACGGAGATCAGTGTTGGATTCCGGCAGAACCCTTCGGGTACATCACGCACCATTACGGCAATTGGGTCTACGCGCGAAATCGATGGTACTGGGCCCCACCTGTAGCTGTTGTGCGCGTGGGTCACCCTTTTCTCAACGTCGGCTTCTTCTGGTATCCCGGGAGGGTTGCATGGATTCACAGTGGACCATACGTGGGATGGGTGCCGCTCGCACCGCGCGAACCATACTACTGTCACCGCCCCTGGGGCGGTCCCCACACAGTGGTCGTGAACCCCGTGAATGTGACACAGATCAACATTAATATCCAGAACTATGCGTACGCGAGTCGCGCCATCGTGGTTAACGAGCGTTATTTTCACGGTGTAAACAATTACGGGAATGTCAGGTCGCGTGATGTGCACACAACGACCATCATCAACAGCTACCGTGCGGCACCCGTCATTAACAACACGGTGATCAACCAGTACACTACAAACAAACAGCGCTACAACTACACCAACCAGCCTGCACACGAAAAACCTCACCATACGGTGACCAATCGGATCGAGCAGAACGAGAAAGCCGTGCGTCAGGGCACGAAAGAAAACGCTGCCGTAGTTCAAGAACGAGTGAAACGCGTCCCCGAGGGCAGGCCCAGTCGTGAGGCCCGGGTCGAAGCACCAAGAAGCGCGAACTATGTCGTACCGGCCAGCGAGGTGAACCGGCAGAAATCGGACATGAAGTTTCAGCAGCGGGAGATCAAGAAGAGTGAAGGGCAAAGGCCGCAGGTACAACCCGCACAGAAATCTGAACGCGCGGCGCCGACACGACCCGCAGGAACCTCGCAGCCCGCTCAGCCGCAGGCTGGTCAGCCCCAGCAACCGGCAACGTCGAAACAGACAACGCCGCAGGGCGCACCGCCTGCCCGCACTGAACAGCCCGATATACGATGGGAGCGTGTGACACCTGCCCAACCACCCGCCAAACCAGACGAACAGCGCGGCGGCCAGCCCCAGCCGACTGTAGTAAAGCCGGAGCGGGTGAGCCCTCAGAGACCGGTTCAACCTGCGCAAGAGACAAAGGAACAGGTGAAACCTCGCGGGCGCGCCGAGCAAACTCCTCAGCCTGCTCAGCCCGGACAGCCCATCGCGCGGCCAGAGCGTGTAACACCCGCGCGGCCTGTTGGAACGCCGAAGCCAGGAACGCCACAGCCGGGCCAGCCTCAGCAGCCAGCAACGTCGAAACAGCCCAGGCCGGAAGGAGCGCCGTCTACCCAGTCTCAGCCAGCCGCAGTGAAGCCTGAGCGTGTGGCACCGTCAAAGCCAGGCGACGAGCGCGGCGGACAGCCCCAGCCGACTGTAGTAAAGCCGGAGCGGGTGAGCCCTTCGGAACCATCAGGCCAAGTCGATCCTGCTCAGACCGGGCAGCCGAAGGCCAAGGAACAGCCGAATCCCAAGGTACGCGTAGAACAGGCCCCTGAGACTACTCAGCCTAATCAATTCGGTGGACGGCCCGAGCGTGTGACACCGGCACGGCCGGGCCAGCAGGAGAGGTTTCAGGAAGCGCCGATACAGCGCCAGCAGCCGCGATAATTAAGCCAGCCGGGGGGCCAATCAAGGTCCCCCTTCCCTTTTTCGGGTGTCCTTCTCTGGCTACTTCTCTGGCTACTTCTCCGAGTTTGACAGTCGGACAGTTCGTGCATATTCTCTTTAGAGAAGGCGACCAAAAAACAATAGGCTCGGTCAAAAAACTGCTGAGGGTTTTCAATGGCGGGAAGAGCGATATGGAAAGGGTATATTCATCTTGGGAGTATCGCTGTGCCGGCAAAGCTGCACGCCGCGGTCAAGGAAGAGCGGATTCAGTTTCACCTTCTTCACAGTCGTGATCATGTCAAACTGAAACAGCAGATGGTCTGTGCATATGAAAAGGTGCCTGTGCCGATGGAAGAGCAGACCAGAGGGTTTGAACTGGAGGATGGGCAATACATCCTCGTCGAACCGGCGGAACTGGAGCAGGCTGAACCCGAGGAGAGCCGGATAATTGAAGTTCACGAGTTCGTAAAAACGGAGCAAATCGATGCTGTCTTCTTTGAGCGAGCCTACTATCTCGAGCCGGACATTCCTTTAAAAGGATACAATGCTCTTGTCGGAGCCTTGAGGGAAATGGATGCGGAAGGCATCTGCACCTGGACCATGAGAAAACGGTCATACATCGGCGCCTTGCAGAGCAGCGGGAAGATTCTCCGCCTGAACGCTCTGCGATATGCCGACGAAGTGATTTCAGCAAGGTCTCTTGAACTACCGAACATTCCATTGTCTGAGAAAGAACTGAAGATCGGGAGCGATTTGATCAATCAGTTGACTGCTCCCTTTCAGCCCCGGAAATTCGAAAACGAACATCAGAAGAAGCTGCAAGGTCTGATTGACAAGAAAGCCCGCGGAGAAAAAATTGCCATCCTGCGACCCAGGCGCCTTAAACCAACGGCATCGGATAAGTTGCTTCAGACTCTCGAAGCAAGCCTGAAGAGGGTTGCATAGATGAAGCTGTCTTCGGGCGGGGGAAATGAAACGGCTGCGCAGGGCATATGGAGCGGAACGATAAGTTTCAGCCTGGTGGCGATTCCAGTACAGTTGGTTAAGGCCGTCGAACCCGGTCGGGTCTCTTTTCGCATGCTTCACGGCAAAGATTATTCACCACTGCTAAGAAGGATGTTTTGCCCGAGAGAAGAAAAGATGGTTCCTCCGGATGAGATTATCAGGGGATATGAAATCGGACCCGACAAGTACATAGTGTTAACGGACGAAGAACTTGAATCCGTATCCCCAGAACGGAGCCGCACTATCGAGATCATCGAGTTCATCGATATGAAGGATGTGGATTCGATCTATTATGATCACCCGTATTATCTCGTTCCCTCGAAAGGGGGCGAAAAAGCTTACAGCCTGCTGGCGGAGGTGATGCGACGGGCAAACAAGGCAGGGCTCGCAAAATTCGTGCTGGGAGAACGTGAGTATCTCGTGGCAGTCAAAAGCATGGAGGGAGCATTGTCCCTGATCACACTTCATTACAGTGAAGAGATACTTCCCGATGAGGAGATCGCGCCTCAAGACGGGAAGATCGAATCCGAAGAAAAAAGCCGTATGAAAAAAATCATCAAAGAAATGACTGGCGACTTCACTCCGGAAAAATATGCGGACGAACGCCGGAAAAAGATCGTAAAGCTTCTAAGGAAGAAATTGAAAGAAAAGGCCACAGTCGAGGCTCCTGCCGTCGAGGAGGAAGAGGGGGGAGGTCCGGTCGATCTGATCGCGGTGCTCGAGGAGAGCATGCGCAAGGTGAAAAAGAGCCGGTGAGCAGGAGAGTCACGGAGGTTGCAGGTAAACGGCTTTCTCTGTCGAACCTGGAAAAGGACCTCTATCCATCCTATGGTTTCACGAAGGCCCACATTCTGGAATACTACCGCCGGATTTCCTGGTTCATCCTGCCTCATCTCAAAGACCGGGCACTGACGTTAAAACGCTATCCTGAGGGAGTGGAGCAGGAATTCTTTTTCGAGAAGCGCTGTCCTTCTCATCGTCCGTCCTGGGTGACCACAACGGAGATCGCCCAGGACAACGGTGAGCTGATGACGGTCTGCCTTGTCAACGATCTCAATACACTGATGTGGGTGGCGAACCTCGCCTCACTTGAACTGCATGTGCCTCTGGCCAGGGCCGATTCCCCCGAGACGCCCGATTCCATGGTCTTTGATCTGGACCCCGGCGATCAGGCAGACATTCTTGACTGCGCCCGGGTGGCGCTGATACTTCGGGATCTGCTTTCCCCGTTACGGCTTGCGAGCTATGCAAAAACATCGGGCAAGAAGGGGCTCCATGTGTATGTCCCCTTGAACCGCAAAGAGGTTACTTTTGAGGAGACCAAGACATTTTCGAAGGCCGTAGCAGAAGTCATGCAGCGCAACTATCCCGACCTGGTGACTGCGAAAATGGCGAAGGAGCATCGGAAAAAGAAGGTCTTTATCAATTGGTCTCAGAACGACTCCTCAAAAACCATGATCTGCGTTTATTCGTTGCGGGCCCGGGAAAAACCATTCGTTTCGTTTCCACTTGCATGGAGTAACCTGGAGAATTTGGCCGGTCAGCGCGATCCGGAAAAGCTACAGATCACGCATGCGGAAGCAGCTAGCAGAGCCGAAGCAATGGGTGACCTGTTTCGAGAGGTGCTCGTCAAGAAACAGAAGCTTCCCTATCTATAATTAATTGGACCGAATTGGGCTGAACGTGGACCGGTCATGGGACGGTCGTGGGACCGGTCATGGGACAGGGCATGGGGTTAAAGGATTACCGATCCAGACGCAAATTCGACAGGACACCTGAACCGACACCTGAACCGAAACCGGGCCCTGGTCATAAAGGGAACCGTCTCGTCTTTGTTATTCAGAAACACGCGGCCAGGAGGCTTCATTATGATTTGAGGCTGGAACTGGAAGGGGTGCTAAAGAGCTGGGCTCTCCCAAGGGGGCCCTCACTGAGTCCTACCGTAAAGAGACTGGCCGTGATGGTTGAAGACCATCCGCTTGATTACAAAGATTTTGAGGGCGTAATCCCGGAGGGCAATTATGGCGCAGGAAGCGTGATTATCTGGGACAGAGGTTTCTATCGTCACCCTTCTGACGCAGACGGAAAGGAAAGCGAAAGACTTCTTCTGGATGGATTAAGAAAGGGCGATATGAAGTTTCATCTGGAGGGAGAAAAACTCCAGGGTGAATTCGCGCTGGTCAAGACGAAAAAGGACGAGAAGTCGTGGCTGCTTTTGAAGAAAAAAGATCGCCACGCCACCCTGGAGGAAATTCTTAAGAAGAATCGTTCCGTGGTGTCCGACATGACCCTGAAGGATGTTTCCGGGGCCAATCCAGAGAAGACTTCCCGACAACAAAAAATGGCCCAAATCCGTGTTCGGGAAGCGATGGAGGGCGAAGACCTGAATGATGCGCCGGCCAGGCCGATGCCGCACGGCATACAACCGATGCTCGCGACTTTGATCAAAGAACCGTTCGATCATCCGGACTGGATCTTTGAGGTGAAATGGGACGGATACCGGGCCATTGCCGAAATCCGGGACGGAAGCGTTTCCCTCTATTCCCGAAACCTGATCTCACTAAGCCAAAAGTTCTCTCCTATTGCAGACTCTCTGCGAAAATTCAAATTTGAGGCTCTCCTGGACGGCGAAATAGTTGTAGTGGACGACCGGGGGCACCCTGATTTTCAGATGCTACAGGACTACCAAAAATCCGGAAAGGGCTACCTGCTTTACTACGTCTTTGACCTTTTGTACTTTCAGGGACATGACCTGACGAGCATGCCACTGGCGAGAAGAAAAGAGCTCCTCAAGAAAATTCTGCCATCTGACCCAAGAATAAAATTCAGCGATCATGTATCGAAAGAGGGCGTACTCTTTTTCGATGTCGTGAAACAAAAAGGACTCGAGGGAATCATCGCCAAACATGCGCAGAGCGCATACCGAGTGGGCAGGAGGAGCCAACAGTGGCTCAAGGTCAAGACGCAGTTCACACAGGAGGGCGTGATTGTGGGATTCACGGAACCAAGGGGCAGCAGAAGAGACTTCGGCGCCCTGGTCCTTGGAGTGTTCAAGGGAGACGAGTTGATTTTCATCGGTCATGCCGGAGGCGGATTCAACGTTAAGATTCGAAGAGAAATCCGCGAAAGATTGGACCCGCTAATCCGGAAGAAGTGTCCCTTTAAAGTAGAGCCGAAGACCAATACTTCGGTCACCTGG
>Ga0079037_100001745_pt1 | contig 11564 bp, 13 predicted proteins | sample Mud3Dept4metaG_FD_71479 | JGI IMG/M metagenome (GOLD analysis project Ga0079037, IMG submission 71479) | Freshwater wetland microbial communities from Ohio, USA, analyzing the effect of biotic and abiotic controls - Mud 3 Core 4 Depth 4 metaG | ecosystem: Environmental > Aquatic > Freshwater >... | reverse complement strand
CCGGCCCGTCGGGCATGCGCGTCGTCACCGTCACGTCGGCGCCCTCCCCCAGCATGCCCGCCGTCTCCGATGCCTCCGCCACCAGGTCGCGCAGGTCGGTGCGCTCCACGGCCAGCGGTGCGCGGCCCTCGTCGGCGCGCGCGAGCGTGAGCAGGCTCTCCACCAGCTCGCTCATGCGGTTGATCTGGTCCAGGGTCTCGTCCAGCGAGGCGAGGACCTCGTCGGGGGTGTCGGCGTCGGTGAGGGCGCGCTCCACGCCCGCCCGCACCACCATCAGCGGCGTCTTGAGCTCGTGGCTCGCGTCGGCGGTGAAACGGCGCAGGCTCGAGAAGCTCTGCTCGAGGCGGGCGAGCATGCCGTTGAGCGTCTGCGCGAGCCGGACCACCTCCTCGCCGGTCCCGGGCACGGCGAGGCGGCGGTGGAGGCTCCGGCCGTCGGTGATGGCCTCGAGCTCGTCGATGATGCGCTCCACCGGCAGCAGCGCGCGGCGCGCGAGCTCCCATCCCACCAGCAGCGAGGCGAACAGCACGAATGGCGCGGTGACCAGCATGGCGCGCAGGAAGACGTTCACGTCGGGGGCGGCGCGATCGAGCGGCGCGGCTACGAGGATGCCGCCGATCTCCGGACCGGCCGCGCTCAAGGGGGTGGGAATCACGCGCAGCTCCCGGCCGTCGGCGAGCTGGACGATCTCCGGCGCGGACGCCACCGGCCGCGACGCGAGCGGCGCGCTCAGCCGCTGCAGGTCGGAAAACCGGAGCGCCGTCGCCACGTCGGAGACGTAGAGCTCCCGCCCGGCGCTGTCGGTGACGACGAGGTAGTCGCGGAACCCCTGGAGCCCCGCCGCGATCGAGGGCTCGAGGGCCTGCGTGCCCGGCGGGACGAGGCTCCCGAGCACGCGGTAGGACTCGACGAGGTAGTTGATGGCGAGGGCCCGCTCGTTGCCGAGCTGCGCGTCGAGCGCCGCGACGTTGGGCTTGCGCAGCGCGGAGGCCACGGCCGCCCCGAACCCCGCCAGCGACAGCATCAGGGCCACGGCGTACCAGATGGCCAGCCGCCAGCGGATGGTGCCCATCTAGCCCTTCACCATGTACCCCACGCCGCGCACCGTGTGGATGAGCTTCCGGGCGTGCCCCGAGTCGATCTTCTTGCGCAGCCGGTTGATCACCACGTCCACGATGTTCGTGCCCGGATCGAAGTGGTAGTCCCACGCGTACTCGGTGATGAGCGTGCGGCTCATCACGCGGCCGGCATGCCGCACGAGGTACTCGAGGACGGTGTACTCCTTCGGCGTCAGTTCGATCGGCTCGCCGGCGCGGCGCGCCTCGTGGGTGGCCGTGTCGACCTCGAGGTCGGCGATGCGCAGCACCGGGGTGCGCAGCTGCTGGGGCCGGCGGCCGAGCGCCTCGACGCGCGCGAGCAGCTCCTCGAAGGCGAAGGGCTTGGTGACGTAGTCGTCCGCGCCCGACCGGAGCGCCTGCACCTTGAAGTCCACCGCGTCCTGCGCCGTCAGCACGAGGATCGGGACGGTCAGCCCGCGGTCGCGCAGCGTGCGCAGCACCTCGAGCCCCGACATGCCCGGCAGCCGCAGGTCGAGGATGATGAGGTCGTAGCTGCCGCCGGAGGCGAAGCGCAGCCCCTCGAGCCCGTCCTCGACGAGGTCCACGTGGAGGCGCTGCTCCTCGAGGCCGCGCCGCACGTACTGGCCGACCGTGCGATCGTCCTCGACGACGAGGATCTTCACGGTGCCACCGGCAGCGACACCCGGAACACGCTGCCGCGCCCCGGGTGGCTGTCGACCTCGATGCGCCCGCGGTGCTCCTCCACGATGCCGTAGCAGATGGAGAGCCCGAGGCCCGTGCCCCGCCCCTGCGCCTTCGTGGTGAAGAACGGCTCGAAGATCCGCGACTGCAGCGGGGCGGGAATGCCGCGGCCCGTGTCCTCCACCTCGATGAGCACCTCGTGCCCGCGCCAGCGGCTGCGCAGGGTGCGCACGGTGAGGCGGCCGCCCGGCTCCATGGCGTCGAGCGCGTTGAGCAGCAGGGCCATCATCACCTGGATGAGCTGCTCCTGGTTGCCCTGGATGAGCGGGAGGTCCGGCGCGAGCTCGGTCTCGGTCACGTAGTGCTTGTAGCGCTCGTGGTGCCGGAAGAGGAACAGGGCGTCCTCGACGACCGCGGTCACCGAGACGGGCGCCTTGCGCGTCCCCTTGGGCCGGCTGAAGTCGAGCAGGCCGTCGACGATGGAGGTGCAGCGATGCACCTCCTTGTCGACGATGTCCGCATACTCCTGGATCGCCGCGACGCCCGGACCCGTGCAGTCGGCGAGGCGGCCCTCGATGGCGGCGACGCACGCGCCGATCGTGGCGAGCGGGTTGTTGATCTCGTGCATGACGCCCGCGGCGAGCTGGCCCACCGCGGCGAGCTTCTCGCTCTGCATGATCTGCACCTGGATGGCGCGCCACTCGGTGACGTCCTCGCCGATCGTGATGACGTGCGTCACCGCGTCGCCGCCGAGGCGCATCGGGATCCGGGTGATGCGGTAGATGCGGGTCTCGCCGCCCCGGGCCACCTCGATCTCGTCCTGCTGAAGTTCCCCCGAGCGGAAGACGGCATCGAACGCCGCCTGCAGCTCCGCGGGCGGCTGCCGCGTCAGCACGTCGAACAGCCGCCGGCCCACCGCCTCCTGCCGCGGCACGCCCTGCGTGCCCGTCTCGCGCTTGCGGTTCCACACCAGGATGCGGTAGTCGCGATCGACGACGTAGAGGCCCACGGGCAGGCTGTCGATGACGAGCGAGGTGAAGCGGCGCTGCTCGTCGATCTCGCGCGACTGCGCGGCCACCTCGTAGGCGAGGTCCTCGGAGAGCTCGGTGGCGGCCAGGAAGGGGACCAGCACGTCGCCGAGCACGGTGAGCAGCGGGACCATCGCGGACGTGGCACCGTGCACCTCGAGGACGCCGACCGTGTCGTGGTCGTGCCGCAGCGTGCCGCGCCACGTGTCGGGACCGGACGGCGGAAGGAGGTCGAGCCGCTCGGCCCGGTCGGGGGCGGGCGGACAGTCCCCGCTCGCGATGCGGCGGAAGGTCGTGGCGTTGGGCTCGTGCACCCAGAGCACCACGCCCCGCGCGCCCAGCTCGCGGAACATGGTGGTCGCCACCGACCGGAGCGCGTCCGTGGCGGGCAGTCCCGCGTTGAGCTGGCTCGCCACCGCGCCCACGATCGCGAGGCCGCGCTCGGCGACGGTGCCCGGGAGGCTTGCCGTCATCGGGCGCTCAGCGGCTCGCGCGGCCCGCGGGCGTGCGGCCCGAGGCCACCGCGACGTTGACGATGCGCCAGGTGCCCTCCCCGCGGCGCAGCACGAAGTGCTCCAGCACGTCCCCCCGCTCCTTCCCGCCCTCGCCGCCGAGGCGCGTGGTGACCCACGCGGCGGCGAGGTCGCCCTCCTGCCGCAGGTCCATGCGCACCACGCGCAGCTCGCCGGGCGAGGGATCGCCCGCCGGGTCGGCGCGCGGACGGCCGCGATGATACGTGAGGATGATGCGCTGGATCTCGACCTGGTCCTGCCGGCTGCCGCGGGGCGTATGATCCTCGAGTCGGCAGCCGGCGAGCATGGCGAGCGCGAGCAGGAGGATCCAGCGAGGGGCACGGGACATGAGGGCGGAGATTAACACGGCGTCAGCCATACGCAACGACTTCGTGCCGCTCGCGCAGCTCGAAGCGCAGTGGCGGCGCGAGGCCCTCGACGTCGTCCACCGTGACGGGCCCGAACCGCGCCGGCAGGTCCACCATCACGACGAGCGCGGGACCGTGGGTACGGGCGATCCCCAGACGGAGCCCGCCGGGCCGGGGGCGCAGCTCCACGTCGAGTACCGAGGCGCCCACCCGGAGCCGGCGCACCGCCAGCCGGGCCGGCAGCGGATCGGTCACCGAGAGGCGCAGCTCGCCGCGGCGGGCGGCCGGGTCGAGCGTGAGGCCCTCGAGCGCGAGCGGGGAGGCGGCTCCCGCCCCTGCCCCTGCCGGCCCTTCGCCGGTCCAGTCGGCCCACGCCGCGACGAGCGCCGACGACGGCGAGCGCGGCAGGAGCTCGCGCACCGCCTCGCGATGGCCGAGGGTCAGCAGTCGGATCGCCGCTCGTTCCGCCTCGTGCGCCTCCAGCATGCCGGCCGCGAGCTGCCGGCTGCATGCCAGTCGATCGAGATCGAGCGCGCGCATCACGGCCGCGTCCGCCTCGACGAGGGTGCCCACGTGCAGCAGCGCGAGCAGCGCGCGGGCGTCCTCCTCGGGCAGGTCGCCCAGCACCCGCGCGGCGAGCATCGCGGCGTTGACGGCGGCCCACGGACCGCCCGGCGAGGTCACCGGTGTCGCCTTCCGGAAGGCAGCAGGGCCACGCCGTCGCCGGCGTGGCCCTCGGGACGTTCGGGCGCTGGCGCGCTCAGCCGAGCGCGGCGAGCTGGGCGAGCAGCTCGCTGTTCTCGCGCCGCGTGGCCGGGGTGACCTCCGCAAACGTCCAGCGCACGACACCGTTCCCGTCGATGAGCACGTAGGCTCGACCCGATACGAAGCGCTCCTCGTTGAACGTACCGTAGGCGCGAGACACCTCCCGCTTGAGGTCGCTCAGCAGCTCGACGGCGAGCCCCTCCTTCCGCCTGAACTCCTGCAGCGCCGGAACGTTGTCGACGCTCACCGGCAGCACCACGGTGTCCTTCGAGGCGAAGGCATCGTAATCCTCGCTGAAGGCGCACATCTCGGCGGTGCAGACGCCCGTGAACGCGGCCGGGAAGAAGGCCAGCAGCACGTTCTTGCCCCTCAGTCCCGAGAGTGTGACGTCGCGGCCGGAGGTGGACGGCAGGGTGAAATCCGGCGCGGGCGAGCCGACAGCGGGGAGCTTCATGCAGGTCCTCTTGGCGGTTGAAGAGCGTCAGCGAGCGTCGAAGCGCTTCGCGACCACGGTCCAGTTGACGACGTTCCACCACGCCGCGAGATAGTCGGCGCGGCGGTTCTGGTACTTCAGGTAGTACGCATGCTCCCAGACGTCCACGCCGAGGATGGGCGTGCGGCCCTCCATGATGGGCGTGTCCTGGTTGGGGCTGGACTCGATGGCGAGCCCGCCCTTGCCGTCCTTCACCAGCCAGGCCCAGCCGCTGCCGAAGCGGGTCATGCCGGCCTTGGCAAGCAGCTCCTTGAACTTGTCGAACCCGCCGAAGGCCTTGTCGATGGCCGCCGCGAGCGCGCCTTCGGGCGCCTTGGCGCCGCCGGGCGCCATCAGCTCCCAGAAGAGCGTGTGGTTCCAGTGCCCGCCGCCGTTGTTCCGAACGGCGGTGCGGATGCCCTCGGGCACCGCGGCAAGGTCGCCGAGCAGCGCCTCGAGGCTCTTGCCGGCGAGCGCGTCGTGACCCTCGAGCGCGGCGTTGAGGTTGGTGACGTAGGCGGCGTGGTGCTTGTCGTGGTGGATCCGCATCGTCTGCTCGTCGATGTGCGGCTCGAGCGCAGTGTAGTCGTAGGGCAGCGGCGGCAACGTGAACGCCATGGTGTGCTCCTGGCGGAAGTCCGTGTCGTACTGGAAGTTGGCGGCGCCAAATATGGGATGGGCCGCGGGGGCGGTCAACGCACGGCTTTTCCCGACCGGCGTCGCTACGTACACTTCGGCGCGCGTGCGGATCCCCGCCCGCTGCCGGAAGTTGCACCCGGTCCCGGCACGGGCCACGGAGGAGAGATGAAGCGCTTTCAGGCCCGCCTCAAGCCCGAGTTCCGCCTGCAGTATCCCGAACTGAACCTCGCCGCCTGGTACGAGGTCGAACCGCTGTTCCCGGGACTGACAGAGCGCCGCGTGAACATGTTCGGCCAGCGGGTGACCCGGCTCAAGCTCGGCACCGGTCACCGCGAAGTGATCGCCGAGCACCTCGAGTTCCGCGCCAACGAAGACGCCGGCCCCTGAGCCCGGCGACCATCAGGAGACCCACATGAAGCTCGTCCTCGCCCTGGCCCTCGCGGCGACCGTCGGCGTCGCCGCCACCGCGCAGACCACCGCGCCGCCGCCGGCGATCGTCGTCTACAAGTCGCCCAGCTGCGGCTGCTGCAAGGCCTGGATGGAACACCTGACCGCGAATGGGTTCAAGGTCACGGGCAAGGACATGGACAACGTCCAGCCCATCAAGGACGACGTGGGACTGCCGGCGAAGCTCGCGTCCTGCCACACGGCCATCGTCGACGGCTACGTGGTCGAGGGCCACGTGCCGGCGGGCGACATCAAGCGGATGCTGAAGGAGCGGCCGAAGATCGTCGGCCTGAGCGCGCCGGGCATGCCGAACGGCTCGCCCGGCATGGAGACGGGACGGAAGGACCCCTACGACGTGATGGCCTTCGACGCGAAGGGCAACACCACCGTGTACGCGAAGCACTGACACGACCCGGCGGGCCGGTCACCGTTCCACCGGCCGGCCCGCCCCGCGCAGCACCCCCGCCGTGAGCACCGCCACCATCGCCACCGTATAGACGACTTCCACCGCCAGCGTCGTGCGGATGGCCACGACCCACGCGAGGAGCGCGGCGCAGATCGCCGCGCGCCCGCTCCAGGCGGGCCACGCCTGCCCCTCCCGGGGCGCGAGGTCGGCCAGGGCGGCCACGAGCGCAAGCACGCCACCCGCGAGGCGCGCCTCGATGCCACCCACCAGCAGCGCGAAGAGCGCCGCGCACGAGAGCACCAGCGCGCCGCGCCGCCGCCGCACCGCGTCCGCGGCACCGAGCACGAGCCAGAGCGCGCCCGCCGAGCGCCAGTGCTCCACGCCGTCGGCCAGTCCGGGCAGCACGCTTCGCGCGAGCAGCGCGGCGGCCACCGGCACCAGCAGGGCCCCCGGCACGAAGCGATCGAACGGCGGCACGCCCGCGAGCACGAACATCGACGGCAGCACGAGGACGCCCAGCAGCACCTGCAGCGCCGGGCTGAAGGCGGCGTCGCCGAGACCCGCCACGCCCAGCCCGTCGTCGCCGGCCGCTCGCCACGCCAGCCACGCCGCCGCCACCACCGCAGCGGCCAGCAGCGGAAGCACCGGCAGACGGTCGAGCGGCGTCCGTCGCGGCGCACGCGCGAAGAGCAGCAAGGCCAGCACCGCGACGAGCAGCAGCGACACGCCGAAATCGGGAACCACCATCGCGCCCGCCGCCAGCGCCGCCGCCACCCATCGCGTGCGCACGGAGCCGCCGACGAGCCACTCGCGCTGCCGTTCGTGCGCCGTGACCGCCCCGCGACCCGCGCTCCACACCGACCACGCCAGCGACAGCATCACCGCCGCCATCGCCGCGAGCAGCGCCACCAGCGGCCGGCTCGTGCGCAGCAGCGGCCACGCCACGACCACGGACGCGGCCAGCGCGACCGCCTGGGCGACGCTGCCCGCCGGCGGCCGCTCCCGCCAGCTGCCCGCGAGGGCCGTCGCGGCCAGGCCCAGCCCCGCAAGCAGGATCGCCGAGTTCCAGCCCAGGAATCCGGACGTCACGCCGCGCTCGGCGATGCGGCCGGCGAGCTCGCCCGCCGTGCCGTCACCCAGCACGAGCGCTGCGCTGGCCGTGGCCAGACCGGCGAGCAGGACGCCCGCCGTGGCCAGCCGTCCGCTGCGCGGGCCGGGCAGCAGGAGGCCCGCGAGCAGCAGGAACGGGATCGTGCCGAAGGCGAGTGAGCGCATGCCGCATTCTCTCCTCGCGGACGCGCCACCGCAAACGCGAGACGCCGCCCCGAGGGGCGGCGTCGCACGGCGGGCAGGCGGAGACGCTCAGCCCTCGAGCACCTCGCTCACGGGGCGCCGGGGGGTCGCTCGCGGGTCGCGCCCGTAGCCCAGCCGGAGCACCAGCTGGGGAACTCCCGGCCGGCCCAGGAGCGCACGCAGGCGCTCGCGCAGGTCGTCCAGTTCGACGGGCTGGTTCAGGAACGACGCATGCAGCTCCTCGTCGTGCGCCGTCAGCAGCAGGCGCGCCAGCGCCTGTCCCGTCGTCAGCCAGTCCGACGGCTCGTCCGCGCTGGACCCGATCACCAGCAGCAGCGGCGCCGCGAGCGCCAGGTCGTGATCCCGCGCGGACTGCACCTTGCCGAGATCGAAGTTGCGCACCACGAACGGCCCGAACAGCGAGGCGACGTCGCCCACGCCCTGCGCATAGCCCGGGACGCCGTCGCGGTGCGACGACTGGTTCGGGTGCACCCACCTGGCCAACTCGTGCCGGAAGCGCGCATCGCCCAGCAGGCGGCGGTCGCCCTCGGCCACGAGGTCGGCCAGCGATGCCTTCGCTTCGTCCTCGACCTGGCAGACCCACGCCCCCTCGGCGACGATGGCGCGCCGCAGGTCCTCGGAGACGGGCAGCGTGACCACGCGGTCGTCGAAGGGGAAGCGGCTGGTGCGCCGGCGCGGGATGGCGGCGAAGAGCCGGCGCTCCTCCGTCGTCGGGGGCTCTTCCGCCCCCAGCCGGCACCGGGCAACGAGGTCGCGGTCGTCTGGGTCCGGGAACGTCTCGACCAGCAGGTGGCGCCCGAAGCGCCGGGCGGCCACGCGCAGGTGGAAGAGGGCCGCGCCAAGGCTGATGACCAGCTCGCGATCGGCGGGATCGCACACCGGCAGCGCGCGCGAGCGGTCCGCGCTCAGTTCGAGCGCGTCGTCGTGCACGCGGAACTTCCATGGCTGCGTGTTGTGGCCCGAGGGCGCGAGCACGGCGTAGTGCACCAATGCGCGCAGCTTGTCATCGTCGGTGGCCAGCAGCGGGAACTCGTCCACCGCTTCCGCCCAGGGATCGAGCAGCAGGTCGGTCATCGATGCATCCCCTTCAGTCGAACGGCGGAAGGAACAGGTCGTCGCTCACGCACAGGAACTTGTCCAGCGCCTCCGGTGCGAGCGTGTCGCGCCGGATCCAGCCCAGCGCCACCTCGACGTCGGCGCACCAGTGCTCCAGCTGCTGCACGAACGCGTGCAGCAGCGTCGGCACCAGCTGCTGGCTCGACGCGGACTGCGACAGCTCGCCGATCTCCACCCGCAGCAGGTCGAGCATCTGGGCGGTGGCCAGCAGCGTGGTGCCGTGCCGGGGCGCGGCCACGTAGGCCACCGCGTCCACGGCGTCGGACTCGCGCCGCAGCCGCAGGTGGAACACGGTGTCGAGGTAGCGCACTGCTGCGAAGCGCTCCCAGGGCGTGGCCAGCGGCATGAGCGCGGCGCCGACTTCCGCGCGCACCTCGCCGAGCCAGTCGTCGTGCAGCCGACGCAGGATCGGCAGCAGCGTGCTCTCGCGGGCGAGGTCGCGCTCGAACTCCGCGGCAAGGACGCTCATGGCCGGCTCCGCGGACCCAGCGTGGAGACGCCGAGCAGCGTATAGAGCGGACAGAACCCGGTGACCGCCGTGGCGATCAGGGGCAGGCCGAGCAGGGTGACGTATCGTCCGGGCGCCGCGAGCGCGCCATACAGGCCCAGGAGACCGATGCCGAGCACCATGCGCAGCGCCCGGTCCACGGTCCCGCAATTCCGGCGAGCGGTGAGCGATGTCATGGGACCTCCTTACAGCGGGATGGCAAGGACTCCGCAGGGCGCTTCGAGCGCGAGGCGGCGGCCCACGCTGCCGGTGGGAATTCGGTCGGAAGGCCCGCCCCAGCGCCAGCCGACGGCCAGGATGCCGGCACCCACCTCGGCGACCTCGGCGAGCACCTCCCGCACGACGTCGCCGGCCCGGATGTGCAGCGGCGGGGAGGCCAGCTTGAGCGCCGCAGAGCCGTTGCCACCGGCCGCGAGCGCCTGCACCCGGGCCTGCAGCCGCAGGCTGCGGGCGCTCGGGCCGGCGGCATGCCCGTCCCGGTCGGGCGGCTCGACGGTGACGGACTGCACCGGCGCCCGCATGCGCGCGGCGAGCTCGCAGGCGGCGTAGTGCACCTGGAATCCCCGCTCCGACCCGTCGAGCGCCACCAGGATGGGCGCGAGCCGCTCCCAATGACACGGCAGCACGAGGCACGGCTTGCGGCTGCGCCGCAGCACGGTGTCGGCCAGGTCGCCCGCGCCGGTGAGTTCGCCCTTGCCGATCACCAGCAGGTCGGCATTCACCTCCTCGGCGAACCGGGGGATCTCCACCCCTGGCAGCCCCCCGCGCGCGGCGATTCGCGGCGCGTTCGCGCCGGGCGGAAGGACGCTGGACACCCACGCCTCCACCTGCTCCAGGGCGGGATGACCGGGCCACGCACCCGCGCCCGGCGCGAGGTCCGGCACCGAGCCGAGCACCGTCAACTCCCCACCAAGGCGGGCGGCCAGCTCCGCCGCCGTACTCACCGGAGTGCGGCAGTCGTCCGCCAGCGTCGTGGCCACCACAACCTTGGTCATGCACTCCGCCCCTTCCTCAGGGCTGCACTCTCGCACCGACGACCTGAAGCAAATGTGAAGGGTTGCCGAATTTCTCCTTGAGGCACCCCTCGCCCACCGGCCCGGCCGCGCCTAGCTTCACGCCATGGACGCCCCCGCCAAGCCCACCACGCAGGCCCGCCTCGAGCGGCTCCTCGCGTCGAGCGTGATGCTGGCCACCGAGGTGTCGCTCGAGCGGGTGCTGCAGAAGGTCGCCGAGATCGCGGTGGACATCATCGGAGCCCGCTACGCCGCGCTGGGCGTGCTGGCCCAGGACGGCCGGCTGCTGGAGAGCTTCACCACCACCGGCATGACCGCCGACGAGCGCAAGCGCATCGGCGCGCCGCCCAAGGGCCACGGCATCCTGGGCCTGGTGATCCGCGAGGCCACCGTCGTGCGGCTCCCGGACCTCGCGAAGCACCCCGACTCGTTCGGCTTCCCGCCGCATCACCCGCCCATGCACTCGTTCCTCGGCGTGCCGATCATCGGCCGCCGCGGCGTGTTCGGGAACCTCTACCTCACCGAGAAGCTCGGTGGCGGCCTGTTCACGGAGGAGGACGAGTACATCGCACTGCTGCTGGCGGCGCAAGCCGCCGCGGCGGTGGAGAATGCGCGCCTCCACGGCGAATCGGCCCGGCTCATCGAGGAGGTGCAGCAGCTGCAGCGGGCACGCGAACGCTTCTTCGCGATGATCAACCACGAGCTCCGCAACGCCATCGCAGGGGTCTACGGGTGGGCCGAGCTGCTGGTGCGACGCAAGGAGCCGGGCGAGGTGCCGCGCGCCGCCTACGAGGTGCTGGACTCGGCCAGCCAGGCGGCGGCGCTCATCAACGACCTGCTCGACCTGAGCCGGCTCGACGAGCACCGCCTCAAGCCGAACGTGCAGGCGCTCGATCCGGTTAGTGTCGCCCGGCGCGCGGTGGGCCACATCACCCCCGCGGCCGCCGCGCGCGAGATCACCATCGAGGTCGAGGCGAAGGACCGGTCGATCACGTGCCACACGGACTCGATGCGGGTCGAGCAGATCCTGGGCAACGTACTGAACAACGCGGTGCGCCACGCGCCGGAGGGCTCGGCCGTGCGCATCCACATCTGGGCGGCGGACGGATGGGTGAACTTCCGGGTGGAGGACGACGGCCCGGGCGTTCCCGCGAGCGAACTCGAGTCGATCTTCGACATCTACGTCACCAAGGCGGGCGAGGAGGCGCGCGGCATC
>Ga0079037_100001744_pt1 | contig 11567 bp, 18 predicted proteins | sample Mud3Dept4metaG_FD_71479 | JGI IMG/M metagenome (GOLD analysis project Ga0079037, IMG submission 71479) | Freshwater wetland microbial communities from Ohio, USA, analyzing the effect of biotic and abiotic controls - Mud 3 Core 4 Depth 4 metaG | ecosystem: Environmental > Aquatic > Freshwater >... | reverse complement strand
AGGTTTATCATAAGCGTTTGCTCCTTTCGTCGAGCAAGCGCCCTGGACACCTCCATTGAATTGTCAATGACCTATGTGGTTTTCTTGACCACGGAACCATCATACCACGAGTCGGTTCGAATGTCAAGTTATTCGTTGCTCGTTTGGATGTCGATGCCGAAGGGGGAAATTTAGACGTTTGCGCGCGCGGTTAGTCTCCCTAAGTTTTATTTCAAGAGAAAACAATGTACAACAATGTACATTCACCTACACAAACCCACTTTTAAGGAATTCGTTTAAAAATTAAACGAACTTGGTCAGTAGCGTGGTTAGTGGTGAGTGAGAGTAGGAAATGTACTGAAAATTACGTTGATTTTCAACATTGGTTGTGGTACACTGTCAATATGGAGGCGTATAGTAATGTCTGAAGTACAACTAAGGGAGGGTCTCTACGGTTTCGACTTCAAAGATGTCGACAGGAGACGGGTTCCCTTAGATGAACGTAAGACTTATGACATAAAAGGTCTCTGGCAACGCTCTCATGAGATAATTAACCTTGCTGCAAAAGGGTATAAAGGGACAGAGATTGCAGAAATCCTCAATATAACACCTCAGACGGTCAGTAATACACTTAATTCGGAGTTAGGTCAGCACAAACTTTCCGAGATTCGTCAGGAAAGAGATGGAGAGCTGAAGAAAACTGTTGAGAAAGTCAGAGTTCTCACAGATAAGGCCCTCCAGGTATACCATGAGATCTTCGATGATGAATCGGGAGAGTGCACTCTTAAGGATAAAATGAAAGCTGCTGACACAGTCTTATTAGAACTATCCGGTCTGCGTGTCCCTACCCGTATTCAAAGTCAGTCAGTCCACACTGTCTTAACACCAGAAGAACTAGAAGAGTTCAAGCAACGTGGGATTAAAGCTGCAAAGGAAAGTGGTCTGGTGATAGATGCTGAACCTGTCGAAGAAGCAGCAGGAGATAAAGTCTAGCATAGAGACCTTTGCTGTTCTCCTTGATGTAGATCCAAGTTGGGCCACGGCCATAGCGATGACTGAGAGTTCCCTCGGTGAACATCAGCAGTCGCCAACTGGCTGTCTCGGCGTGTTTCAGATGTCATCTATAGCCATGAAGGACCTTCTCCAGAACATGTCTGGTGATGATGACCTTATAGATATAGTCTGTGGAGTCGCCTTCCTCCGTCTCCTGATGAAAAGATGGAAAACCATCGAGAATGCTACTCTCCATTTCTGTGATCCCGCAGATCGTCACTTTTACCTGGACAGAGTGAAGAAATTTATGAGAGAGTTGGAGACCTAATGCTTCATACAGTTGAACGCTTCGTAATTCATTTCTTTTCAAGTGCTGGTGTACTGCTATGTGCCCTATTCGCTCTGCGTTTCGCGGCCAGGAAGATCAAGACAGCATTCCTACCTGACACCTACGCTAGACAACTCTTGTTTTGTGCCGTAGCGGTATTCTGTGGAGCTGCCTTGAGAGAAGCCATTGATGTTCACTATGGACAGTCACTGACAAAGGCTATATTCGACTACATCAGCTGGGCCGCTGGCTGTGGCTGTAGCATCTGGGCATTAGTTAGGCTACGGAGGTTAGAATGAGATTCTTCGCAACATTCGAGACACTTAACTGGACTAGGATGTGGTGGGTAGTCGGCATCATGACTGCTTTCTGGGCCTCCCTAGCTGGCATCACTATCCTCTTCCCAGTATTCGATCCTTGGTATAAGGGCATTAACATAGTTCTAGGTGCAGTCTCTGCTGCTCTACTCTTCGCCGCTCGCGGTACTAAATATATAGCCAATCGCACTGAACCTCCAGCAGACGGAAGACCATAAAGGAGAACCTTATGAGTATAGTTTCTGTTGCAGTGGTGCTAATTGTAGTTGGCATACTTCTATGGCTTGCTAACACCTATATTCCTATGGCTAGGTCAATAAAGAAGATATTGAACATAGCTGTAGTAATCATGGTGATTCTATGGCTACTTAACATCTTTGGAGTGTTTGCCGGACTACACAATGTCAGGATTAACTAATGCTTCCCCTATGGTTAGCAAGTCCACTAGTCAGAAAACTTCTCGTCTATGGCGCAATCATGTTAGTGGCCTTTCTCTCTTTCCGGTGGTGGCTGAACAGACACGACGCCATCGTCTACCAGGAGGGCAAGCAGTCCGTAACGGAAGAACAGAGGAAGAGAGCGGAGGAGACGATCAAACTGGAGCGAGAGAACCTGGCAAAAGAGAAGCAAGCCTTAACCCTCGTTATAGAGCAATTACAAAGTCAAATGGACAAGCTCCATGGAAACCTTAATGAAGCGATCAAGCAGAGCAAGAAGACTCAGGCTAGCAATCCTACTATTGTTCTGTCTATCCCTGACAGCGATTTGCCAGGAGCCATCCGTACCGAACTCAAACGTACCACTAACCAAAGATGAACTGCGTCAGGTACTCCTACGGCTCATGGACTGTAGGGAATACGAGAATAGATTGGCCATCTATGAAAGATTCAGTGATGACGCCAAGGAGATGTGTACCCAACTTGTTGCAGCTGAAAGAGAACGCACAGCTCAGGAAACTAAGGATAAGGAAATGGCACTTAAAGAAGCTGCTATGTACAAGAGCCTATACGATTCCATTAGACAGAAGCCAAAAGGTGCAGGGTACTATGTCTGCAAAATCTTTACACTCGGAATCTCGCGTTGTTTTTAGAAATAAATACCTCAGTAGGAATGGCAATCTCAAGTGTGAGATTGATGTAGAGGCATTTAGGCGTGGGATTCTAGCTAGGGAAGGAATCTTATTTCCTTCACTAATTACATATTGGGGAGGGTTTGGAAATGGATATAAGACGTTGGGCAATCACTTTAATGTTCATAGTACTGTCTGTTCCTTGCATGGCACAGACGATCAACTTCGCCTGGGATCCTCATACTCAGGCAGCTGACCTGGCTGGCTTTAAGCTATATCAAGGGAAAACTGCAGGCACGTACGATCAGGGACTGGTGGCCACTTTCACTGGTGGTAGCTTAACCACTGGCTCTATTCCAGTGCCCAAGCCTGGCCGTTACTACTGGGTCCTTACAGCTTTCACCCCTGACAGCATCGAATCCGACTTCAGCAATGAGGTTACTATGGTTGTCAAGCCTAAGCCGCCTAAGATAAACTCAGTAACCCAGATTGCTAGGGGTATAAGTAAAGCAGCCACTAGTGTTGCTAAGATCTTCGCCCCAGGCACTAATCTCAAAGTGTCTGACTAACGAGTTTGGGCCTGGCTGGTTGCAGGGCAAAAGAGCTTTGGGCGAGCTCTCGGTTGGTCGGGCAGTCAGGCCCAACTGATTCATTTAAAATTTAAACGAACTGATGGCCTGGAGACTATATGCCTAAGAAACGAGAAGGGATTGGTGCTCCTTATGTTAAGGAATATACCAAAGAGGTAATGGAACCTCATAAGCCAATTAAGGGGCTTAAGATTCCTAAGGCTAAGGAAGTCAATGTTAAGGTAATATCCTCTCCCCAGGACTCGGCTGAAGATTGGATGAAGAAGCCTTGAAAGTCTCTATCATCATCAGTAATCGTAATGACGTAGCTATGATGTCTGTCACTTTCCGCTCTTGCATCGAAGAGTTACGTCCTCTCGGTCCTGGTGGAGGTGAGGTAGTAATAGGTGACAATTCTGATGAACCTACCTTTCAATTACTAAGAGGTGCCCTCCCTGCTGGTTACATCAGGGATGGCCGCCTCAAGATAGTCCATCAGAAATTCCCTTGCCTCTTCAGTGCTCGTGAACTAGCGGCCCAGACTGCCACTGGTGAATACCTTATGTGCCTAGACTCTCATATGATAGTAGGTAGGGACTCCATAGTCAAATTAGTCGACTTCATGGATCGACACCAGGAGTCTGACATAGGTTTCGCCCACGCTCCTATCTCCTGGGCTCATCAACACGAAGATCGTGCTAAGCATGACCGAGATATGACCACCCACGAGCTTGGCAACTGGGGAACTGCCTACAAAGACGAACGTCTTATATCTTGGAAGGGAATGCCTTGGATTTGTCGTAGATCTTGGTTTCTTGACAGGGAAAAGGGCCTAAACGGCTATGGCGCACTCTCTAAACATCACGTAAGTTGGGGAGGAGGTGATATGCACATAGGGATTAAGCCTTGGCTCCTGGGATTTAAAAACTGGGCTGTTCCCACTAATCCGTGTGTCCATATAGGCCCTTTTCCTCGAATAGACACTAAAGGAAACCCTAATGTAACCGTAGTTTCCAAAAATCCCGAAGATTATCACTACCGAGTCTACTCAAAGAGTGGAGAGTACCCTCACACCTTCGGATTCCTCGTAGCTTGCTACATTCTTGGTGGTGAAGCTATGATGAACCGCAATAAGAAGGCATTATCTGACCGCTTTGGTCAATTTCTAAGTGCTGACAAGTGGTGGGTCAAGGCTAAGGAAATTGGAAGAGAAGAGAAGATCTGGCTCGACTCACGTAAGATAATGAGCTTTGAACAATTACTAGAACGGAAGCCCTGGAATGACGGACAAAGAGATTTACGACCTATGGTTAGCTAAAACCAAAGATCGTCGTTATCTAAAGAAGCCAAGGTGGAATGAAATCAGGAAAGTCCTAACAGATATCAGAGCTAGGCGAATTCTCGAGTTTGGCTCAGGTGTCTCTACACTCCTCTTCTCAAACATGGGACTATCTATTGATTCCTATGAAACTGACATAGAATTTATGAAGTTTGTTCGTAAACTAGTCCCAAAGGTTACACTTCGATTTTGGGACAATGTAGATGCCAAAGTCCCTGGGCGTTACCACTTTGCTCTCGTAGACGGCATCCTTCCTAGGGATAAACAACTATTCTACGCCATCAAGCATTCAGATTACGTAGGTGTCGATGACTTTGCTGGCCGTCTTGAACGTATGCTTATGCCTCAACTCGAAGGCTTCCAGCGCGTAGATTCTCGTAAAACCATGCTTGCGATATTCAAGATCATTTAAAATTTCAACGAATTATGACAACCCTAGTCTTCGAAGTAAAAGATCCAATCTCTTCCGAATTCAGACAGAAACTAACTGAGCTATCTGCTATCTCTAAACTCACTGAGATTCGTAAGTCCTCCGAGGTCGAGCCTGAGTGGGAGTGGCACTTGACCTTTGCTGGTAGGTATATGCAGCATAGTTACTACCTCTACAATGTCATAGACCAAGTAATGATCGGTAATCCTGACATTTCTGGCATTGTAGAGATTGGCACAGGCTATGGTGCCCTAACTGAATTCCTTGGCTTGTGGGGACTGTCTAGAGGAGTACCTATCGTCACAGTTGACCACGTAAATATCCACGACGAGAATGTTCTCTCAGCCTTGGGCATTACCTACTTCCAAACTGACGAATTCAGCGACGAATTTATAGACTATATGAAGAAATTCATAGACGCCTATGATCGTATCCTATTCATCTGCGATGGTGGCAATAAGCCGAAGGAATTCAACTTCTGGGCCCCTCTACTCAAAACCGGCTCAATTATCGCAGCTCATGACTGGGGAACTGAGATAAAGCTCTCAGATATCAGCGAAACTGTCAATAAGTACTGTACTCCTTACGCACAAGAAGGATGGAATAGAAAAGGGATAAGATTTGCCCTTTTTAGGATAAATTAATGCCTTTTATGTCCATTCTAACCAGGCACCATCCTGGGAGGCCAAACTCACTTAAAAGATGCTTGGAGAGCATAGATCTCCAAACCGACAGGGATTTTGACCACTTAATCTTCCATGATGATAAAAAAGGTGGCATTCCAAGTGCAAATCGCATCTTTTTCGAACGTAGGAACTTTGTAACTGGCAATTACATCTTTATGCTAGATGATGACGACTTTCTCCGAGCACCTGACTTTGTCTCCGACATGAGGAATATTTCTGAGAATTGTGGCCTTCCTGATGTAATAGTCATTAGAATGCTTATGGAAAATGTAGTCTATCCAAAGATGTCAGTCTGGGGTTCAGGATCTGTTCTTCCAGGCACTATCGGTACATCTTGTATAGTTACCTCTAATCGGCTCTGGCATACCTGTGTAGATGAATTTAGAACTACTGACACTCCTGGAGATTTCAACTTCATAAACTCTATCTTTTCAAAGGTTCCTACTATCCAATGGAGAGATAAGGTCTATGTTGAAGTTCCACAGCTAAGTTGGGGAAGACCTGAGTGAAGACACTGATAATCGCCCTCTATCCATACAACGGTCAAGGTCTTGACTCCTGGCATGACCACGGAGCAGGAATGACTTACACCGTCGCTAAGAAAGCCAACTGTGATGTATCTTTCTTAGATATGAAGCGCCTTGGTAATGATAAGGAACTAACGGAGGCCATCAAGGGCTATGATCTCATCTCCTTTGGCCTGAAGAGTTCATACTACAGCATTGGCATGAAAGTCCTCAATTTCGCCAAGGCTCAGGGTTCTAAGGTAATGATAGGTGGCTATCATGCCTCTGCGGCCCCAGATGAACTAATTGAGAATAAGAAAATAGACTGGATCTTCCGTGGGGAGTCAGAGATAACCTTCCATAAATTCCTCTCCGATCCCTCAAGTTTTGACCGTGTAATCTTTGGTGAGCGACCAGAGAACCTGGATGAGTTACCTTGGATAGATCGTTCCATCTATCGAGACCAAGTCGAGAACTGTGGAGGCTGGTGGCATGGAGTAGGCTTCCATCGTATGTCATCTGTCATCTCCGCCAGGGGCTGCCCCTTCCAATGTGGCTTCTGTCAGCCCATAGAAGACATTCACTTTGGTAAGAAAATTAGGCGTCGGTCAGTAGATTCAATAATCCTTGAGCTCCTCTATCTAAAAAATCTCTACCATCCCGACTGTATAATGATCCACGATGATACCTTCTTTATCCAAGTTCCTTGGCTCGAGGAATTTGCTGAGAAGTATCCTCAAGTAGGTCTCCCCTTCTGGGCTGCAGCTAGAAGCAAAGAAATCTGTCGTTATCCTGACCTTCTTAAGAAACTTGTCAAAGTAGGTTGGAATCTTGTCTCTGTTGGTTTCGAAAGTGGTTCCCAGCGCATCCTTGATAAACTTAAGAAGGGCGTGACTGTGGAGGAAAACTATGAATCAGCCAAGATTATCAAATCAACTGGAGCTAAGATCTACGCCAACTATATGCTTGGAGCTCCTTGGGAGGTTAAAGAGGATATTCAGCTTACCATGCGAATGGCTGATACCATCAGAGCAGAAATGCCTTCCTGGGCCTACTTCACCCCTTACCCTGGATGTGAGCTTGGCCAAGAGTGTATTGACAATGGCTGGTCTCTCCTTGATCGATTCCACTACGATCGCTATCCAGGAGGGAAAAAGGTCAAGTTCGTAGACTACGATTACCTACACCAAGTTATGGCCTACAAACTTCGTGAGGACCTACCTAATTTCCTCTGTGACATTATCATACCTACCTACGAGAATGAGGATGTAACAGTTGAGTGTCTCAAGGCAATTAAACTCTACACACATGAATCTATCTATCGTGTAATCTTAGTCGACAATGGATCTAAGAATTTCTCCAAGGTAGAAGCTGCCCTTAGCACCCTACCTCATATCTATCTCAGGCTGAAGACCAACGAGGGATTCACAGATGCAGTAAATCATGGACTTAGGATCTCCACGGCTCCCTATCTCTGCCTCCTAAATAATGACACTAAGGTATCCAACAACTGGCTCTCTAAGCTCATTAGCCATCTTCAGAGAGACCAAGGGTTGGGCCTGGTAGGTGCATTAACCAGTTATGGAACCGACTCTCACCACAACCTCAATACTCACAATAAACTACTACCTCCCGCCTCCCGAGGATGGAACCTCGAAAGGTTGAATGTCGAGCTGGAAAAAGCCTATCCTAATCGCACTATGCACATAGCATTTGTAGCATTCCTCTGTGCTGTCATGCCTAGGCATATCTATGAAAAAGCTGGCCCTCTCGATCCTAACTTCAAGATGGGAATGTGGGATGATAATGACTATAATCTAACGATTCGTAAACTAGGTTATAGGACCGAGCTGGCAATGGATACCTGTATCTACCATCGAGGGCGTACGACTTTTAACCTTATAGAGAAGTCTGAAAAGTTCAATGTAGATGCCCTACTCAAGATTAACAAAGCTTATCTGGATAAGAAGTGGAAAGCTATCAGGGAACGAGAACTTACTCGGTAGTCATACCTAATAGATTCGAGGACATCATTAAGCCTCTATTGGAATCTATTAAACGGTATGAGCAGCATCCTACTGTGATCATAGTTGCAGACCGCCACGATAGGAGTTATGGCTATAAGAAGGTTAAACTGTCTGGCCAGTTCTCATTCGCCAAGGCTGCTAACACTGGCATTAGGGCAGCTAGGCAGGATGACATTATCCTAATGAATGATGACTCTAGGCTCGTAATGCCTACCTTCAATATCCTCAACAATATAGCCTATAGTGATCCAAAGATTGGTATCCTCACTCCTATGATAGATGGAGGTTGTGGTAACTTGTTTATGCGAGCAGATAGGACCGACTTGTGGTCCAATAGACCTGACCTCCACTTTTGCAATGGGAGAGGTGGTGACAGAGTAACCTTCGCTTGTGTCTACCTGAAGCACGACTTTCTAAATTCCATAGGTCTATTCGATGAAGGCTTTATCCACTACGGCTACGACGATGCAGATATGTGTATTAGGGCAGTTAAAGGTGGCTGGAAGGTGGCTATAACCAATAAGCTAGTAGTTCGTCATGGAGAAGGTGGATCTAAATTCGTTCGTGGTAAGAACTGGAACACATCCTTTAAACGCACACATGGAGAGGACTATAGGGCCAGCCTCCCATATATCAGGGCTAAACACCCGGACTATGTAGTCTGATGGATTCTGAACTTAAGGAAATTCTATCCCAATGTGCTACGTCCACCAGGATGGTAGCTAAGACCTTCTTCCCTGAGCGATTCACCTTGCCGTTTGCTGAGAAGATCCACGGAGAGATCTTCGACCTCATAGATGATAACTGCAATAAGGTAGCTATAGCGGCTCCTCGAGGATGGGGAAAGACCTCTATCGTAGGTCTTGCCCTGATGGCTCGCTGGATACTATTTCGTCACACTGGCTTCATAGTTTACATTAACAAGAGTCATGATGCAGCTGCACTCCAGACTGAGAACCTACGTAGGGAACTGGTGACTAATCGTGAAATCAGAGCTTTCTTTGGAGACTTCAAAACCAGAGACGTCAACTTCGCTGAGTTCGATGAAGTATTCAGTAAGAAAGCTTGGGTTGCTTACGACACGCTGGTTTGGCCTAGAGGTGCTGGTCAGCAAGTGCGAGGTGTCCTCTACAAAAATGATCGTCCTGGTCTCATTGTCATTGACGATCTTGAGGACGCACAGAAGGTCGAGAACGAAGAGATAAGGCGAGGATGGTATGAATGGCTATATGCAGACGTAATCAAAGCTGTTCCTCGCACTCATAGGAACTGGAAGATTGTTTACATAGACACCCTCAAGCATGAAGACTCAGTTCTTCAAAAGTTGCTTGATTCACCTGAATGGAAGTCTGTCCGCCTCGAGGCCTGTGACGACAACTTCAAGTCCACTGCACCACAGTTCATGTCTGATGAGGATATAGCGATCGAATGGCAGCAGCACGTAGATGCTGGTCAAACTGACGTATTCTTCCGAGAGCTTAGAAATCTACCTATTTCTACAAAAGACTCCTCATTCCGCAGAGAGTATTTCCACTATTACAACCTGCCTCCTGATCGTCAGGGTTCTGAGATGGACATTCAGAAACTCGATGTGGAAGTCCAACAGGATAGAAACATCGAGACTGTTATAATAGTTGATCCTGCAAAAACTGTAAAACTGAACTCAGCCGAGTCAGCCATTCTTGGTGTAGGTATAGATCTGACCAGTGCCAAGCTATTCTTTAGAGACGCTATATCGGAGAAGTTATACCCAGACGAACTCTACGATGCTATGTTTGGCATGGGACAGAGGTTAGGTGCTAAGGTAATGGGAATCGAGGAGACTGGCCTGGCCGAGTTTATAAAACAACCTATTAAAAACGAGATGTTTCGCCGAGGACAGTTCTTCGAACTTGTCTGGCTAAAGGCCCGTGGTGGAACTACTGGTGAGAAAGGTAAACCCTTCCGTATCCGTGAGTTAGTTCCATACTACCGCGGTGGCTACATTTACCATAATGCTTCTTGTGTGGCTATAAGAAAGCTCGAACAGCAGCTCCTCATGTTTCCTCGCTCAGCCCTCTGGGACCTCATGGACTGTGCTGCTTATGTAGTCGAAATGTTGGAACTTGGTGAGAGGTACTTTTCTCCTAAAGAAGATCCTAATGATGTTGAAGCTGAATACAAAGAACTGGACTACGATAAGCCAATAACCGACTGGAGGTATGCTTGACCGTTTTGGAAACTATAATAGGGGGTGTTATCTTGTCTATCTTCTCTAGCCTACTCACCTTGGTTATAAGTAATAAAAACAAGGTATCTATGAAGGAGTTCGAGAAGCATAGAGACTCTACCAATCCTCATGTGGCTTGTCCTGTTCATGAGACTAAACTACAACTGATTGAAAAGAAACTTGATAAAATGGATGAAAAGTTAGATCTCTTAATTCAGAAGGTCTAGTATGGCTGATATACTCCTGTTGAAACGGAAGCACTTTGCTGAAGATGTTAAGCCTACTCAGTGGTCTGATCTGAAGTGGATGGCTAGACCAAGACAAGGTGACATAGTAAGTGTGCAACCCTCTTACCATTATCGCATTGAAGCACTGGGCGAGGCAAGTGGTGTACACGGCTGGGATCGGAATGCTTTCTGCTTAGTACGTCTAAGCAACGTGCCAAGCGACACAATTAAGCACTTGGTAGATGGTTATGCTGATAATGAGACTAATCCCACAAAGTATTACAAGCGTCGCTATCGTATCAAGGTATGGGATAGAATTCCTTGGATTAAGAACATGGTGACTATCAATGGAGTCACAGTGGAAGAGTGGTACTATATCAGGGCCAGCATCGGTGGGCAGTTTGTAGTAACTGATAAAACAGTGGAATAGATGGCTGAGACTACTTATTACGTAGATGCAGATGTCGTAGGTGGGCTAGGGGACGGTAGTTCCTGGGCCAATGCCTATGCCCATCTAAACGACGCCGAGAATGCCCGTGATGCAGATATCACTGGTGGAAACGCAGTTCGTTTTCAGTGTCGTGGTAGTACGAATCCAGACAATGAAGCTGTCAATGTCCTAGGTTGGACAACCGACAGTGATAGCTATGTATTAGTCTATGGCGACTCAGAGGACCGTCATGCCGGAGTCTGGAGCAATTCAAAGTATCGTGTCTACACTACAGACGCATTGGCCTTTACTGTCACTGAAGACTATGTTCGGATAGAGGGAATTCAGATTGGTGTCACTAGTCCTTCGACTACTGGTAGACACTGCTTTACTATTCCTAATGGTCTTACAGCTGATGCCAACGATGTAAGAGTAATAGACTGTATCCTCAAGGGACA
>Ga0079037_100001743_pt1 | contig 11570 bp, 10 predicted proteins | sample Mud3Dept4metaG_FD_71479 | JGI IMG/M metagenome (GOLD analysis project Ga0079037, IMG submission 71479) | Freshwater wetland microbial communities from Ohio, USA, analyzing the effect of biotic and abiotic controls - Mud 3 Core 4 Depth 4 metaG | ecosystem: Environmental > Aquatic > Freshwater >... | reverse complement strand
GGGGTCAGGGAAGACGGCTCTCTCCCGCATCCTCCTCCCGCTTGACGGGGGAGGACAGATAGGGGGATCAGGGGCTGCAGTCGTTTGCTGAAAAGTCGTTGCGAGAAGAGATTTTGCGAGGAAGCAATCTCATAAGGATTAAGATCTCAGATCACTAGATTGCTTCTTTACGCTCGCACGGACGGAATCCGGGGTTTTCCGCGATCTGTTCGTGGGCAGATGAGCTGCGAAGCGAGGGGAGATATGAAAAAGGGTGGCGTGAGAGCGGAATGGATTTGGCTTCCGATTTTCGCCCTGGTTTTTTTATGGGCGGGTTTCGCCGCCGCAGCGGACAATGCCGAATGCCTCAAGTGCCACAAGAACCCGAAGCTGAGCAAGGGCAAAAAAGACGGCTCCCTACTTTCGCTCTATGTCAACGAAGAGGCATTCGCGGCTTCGGTACATGGCGCGGCGGGCATGGGCTGTACGGATTGTCACCAGGAGGCGAAGCCCACCTTCCATCCGGCGGAGGGGTTTCCGGAAGCGGGATGCGCAGCCTGCCATGCCGACCAACTGGAAGCCTACAAGAAGACCAGCCACGGGATGATGCGGGAAAGCGGCATGGAAAACGCCCCCCGGTGCGCCGACTGCCACACGCCCCACTACATCCGTAAGGTGGCGGATCCCCTCTCCCCGGTGAGCGAAAGCCGGCTCCCGGCGGTCTGTGGGCCGTGCCACTGGCAGGCCAAGCGGCCTTCCGGCTTTTTCACCTTCCTGGCCACCTACCGGATCATGGGGCACCCTAAAGGCGACCTGGGGGAGAAATACAATACCCAGTCCTGCGAGAAATGCCATCCCGAAAACACGGGCCATCCCCAGAAACCTCTTAAGGCGACCTGCAGCCGTTGCCACGACAAGTCCTTGGCCACGCCTGTGCTCCTGGGCCCGATTCACGTGAAGATGACCTTCCACGAAAATCCCCTGCAGTTTCTCCTGCGGATCCTCTATGGCCTGGGGTTGGTTGCCATCGTCATCGGGATCATCGGGTTTGCCGGTTATCAGGTTTATAAGAAGAAAAAAGCCCCGAAACCTGCAGGAGGCGGCGAGGGTAGCCGGCCCCCGGAATCCGGGAGTTAAAACCTCTTTCTCCATTCAAGAATTTTTCAAAGAGGCAGGAGGGTTTTTCTTCTGCCTTTTTTTCTCTGAAAAACAGGCCCCATGAGAAAAATTGACTTCCCCCTCGCAACCCTATAAAATCCAATTGCGACTACTTATTCTCAGGAAACGGCTCCGCATAAGACTCGATTCTCAAAACGTCAGAGAGCACCTTCGCCCTCGGGTTTTGACCGCAGCAGCCCGCGAATAAAATTCATGATTTTCGATCATTTTTTGGGAGAGAAAAGCCTATGAAAATTAAGAAGATCGCGGTTGGGTTGTATAAAATTCCTTTAGAAATTGCTCTTTCCGATTCCACCCATGGAGAGATGCCGTTTTTCGAATTGATTACCGTCAGGATCAAGGATGAGGATGGCTCCGAAGGGGTGGGATATACTTACTCCGTAGGGGTCGGCGGACGGGCGATTTACAGCCTGGTGGAATATGATCTCAAGCCGATCCTGTTAAACCAGGATTCGACCCGGATCGAGCATCTCTGGCAGAAAATGTGGTGGCGACTTCATTTTTCGGGCAGGGGAGGGCAGGCCTCGTTTGGGATCGCGGCGGTGGATATCGCCCTCTGGGATTTAGCCGGCAAAAGGGGAAAACTTCCCCTCTGGCGCCTTTTAGGAGGGCACAACCCGCGGGTCAAGGCCTATGCCGGCGGGGTCGATCTCTATTTTACGGTTGAGCAGCTTAAGGAACAAGCCATGGGCTTTTTGGCCAAGGGTTTTCGGGCCATAAAGATGAAGGTTGGAAGACCGCGCCTGTCCGAGGATGTCGCGCGGGTGAAGGCAATCCGGGAATTGGTCGGCCCGGATATCCCGCTCATGGTGGATGTGAACATGGGCTGGACCGCGGAACAGGCGATCCAGGCCACAAAGGCCCTTGCGGAATACGACGTTTTCTGGCTCGAAGAGCCCACGATCCCCGATGATCTCGCCGGCCATGTAAAGATCATGCGCGAAGGCGCTCTGCCGATTGCAGCCGGAGAGAACTTACACACGCTTTATGAGTTTCAGAATTTTATCACCGCCGGGGCGGTCTCCTTTCCCGAGCCTGATCTGGCGACCTGCGGCGGGATCAGCGTCTGGATGAAAGTGGCGCGGCTGGCCGAAGCGCACAACCTGCCGGTCACGACCCACGGTGTTCACGATCTTCACGTTCACCTGCTGGCCGCAGTTCCCAACGCCTCCTATCTGGAAGCCCACGGGTTTGGGCTGGAAAAATACATGGCCCGTCCGATGGTGGTCAAGGACGGGGAAACGGTCGCCCCCGAACGCCCGGGGCACGGGGTCGAGCTGGATTGGGAACGGATGAAACCCCATTTGGTGAAATAGAGTAAAAAGGCCGTGAGAACATGACTTTCTCGGTAATCATTTCCTCCAGAAACCATCCTCGCCAAGACAATCCCTCTTTCACGCTTTTGCCGGATATGGGTCTTCCCAAACGGCGATGGCCTCGATCTCGATCTGGGCATTTCTGGGAAGTTCTTTAACTCCGACGCAGGTTCTGGCCGGGGGAGCTACCGGGAAGTATTCCCGATAAATTTCGTTCATCTCCTGGAATCGGGTCATATCGGTCAGGAAAACGGTCGTTTTTACCACATTATGAATAGATATGCCCGCAGCTTCGACGATTCCCTTGATATTCTCCAGAACCGCCCGGGCCTGAACCGAAAACTCGGCGGAGACTACCTTCAACGTGGAGCTGTCCACCGGGATCTGGCCGGAGATGAAAATCAGGTTTCCTACCCTGACGGCCTGGGAGAGGGGAGAAGGGGAAACGAAGCCCTTGGCGGTTGCGAGGGTCTCCTTTTTCATCTACATCTCCTTTGCAGGCAGTGAATGTTTGATCAGCCGTTTTTACGATTACCATTTCCGAGAGCTCTTGGCAAGGGCCTTTGAAAAAACCTGAACCGGCACGGCTTTTCAGAACCAAATTGGCCGCCTCAAAGAGAGAAGGCCCAAAAGCAACCCCCCCAAAGGCGTACCCATTCAGTCACGGGTGGTCCGGAACCAGTTTTGTTGGGGCCTGGGGGTTCGGGCGGTACGCGCCGGAAGCATCGGCCGGGATGATCCGAGACTCGAAGAAAACACCGCTTCTCCGAAATGAGGGGCGGGAGGCCTTGGCCCCCGCCCTCTCCCCGAAGATCCCAGCGCCTTATGATTCCAAGCGGACCGGCCGGGCCCCCAGGCCAGGGTACCTCTTGGCCTTTACGCCGGTCCTCCATTCATAGCAACGGGCACCCGTGACGGCATGGTTACCCCAAGGCCGACAAAGATCTTGACAGAGAATTTAAAATCTTTTAGGATGCAGATAACAAACCGACCGGTCTGTCTTCTTCGAGGAAAGGTCCCCGGATGACCCGCAAAGAGAAGATCATCAACCAATCGCTGAGGCTGTTTTCCCTCAATGGTTTCCTCAACACTTCGCTCAGGGATATCCTCGAGGCCGCGCAAATATCCAAGGGCGGGTTTTTCAATTATTTCAAAAATAAAGAGGACCTCTTTCACCAGGTCCTCAGCGAAGCGCGCAAAATCTGGCGGGAGAAGAACCTTTACGGGGTGGACCGCATCGAAGACCCGATCGGGAAAATCGTCCGCATCCTGAAAAATTACCGGGACCGGTACCTGATGGATTCGGAGAATTTTCCCGGGGGTTGCCTCTTCATTACCCTTTCCGTGGAATTAGACGATCTCCGGCCTCATCTGGCAAAGGAAGTCAACGAAGGTTTTGTCCGCTTCAAGGGCATGATCAAACGCTTTCTCGATCAGGCTAAAAAATCGGGGAGGCTCGAAAACGGGGGAACCACGGGAGAGATCACCGAGATGATTTTTTCCGGGATGCTCGGTGCTTCCCTGATGTACGGGGCGAGCAAATCCCGCAAGGACCTCAACGGGACTATGAAGGCTTTAATTTCTTACCTGGAGAAAATATCCGCCAGCAGGAATCGGGTATAAAAAGGGGAAAAGTCCTGGAAGCCGGAATCGGAAAATTTTGATAACCGGCAAGGCGTCAAGGTGGACGGCGGGGGTATCGCGCAATTGGAGACAGCCGGCGCCGGGAATGATGGATCCCGGGGGCAAGGAGGCATATCAAATGGCGGGCAAATATTTCGATGAATTTATGGTCGGCGAGGAATTTTTGACCCCGACCCGCACTATGACCGAGACCGATATAGTCATGTTTGCGGCCATGACCGGGGATTACAATGAGCTGCACACCAGCGAGGAATACGGGAAGAAAAACCAGTTCGGAAAGCGGATCGCGCATGGCCTTCTCGGGTTGGCCGTATCCCACGGGCTGCTTTTCCGGTTAGGTTTCTTGGAAGGGACGGCCATTGCCTTTTTAGGACTGGAATCCTGGAAGTTTGAGGCGCCTCTTTTTATCGGGGAGACGATTTGGGTGAAAGTCCGGGTCGCCGAAAAAAAGGAGAGTAAGACAAAACCGGATCGCGGAGTCGTCAAGTTTTTCCTGCAGGTCATCAAGCAGGATAACACGGTGATTCAGTCCGGATATAAAAGCATCCTGCTGCGGAGAAAAACGGTATAATCTTCACGGCCTGAGCCGCCGATAAATTCCCCCGACCCCTGTTGGGGAGGGAGTTTAAGGCCTTCGCGGACCCCATGCCCCCAACAGGGGATGAGGAATTTCGCCGGAATGGGCACGCGAATCGATCGGCGGCTTTACGGGTGGAAGAAAAGGAGCGCGGTGAATGAAAAACAAGTTCGTGGCCGCGGAAGAGGCGGTCCAATTGATCCAGGATGGGGACACCGTTACCACCTGCGGCATCATTGGGGCGCTTGTTCCGGAGAAAGTGCTGGCGGCGCTGGAAAAGAGATTTTTGGAGACCGGATCGCCCCGCAGCCTTACGGCCGTTTTTCCGGTCGCGGTGGGCGACATCTATGAACTCCCCGGGGCCGACCATTTCGCCCACGCGGGAATGATCAAACGGGTGATCGGCGGATCCTATGTGACCGCCCCGGCCTCCGGTCCGCCCCCCAAATTGGTCGGGATGGTGTATCAGAACCAAATCGAAGCCTACAACTTTCCCATGGGGGCCCTGATGCACCTGCACCGGGAGATTGCGGCCAAGAGGCCGGGATTGATCACCCGCGTCGGCCTGAAGACCTTCGTGGACCCGCGGCTTAATGGGGCCAAGATGAATGAGCGAACCCGGGAGGACCTGATCGAGGTGATTTCCCTGAACGGCGGGGAATACCTTTTTTATAAGGCATTCCCCATCGATGTCGCTATTATCCGCGGCACTACGGCGGACGAGCAGGGCAACATCAGCATGGAGCACGAAGGTTCCTTTTCGGTTATGCTGACTTTGGCCATGGCCGCTCACAACTGCGGCGGAAAGGTGATTGCCCAGGTGAAGAGGCTTTCCAGTCGGGGAAACCTCAATCCCCAGTGGGTCAGAGTCCCGGGAATTCTGGTGGACGCCGTGGTCGTCGATGAAAACCAAAAGCAGGCGACCGGAATTGCCCATGACCCGGCCGTCAGCGGGGAGGTGAGACGCCCCCTTGGCAGGATCGACCCCGCTCCCTTAGGCATCGAAAAAATTGCGGCTCGACGCGCGTTTCTCGAACTCCGCAAGGGGGATATCGTCAACCTCGGATTTGGGATTCCGGCGATGATCTCCGTGATTGCCGCGGAAGAAGGGCTTGTCGACCAAGTCACCTTCACCATTGAACATGGCGCCGTAGGCGGTGTGCCCCTGACCGGCCTGCAGTTTGGTTCAGCCTGGAACCCCGAAGCCATCGTCGAATCAGCGGCGATGTTCGATTTCCTAACCGGGGGAGGAATCACCGCCGCCTCCATGGCCTTCGCCGAGATGGACGGCGAGGGGAACGTCAATGTCAGCCGCCTTAACAAAGTCCCTCACGCCCTGTCGGGAGCGGGGGGCTTCATCGATATCCTGCACAGCGTGAAAAGAATCATTTTCTGCGGAACCTTGACGGCCGGGGGGATCGAAGGAGAAGTGAAGGACGGGCGGCTGCGCCTGGTCAAAGAAGGAAAGGTGATCAAAGCGGTCCGCGAACTTCAGCACCGGACATTCGACGCCGCCTTCGCCTTGGAAAAGGGGCAACGGGTCGTTTACGTAAGCGAGCGGGCGGTCTTCGAATTGATGCGCGAGGGACTGGTTTTAACCGAGATCGCGCCGGGGTTTGAGGTGAAGGATATCCAGGCGGTTGTGGGATTCCCGCTGAAGGTTTCTCCCTTGCTGAAGACCATGGACCCCCGCCTGTTCCGCCCGGACCCCTTAGGCGCCAGAGAATTTGAGGGCTGGAGATAACCGAACCGCATGCGGTTGTCGGCCCGGGAAAAAAACGTTACGATATATTTTATTCCAAAGGAAAGGCGGCGAATTTAAAATAACCAGCCAAAGGAGGTTTTTATGGAATTTCAATTTTCACCGCAGCAGGAGCTTTTAAGGAAGAGCGTTCGCGAATTTGCAGAAGGTGCCATTGCCGCGAAGGTGGCCCACATGGAGGAGACCGACGAGGTCCCCTGGGACCTTTATCGGGAGATGGGCAAACAGCAGTACATGGGCATCCTGGTGCCCAAGGAATTCGGCGGCTCGGCTATGGGGCACCTGGCCCGGATGATCATGCTGGAGGAGATCGGACGTGTTTCCGCGGCGAACGCCATGGCGATGCAGATCTTTCATTTGGGGATCGTTCCGATCGTGGAATTTGGAAACGAGGCGCAGAAGAAAAAATATCTTCCGTTGTTGGCGAAAGGGGAACGGCTGGCGACGATTGCGGTCACCGAGGCGACCGGCGGATCCGACCCGACAGGAATCCAGACGACCGCCAAATTAGAAGGGGACCACTATGTTCTGAACGGGCGTAAGTGTTTCATTACCCACGGGCACGTGGCGGATACGATCACCATAATGGCTAAGACCGGCGAAGGGCCCAAGGGGTTCAGCGCTTTTATCGTTGAAAAATCATTCCCCGGATTCAAATTGGGCCGGAAAGAGAAGAAATTCGGTCTCCACGGCTGCAACACGGGCGAACTGGCCATGGAGAACTGCATCGTTCCCCGCGAAAACCTCTTAGGCGCCGAAGGTGACGGACTGAAAATTTCCATGGCGGCAATCAGCGAAGTCGGACGGGCCGGGATGGCCGGATGCGGGTTGGGGGTCATCGCGGCCTGCCTGGAAGCTTCGGTCAAGTTTGCCAATCAAAGGATGTTAGGCGGAAAGCCGATCAGCCAACACCAGGCGATCCAGTGGATGATTTCGGATATTTACATGGACCTGGAAACCAGCCGGCTCCTTTCTTACAAGGCGGCCTGGATGAAGGACCAGAAGATCCGCTGCGACGTGGAAATGGCTATGGCCAAGTATTATGCCACGGAGGCGGCGGTGCGCTGCGCCAAGAAGGCGGTGGACATCCACGGCGGATATGGGTACATGATGGAATATGCCGTGCAGCGATATTACCGGGACTCCGAAATCCTGATCGCGTCAGCCGGCACGTCGGAAATCCAAAGGATCGTCATGGCCCGCAAAGCCCTGACTTCTTATAAATAATTTAACCACCGAGAGCACAGAGACCACGGAGAGTATTCTGCAAAAAAATTAGAAACTTGTTGGAAGAAAAATCGGAACAAAAGCTTTCTTTGTATTTCGTTTTGGTCTTTCCAATAATTCTTCTCTGTGTTCTCTGTGCCCTCCGTGGTGAAAGGTCTTCATGAAAATCATTGTCTGTGTGAAACCGGCGCCGGACCCCAAACGCTGGGACAGCATCCAGCTCGATCCGGCGACCAAGGCCCTGCAGCGGACCGGGATCCCGAGCGTCCTCGGACCGCTGGATAAGCGGGCTCTGGAAGAGGGGCTGCGGCTCAAAGAGAAATTCGGAGGAACCGTGGCTGTCGTGGCCATGGCGCCCCCCTCCGCCAGGGAAAACCTGATCGAAGGCCTGGCTATGGGGGCGGACGAGGCCTACCTTCTCAGCGACCGGGTCTTCGCCGGATCGGACACTTGGGCGACTTCGCTGGTCCTGGCCAACGGGATCAGGAAAATCGGCCGGTTCGATTTGGTTGTCGGCGGAGCCTGGAGTTTGGACGGGTCAACAGGGCATGTGGGAGCTCAGTTGGCCGAGTTCTTAGGCATCTGGAACGTGAGCCAGGTGACGGCCGTGGAAGCCGTCGAGAACGGAAAGATGCGGACCCGCAGCTTGATCGAGCGCGGGTACCGGCTAATGGAGACGCCTCTGCCCGCGTTGATCACGGTAACCCATGAGATCAACACGCCCCGCTTCACTTCCCTTTTCGGGGTCATGGAAGCCGAGACCAAGCCCCTGCAGATCTGGTCGGCGGGCGATATCGGAATTTCAGCCGCGGAGGTTGGGTTTCCCGGGTCCCCGACGCAAACCGGCGATGTTTTCCTGCCTTCTTCGAAGCGCAAGGCCGAGATGCTTAGAGGAGAACCGGAAGAAATAGTCAGGGAAATTGTTCATCGCCTCCGGCAGGCGATCGGATGAGAGGCCTGGAGCAGGGAGCATGGGGCGTAAGGCGCAAGGCGAATAGCAAAAGCAAAAGAAAAAAACATCATTTCCAATTGAAAATTGCAGAAGGCAAGAGGGTATTTAAGTGAAGATCTTCTTTCTAACCTGTTAACTCGAAATTTGAAACGCGAAACCATGAAAACTTTAAACATGCAGGATTGCCGGGGGATCTGGGTTTTTATTGAACAGGAAGAGGGATGCCTGTCGGAAGTATCGGCAGAGCTTCTGACTGCGGCCAGGTGTCTTGCGGAAAAGAAGAAAATGGAGATATGCGCGGTCCTCCTGGGCTATGGCGTGGAAGCGATCGCCGAGGCGCTTCCCGGCTACGGAGCCGACCGGGTTATCGTGGCGGATCATCCAGGCCTGAAACGATACCTGACGATCCCCTACCTGAAAATTATAAGCCGGCTGGTTCTCGAGCGAAAGCCGGATATTTTCCTCCTTCCGGCTACCTGCATTGGCTCGGATTTGGCGCCCCGGGTTGCCGCCCGGGTCAATACCGGCCTTTCAGCTCACTGTACGAACCTGGATATCGGCGAAAAGGGCGAATTGATGCAGGTGGTCCCCGCTTTCGGCGGGAAAGTGATGGCGACGATCCTTTGCCCCGGGCATCGTCCCCAGATGGCCACGGTCCGGCCCGGCGTTTTCCGAAAGGGGGAACCCCTTGAGAAAAAAGGAGAGGTTGAACGGATCGCGGTTGAATTAAACCCGGAAGACCTGCAGCAGAAAATCCTCGACGTCCATTACGAAAAGAAAGCCGCCCAGGCGATTGAAGAAGCAGAGATCGTTGTGGCCGGCGGCGCCGGAATCGGCAACGGGGATGATTGGAAGTGGGTCGAGAAACTGGCCCAAACCCTAAATGGGGCCGTGGGCGGAACCCGGCCTCCCCTGGACGAAGGCTGGATTCATGAAGACCAGATGATCGGCCAGAGCGGCAAAACGATCCGCCCCAGGCTTTATCTCGGGATCGGAATTTCGGGGGTGATCCAGCACACCGTGGGGATTCAGGAGGCAAAGACCATCATAGCCGTCAACAACGATCCCAAGGCTGCGATCTTCGAGACGGCGGACCTGGGGGTTGTCGCCGATTATCGCCAAATCGTTCCGCTGCTGATTGAAGAGCTGCAAAAAAGGGAGAACCCCTGACTCCTCGGACTTTCCCTCTTTGAGCGATGAAGAAAATGATCCGGTTTATTCTCCTCCACGGGTATTCGCTCCTCTTCTCCTGGGCCTTTCTGGCCCAATTCGGACTGCCCCGATTGCGCCTGACCGAATGAGGGTTCGAGCGCCCGGGCGGCGCTTCTGCCCCTTGTATATGGCTGCCGGCGCCTTGGCCGTGAGACTACCCTTTAACCCAGAAGGCAATAAGCATAACGAGAACCCCGGTCAGAAAAAGCAGGGCGACCGGGGCGAAGAGCAGGCGATAGACCTTGTCCGTTCGGGCTTGATAGTACTGGAGGGTCATGACGAGGCAGGCATGCACGGGCGAGAGGAGGTGGGCGCTGAGGCCGCTGCCGGTGGCCAGCATGACATAATAGAGACCCAGGGGACTGGCTTGAATGAAGGGGAGCAGCACGGGGAAACTAAGGCCGACAAAGGCGGTCGGATACCCGGTGATGAAGGCGATCAGGCTCGGCAGAAGAACGACCAGCAAGACCGGGGGCATGCCCATGGCCGCTAATTCCTTCGTCACGCTGTCCATGGCGCCGCTGGCTATGAGGACTTCTTTGAAAATCATGATCACCCAGATCAGCAGGGCGAGTTCGAAAGAAAGGTGCTTTGCGGCGAGTTCCTTCAGAAGGGAGAAAGGAAACCGGTAAAAAAGCAGGGTTCCAACGGTTACCAGGGCCAGGGAATAGGCTAAGTGGATTTTGAAGTAAAGGGTAAAAAGAATCACCAGGAAAAAGGGTAGAAGGTTGCCGGCGAAGCGAAAAGAAGAGCCGGCTGCATCTTTCAAGGTCAGGTGGGAATAGAGGCGGGAAGAAGTTTTGACTCCGCGGAAACCGAAGAGAATGCCGATGGTTAATGCCGCGGCAGTAAAGGGAAGGTTCACCAGGGAGATCTCCGGGATGGAAAGACCGACAATGGAGGCGGTCAGGAAAAGGGTGGGAAAAGTGGGCAGCGTGTACTCCCAAACATGGCGGAACCAGAAATTCAGGAAGGTGCGGCGTTCAGGGGAGAGCTTCAGCTCGTCCGCGGCCTCGGAGACCAGGGGCGCGGAGAGCATCGCCCCGCCCATAATGGGGACGAGGCCGATGATGGCCGGGATGATCGCCACCGTGACGCGGGCGTCGCGAAAAATCTGCCGCAGCGCGGAGATGGCCCGGGTCATGGCTCCGTCTTCCTTCATGATGGCGCTGAAAAGGAGGATCAGCTGAAGGCTGGCCACGAGCTTGAGGTTCTCCGGGTCCAGCAGGGCTTTCAGGATGCTTCGCCCGACGCCGGCAGGGGTGAGGCCGAATAAAAAGCCGAGGACCCCGGCGCTGATCAGAAGGGTCAAGCTGAGAGCCACTTTGACCCGGATCAGGAGGATGATTCCGACGAGGATGAAAAAAATTTTCAGAAAATCAGGCATAAAATTCTAACCGCAGAGAGCGCGGAGAGCGCAGAGATTTGACGCCTTCAATAAAAAAATGAACCGAAGGGTGTATTTAAAAAATATCACGGAAGCCCTGATTTTGCCATGGAAAGGCGGGCGTTCTAAAATCGATCGGGGGCGAATGGTTATTCTTCAGCCCATAATGGTGTAAGCAAGAAAGACGAAATCCCTCCTTCGCTCCCTTTATCAAAGGGAGGAAATCCCCCCTTTGATAAAGAGGGGATATAGGAACGAAAAAAAGGGGGAATATGTTTATACGAAGGTGTAAACCCGGCGGGGATTCTCAACCAGCAGGGTGCGGATCTGCTCCT
>Ga0079037_100001742_pt1 | contig 11571 bp, 9 predicted proteins | sample Mud3Dept4metaG_FD_71479 | JGI IMG/M metagenome (GOLD analysis project Ga0079037, IMG submission 71479) | Freshwater wetland microbial communities from Ohio, USA, analyzing the effect of biotic and abiotic controls - Mud 3 Core 4 Depth 4 metaG | ecosystem: Environmental > Aquatic > Freshwater >... | reverse complement strand
TTCCTGAGAAATGCGATCAACTTTGCCCTCCCGGCATTGAGCCTCGAGGGCGTATCCAGGATGTTTGAAGAAGGGGATGTTGCAGAAGTGGATGTTGAGGGCGGCCGTGTTAAGAACCTGAGGACAGGTGAGACAAAGATTGCGACTCCCTTACCCCGGGCGCTGATTCGTATCATCGAGTCAGGCGGCTTGCTGCCGTTGCTCATCAAAGAAGGCTACCTGAAAGGCTAACCATAAACAGAAATCCTTGAACAAACCAAGGAGGGAACCATGAAAAAGGGCACCAAACGCGATTCAGAACGAGTTTCGAAAAAAGGGGTCGATCGCCGGACTTTTCTCAAGATGGCGGCAGCCACGGCCGGGCCGCTGGCCGCGCAATGGTTTCCCTCCGGGAATCTCTTTGCGGCCGAACCGCGGATCGAGTTGGTCGATCCAAGCTACGAGAAGATGTATAACAGCCGCGACGGATATTACATGAAGGATCCCCGGTGGATGAAACAGAGCCTTTCACGGTTGCAGTGGCCCAAGGCAGGAGAGAGGGTTCCTGAATTTAAGGCCATCATGCAGAAGGAGCGGCCATTTGTTCTCGATTCCATGCGGAAAGTCGCTGCCGACGCGCAACAGGTCGGACTGAAATATAACCTGGAACTGGTCTCCACCTCCAAGTGGCTCGAAGACATCATGTATCACATCCATGGCGACGTGGAGGTGCACGCGACCGTTGCAAGGGTAGAGCGTGTCGATCCTTCCGACTGGCTCAGCACGCGGGGCTACGGCTTGGAGCAGAGGAACTATGGTGAATGGGTCAACAAGGAATACGACCAGCTGGTCCGTCAGCAGGCAGCCGAGAGCGACACGAAGAAACGTCTCGAATATGTTCAGCAGGCCCAGAAGATCCTGGCAGAGGACTATTTCATCACCCAGTTCGGATGGGGGCCGGCCACAATGGAGGCTTACAACGGGGAAGACTGGGACGGGGTCGTGCCCAGCAAAGGATTCGGGGTGGCCAGCGCCGACCTGTTCTGGAACTATCTCGATGTGCAGCCGAAGACATCGCGTAAACGCCTGAACGTGGGACTGGTTGCATTGATGAAGACGACCAATATGCTGGGTGCGGATGCCCGGGAGCGTGCCCTGCTTCGAATGGTTTACGACAGGTTGGGGTACCTCGACGCGAACCTCAACGTCGTCCCGTGGGCGCTTGAATCGTGGAAAAAGGTCGACAACCGCACCTGGGACGTGAAACTGAGAGGCGGGATGACCTTCCACGACGGGAAACCTGTGACCGTGGACGACCTGAAGTTCACCTTTGATTTCTTGTGCAAGTATGACCGGGCGGAATTCTGGACCGCCAATCAGTTCCTCGAGAAGACGGAAATCCTTGATGCGGCGAACCGCATGGTCCGCTTCACCTTCAAGGGTCCCTTCGGTCAGTTTGAGACGCTCTTCCTCCTCCTCAACGTGGTTCTTCCCAAGCACATCTTCGAAGGCATCATGGAGAAGCAGAACGTGACGAACCCGCGCCACCTTCAGATTCCGGAGCCCGTGGGAAGCGGTCCCTTCAAGTGGGGACAGTACAAGAAAGACGCCGAGTTGCTTCTGGTGGCCAACAAACAGCATTTCCATGCCCCGAAGATTGACGAGGTGTTGTTCATCTGCATCCCCTCGGCGGACGGCATCATGGGCCGACTGGAAACCAAGGAACTGGATTACATGGACACGGGAGACATGTCTCTTACTCCCTCCCAGGCCGAGCAACTGAAAAGGCACAAACATCTCCGTATTGTCCGGACAGCCGACTTTGGATGGTATCACCTGGTCCCCATGATTTCGCAGTTGCCGTGGCGCGACATCGAATTCCGCCGCGCCTGGCACCACACGATCGACCGGAAATTCCTGGTCGATGTAGTCTGGGAAGGTGGAGGCAGAATTCCCACGGCGAATACCTTCCTGGTTGAGGGCAGCCCGTTCCATAATCCAAAGCTGCCCGAGATCCCCAGGTTCGACCTGAAACTGGCCCGTGAGATCCTGAGGGAGGCGGGCTACAGCTGGGACAAAGAGGGCCGATTGGTGTATCCGCCGCCCACCGATAAGAAGTTCGTCGAACGGGTGAATCGGGTCTGCAAGCCGGGGTACACCTGGGGCGGACTGAAGATGCTGCCCGCGGGTTGAGGGAATAGGGAAGAAGCACTGGGGTACCGGGAGATCTAACGAATCGTTTTGGGAAGGCGAACCAGGGGGGAAGGAAACGGAAGATTCCTTCCCCTCATTTTCGCAGGTCTGTCAGCGAAACACAGTCCGTGGAGCTGAGCGTATGTCTTCAGAAGAAAGGCGAATCGAGGAAATGAACCTGGACCAAATCAGGGCGTTGGCCGAACAAAGGGTCAACCCCGAGGTCTGGGAGTGGGTCAATGGTGGAACGGAGACAGAGTCCACGCTTCAACGCAACCGCCTGGCGCTTGAAAGAATCATGCTGAGGCTGAAGGTGATTCATGGATTGGAGACGGTCAATACGCGTGTCAACATACTTGGACAGACTGTGGGAACACCCATCATTGTGGCGCCCTTTGCCCGCATGAACAGAGTCCACCCGGAGGCTGAAATGGCGATCGCCAGGGGGGCTGAAAAGGCGGGGGCGATGATGTTCCTCGGTCCTGTCTCCAGTTATTCAATCAAAGAAATCGTTGAAGCCACCGGTATCCGGGTTGCGTGGAACGGCGATCCTTTAAAAGACAGGAAAAAGCTCTTGACGTTGATTCGCCAGGCGGAAAAGGCCGGGAGCTGCGCTGTGGGGTTATGTGCGGACGACTTTCAGGGAATAAAAATCAGGGATCGTTTGAGAGTTCTTCCAACGGCATCCCTGTCCAAAGAGGCGGTACGAGAGGCAAGGCAGGAAACCTCTCTGCCCTTTTTTTTGAAGGGCATCATGACGGTGGAGGATGCGTTAACAGCGGCTGAAGCCGGGGTGGATGCGATTGTGGTCTCGAATCATGGAGGACGGGTCCTCGACGGTTGTCAAGCTTCCATCGAGGTCCTTCCTGAAATCGTCAAAGCCGTCGGCAGCAGCGTCGAAATTCTGATTGACGGAGGTTTTCGAAGGGGCACGGATGTCCTGAAGGCACTGGCCCTCGGGGCAAAGGGGGTTCTCGTAGGCCGGCCGATATGCTGGGGGTTGGGAGCAGGAGGGTCTGATGGGGTTGCTCACGTATTGCAGATGCTGACGAGTGAATTGATCAGGACGATGATCCTTACAAACGTTCCTGATGTGAAGCATGTGCCAAGAGACACCATCGTGATGATGTAACCATTGAGGCAAATCAGTTTTGGTTTGATTCCTGAAAGGAGAGGGAGAGATGAAGAAGTGCATGTCCATGATGGTATGGGGATGCCTGTTTTTCGTGGCGGGATGTGTTTATGCTCAACCGGAAAGGGGAGGTGACCGAATCCCGCAGAAGGGAGAGTCCAGGCTTCGACCTGGAGACCTGAGGGTGCTTCAACTGGAGATTTCTCCGGATCCCGTTCGGGAGGGGCAACGGATGAGTTTTCGTGTCATCGTCGGAAACAAATCGGGTTATTCAGGGAGAGTCAACCTCATGCTTAAGGACAGGGATGATATCATCAGTGAGGCGAGGGACGTGCCTGTTTATCCGGGGGAGATCCGAGTCGATTTCCCCCAGACCTCTTACCGGTTTTCTCGTTCAGATCACTGCTTCACCGTGGAGGCGGACATCGAACGCAACAGACAACCGATCGACCTGGCCAGGGAGTTCTGCGCGCAAAAGACTTCCAGAGGATGGACGATGACAGACAAGGGAATGGGTTACCTCCGGGTCGAAGATTTGGACATGTTTCCCGATCCGGCGATCCCGGGGCAGGGCGTTCGCTTTAAGGTCAGATTGCGAAATGACGGGAAACCGATTCGTGGGACCGTTCGGATCCAGGATAAGGAGCAGGTTGTAGCGCAGATCGACAATATCAACATCCCCCGGGGAATGAGTGACATTCAGTTCCCGTATGCGAATTATTCCTTCCAGCGATTTGATCACTGTTTTACGGTGGTGGTGGACATTGAGAAGACCTCTCATCCTGTTGACGCAACGAGGGAGTTTTGTGCGAAACCCACAGGGTGGACACTTAACCCGTGAATGTCCTCAGAGCAGTAGTTCCATCAAATGAGCCACGTTGAACGCGGGTGAGGAGGGTACGAGGGATCATCGTACCCTCCAATAACTTACTGTCTCAATTCTGTCTTTATGATCTTCCTGTATTGCCGCAAGAATGCCTGATCCGTGAATACCTACACCAACTAATCGGCACACCTGCCCTTTTAACAATTCCGAGACCACGTTGCCTTCCCTGACCAACCCGATGGAATGAGAATAAGATGAGGGGTTTGAATAAACTCCCTGTTCCGAACGTCTGATTAACATAAAGAGGCAACAGAGAGAACAATTCTCGGAATGTTTCTTCTCCGGCGCAACAGACCGAGATGTGCTGAAAACGGAAAGGGGGTGAAACGAATGAAAAAGATAGCTCTGGTGGCGTTGATGTTGATTCTCGCCCTGGGGTTGGCAGGGTGCCCCTGGTTTCATCATCACGGTTACCACGGTGGCCACCACCGCTACTATGGTTCAAGATGAAAGGGTATGAAATTCTCAAATACCCTTTCCAAACGTTAGTGAATATCGGGTGAGGTTCACAGTGCCTCACGACCCAGCGGGATGATGTCTTGCTGGGTTTTTTGTTCGCCCACCCAGAAAACCACAGCATTGACTCGATCAAGGCATTCTGATACTATCCTGACGTCAAATGCATTCGTGATTTGAAGCGGTATCAATAACCCGTGCAGGCGGACCCATGATCAAGAAGGTTTTCTACGGGTGGTGGATCGTCGTCAGCTGTTTCATCATCGGACTCTATGTGAGCGGTATTGTGCACTTCGGGTTTACCGCCTTTTTTGAGCCCTTGATCAAGGAATTTGGCTGGAGCTATACCCAGATCTCATTCGCCAAGAGCCTTCGCGGCCTCGAGATGTCCGTTTTTGCCCCTCTCCTCGGGTTCCTCGCCGACCGTTTTGGTTCAAGAAAACTCATTCTGTGCGGGACCATCACGGTCGGTCTCGGGCTCATCCTCCTGAGCATGACGCAGTCTTTGGCCATGTTTTACGCCTCATTTCTGCTTCTCTCCTTTGGATCGGGAGGGTGTACGGCTGTCGTCTTGATGACAGCCGTGGCCAACTGGTTCAGCAAGAACATTGGAAAGGCCTTCGGCATCGTGGCGGCCGGGATGGGCGCCGGCGGATTGATGGTCCCTCTTGTGGTTCAGCTGATTGATCTTTATCATTGGAGAACCACATTGATCATTTTTGGATTGGGGATGTGGCTTCTGGGAATCCCGTTGTCGTTCGTCATCCGGAACAGGCCGGAAAGAAGCGGTTATGTTCCCGATGGATCGCTTGCTCCAACGCACGGTACGAAATCGAAAGATAAGGGAGAGGATATCCGTTTCAAGGAGGCGCTGAGGCACAAGGCCTTCTTATATATAAACGTCGTGGAGTTAATAAGGCATATGATCATTACGGCGGTTGTTCTGCATATTATGCCTTACCTCAGCAGTGTGGGTGTTCCAAGATCCGTTTCAGGAATGGCGGCGGCAGCCCTTCCCGTGGTCAGCATTTTCGGGAGGTTCGGCTTCGGGTGGTTCGGAGATGTCTTCGACAAGAGATACGGGCTGGCCGTGACGCTTTGCCTGATCGGTGCGGGGTTGCTGGCGTTTTCATATGTTCAGCAGGGTTGGCTCATGCTCATTTTCATTATCCCTTTTTCTTTGGGGTGGGGTGGGAGCGCGGTCTTAACAAAAACGATTGTGAGGGAGTATTTTGGGAGAGAATCCTTTGGTAAAATGGTGGGTATCACCATGGGGATAGGATCTGTCGGAGGGATTATCGGGCCTGTGTTGGCCGGCTGGTCATTCGACACGATGAAAAGCTACCATTTCATATGGCTCGTCTTTTGCGGATTCAGCGGTCTGTCCATCTGGTTGATGTTGAGGGTCAAACCCCCGATCAGAAGACAAGAGTAGTTCCTCATCCTTTCGTGAACAGGGCCATTGAATGCCCTAAGGAGACTGGGGCGTGCGCATTCTCTCCAAAGGTTTTTACAAGAACATTGTCGCCCTGGGATCGACCAGCCTCTTTACCGACGTCAGTCGGGAGATGATCTACCCTTTGCTCCCACTCTATCTGAGGACGGTCCTTGGCGCGAGTACGGTTTTTGTGGGTCTGGTCGAAGGCATTGCTGAGAGTACCTCAAGCATCCTGAATCTGGTTTCCGGCTGGCTTTCTGACAAAATCAAGAAGCGAAAGACGTTAATGCTTTGGGGGTATGGTCTATCGGCGATAACGCGCCCCCTTATTGCCCTTTCCTCCGTGGGATGGCACATCCTCCTCGTCAGGTTTGTTGAGAAGGTGGGAAAGGGAATTCGGGTGCCTCCCCGCGATGCGCTGATTGCCGAGTCCTGTACCTTTGAAAACCGGGGCAGAGGGTTCGGCCTCCATCGTTCCATGGACAACGTGGGGTCGATCCTGGGGCCTCTGTTGGCATTCTCTTTATTGACCTATCTGGACAACGATTATCGCACCCTTTTCTGGATTGCCTCCGTCCCGGCGTTTCTTGGCATCGTGATCCTGACCTTCTGTGTTTCGGAAAAACCAAGAGACATTCCCAGGCGTGAAGATGTGTCGGGAATGAAGCCCCGTATTAATTTGAAACAGTTCAATAAGAACTTCAAAACCTTCTTGATCGCGACAGCTGTCTTCGAGCTGGCCAATTCGAGCAATGCCTTTCTCCTGATCCGGGTGAAGGACCTGGGGTTGCCCCTGGAACTTGTTCCCCTCATTTATCTCTTCTGCAACATATTCAAGACAATAAGCTCCATGCCCGGAGGGATGCTTTCTGACCGATATGGTCGGAGAAACATGCTTGCATTGGGGTGGGTCGCCTACGGGTTAAGTTATTTTGGATTCGCCTATGTTACCTCTGTGCATCAGGCCTGGGTCATTTTTGGAATTTACGGGCTGTTTTCCGGAATGACAGAGGGGATAAAGAAAGCCCTGGTCGCGGATCTGGTTCCCAGGGAGATACGAGGGTCAGCCTACGGTGTTCACAGTTTCTTCGTCAGTTTCCCCCAACTGCCGGCGAGTCTCCTTCTGGGAGTCCTCTGGCAGAAATACAGTGCAACCCTCGCGTTTGCCGTTGGGGGTGGTCTGGCTGTTCTGGCCGGATGCCTTCTTGTGCTGTTTATCCCTGTGCGGGTGGGAGATAGCGAGGCCCCGCGGGGGTGACGAGAGATTTCATCGTGGGGCAGAAAGAGATGGTGGGCGCTGGAGGATTTGAACCTCCGACTTCCTGCGTGTGAAGCAGGCGTTCTCCCCCTGAACTAAGCGCCCTCGATCAGACTTACCTATTTTATATCATCTTGATGAAAAGTCAACCCTTCAAGGGAAAAAATGACGGCGCGAGTGTTACCGAAGGTGCGGGGGAGGCCCGGGAGATCCGGGATGTCGCGCACCCAAAAAGTCTCATACGAACAAATATTTTTTTCTAATCTCTTCGTTCTCTTTCAGTTCCTCGATGCTTCCGTGATAACGGATATGTCCGTCATCGATGATGTAGCCGCGGTCGCTCAGCCTCAAAGACGACCTCACATCTTGTTCGGCCAGAAGAACCGTCACGCCCGACTCTTTCAACTTCTTGATCTGCCCTCCCAGGGTTCGGACAAGTGCCGGGGCCAGTCCTTCGAAGGGCTCATCAAGGAGAATAAGCTCGGGGTTGCCCATCAATGCCCTGGCAATCGCCAGCATCTTTTGCTCCCCTCCGCTGAGGCATCCCCCCCGTCGGTTCTCAATATTCTTTAAGGCGGGGAAGAGTTCATAAACGCGCTCCCGGTTCCATTGTTCACCGGATTTGCCCTTCTTTTCGGCTACCTCGATATTCTCCCCTACGGTGAGGTCGGCAAAGATCCGCCGATCGTCGGGAACGTAGCTGATTCCCTTTCGAGCCAGCCGGTAAGGTTCGATCCCCGTAATTTCCTCACCTTTGTACCGGATGACCCCTTGCCTGGGGGGCGTGATGCCAATGATGCTCTTCATGGTGGTCGTCTTTCCGGCCCCGTTTCGTCCTAGAAGACAGACCACTTCTTGAGGCTCGACCCTCAGGGAGACGTCAAAGAGAATGTGACTCAATCCATAAAAGGTGTGGATCCCCGCGACCTCAAGCATCACTCAACTCCCAAATAGGCTTCCTGGACAAACGAATTGTTTCTTACCTCTTCGGGCCTGGCCTGAATCAGGGTCCGCCCCTGGTGCATCACCATAATACTCTTGGCGATAGAAAAAACGATGTCCATGTCGTGCTCGCAAAACAGGATGGTCAGACCGCGCATCTGTGCCAACCGTTTGATGAGCTCCATCGTTGCGGATGTCTCCTCGGGAGACATCCCCGCGGTCGGTTCATCCAGAATCAGGAGTTCCGGTTCGTTCCCCAGGGCAATGGCGATCTCGAGTATTTTCTGGTCGCCATGGGACAGTGATCCGGCGATTCCGCGGGCCTTGTCCAGAAGCCCCACGCTCTCCAGAATGCTGTTCGTTTCTCCCACGGCCAGCGTCTTGGCCGGCTTAAAGAGCCTGCAACTCTGTCTTTGGTGAGACAGCACGGCGACCTGAACATTGTTGAAGACCGTCATCCGGGGAAAGATGTTCACAATCTGATAGGATCTGGAAATTCCTTTTCTACAGATCTCATAGGGAGGCAGTTCGCCGATCTCTTCTCCTTTGAAAAGGATTCTTCCCGTGTCCCGCTTCAGCGCCCCGGTAATGAGGTTAAACAAGGTCGTTTTGCCGGCGCCGTTGGGTCCGATCACGGCCACGATGTCACCCTTCCCAACGGTGAGGTTGGCTCCATTGACGGCCTTGAAGTCCTCGAATGATTTGTTGACGGCCTCAACCTGAAGCATCTATCCTTGTCCCCTCTCGGCCGTATCTTTTGTCCGGTGCTGAAATAATTTCTGGAGAAACCCCATGACACCCTCCGGCAGGAAGAAGATCAGCAGGATCAGCATAATCCCCAAAATCAACGTCCAGTATTCGGTGAAAATTCCGACGAAGGTCCTTAAAGCCACCATGATGGCCGCACCCAGGATGGGGCCGGCGAACGTGAACCACCCTCCCAGGAGGCACATGATAAAGATTTCGAGGGACAGCACCCAGAACAAGAGCTCGGCAAAAACGGACCGCTCCAACACCACAAAGAGAACACCCGCGACCCCGGCAAAAAAAGTGGCGATCACAATGGCGGCGAGTTGATAGCGCCTGACGTTTATGCCTATGGCCTCACAACGCTGAGGATTATCCCGGATCGCCTGAAGGGTAGATCCAAAAGGAGACTTCAGGATCAGGTACATAAGAATGAGGCAGACGACAAGGACGATCAGGATGAAGTAATACGAATTTTTCGCAGGGGATAGAATGGCAGGGACGGGGATGCCCGGAATACCATCGTCTCCTCCGGTGAGGCTGTACCACCGAAAGACAATGACCCAGATGAGCGATCCCAGGGAGATCTGCAACATCCCGAAATAGAGTCGAGTCAACCTGACGCAAAACCAGCCAATGACGAGACCGATAACGGCAGCGACAATCGGCCCGGCAACAAAACCCGTCCACAGGGGTAGAGAGGTTTTCTTGAGCATCAGGGCCACGGTGTAAGCCCCGACTCCATAAAAGACGCCGTGATGGAACTGAAACAGCCCCCCATGGCCGACCACGAGATTCAGGCTCATGGCCAGCAGTGACGTGACAAAGATCAGGGCAAGGAGGTAGACATAGAATCTCGGAATGAATGAAGGCAGGATGAGCAGGATCAAAAGAAGACCTGCCGAGAAGATGGACCATTTTGAACGAACAACCTCTTCAAACAAATTCCTTCCCTCTCTGAACAAGTCTTACCAGACCGCTTTGAGCAACCCTTGAGGCCGCAGCACCAACACGACCACGACGGCGACATAGGGAAAAACGATGGCAAATTGAGGCCACATCAATATGCCCAGGGATTGTGTGACGCCGAAGATGAGCGATCCAACCAGGGCACCCCACATGTTTCCCAATCCGCCAATCGTGACAATCAGAAAAGCCTCGATGATCAAGGAGTGTCCCATTCCCAGGGTGATGCTTGCCGTCGGGGCAACCAGGGCCCCTCCCACTCCTGCAAGGTAACACCCGATCACGAAGGCCACGGCAAATACCCAGCTCACATTAATACCCAGGACACCCACCATTTCCCTGTCCACGGCTGCCGCCCGGGAGATTTTTCCTATCTTCGTCTTATTCGTGAAGGCCCAGATGGCAATTGCCACAAGGGGGCCGATGATAAGAAGGAACAGATTGTAGCGGGGAAGCGATGCCCCGAATAATGAGACGGAGCCCTTGAGCAAGTCCGGAGGAGAAACCGAGCGATATTCCGCTCCCCAAACAATCTTCACCAGATCAGTCAGAATGAGCGAGATGGCAAAGGTGAACAAAAGAAGCATCAGGTGCTCTCTCTGGTAAAGATGACGGAAGAGGGCCCGCTCTGCGACCAGGCTGACCAGGGCCACCACCAGGGGGGCCACAATCAAAGCAACCCAGAAGCCGACAGATCCGGCAATCAGCTTCGTTACGGTAAAGGTGGCAAAGGCCCCGATCATGTAAAGAGAACCATGGGCAATGTTCGGAACCCGGAGCACACCCAGCACAAAGCTCAATCCGGCACAGACAACGAACAGGATCATGGCCCGGCTCAGGCCCACCAAGAATTGGCCGCACAGTGCTGAGAAATCCACAGCAGAGACGTTCCTTTCCTAGCCGGAGCGGAGGCGGAATCTCCGGCCTCCGCTCCCACTGAAAGAGACTATTTCCCCCGTGCCTTTGCAATTTCTTCGCACGTAGGCATAACGTCCTTACCCGTCAGGGTTACGATGTCACTTGAAATAAGGTGGTTATATTGAGGCACTTTCTTGGTGACACCCAGGTACATAGGCAGCACGGCCTGATGGTCACAGGCTCGCATCTCTATTTTGCCTCCAGGGCTGTCGATGACCATTCCCTCGAGTGCATTTACGAATTTCTCTTTGTCTATGCTACCCGCCTTTCTGAAGGCTTCAGCGATGAAATGGGCAGTGATATAAGAGTGAAAGGCCGGAAACCCGGGGGGGCCTCCGTTACCATCCTGGAAGGCCTTGACAAAGGCCTTGTTGGCCGGGGTTTCAGGATAATAGAAATGATAGTCCATCGTGCCCATCACGCCTTCAGGGCCATCCAGCCCGAGGGGTTTGAGGACGGCATGGTCTGTGGCAGTGTGCATGAAAACAGGGATCTTCTCAAGAATCCCGGTGGTTTTGCATGCTTTGAGGGCATTGGTCATGGTCTGGCCTCCGCCGCAAACAATAAAAGCATCCGGTTTCGCTGCCATCACGGAGGTGAAATAGGGGATGAGGTCAGGCTCCCCTGTTTTCCACCACGTCTCCCCCATCTTCACA
>Ga0079037_100001741_pt1 | contig 11572 bp, 7 predicted proteins | sample Mud3Dept4metaG_FD_71479 | JGI IMG/M metagenome (GOLD analysis project Ga0079037, IMG submission 71479) | Freshwater wetland microbial communities from Ohio, USA, analyzing the effect of biotic and abiotic controls - Mud 3 Core 4 Depth 4 metaG | ecosystem: Environmental > Aquatic > Freshwater >... | reverse complement strand
GACCCACCTCGGCCGTGGCAGTGGGCGACGTGCGAACGCGTCATGGTAGTCCGCGCCAAAGCGGGCGGACTTCGCAGAGGTAACCCCGCCCTGACGGGCCTTGAATCCCTCCGGGTCAGCCGCATACGCGGCGAGATCGCTGATTGGCACGAGTCGACGCGGCATTACGATTGACCTGGGGGCTCGATGCGCGCCGACGATTCCTTGCCGGCATTGTCGGTGGCGACGAGGGACAGCTCATTCAAGCCCTGCAGCTGAGCAGCGCTGAGCTTAACGCGCGGGCCGGAGGTGTCGAACAGCTCGCCGTTGCGATACCACCGGTAATCCACCATGTGACCATCAGGATCGCTGCAGGTCGCTTTTGCAACTCCATTAAGTGCGAAATTGCCGACTATGTCGATCCGACAGACGGCGGGCGCGTTGTCGGCCACCTCAAAGATCGCGGAGTTCTCGGCAACGATGTCGGTGCCAATCGAGGCGATGGCGCGAATGTGGTATCGCCCTGCGGTGGGCAGCTCCATGGCGAGCGGCGAGCCGTCGGTGGCGCCCATTTGTGCGCCGTTGAGATAGAACGCGACGCGCTCGAGGCGCCGCCCGGCCGGCAAGAGCACGGGCTTTGCAGACACGGTGACCTTGAGGGGCGCCGTGTGCAGGGCTCGCTGTGGAATGATGACGGTCTCGATGGCGAGCTGCGTGCGGCGAAACGGCGAGACGTTCGTCGCTGAGAGCTCGGCCGCGTGGCCTCGATCATCAATGATGCGCGCGGCCACGTCGAAGGGCTCGCTGCGATTGACCTCGACGATGAGCTCGCGATCCGTGCGATGCAGGACGCGCACGTCGGGTGGGATCACCCAGTTCGTCTGCAGCGTGGCGTCGGGAATGCCGAGCCAGCCTTGCCAGGTGGCGGGACGAACCGCCAGCCGGTAGATCGAAGGGGTCTTGGCGCTCACTGTCTGGGTGTCGAGCGTCCAGCGTGGCCAACGGTACTCGTAGGCGTGCACGCGATGCGTCGTGGTGGTGAGCGTCTCCTCGCGCGCACCGTTGATCCAGGCGTGGTACTGCAGCGTCACACCCTCGGGCGGCGTCTTCGCAGCATCGAGCGTGAGCTCGGTGAATTCCTGATCGGCGACGCGCTTTCCGTCAGGCAGTTCCCACTCGCCCTTGCGCTGTATGGCAGGGTTGCCGCGCCCGCGAAACAAGGTCGGGTGAGTAACGGTGAACATCGTGGGACGTCCGGGTTCAAGCTGCGCCGGGCCATCAATCACCGACGGCGCGAGGTTGGGCCAGAGGACCTCGATTGCACGGAACACGCGCGGGGACGCAGGCGAATCGGCGGCGCCGGTCGCATCGAGCGCCACGGCCTCGACGTAGAACGTGCCCGTGCTGGTCGCATCGATGGTGAGGGTGTCGCCGGAGTGCTCTGCCGCGCGCTCTGCACCCGGAGAGGTGACGCGCCAGCGCACGCGCGCGGCGGGGACTCCGGCGGCCTTGAGCTTGATCGGGTAGCCACGGAAGGTGCGATCGGGTCCTTCGACGGAGAGGCGCTCGTCGGCGACGGCCGAGAGGCGCACGGGCTCGGTGATCGACTCGACACCGGTGTGCCGGTTAACGAGGCGGGCACGGTAGAAGCGCAAACCAGGGGACTCGATCGAATAGTCGACGCCGGTCTCGTCGCTGGCGACCGCTTCGTAGCGTTCGCCGTCGGCGGATCGCTCCCAGGTGAGGCGCGCGAGGTCGGCACGGGCGGCTGGATCGTCGTACTCCAGCGACAAGTGGCCGGTCAGCGGCGCGCGGCCACGCGTGCGAAGCGCCAGTACGCTCGCGCGGATCGGACGTCCGTCGAGGACAGTGAACGAGGTCGCGAACGACGAGTCACGAGGCTCGGGCCGTGTTGAGGGTTGCGACGCGCCACGAGCCCTCACGGTGAGGCGCAATTCGTAGGGACCTGGACGCAGTGGCGGCAGCGTCACGTGAATGCGTCCGTCCGCGGCCATCGAGGACTGCGCCGCAATGCTGGGGCCCGCGAGTGGCGGCCGCGCAGTGACGAGCACGCCAGCCACGGTGATCGCGCCGTGCGCCGCGGGTGGTGGCTGTGCGTCGGGCGTCTGCAGACGCACGTCGAGCGACAGTGGCTTTGGCAGCACCAGTTCCCCACCGAGCGTGCTGAGCACGAGCGTCGAGGACGGTGCCGAGGGGCGCGGCGTGGCGGCGCCAGGCGCAGTCGGCGGCGTTGGGCGCGTGGCGCCCTGCTGTGACGTGGGCGTGGCCGTCGTCGCGCTTTGCGGAGCGCGGCCCACGAGCAGCTGCTGAACGGTGGTGCCCGATGAGTTGCCGAAGCGATCGTAGGTTTCGAGCTGCAGGCTGTAGGTTCCATCCGGCACCGGGGCGTCCGCGGCCACGCTGGCCCGGCCGGCATCATCAAACACGAGACGAACCGGAATCTGCTTCACTGCCTGACGCAGCGCTGCGAGCGGGCGCCGATGGGCGATCGGGGAGACGGTGAGCTCGTGCTTGGCGCGCACCAGGAAGTGGGTGCCGTCTCGCTCGAGGACCACACCGGCGACCTGGTAGGTTCCGGGGGCCAGTGAGGCGCTGCGGGCGAGCGCGCTGAGGCCGCCCATCTCGCGCACGACAGGGACCTCGCGCAGGAACTCAGGATCGAACGCGAGGTAGCGTCGAGCGGCGGGCACCAACCATAAGCGGCCGTCGGTCGACTTGAGCAGCACACCGATCGCGAGCGAGGCCGCTGCGGCCGGCGCCACGTCATAGTCGAGAACCAATCGCACGTCGGGCGCGTTGCCGGCGGTGGCCTCGCGCACCCGCACACGCGGGGTGGGCGAGTCGATGGGGGGCGGCTCTTCGGCCATCGGTTTGACAGGCGGGAGGAGGCCGCTGGGGTCATCGAACTGAATGGTGAGTTGTGTGAGGTCGGTGAGGGCTGGGGCACGTTCAGCGGGCACCGGCTGGCCATCGACGAGGAAGCGCGCGGTCGGTGGGTCGACATCACGTTGAATGGACGCCTCGCGGGTCGTGGCGCGCCCGCGCGTGTCGGACACCACCAGCGAGGCCGTGTAGCGACCGGTGGCCAGGTTGGCGATGGAGCCGAGTGCAAGCGGCTGCAGCGGGACGTCGTTGAACTGGCGAATGACGCGTTCGAACGCGCCCACGGCGTGGCCGCTCGAGTCGCGGATCATGAGCTTCACCTGAACCGGGATGTTGCAGGCAGCAAGACGCAGGTGCGCGCCGAGGGCGGAACCGTCGGGCTGTGAGAAGCCGAGATCGACGATGCCCGGGGCGGGACACTCCGAGGTGAGGCGGCGCCGGCCGCTGGTGGTCAGGGATCGGTCCGGGCCGTAGTCGATGCTGGCCTGAAGTTCATAGGCCACGCCGGGTGCGAGTTTGGCGGGCCAGCGCAGCGCCACCGGAGTCGGCCCGGGGGAGGCCTCGATCGAGCGATTGAAGACGACCGTGTTCTGCGGATCGCGAAGCTGCAGCGTGAGCTTGGACTTGCCGTGACAGGCGAGCGTCGAGGAGTAGCTCGCCTTGATCGTCGCATCGTCGCCTTCCCCGGTGCGCTCGAGGGACGGCTCAAGAACAGTCGGCGGCGGACAGCGTGCAGTGCCGGCGAATGTCAGCGCGGCCTCAGCGCTCGAGGCGGACACGAACTCGGCGGAAACGCGGTAGGGGTCCGCGGCGCGTGGCGAGCGCGGCAGCGCGAGCGAGAAGGCGGCACTGCGAATCGTGGCCTCTTCACCGACCAGCTCGGAACCGCGTTCCGTCGTGACGGACACTCGGGCGCGGACCGGGAAATGACAGTCCTCGGCGGCGACGTTGCCCTTGAGCGTATCGCCGTCGATCTGTGCCGTCACTTTGAAGCCGCCGGCGCAGGCCTCGCCGAGCTGCAGCGGGATCTTGCGGGTTTCTCCAGTCGCGTTGGTGAGGAGCAGAGTCGCGGAGCGGCGGGCGCGCGGTTCGATCGAACGCAGATCGAACAACAGGCGGCCACCGACCACGGATGAGAGACGCTGGGACAAGGGTTTGGCGGGTGCGCGCCCATCGGCATCGGCAAGCGTGAGCGTGGCCACCGTCTCGCCCTGGCAGCGATCGCCGGCGGGCAGTTCGACGGTGAGGCGGGAGTCCGCCGCGGAGAAGCGCGTAGCCGGTGCCGGGGGCGGTGGACACGCGATGGTGTGCAGTTGCTCAAGAACGGTTTGCGCAGGCGTGGTGGTGGTCGATTGCCAGGCGATGTGGTAGACGCCTCCGCGATCGCGCGAGCCGAGCCAGCGGCCAAGGTCGACTGAGAACCCGCCGTCACGATCCGGGGGCAGGAGCGCAACGCCCAAGGCTTCGCCGCTGGCGCGGGTGACACGGGCGGTGAGTTGCGCGGGCGCGGGACAGTTGCCCTTGATGGCCAGACGCACGAGCGCGGGACGAGCGGCGAGGGCCGTGAGGGCTTCGTAGGTCGGGCAGGCAGGTGCCGCAGCCGCAGCCTCAGCACCGGGGACTGAAAGCAGGCACAGAAGGCCAAGCGAAACCACGAGCAACTTCAAGATGCACTCCAGGCGCGACACACACGGCAGAGAGTTCCTCACTGAAGTCTAGTGAGCGCGCCGCGGTCTCCACGGGAGGCCGGCGATCACTGCGTCGTCGATTGCGCAATGCTCGCCGCAGGCATTGCTCCGCGCCTTGACAGCGCCGGTGACCGACGCGGATAGTTTCATCAACCCGTGTCGTCGATGACGCACGCGCACCCATTCGCCGCCCGTACGGGTCGCCCCCAAGCGCTACGCGCGCTCCCCCTCGAACGGTTTTCTTGCCCTTGCAATTTGCACTGGGCCTTCAGGCGCTACGTCCGTAGTGCCTTGGCGTCTCGAATCCTCGAGCGCCCCCCTGGCTCCCGCCAGGCACCCGACCGTGAATTGACCAATCGGTCCCCGCGTCACCGTGACGCGTTCCAACCCAACCGGCCTCGCTGAGCACCCGCTCTGCGGCTGACTGCGCACCCGATGCGTTGGTTCCACACAAGCAACGCGTTCGTTCCTCGACGCTTCAGGCACACCTGAACGCCGGAGCTCTCGTACGGCTTGTCGCTGGGCATCGCTGCGCTTCACTACCCATGAGAGGAGCATGTATGAAAGACAGGCATGAGAAGTTCCGGCAGTTGGAACGTACTGCTGGGGGACGCTGGGCCGAGATCATCCGTGCACTCTCGTGCGTGGACATCTCGGACGCCATCGAGCGTCGGAGACACATTCGCTGCCACCGCGATCACGGCAAGACCAACGCCCAGTTCCGGGTGTTCAAGGACTTCAACCAGACCGGCGGCGGTGTCTGCAACACCTGTGGACCTTTCTCGAACGGCTTCGCGCTGCTCGGGTTCCTGAACGGCTGGGATTACAAGACCGCCGTGAAGGAAGTGGCACAGTTCCTCGAGGGTCGCGTGATCAGCACGCCGCCTCGCCCCTCGCACGCTCCGCAAACGCGGACATGGGAGGTATCCGAAGAGAACCTGCAGCGGCTACGCGAGGTCTGGCAAAGCACGGACGCCCTGGCCGGATCCATCGGTGAGACTTACCTGCGTTCTAGAGGGATCGAGTGCGATCTCCCGGATGAGGACGAAGTTCGCTTTCATCGCCGCCTCCACTACTGGGACAACGACTCTCGTCGCTCACTCGGGTACTTCCCCGGGATTGTGTCGATGGTCCGTTCGCCCGAGCGTGGTGAGCCCCTAACCCTGCATCGCATCTACCTCAGCCCACAGGGCGAGAAGGCGCGTGTCCCCAGCCCGAAGAAACTGATGAGTGCCGCCATCGACGGGGCCATCAGCGAACTGGGCGCGGTCATTCGCCTGTACCCGCTCGAAGGAGACTGCATCGCGGTCACGGAAGGCATCGAAACGGCCCTTGCTGTGCGCTCGGCTCATCCCGGACTCCCCGTCTGGGCCTGCTACAGCGCCTCAATGCTGACCAACTTCAGGCCTCCGCAAGGCGTGAAGCGCGTCCTCATCTGGGGTGACCTCGATGAATCCGGTGCCGGACAGATCGCCGCTGCGAAACTCGCGATACGACTCAAACATCGCGGTGTGGAAAGCAGGGTGATCCTCCCGGCCGATGGCGCGGTGTACGTGAAGAACGACCCTAACCTCGGGTGGTACTCACGTGACGAATCGCGTGCCGACCTGGTGTCCTGCCTCGAGGCCGACGACTACGAAGTGACTGACGTTCCTGGGTCCAGCAGCGACTGGCTCGACGTCTGGTGTGCATCGCAGACGAAGGTCAGAGCCGCCTTGGAAGGAATGATCGCGACCGGCACGGACTGACGTGCCCTTCAATGTGCCAGGGACCTCCCCCGCAACGCCTTCATGGCTTGCAGGAGGCCCCTGGCCTTTTTTTGCCTCCGATTCTGGGTGCTCATAGCGCAGATGCACCAAGGCGCGTCGATCAGCGAACAGAAACCTTCGTAGCCTCCGTGGGTTAACAGGGCTGCAGGCTAGAATTCTCGGCAGACCCTGCCGGCACTGTTGGCAGGGAAATCAAGCGGACCCCGTCTGAGGGTTCGTCGCAGGTGCCCGGCGGTATCGCCTGCGTCATGATTGGCGCCCAGCGTCGTTGCTGGCCCGCCCGTACCGTGAAACCCGATGCCCATCTCCTGGACCGCCATTCAAGCGCTGCACGAGCCGGATCTCGAACGGCACTGGGCACGCTGTCGCGACGAGTTGACGCTCGACTGTCCGCTCGCGGTGTTCGAGGAACTGTTCTTCGAACATCACGGCGACGACGATTTCGGCGGGCTGTATCGCGCCATCGATTGGGCGACGGCCGTTTGGACCGAGACGGATCTATCAGGCGTGATGTTGCGACGCGTGGCGGTCGACCGCGGCTATCAGTACGCGGTGGACGAGGCGCGTGCACGGACGTTGCGCGAAGGCTTGGTCGACGCGCGGCCGGCGATCGTCGAGCACTGGTCGCTGCATCACACCTGGCTGCGGCCGCCGGTCCTGGTGACGGGAGATGTGACCGGGCGCGGCTTCCAGTACGAGCTGCTGGTCGGGTTCACGCGGCTCGGCAATCTGTCGGGGCTACTTGATCGTGAGGAAGTGCCGGAGCTCAAGCGGCATCGGGTGTGGGTGGGTGCTCAATCCGGCAGGGTCGGGTGAAATGGAAACCCGAGAATTTCTGGATCAGTCGATCGCATTGATGGCCAGCGAGGAGATGCGCAAGTTCTGGGTCTGTATCCGTGAGGCTGCGGGGTTCCATCTCTCCAGTGCAGAGTGCGAACCGTTCCTCGCGTTCCATCGATTCGTTACAGAACCGGAGCCGCAATTCATCACGGCATGGAGAGCGGATCCGAAGAAGGAGCGGTGGTATCGACTTCTGGTGAATGGCGTCGGGAACGTTGAGAGCAGCTTCGCGTGCGTCCGTTATCATCAGGAACGTGTCCGGTCGATCGAAGCGGCCGCGCACGCCTGCTTCGAGGACGCCGGTGTCAGGGACCGCTTGGGTAGCGCGACCGTCGGTGGCGGCAACACGCTTGCGCTCGATTTCGAATACCAAGCGTATGTCCTGGCCTACCGGCGTTGCCTGGATCATCTTGCCCGCGCGTTGGCCGCGTATTTTCGGAACGACCAGCACTCGTTTCGGCAACTGCCGAAGCTCCTCGCGAAGGCAAAGCCACGATTGGTCGCAGAGGCCATCTATGCGGTCATCGGCCGACACTCAACCAACTTCGAGTTTGTCCTTTCTGCTCCCGGGGCCAACTCCGTGCGCGACCGCATTGCGCATTACGAGTTCGTGCCGGCCGGCGTCTTGAACATCAGTGCTCGTGGCTTCGTGCTCATGGGTGGCGGCGAAGAGATTGGCTTGGACGCGAGTCCGACCCTGCTCAGGGACGTACTGACACGACGGACGGGAGAGTTGTTCGCTTGCATATCCGAGCTGCTTTCGAGATTTGTCGCAGAGGTCGCAACAAACGAAGTCAACCAGCTGAAAGCAACTGCAGGCCCGATGTCCAGCGATGTACCGAAACTCGGTAGAACCTCGAACACCGCGAACGACAGTCAGGTTGATTGACATGGCACGACAATCGCCGCTGCAAGGCAAGCCGCTGAGGGGTCGCCTTGATTTCCGCGCAACAAGTGCCGGTACTGTGCTCCGGTTTTCCCGTGGATTTTCGAGGGTGCGCGCGTCACTTGCTGACTACGAGATCTGTTCTGTTCGCAGTGAACGCGGCACTGTGCGCCGTCACTTCAGCAAGTCGGCGCCCGCATGATCGTCGAACACTTCCTCGTTCTCAACGTACCGGCGAAGTACATCGAGCGACTTGTGTCCGGACTGGTGGGCCATCTTCCAGATGCTGGCGCGCTTCTTGGCGGCGCTGGTGAGAAAGCCGCGGCGCAGGCTGTGACCGGAGAACTTCTTCTCGTCGAGGCCCGCACCGGTGGCGCGTCGCTTGACGATCAACGCGACGCTGTGGTCGCTGAGGCGGGTCGCGCCGACCTTGTCGTGGCGGCGCATGCGTCGAAACACGGGGCCGTCGTCGATGTCTGCGACCGTAAGCCAATCCCGCAGCGCCTGGACCGGGCAGTAGTCCGACCCGGTCACCCGCGGGACGCCGATGATGCGGCCCTCGCCCTCCTGGTCGGTCTTCGAGCGCCGGATGAGGATCCTAAGACCCTCATCGGCGAATTCGAGATCCGCAACATCGAGCGCGACCAGCTCTGAGCGGCGGAACGCGCCTGCAAACCCCACCAGCAGCAGCGCCCGATCGCGCAGCCCGCAGGCGCTCTGGGGTTCGACCGCATCGATCATGCGCTTGATGACAGTGTCGAGCGCGGCCTCCTTCTGCAGCGGCGGCTTGTTCCACTCGCGCCGGATGCCGCGCATCACCTCGGTGACCTCGACCGACTCGGTGGGCGAGGGGTGGCGGGCGCCCTGGTGCAGCAGGCGGATCGCGGCGAGACGGCGGGCGATGGTGGAGGGGTTGCGCTGCTGCTCGGCCTCGGCCGCGATGAACATCGCGACGGTGGACGCGGAGGCGGGGAGCGGTGGCAGCTCGACGCTGGAGCACCAGCGCTCGAAGATGCGCCAATCGGACTGGTAGGAACGCCAGGTGTTGGGCGAGTGGCTCTTGTGAGCGTAGTCGCGGGCGACGTCGAGGAGGCGCACAGCCTCGCGCTGCGCAAGCTCGCGCTGCGGATTCTGCGGGTGCTCGTGGACGCTGAGGGCGTGTGGCGCCTGCTCGGGCGGCAGACGGCGGAGGGCCTGCGAACGGCGGCTCAGGGTGTTGCGGCTCATGAACGGCACACCGGCGCGGGTGTCAGGTGGTCCTCGAACAAGCGAACGATAGCGCGGCTCTCAGGGCTCAGCGCCGCGGTTGGCTGCGCGTTCACGACCGCTCCGAGGTCAGCGCCGTCGTGCTCGGCGAGCGCGCCACCACGATGACGCGTGGATTCGCGATCTTTCCCGATTCGATGGCGGCCCACTGGCCGTCGACGAGTCCGAGCGCATCTAAAACCTGCTGGAGAGTGCGATCACTGGTGCGCCGAAGCGCCCGGCGTCTTTCGCCCATCGTTGCCACGGATCGACTCCTGCGAACGAACGGAAGGTCACGTTGCCCGCCGTCGAGCGGGCCGCCAAGTGCATCGAAACAAGCTGTCTTATGTTAAAGCCTTAACATCCGGGAAGATATGTTATCGGAAGTATAACAGTTTTTATGTTGTTACTCGCATTTGTTACTATCGCGCCGCCGCCGTCTCATCGCCGAGTGATTGGAGTCATGAACCGACGAACCGTGGACTCCCAGCTCGCGCCGCTGGTGAACGCCGCCGCCTACGACCTGCTCGCCGAGGGACGCAACCCCACCGTGCGCGCGATCCGCGAACGGGTGCGCGCCTCGAACAACGACGTGACCGCCGCGCTCGCCGTTTGGCGCCAGGGGCTCAAGGCGCAGCTCGACGCGGGGCTCGCCGAGCACGGCATCCCGAGCCACGTCGCGAGCTACGTGCGGCTCGGGATCCGCGCGGCGGAGCAGCTGCGCGCGAGCAACGAGGGCGCTGACACGACCACCATGGTCGACGTGCTGGAGCGACGGAATGCCGCGCTCGAGGCCGAGGTGCGGCTGCGGGAGCGGGAGCGCAGCGACCTGAAGGAGACGAGCGGACGCCTGGAGGCCGAACTGTCGCTTGCCCGCGCCCGCGCGGCCGGCGCCGAGCGGGCGCAACAGCTGCACGAGGCGGGGCGCGGCGAGCTCGGTCGGCTCAAAGCGGAACTGACCGCAGCGAGGGTGGCTCTGGCCGAATCAAACGCGCTCGCCGCTCAGGTGCCGGGGCTCGAGCAGTCGCTGGCGCAGGCTCAGGGCGAGTTGGAGGCGCTGCAGGTTGAGATCGCTGCGGCCAAGGCCAAGCAGCGCGCGCGACCTCGCGCCCGAGCCTCGGCCGCCTCTGCCAGCCCCAAGCGGCGCGCCCCCGCCCCACCCGCCACGCGTGCGCGACGGCCCCGGCGGGCGAAGGTGGCCCGGGCGGTCCGATCGGCGCCAAAGCGCGGGCCGGCGAAGCGCGCCGCCCGGCCCACGCCGAAACGCTCCCCGCGCGCCGGCACGCCCCGGCGCGGGGGCGGACGACGGGGCGGGCGGTGAAGGCCGGCGGCGCGACAAACTCGGTCCGCACGGATCGACAGGACCGGATGCGCTGCCGTCGCGCCGTAGCGCCCAGCCGCAGCCGCCGGATCCTCCAGCGCGGTGGCCGCTCGATCACCCGCGCGATCGCGAAGCCCCGTGGTGCTGATCGACCCCCGGGGCCGGCGTACTTTTCGTGCCGGGCTTCCTTGCCCTGCTGGTCGTCGCATGGCTATATCTGGCGGCATGATGCTGCGTCCCGGTTTGGGTGTGACGGTGTCCGCGGCCATCGCGGTGTGGGCGCTCCGCGCGCGGCGGCGGCCTGAGTCAAGGCCACGCCGATGACCGCCGCCGACCCGAACCGGCTGGTGGCCGCCCTCGCGCGCGACGCCATCAATCTCGACCTCAAGACGGTCGACCTGTGCTTTCTGGCCGCGCTGTATCTGCGCGCCGATCGCGCCGCACTCGCCTCCTTCGAGGAGGCGCAGCTCGTCGACCTGTTCGAGCAGGTCCTCGAGGTCGTCGAAGCCGGGGCCGACAGCCCGCGCAAGCGCGCGACGCATTCCATTCAGCGGCTGCGTGAGCAGCGCATGCTGGCCCGCGTCGACGGCGCCGGGCTCGTCAAGGCCGGCGAGTACACCCTCACGCGGCTCGCCGCTGCAGTGGTCGACTACTTTCTGGCCGACGAAGCCCTCACCCGCGAGAGCCTCACGCTGCTCACCGGGACGCTACGGGCGCAACTGGCAGAGATCCTGAGCGCGGCGAAGGCAGCCGCCGACGATGGCGAGTCGTGGCGCCAGCGCGTGATCGCTCCGCTGCGCGTCACGGTGGCCGATCTCATCCAGGGCATCGAGCGGCGCCAACGCGGCCTCGATGCCCAGCAGGAGGCGGTTCAGACCGAGATCGCCGCACTGCTGCAAGCCGATTGGTTCGGGGCGGTGGACCGCTGCCAGGCGCTCCT
>Ga0079037_100001740_pt1 | contig 11572 bp, 11 predicted proteins | sample Mud3Dept4metaG_FD_71479 | JGI IMG/M metagenome (GOLD analysis project Ga0079037, IMG submission 71479) | Freshwater wetland microbial communities from Ohio, USA, analyzing the effect of biotic and abiotic controls - Mud 3 Core 4 Depth 4 metaG | ecosystem: Environmental > Aquatic > Freshwater >... | reverse complement strand
ACGGCTACCGCGATCCGTCGAAGTTCAAGTTCCCGCGCGGCGCGATCCTCAACCGCAACCTGAACGAGGTCCTGCCGGTCGACCCGCGGGACGCCACCGAGGTCCAGGAGTTCGTCTCCCACTCCTGGTACGACTACGAGGCGGGCGACGGCACGGGGCTGCACCCGTGGGCCGGCGAGACGAAGCTCAACTACACGGGGCCGAAGCCGCCCTACGAGTACCTCGACGTGCAGCAGAAGTACTCGTGGCTGAAGACCCCGCGCTGGAAGGGCCACCCGATGGAGGTGGGCCCCCTCGCCCGGGTGCTGGTCGCCTACGCGTCCGGCAGCAAGGAGGTGCAGGAGCTGGTCGGCGCCGTGCTGAAGCAGCTCGACGTGCCGGTCGCGGCGCTCTTCTCGACGCTCGGCCGCACGGCGGCGCGCGGGCTCGAGACCAAGCTCATCGCCGGCTGGGCGATGGAGTTCTACGCGCAGCTGCTCGCCAACATCAAGAACGGCGACACGCGGACGCACGACCACACCGCGTGGCACCCCGAGACGTGGCCGGCCGAGGCCAAGGGCGTCGGCCTCACCGAGGCCCCGCGCGGCGCGCTCGCGCATTGGATCGTGATCAAGGACAGCAAGATCGACAACTACCAGCTCGTCGTCCCGAGCACGTGGAACGCGTCGCCGCGCGACGCGCAGGGGCAGATGTCGGCGTACGAGTCGGCGCTCATCGGCACGCCGATCGCCGACCCCGACCAGCCGCTCGAGGTGCTGCGCACGATCCACTCGTTCGACCCGTGCATCGCCTGCGCGGTGCACCTGCACGACGAACACGGCCGCTACGTCCACCAGCTGCGGGTGTTCTGAGGAGGCGCCGATGTCTGCGAGCCTCATGCAGCGCGTCTACGTCTGGCAGTGGCCGGTGCGCCTCTACCACTGGGTGAACTTCCTCTGCATCTGCGTGCTCGTCGTGACGGGGTTCATCATCGGGCGGCCGGTGTCCTTCGCCTTCGCCGACGAGGCCTGGTTCAGCTACTGGTTCGGAACCTCGCGCTTCCTGCACTTCGCCGCGGCCTACGTGTTCTTCTTCAACTTCCTCGCGCGCATCTACTGGGGCTTCGTCGGCAACCAGTACGCGCGCTGGGAGAACTTCCTGCCGCTCACGCCGGCGCTCTTCCGCAAGCAGTCGCGCGAGGTGGTCGAGGTGCTGAAGGTGGACATCCTGCAGGCGAAGGTGACGCCCATGGAGTCGGCGGGGCACAACGCGCTGGCCGGCTGGACCTACTTCCTGTCGTTCCTCGCGTTCCTGTTCCAGTCGGTGACCGGCTTCGGGATGTACGCCGCCATGAGCGACGCCTGGCTCCCGAGCCTCTTCGCCTGGATCGTGCCGCTGATGGGCGGCGACTTCGCCGTCCGGCAGTGGCACCACATGATGATGTGGTTCTTCATCATCTTCTCGGTCGTGCACGTGTACCTGGTCTTCTACCACGACTACGTCGAGGGCCGCGGCGTGATCTCGTCGATGGCCGGCGGGTGGAAGTTCATCGAGCGGCGCGACTGAGGCGGGCGGCGCGTGCCGGCCCCGGAGCGGCGCCGGCACCGGGACGGGAGAAGCGGCCGGTGGTGGACTGCCGGCCGCTTCTCTCTGTACAGTCCCTCGCGGGCGGGGGCGCCCACGCATGGCAGGGGGCATCCTGATCCTCGGCGTCGGCAACGTCCTGATGGGCGACGAGGGCGTCGGCGTGCACGCGGCGCGGCGGCTCGAGCACGAGGGCGGCCTGGACGGCGTCACGATCGTGGACGGCGGAACGGGCGGGTTCCACCTGCTCTCCTACCTGAGCGACTACGATCCCGTCGTGATGATCGACGCGACGCTCGACGGCCGTCCTCCGGGCACGGTGTCGGTCATCGAGCCGAAGTACGCCTCCGACTTCCCGCGGTCGCTGTCGGCGCACGACATCGGCCTGCGGGATCTGGTCGAGTCCGCCGCGCTGCTCCGCCCCCTGCCGACGATCCGGCTCGTCACCGTGTCGGTCGGGGCGCTGCAGCCGATGCGGACCTCGCTCTCGCCAGCCATCGAGGCGGCGCTGCCGGACGTGTTGTCGACCGTGCGGGCCGCCGTGGCGCACCTGCGCGCGGCGGCGGGCGGGGCAGCGCCGTAGGCGGGCGCCCGCGGCGGCGGGCGCATCAGACGCTCACGTCACGCGGAGGTGCCGCTGCTGTCGCCGGCGCCTCGCCTCGTGCACCTCGAAGACCTCCTGCGCCTGGTCGCAGCCGAGCTTCAACGTCGTCGTCACGCAGTCGTAGATGTCGCGGCGCAGCGGCCTCGACCCGGGGCTGCGGCGCAGGACGCGGAAGACTACCAGGTTGAGCAGCTCCAGCGCGCCGCAGAGCTCCCCGGCGTCGAAGCCCTGCGCGAGCCGGCGCTCGGCGAGGTCGCCGCAGTACGCCATGAAGATGCCACGGTCCTGCGTCCGCACGGCGTGCATCAGCTGGCGCAGGACGAGCCGGTGGTGCCACCCGTGCTCGTCGGGCGTGAAGCGGACGTAGTGGGCGAAGCGGTCGCGCGTGTCCTCGCGGGTGAGCAGCGCGTTGAACTCGCCGATGATCTCCGTCTCGTGGGCCTGCAGCAGCTGGTGGATGGCCAGGTTGAGTGGCACGCTGGCTGCCGGGATCGTCTTCCGGTTGCGGCGGTGCCACTCCACCGGGTCGGTCTTGAGGTTCTCGATCAGGAAGGGCAGGCGCCGCAGGATGGCCAGCCGCGGACGCGGCGCCCAGTCCAGCCGCGCGCGCGTCAGCCGCGCGTCCACGCGCATCTCCCGGTCGATCTCGCGCGCCATCGACAAACGCTCGAACGGCCGCTCGCCGGTGAGCCGGCCCGCGAGGTCCCGCGCGAGCAGGCCCGGAACGTAGAGCACCTTCGGCACAAGCAGCGGCGAGGGGCGCCGTCCCCCGAATGCCAGGTGTGCCCCCTCGAACAGCGCGGCCTGCGACACGCAGCCATCGGGGCTCGCCAGCAGCACCTCGCCCGGCTCGAGCAGCTCCAGCCGGTCGAGGACCTCCTGCATGAAGGCGACGAGATCGTGCACGTGCAGGTACGGCACGGCCGACCGGCCCCGGCCGCCCAGGACCCGCCGGTCCCATGCATCCGACAGCCAGGCCTTCAGGCGCGCGTAGAGCGGCGGGTGCTCGCACCAGTCCGAGAACAGCTCGGCGAACCGCACCACGACGCACCGGAAGTAGCCTTCGTACTCGGCGAGCATGTCCTCGCCGGCACGCTTCGTGCGGGCGAGCACGCTGTCGCCGAGCAAGGGGGTCCGCTCGTTCACCGCCTCGCCTGGCGCGGGGAACTGGCAGGCCGCCACCGAACTGGCGAACACGAAGTGCCCGGTGTGCAGGCGCGCGCAGAGGTCGAGCACGTTGCGGAGGCCCTTGACGTTTGAGCGCCAGTACTCGTCGCTCTCCTCCGCGGTGAAGTCGTTGTGGGCAGCGAGGTGGACGACCGCGCGGGCCCCGCCGAGCTGGGCCACCGCATGGAACGCCTCCTCGATCTGATCCTCCTCGGCGATGTCGGCCTGCAGCCAGGTGAGGTGGGGGTGCGGCTGCACACCGCACTTCGACTGCGAACGGCGCGCGATGCCGAACACGTGGTACTCGTCGAGCAGCGCCTCGACGAGATGCCGGCCGACGAAGCCCGACGCGCCGGTGATGACGAGGTTCGGGCGGCTCATGTGCCCTCGACGGTCCCGGTCGGTTCCCCGACGGTCACGCGGTGCCCCACTCCGGCGACCCGGCGACGGTCGGGGCGCCGGCGCGGCGTGGACGCGCGGCGCCGACCGCGCGGCGTGGCGGAGGGCAACGCGCCGTCGTTGCCGCCCGGGGAGGAAACGGCTCGCATCATAGCGCAGGAGCGCGGCCGTGTCCTTGCGCGCCGCACGGCTCCGGGGTATCGTCAGGCCACAGGTCGCGCCAGCCCCCGGCCGCTCGCGGGGGACCCTGTCTCGACCCGCTTTGGAGGTGTCCCCCATGTGCCTCGGCGTCCCCGGCCGCATCGTCTCGGTGGAAGGCCTCGTGGCCACGGTGGACTTCTGGGGCGTGCAGCGGCAGGTGCGGCTCGAGCTCGTCGACGAGCCGGTGCAACCCGGCGACTACATCCTCAACCACGTCGGCTTCGCCATCCGGCGCATTCACGAAGAGGACATCGAGGGGACCCTCGAGCTCTACGAGCAGTTGCTGAAGGCGTCCGGCGAGGACGACCTCATGGCGGCCGACGTGCGGGGGGAACTCGACGCCGCACGGGAGCAGGGCCGTGAGCCGCGCTGACCTCGGCGCCGCCGTCGCCCAACTCAGGTTTCGCAACCCCGCCAAGGCCGCCGTCCTCGCCCGCGCCATCGACCGCACGGTGCAGGAGATCGGGCGCGAATCGATTGCCGTGATGCACGTCTGCGGCAGCCACGAGCAGGCCATCGCGAAGTTCGGGCTGCGGAGCGTGCTCCCGAAGGCCCTCGACGTGATCATGGGCCCCGGCTGCCCTGTCTGCATCACGGACATGCCCGAGGTCGACGCCGCCGTCACGCTCGCCGAACGCGGCGCTGAGGTGGCCACCTACGGCGACATGCTGCGGGTGCCCGGCACGCGCAGTTCCCTGGCCGACGCGCAGGCTGCCGGCGCCACCGTGCACGTGGTGTACAGCGTGGCGCAGGCGCTCGAGATCGCGGCGGCCACGGCGGCCGAGGTGGTGTTCTTCGCCACCGGGTTCGAGACCACCGCCGTCGCCACGGCTGCCGTCGTGCTCGCTGGCGAGGTGCCGCCGAACTTCTCGATCCTCTCCGCGCACAAGTACGTGCCGCCGGCGATGTCGCTCGTGGCCGCCCTGCCCGACACGCGCATCGAAGGGTTCCTCGCGGCGGGTCATGCCGCGGTGATCACCGGCTGGAAGCTGTTCGAGCCGCTGGCGCGCGAGCACCGGGCGCCAGTGGTGATCGCCGGCTTCGAGCCGCTCGACATCCTCGCCGCCGTGCTGAAGCTCGTGGAACTGATTCGCGACGGCCGGCACGAGGTGGCCAACATGTACCCTCGGTGTGTGACGGCGGAGGGCAACCGCGTCGCGCAGGGGCAGCTCTGGCGCGTGTTCGAGCTGAGAGGCGGACACTGGCGCGGGATCGCGTGGGTGCCCGACGGCAACCTGGCGCTGCGGCCCGAGTGGTCGCACCTCGACGCACGGATGCGCTTCGGCCTGCGCGCCCCGACGCCGGCCGATCAGCCGGCGGTGGCGACCGGCTGCCTGTGTGGCGAGATCATGATCGGGCGCGCCACGCCCGCCGACTGCCGCCACTTCGGAACCACGTGCGTGCCCGAGTCGCCCGTGGGCGCCTGCATGGTGAGCAGTGAGGGCACGTGCAGGATCTGGTACCAGTATGGCGGGCGCCCCGATCTGGCCGGAGCGACCGCATGACGACGATCCTGCGGCGCCCGACGCCACCCATCGACGCACGTATCGGCCTCAAGCACGGCGCCGGCGGCCGGTCGATGCGGGCGCTCATCGAGCAGGTGCTCGCCAGAGGCTTCGCGGCGGACGGACCCGACCGCATCGGGCTGTCGGCGCTCGACGACGGCGCGGCGTTTCGTGTGGGCGAGCAGTGGCTCGTGCTGACGACCGACTCGCACGTGGTGCAGCCCCCCTTCTTCCCGGGCGGGGACATCGGCCGGCTGGGCGTCTGCGGCACCGTCAACGACCTGGCGATGATGGGCGCGCCCGACGTGCTGGGGCTCACTTGCGCGGTGATCCTCGAAGAAGGGTTTCCGCGGGCCGATCTGGAGCGCGTGCACGCGTCGATGCGCGTGGCCTGCGAGGAGGCCGGCGCGCCGATCGTCACCGGCGACACCAAGGTGATGGGGCGCGGCGAGATCGACGGCATCGTGCTCAACACGTCGGGGGTGGCCCTCACCCGGCGCGTGGTGCGCGACAACGGGCTGCGTCCGGGCGACCGGGTGATCGTGACGGGCACGATCGGCGATCACGGCCTGGCGATCATGGCCGTGCGCCACAAGTTGGCACTCGACGGCGCGCTGCGCTCCGACGTGGCCCCGGTGAACGGGCTCGTCCGGGCGGCACTCGCGGCGGGGGGTGACGAGGTGGTTGCGCTGAAGGACCCGACGCGCGGGGGGGTGGCGAGCGCGCTGCACGAGATGGCGAGCAAGGCTGGCGTCGGCGTCCTCGTCGAGGAGGCGGCACTGCCCGTCACCGACGCCGTGCGTGCGGCGGCCGAGTTGCTCGGGCTCGAGCCCGTGCAGGTAGCCAACGAGGGCAAGGCGCTCGTGGGCGTGCGGCCTGGTGCCTGCGAGCGGGTGCTGGCCGCGTTGCGCGCGCACCCGCTGGGAGCCGATGCCGCGGTGATCGGCACGTGCGTGGACGACTTCGTGGGGGGCGTTGTGCTCGACACCGGATTCGGGCGGCGACTGCTGGCCGAGCCGGACGGGGAGCTGCTGCCGAGGATTTGTTGATCGGTTGTCGGTTGTCGGTTCTCAGTTGTCAGTTGTTCCTTGACGGTGGGGAGCCGGTGGCCCACAGGACGACCCGAGCGAGCGACTGACCGCGCCCTTCGATCGACTGACGAACCGACCGAGCGACTGCCCGCATCACTCATGCACGAGTATTCCATCGTCCAGAGCCTGATGGGCCACATCGAGGCCCAGGCACGCGAGCACGGCGCGATCGCCGTGCGGCACGTGGCGGTGCGAATTGGGGAGTTGTCGGGGGTGGACCCCGAGTTGTTGCGCTCGGCCTACGACCTGATGCGGGAGCGCTCGATCTGCGCGGCCGCCCCGCTGTCGGTCACGCCGGTGGCCGCGCGGTGGGCGTGCCGGCAGTGCGGCGCGTCGGTGGCGGCTGGCGGGCCGCTTCGCTGCCCGGCGTGCGGCGCACCCGCCAGGCTCGTGAGCGGCGACGAAATCCTGCTCGAACGACTCGAACTGGAGGTTCCCGATGTGTGAGACCTGCGGCTGCGGCGATCCCGGCCTCGTGCCGGTGGAGGTGCAGGAGAAGATCCTGTCGGGCAACGAACGGCAGGCGGCCCACAACCGGGCGCACTTCGCCGAGCACGGCGTGCTGACCATCAACCTGATGGGGTCTCCGGGCTCGGGCAAGACGGCGGTGCTCGAGGCCACCGCGCGTGGCCTGACGCACCGGCACCTGGCGGCGCTCGCCGGCGACCTCGCCACGGAGCGCGACGCCGAACGGCTCACGGCGGCCGGCATTCCCTGCCGCGCGATCACGACGGGATCGGCCTGTCATCTCGACGCGGACCTGGTGCACCGGGCCCTGCACCACCTCGACCTGCACGCGGTGGACTACCTCTTCGTGGAGAACGTGGGCAACCTGGTGTGCCCGGCGGTCTACGATCTCGGACAGGCCTACAACGTCGTTGCCCTGTCGGTCACCGAGGGCGAGGACAAGCCCCTGAAGTACCCGGTGATGTTCCACAGGGCGGACCTCGTGCTCGTGACCAAGATCGACCTGCTGCCGTACCTGCCCGAGGTCCGGTTGGAGGTGATCCGCGAGAACCTCGCTCGCGTCATGCCCGAACCGCTCGTACTGCCGCTGTCGGCCCGCACGGAGCTCGGGATCACCGACTGGGTGGCATGGCTGGAACGCGAGCGGGCCCACCGGCACCCCTCCGGGGTGGCCGCCCACGGCCTCGCCCACCAGCACGGCACGTAGCGGTCGCGTGGCCGGGCGGCCGCCTTTCGTGACGATCGCGCTGGTCGGTCAGTAGCCCGGCCGAACGCGTGGCAGACTGCCGCCGGCGCCTCACGTGATACAAAGGCAGGAGCCATGGCTGTCACTCCTGCCGACCCTGACGGCTCGGTGGACCACCTCAGGCGGTGGATCAGCGACGTCCTCGAGGCGCCGGAGGACCAGAAGCAGGTGCTGCTCGCCGCGCTCTCGGCCGTGCTCGATCGCCAGCGGGACCTCTCGGAGGCGTCGAAGCTCGAGGCCGTGCAGTCGATCTCCACCGGCTTCGCCGCGAAGCTCGATCGGTTGCAGTCACAACTGGCTGCCAAGGAGGCCACCGTGCAGGTGGTGGCCCGCTACTTCGAGGAGGTGGTGGCGGCGCTCACCGACAAGACACACCGGGACCCGAAGACGCGGCTGATCAACTTCGACTGGTTCATGCAGCGGCTCGAGTCGTTCCTCGCCATCGAGCAGCGGGCGCAGTGGTGCGCGGCGGGCGTCGTGGACATCACCTCGTTCAAGTGGTTCAACGACCACCTCGGGCACACCGTCGCGGACCGGCTCATCGCGCGCGTGGCGCGCCTGCTCGCCGAGCAGTGCCGGTCCGGAGACCTGCTCACGCAGGAGGGGCCGTCCGACCTGCACGCCCGGTTCGGCGGCGACGAGTTCTGCTTCCTCGTGCCCCGCGTGCCCGGCCCCGCCGAGGCGTTCGCCATCGCGCAGCGGTTCAAGCGCCACGTGGAGGGGTTCGACTGGACGCAGGAGGACGCCCGGCTCGCCAAGCGGCCGGTGATGGTGGACGTGGGCGTGGTGTGCCTGTCGCTCGGCCCGCTCGAGGAGCGCCGCCACGCCGCCAAGGCCCTCGCCGCGTCGCTCGTCGAGCGTGCCGACCACCTCATGTACCGGGCCAAGACGGCGCGCTCGCCCGAGGTCGTGCTCGCGGTGGCCGCGGTGCGCGATGGCCAGCTCGTCGAAACCACATCCGATGCTCCACCCGAGCGTGCCGCCGCGCCAGGCTGATCGGAGGCCGGGCCAGCCGGCGGTCGAGCGAGCCGCACGTGTCGCACGGCGCGTCGACGCGGGTCAGCCCTGGGCGCAGGGGGCTGGGCCGGTGGAGGGTTTGGGGTGGATGACGGGGTTCGAACCCGCGACTTCCGGAGCCACAGTCCGGCGCTCTACCGCTGAGCTACACCCACCACGCGGCAGGAATGCGCTCCGGGGACAACGGCCCCTGAGCAACACAAAAGTCTAGCACACGCCTCTCGGGGGGGCCGTTCGCTGCGCCCTCGCCCTGCGCTACTCGCGCTGCAGCCCATCGAGCACGCGGCCCACGACATGCGATGGGAAGACACCGCCGGCTTCGAGCATCGCGCGCTGGGTGCGGAGGCTCTCGGCCACCTCGCCGAACGACCGCGGCACGGGCGCCGCAGTGTCGGTACCCGGGCCGGCGGCCGTGCGCGCCAGGATGGCCTCGACGTCGATCCCGCGTGCGGCCACCATCGCCTGCGCCACCGCGGCGAGCAGCAGGTGGGGATGTGCCGAGCCATCCGGCAGGCGGAACTCCACGGTTTCGGGGCTCGTCGGCACGCCGTCCTCGTCGCGGGCCACGGCCGGCAGCCGCACGAGGGCCTTGCGGTTGTAGCGCCCCCAGGTCACGCGGCTGGGCGCCTCTTTCGCCTGGCCGAGGCGCACGAACGAGTTCGACGTCCGGTTGCCAAACGCCATGAGCCCTGGCGCGTGCGTCACGAGACCGGCGACGAGCCACTTCGCCTCCGGACCGAGCGCGCCGTCGGCGTCCATGACCGGGCGGTGGCGCGAATCGATCACCGGGGACAGGTGAAAGTGCATGCCGCTGCCGGCGTGCCCCTGCCGCAGCACCGGCTCGAAGCTGCAGTGCAGGCCGGCCTTGTGGGCCAGCGTCCGCAACAGCCATTGCGCAATCACCACGCTGTCGGCTGCCTCCGGCAGGGGCTGCAGTGCCAGCTCCACCTCGTGCTGCTCCCAGATCCGGTTGTCGCGCTCGTCGGGCTGGATGTAGCCCACCTCGCTGTGGCCGTACTTCGTGGGCACGCCGATCTCGGCCAGCAGCACGAGCGCCTGCCGCCGCATCGACTCGCCGAACACGAAGGGCGAACTGGCGTGGTAGCCCCGTTCGGCCGCGCCGTAGATGTCGCTCTCCTCGGGCCGCTTGCCGAGGAAGTACTCCACCTCGCCCAGCCCGTGCAGGCTCACACCCGTCTCGGCCTCGAGGCGGGCGTAGGCCTTGCGCACGATGGTATCGGGCGACTCCGGGAGCGGCGCCCCGTCACGGCCGTGGTGGCCACACAGGACGGCGAGCGTCGGCGAGGAGGCGAACGGCTCGATGAAGGCCGTCGAGAGGCGCGGGCGCAGGACCACGTCGGAGGCGGTGACCGGGACACCCAGACCGCCGAAGAGGCTCGAGCCGTCCGCGCGCTCGCCGCTCTCGAGCACGTCGCGCAGGTGCGACACGTCGCGCGGCACGAAGTCGAGGGTCTTGATCCAGCCGTCGCCGCCCACGTGCATCAGGCTGACGAGGCGGAGCCGCTCTTCGGTGAACACCGAGACCAGGTCGTCCACGTCCCACGCCAGCGGGACGCGACCGATGAGCCGCACCAGGCGGCTGGCGGGCAAGGTGGGCGCTGGCTCGGCGATGGCGGGGCTGCCGGAGTGGCGATCGGTGAAGTGGCTCATGGCAGAGTGGCGGGTGCACCGGCCTGGGTCGAGGACTCGGTCACCGACAGGAGTGAGAACGGGTCCACGCGCGCGCCCGAGACGCGGACGGCCCAGTGGAGGTGCGGGCCGGTGACGCGTCCGGTGGCCCCCACGGCCCCGAGCCGGTCGTCGCGCGCCACGCGCGCGCCCTCCTCGACGTCGATGCGCGAGAGGTGCGCAAACAGCGAGAAGACGCCCGCGCCGTGGTCCAGGATCACGACCTTCCCCGAGAAGTACAGGTCGCCGGCCAGGGCGACACGCCCCGCCTGCACGGCCCGCACGGGCGTGCCCGTGGGGCTGGCGAGGTCGGCGCCGCCGTGCGGGTCCCGGGGCACCCCGTTGAACACACTGCGCACGCCGAACGAGGAGACCCGCACCGATTCGGCGAGGGGCGACACGAAGGGGCCGTCGAAATACGGCGCCTCACGGCCCGACGCATAGGCTGCCGCCACGCGGGCCCGTTCACGCTCGATGCGGGCGCGCGCTGAGGCTGGCGGGGTTACGAACCGAGGATCCACCTTCAGGGTGCGGGTACCGAACGACTTCGCCAACACGGTGAGCCGGTGCACCTGGGTCGCGCGACGTCCCTGGGTGTCGCGCACCTCGATGGTCACGGCGTGGTCGCCAGGCGGCACGAGCAGGTCGACGCCGACGAGCGCGCGGTGGCGCCGCTCCTCGAGCCGAAACACCGGGATGTCCCGGTCGAAGGCGCGCACGGCGACGCCGGTGATCGGGACGGGCGACTCGATGTCGAGGCGGACCACCTCGCCAGGCTGGACGCTGCGCGCCACCTGCGAGACCGCGAGGGGCGGGAGGGGGCCCGGGCGCTCCGCTCCGGGCGGCGTCGCCTGCAAGGGGACAGCGAGCGCGGCCGCTGCCGCGATGGCGGTCAGCAGCACGGCCACGGTGAACGGGCCAGAGCGTCCGGGCGAGATCACGCCGAGTAGTTTGCCTCAGTACCGGCTTACGCCGTACGCCTTACGCCCTACGCCTTACGCCCTACGCCTTACGGCCTTACGCCTTACGCCTTACGCCCTGCACCTGACGCCTGACGCCCTGCGCCTGACGCCATACGCCTGACGACCTACGAGCTACGGCTTCCGTCTTCCGCCATACGCTC
>Ga0079037_100001739_pt1 | contig 11575 bp, 8 predicted proteins | sample Mud3Dept4metaG_FD_71479 | JGI IMG/M metagenome (GOLD analysis project Ga0079037, IMG submission 71479) | Freshwater wetland microbial communities from Ohio, USA, analyzing the effect of biotic and abiotic controls - Mud 3 Core 4 Depth 4 metaG | ecosystem: Environmental > Aquatic > Freshwater >... | reverse complement strand
CCAGGGGAGATGTGATCGGTTTTGTAGGTAGTACAGGCTTGTCAATTGCTCCGCATCTGCATTATGAGGTAAAACTTAACGGGATCAATGTTGATCCGGTAAACTATTATTTCAACGATCTTTCTGCTGAGGAATATGAAAAGATGATTGAAATAGCCTCCAAAACCGGGCAGTCTTTTGATTAAGCCTTCCTTAATTTTTTTTATGAAGAGACATCTCGGCTTTTTCCTTTTATCTTATCTGGTCATCAGCTCAATGTCGGTTGCTGTCTGTTACAGCCGGGAAGATTCTTTATCTGTTCAGAAAAACATTGTCATAAAAGGGGTCGGAGATATAATGCTGGGATCTTCTTTCCCTTCTGAAAAGTTCCTTCCTCCTCATGATAATCCGTTATTGTTGTTGGGAGATCTTGCAGATACTCTTGCAAATGCTGATATAACCTTCGGTAATCTGGAAGGATCGTTCCTGGATTTTGGAGAACCAGTAAAGAAATGCAGGGACACAACGATATGTTACCTCTTCAGGTCACCTGAGAAATATGCCAGTGCTTTAGCTGTATCAGGATTTGATATACTCAGCCTGGCAAATAATCATTTTGGGGATTTTGGACCGGCTGGAAGAATCAGAACAAAAATACTTCTTGACTCCCTGGGAATCAATTATGGCGGGCTTTTGGAAAATCCATATTCAATTTTCAGACGAGATTCAATTATTTATGGCTTTATTGCATTCGCACCTAACGCAGGGACGGTCAGCATCAATGATATATCGGTTGCTGAATCGCTGGTGAGCTTTCTGGCTGATACATGCGACATAGTTATTGTTTCTTTCCATGGAGGGGCTGAGGGCGCAGATTTTCAGCATGTTCCGAAAGCTGAAGAAATATATTACGGTGAAAGCAGAGGTGATGTCCACGATTTTGCCCACCGGATGATTAATGCAGGGGCTGATATGATATTTGGTCACGGACCACATATAACCAGGGCAATAGAGGTTTACAAAAAACGGTTTATCGGATACAGCCTGGGTAATTTCTGTACTTACGGAAAATTTAATATATTGGGTCCCAATGGAATTGCTCCCATAATGAAACTGAATGTGGATAAAGAAGGCAGGTTTATCTCCGGGATGATAATTCCTGTGTTTCAGACTAAAACGGAAGGAGTAAGAATTGATCCTGAAAAACGAGTGATCAGAAAAATCCGGGAACTCACGACCATGGACTTTCCTGATGCTGATATAAAAATTTCAGATAACGGTGAAATAACATATAACCATGCCATACAGGGAAAAAACTATTGAAAAGCTATATTATTCAATAAGCGAAGCAGCAGCAATGCTAGATGTACCGATTTCGACAGTCCGGTTCTGGGAAAATGAGTTCGACATTCTGAAACCAATGAAAAACAAAAAAGGTAACAGGATGTTTACACCTGCTGATATAAAAAACCTGAAGATAATTCATCATTTGCTGAAGGAAGAGGGAATGACACTCCCCGGTGCGAAAAAGAAAATTTCCGGCAACTGGGAAGAGACAGATTATAAGTTCGAAATCAACGAATCACTTCAAAAAATCAAAAGCTTGCTGCTCGAACTTCGGGATAGCATTTAATATGTAAGTCTCTGTGCCACAGAGACTATAACCGGATATGAAATTAAAAGAATTTTGTTCGTTTTTGGATTCCGCAGTCCCATTATCATTTCAGGAAGGATATGATAATTCGGGGCTGCAGGTAGGTTTGCCTGACAAGGAAATCAATTCAGGATTAATTACACTGGATGTCACAGGCGAAGTGCTCGATGAAGCAGGCTATGCCGGATGTGATATTATAATCTCGCATCACCCCCTAATTTTTAACGGAATTAAGAGGCTATCCGGCCAGTCTTTTACGGAAAAGATCCTGTTAAAGGCAATAAAGCAGGATATCGCAATATATTCAGCTCATACCAATCTTGATGTCATGCAAAATGGTGTGAGCAGGAAGATGGCAGAAAAGCTTAATCTGAAAGATATTAAAGTATTATCGCCATTGAAAAAAAGAGTGCTTAAACTTGTTACTTACATACCTGAAAAACATTTCGATAAAATTCGGGAGGCAATATTTGCATCGGGAGCAGGAGTTACAGGAGATTATGATAATTGCAGTTTCTTTGTGACTGGCACCGGAAGTTTCAGGGGAGGTGAAAACAGCAATCCTTTCGTCGGGGAAAAAGGCAAGATACATTTTGAGAAGGAGATAAGATTTGAAACGGTTTTTTTCTCACATCTGAAAGATAAGGTCATAAATGCTCTGCTTGAAGCTCATCCTTATGAGGAGGTCGCTTATGATATTTATCAGCTTGAAAATGAAAATATTAATATTGGATCAGGCTGTACTGGCGTCTTTTCTGAACAAATAGAAGAAATGGATTTTCTGAAACTTGTTTCCTCAGTATTTAACGCCAGAGGTATCAGGTATTCAAAGCTGACGGGTAATAAGATCAGAAAAGTTGCAGTATGCGGCGGAGCCGGCATATCACTTCTTAATGATGCCATAGTTTCAGGTTCTGATGCTTTTGTTACAGCCGATATTAAATATCATGGTTTCTTTGAGACAGAAAATAAAATATTACTTGCTGATATCGGACATTATGAAAGCGAAAAATTCTCAGCAGAAATTTTATACGACTTAATTATCAAAAAATTCCCTACATTTGCACTCCGGTTTTCAGAAATAAATACGAATCCGATAAATTATTTGTAAGATGGAAAAAACAAAAAAAGCCGAGGTTGAAATATCTGTTGAAGAAAGATTACGTGCTTTGTATAGCTTGCAGCTTGTTGATTCAGAGATAGATAAAATTAAAACACTGAGAGGTGAGCTACCCCTCGAAGTACAGGACCTCGAAGATGAAATAGCCGGACTCGAGACCAGGCTTGGTAATCTCAGAGAAGAAGTTGTTTCTTTGGAAAAATCTGTTCAAAAAAAGAATAATGAAATATCCGATTCTCAAGCTCTCATAAAGAAATATGAGGAGCAGCAAAAAAATGTCAGAAATAACAGGGAATTTGATTCTCTCTCGAAAGAGATTGAATATCAAAACCTCGAAATTGAATTATACAATAAGAAGATTAAGGAGTTCAATACCCAGATAGAAGAAAAGAAAGTAGTCATCGCAGAATCTGAGGGAATCCTTAATGAAAGGAAGGCCGATCTTGAAAATAAAAGGGCAGAGCTGGATGACATTATTTCTGATACCCAGAAAGAGGAGGAAGGTCTTTTTAAAAAGCTGGAAAAAGTGCAGAATGTAATTGAGGAGAGACTTCTTACAGCATATAAACGTATACGTTCAAATGCAAGGAACGGTCTGGCAGTCGTCCCGGTTCAGCGTGATGCCTGCGGGGGCTGCTTTAACCAGATACCTCCACAAAGACAACTTGATATAAAATCGAGAAAAAAAATCATCGTCTGTGAGTACTGCGGACGCATTCTTGTTGATGATGAAATAATTAAGGATACAAAGATTTAGAGTGCTTTAAAGTATTTGAAAACCGGTCAGATGATGACCGGTTTTTTTGTCTAACTTTACGGTTAATAACGGAAGCTATTCTGAATGACCACTCCCGATTTTAAAAAGCAGATATCTGAAGGTATTCCTGCAGAATTACCTCCATTGAAGCCATATGATCGCAATATAAATCATGCTCCGAAGAGAAAAGATATCCTTTCACTGTCCGAAAAGAGACTGGCATTAAAAAATTCCCTGAGGTATTTCCCGGAGAAGTTTCATAAAGTACTGGCAAAGGAATTTGCAAGTGAACTAATGGAGTATGGCAGAATTTATATGTACAGGTTCCGGCCGGATTATGAGATAAAAGCCCGGCATATCGATGAGTTCCCGTACCGGTCCCGTAAGGCTGCTGCAATTATGCTGATGATTTCAAATAATCTCGACCTATCTGTTGCCCAGCATCCCCATGAGCTTATAACATATGGCGGCAATGGAGCGGTTTTTCAAAATTGGGCACAGTATCGGCTTACAATGAAGTACCTGTCGGAAATGACTGACGAACAGACTATTGTTATTTATTCAGGACATCCGCTCGGAATTTTCCCTTCTCATAAAGATGCTCCAAGAGCAGTCATCACCAATGGTATGGTGGTTCCGAACTACTCCTCAAAGGATCACTGGGAAAAATTCAATGCTCTCGGAGTTTCACAATATGGACAAATGACTGCAGGTTCGTATATGTATATCGGTCCGCAGGGAATAGTACACGGAACGACTATTACGATTCTTAATGCATTAAGGATTTTAAACAAAAAAGACGGAGATATCAGAGGGAAACTGTACGTCTCATCAGGACTCGGAGGCATGTCGGGTGCACAACCTAAAGCTGCTTCTATTGCAGGTATTATTTCTGTAATTGCTGAAGTAAATCCCAAGGCTATTCAGACTCGTTATTCGCAGGGATGGATCGATGAAGTTATAACCGATTTGAAAAAGCTTGTTAACAGGGTAAGACTGGCAAAAGAAAAAAAAGAGGTCGTATCTATTGCTTATCATGGTAATATTGTGAACCTGTGGGAAAAACTCGCCGATGAAGACCTTATTGCTGACATAGGTTCTGACCAGACATCACTGCATAATCCATTTGCAGGCGGTTATTATCCCGCAGGTCTGACTTTCCAAGAGTCGAATAAAATGATATCCGCTGATCCGGAGAAATTTAAGATTTATGTTAAGGAATCACTTGTCCGTCAGGTCAATGCCATTAACAGGCATACGGAAAAAGGGACATATTTTTTTGATTACGGAAATGCATTCCTGCTTGAAGCCTCAAGAGCAGGTGCAAATATATTCAATCCCGATGGTGAATTCAGATATCCCTCTTATGTTCAGGATATTATGGGACCACTCTGTTTCGATTACGGTTTTGGCCCGTTCAGGTGGGTATGTTGTTCCAACGATCCTGCTGATCTTGAAATTACGGATTCTTTAGCTGCTGAGACCCTGGAAAATATGCTGAAAAATACTCCGGATGAGATCAGGCAACAAATGTCTGACAATATCCACTGGATAAAGGAAGCAGGAAAGAACAAGCTTGTTGTCGGGTCTCAGGCCAGAATACTTTATGCAGATGCAGAAGGAAGAATAGCAATAGCCGATGCATTCAACAAAGCTGTTGGCCGTGGAAAAATTTCGGCTCCCGTTGTTATTGGCAGAGATCATCATGACGTATCCGGTACTGATTCACCATTCAGGGAGACTTCAAATATCTATGACGGATCAAAATTCACAGCCGATATGGCAGTCCATAATGTTATAGGTGATTCGTTCCGCGGTGCAACATGGGTATCGCTTCATAACGGAGGAGGAGTGGGTTGGGGTGAAGTGATTAACGGTGGTTTTGGGATGGTGCTGGATGGTACAGAAGATACCGGGAGAAAGTTAAAGATGATGCTTCACTGGGATGTCAATAACGGTATTGCAAGACGAAGCTGGTCAAGGAGTAAAGGTGCCTTATTCACTCTTGACAGAGAGATGAAAAGAACTCCGGGCTTGAAGGTGACAGTTCCGTATATTGCTGATGATAAGATTATTAATGAGGTTATTTTCTCAACAGAGCAACAGCTAATGCCATAATACCTTCTTCCCTGCCTGTAAAACCAAGCTTCTCGGTAGTTGTTGCTTTCACAGAGATATTATCGGGGGATGTCTCAAGTATTTTTGAGATTACTGATCTCATTTCAGGGACATACGGTGCTATTTTTGGCTTTTCAAGACAAATGGTACTGTCGACATTAATAACACTGAATCCTTTTTCTTTTATCAGTATTAATGTTTTTTCCAGAAGGATCTTGCTGTCGATATTTTTAAATTCAGGGTTGGTATCGGGGAAATGATATCCGATATCAGGCAGTCCTGCAGCACCAAGTAATGCATCACATATTGCGTGCAGGAGTACATCGCCGTCAGAATGAGCCACACAACTTTTTTCAGATGGAATAAGAATACCTCCAAGCCATAAATTTAAACCTTTTTCAAGCCGGTGGAAATCAATACCCTGGCCTATTCTCAGATTCATGTACGCTATTTACTTGCGTTTCGTAATGCACTGATATCAAAGGAGAGTGAAAAGCGTAATGTACGTGCAAGCGGATGATTCTGAGTTGTAGGCATAAGATAGGAGAAATCGACAGTAAAGCCTCTCAGTCTGAATCCTGCGCCTGCTGTAAAATATTTCCGGTTACCTTTGGTCTGGTTCTCATGAAAATATCCGCATCTCAGAGCGAACTGAGTATTATACCAGTATTCTGCTCCCACTGAGTAAGTTATTTCATGAAGCTCTTCCTTAAATCCTCCGGGAGCATCATAGAATGACTGAAAAATGGCAACCGGGACTGCAACATTCGGATCCTTACCTGAAATGATACTATCCGGATTAGTAGTACTGTAATACGGGGGAGTAGGAACCAGCAGCTTATTTATATCTGCAGTAAGAGTTATTTTATTGTATGTATCAAGATTAACGGTACAAGCTGAACCAAGTCGCATGTTCATTGGAATAAAATCAGATGTCTGAGAATCGGAATAACTCATCTTTGATCCGATATTGGAGAAATTTACTCCGAATGCCAGCAATGAATTCTTGCGGAACAACGTAATATCTTTGTGGTAGAATGTTGATATGTCTGCAGCAAATGATGTACCTGGTTTTGTTGTAGCTCCTCCTGAATAGAAACCTCCTGTAAGATTTGAATAGATGAATCTGAATGCAACTCCACCTGAGATATGTTCTGTAAATAATCTTGAATAACCTACGTCGGTTGCCCATTCGTTAGGATTAAATGTTCTTTCAAAATTTCCATAGGAATCTGTAAAATCGACAGGTCCCAGAGATGAATATATCAGACTTCCCATTACTACCTGCTTTTTATCTATCCTGTAATATCCTGACAGGTGGGCAATATTTATATCAGGAACAAGATTCCTCAGCCATGGGGAATATGATATACCGGCACCGCCCTTCCCGTCAATAAATGCAAATTTTGCAGGATTCCAGTGCATGCTGTAGATGTCGGGCGATGTAGCAACACCAGCATCTCCCATTGCACCTGCTCTGGAGTCGGGAGCAATGGTAAGAAAAGGAACAACAGTCTGGATAGCATTAAGTTCCCCGGAATCATCCTGGGAATAAACTCGGGAGGTTACCGACAAGGTTACCGTTAATAAGATAATTGTGATTATTCTATTTCTCATGATTATTCTTGTCATTCGACGAAGTTACAAATATAAAACAATTTATTTCCAAATATTATTGTGTTGCATTATAAAATGATTATGCGTCCGGAGGCCATAGCAGTTTCTCCATCCTTGGTTCTCACAGTAATTCTATATGGATAAATGCCTTTTCCAACTCTTCGGCCACCCTCATTGTTGCCATCCCATAAAATGGGCGAGAGCTGATATCCGGTAGAATAAGCAGAAGTCTTAATGATTTTTATTATCCTGCCGCTCATATCAAATATACTTGTTGTGACCTCAAGTTCCCCGTCAGGTCTGTTATGTTCTGCACTTATTTTTGTTTCGTTTATTACAGGATTCGGATAGTTCATCACATTCCTGAGAATAAATTTTCCTCCGGTTTCAACAAGAAAAATAATTGACTCTACTGATGAGTTATTATAATTATCCCATGCTCTTATTGTCAGAGAATGGCTGCCTTCAGACAGGTCGGGCAGGTCATAGATTACTGTCCCCCTCATATAATTATCAAAGTCGTTTTCATAATAGTTATTTAATACAAACGACTTATTGGGATCATTGTCGAGGTACGCAGTCAGATCGTGACCGATGCCTGCTCCTGTAGTATTTATTCCGCCTTTGTCTTCAATAATTGCCAGCATCCTCGGATTAATATCTGTAATCCCCCCGTTTCGGAAAAGTGTATCATTCATAAAAATCCGTATATCAGGACCTTCTGTATCGTCTGTGGCCGTTTTTGCAAATCCTCCTACAATGATGTCTGAAAAACTGCCATGCATATCCAGTTCATTATCATATGCATAGAAACAGATTTTCCCGTTACCGTAAGAATAATCAATATCTCTCGGGACAATAAATGTGAATCGGAATTTTCCTCCTTTGGCCATCGTTTTTCCGCTGAACAGTATATTATTTCTTAAGTCAAATTTGAATGTTTGTCCACCGTCATTTGCCAGAGTTTTAATGCTTGTTGCTTTATCATATACAATTGGAGAAACGACTCCGTTGAAATCGTTCATAATGAAACCGTGTTGATCTTCAATATGACCGGAAATTGTCACCTGTCCCAGTGCCTTCAGAGTGTCCATCTCATTAAATGCAGTAACATGATTGATAGAATCTGTGATTACCTGGCCGTGCCATGGGAACGCCAGTCTTATTGCCGGATCTCCCAGCAGGGAAAAATTTCTTTCATTAATACCCCCTCCCGTATTGTTTTTTGCCAGTCTCATTATATCACCTAATCGCAGGGCATTGCCGGAAGTATCACGATCGAAAGCAAAATCAAGTATATTTTTATTAAGGTAGAAGTTTGGAGCTGAATAGACCACCCGGGTTGTGGACATTAATGCTATCCCGCCACCATTTTCATTAAGAAGCACCATTTCTCCGGCGGAGGTCTTTCCTGTCATTTCTCTTGTTATGATATTTAAATCCATATCATCGAATCTGCTGAATTCGCATGTAGCTGTAATGAAAAGGGGAAGTCTCGATTTGTTTTTCCAGGAGTTTATATCTTCTATTTTTACAATTCTCTCATGAGCAAGGCCATTCTCACTGCCGTGGCCGACATAATTAAAAATCAGACATCCTGAATTGACCTGGTTGTTTATTGCTGTAGTCACATCGGGATATGACTGACCGTTTACTGTTGTTATCTGTTTGAAAGCATCGAGATAGATCTTATTAATATTGAATGCAGGAACACTGTCTTCAATTATCTTTGCAAGTTTATCAGCGTCTGAAATATGTACATTTGCATCTTCATCGTCAGCGACGCTGCAAATCGTATTTTTCCAGTTGCCGGTATTTGAATAATCAATGTACCGGGCTATTTTTCTAATCATAACGCCAGCCTGTGCAGTATCCGAGACAGGGATGCGTCCGATTCCGATATCTTCGGTCCCTTCTGACTCACCTTCGCCATCCTCAAGCAATCCGTAAAAATCATCTGAAGTAAAGGATGAAACCACAACATTTGAAATCTTCGATTGATATGTAGGAATGAAGTTGGGATTTTTTGGCGGCATTGTTTTGTTTTCATAAGATCCATCTCCAAAAAGCAGAAGATACTTAAGAGGATGCTGTGTGAAAATTTGTTTAAAATACTTCATTCTTACAAAATTTCTGATTGCAACAATGTCGGGGATTCCGCCGGAAAACTCATTATAAATTTCTTCAGGTGTAACAACCTGCGAAACAAGACCGCTGTTTGAAAAGTGTATTTCAGCCAGTTTGTTTGCATAGTTTCTGAACAACGGATGAGTAACTATTACCATATCTGCTGGATCAGAACTGTGGAGATCCTGGTTTGGAAGGGCAGCAGTATAAAAAATCGGTTCGGGTAAATTTGTTTCAAGGAAAAGGACAAAGGATTTAAGTGTATCCGTAGCAGCTCTGAATTTGACTGACTGAACAGTCCTGGTGTATAGTATTTTTTTTGGACAGGTTGCATCTGTTATATCCCAGATTATGGGTGAGACTGCCGGACTGTCAAAAGTAAATTCAGTAATTCTTCCCGGGGAAATGGTCCTTGCGTCAGAAAAATAAGAAGTAATACCACTGAATGAATTTCGTTTTCTTCCCTGGAACCGTATGAAATCCACCCATCCTTTAGCTCCGGATTCTCCATTGTTATAAAATTTCAATTCAAATTTAGGGGATGAGGACTGGGGATATATTGATGCCGATGAATCGGTGATCTGAGCATAGGTCCCCGTATAATTAAGCATGTCAAGACTCTGTACCTGAATGCTTTTATGTACAGTTGTCCCTTCATAAAGCCTGAACAGGGTGGTAACGGGTGCTCTTGCAAGTACCCTTATGGTAACTTTCAGCTTTTCAGTTTTAATAAGATCAGTGAATTCCGGATTTACAGAAGTCCCACTTAATACTGATACAGCCTGGTACCATTCTCTCCCTGATTTGATCAGGTTTTCATTTTCAATTTCGTGAATATATAAGGCATCGGATTCTGATGAGGTGTAGGTTGCCTCTGCAATCGGTCCCTCAGCATTATTAATCTTTTTACCACTGGTTGTCCCTGAAGTAAGAAAATAAAATGCAGTATCAGAATAATTATGCCGGGTATAATAATATTCCCCTTTTGAATTATTAAATTCCCATCTTCCGGTTCCCTGACCGTAAAACAACAGATAATCACCTTCATTAAAAATCCCATCAGTTCCGGTCGCAGTATATATTGCTACCTCTGACAGGTCATCAGGCTTCGGATCATTATTATAATAAGATAATTGTCCGAAGTTGCTGGCAAATATTATAGGATTTGAGATATTCAAAAGCCCCAACTGCTTCAGTTTTGAATAGTCGATTCTGTATATTCCGTCCTTCAATACAGCGATCTTGAACCACTGGCCGGATGATAATACCGAAGATGAAGAATAATTATCTTTGGAAGACTGTGATTTAAGATGACCTGGTGTCAGCAGAAATGTTATAAATAATATTTGAAATAATCTGACTATCATTTCCGGACAAAGATAGAAAGGTGCACTATGTTTAATAACTTATTTTTACTTTTTTGTACCAGGCAAGTGTTAAAATAATAACGATTTCAATGCGTTGATATTGCAGCAGTGATAAATATGATAAGACATCTCCGGCAGATAATTCTTTTTATTCTGATCATTCCTGTAAATATTTTTGGTCAGGAAAGTGGCTCAGGTCCGGGTTATCAGCTGATATTGCTAAGCAATCCCGGATTAACCGGGGCTGAAGGTAACGGATTTATCCGTCTGTCGTACCTGAATTTTTATCCCGGTAATAATTATAATCTTCATTCGGTCAGCCTGTCGTATGACAGTTATTTCCCCGGGCTGCATGGTGGTGCGGGATTTTTTCTTACAAATGATTATCTGGGAGGCATTGTAAATAATATTAAAGGTGGTTTCTCGTATGCTTATTTTTTCCAGGCGGGGAAAGATCTTTTTATCAATGCAGGACTCTCGGCATCGCTTTATCACAGGGGGTATAATTTCAGCGGAGCAGTTCTGCCGGATCAGATCGATCCGTTAAGAGGTGTTGTTTTGTCCTCCGGAGAACTTCTGACTGCACAAGGGAAAAGCGTTCTTGATCTGGGTACCGGCTTCCTGTTTATCGCAGGCAGTTTTTTCGGTGGTCTCTCTGTTAATCATCTGGCTGAACCAAATCTTGATGATTCGGATTATTCAGATGGAAGACTTGTAAGGCGATTGCTTATGCATGCTGCAGGCGAAATTGATTTAAACAAAGAGAGAAATCTGAAAATGCGGCCACTTGGAAAAATTGAAATTCAGAAAGGATTTATGTCTGGTTGTGCCGGGGC